>Ga0137395_10000202_pt1 | contig 22322 bp, 8 predicted proteins | sample czobulk216metaG_FD_108283 | JGI IMG/M metagenome (GOLD analysis project Ga0137395, IMG submission 108283) | Vadose zone soil microbial communities from Angelo Coast Range Reserve, California, USA - czobulk2.16 metaG | ecosystem: Environmental > Terrestrial > Soil > Vadose zone | place: USA...
AAGATCTCGGTCTTAAAGCGCCGGCTCGAAGGCGTGGCCGACCACCGCGCGAACCAGCGCCAGGGCCGCCGTGACCTTCCCAGCGCCGCGCTGGTGGGCTACACCAACGCCGGGAAGTCGAGCGTGCTGCGCGCCCTGTCGGGGGACGACATTTTCGTCGAAGACCGGCTGGTCGCCACGCTCGACACCCTCACCCGCGAGGTGGACGTGGGCGAGGGGTACCGCTTCCGAATCAGCGATACGGTCGGGTTCATCCGCAAGCTGCCCCACCACCTTGTGGCTTCGTTCCGCGCGACGCTCGAGGAAGCGCGCGGGGCCGACCTCCTGTTGCACGTGATCGACGCGGCACATCCCGCATGGGAGCAGCAGGCGGACGTGGTGGAGCGGACCATTACGGAGATGCGGAATGGCGAGGCCGATAGCGGAGAGCGAAAACGGATCGTGTATGTGTTCAATAAAGCAGACTTGTTGCCAGACCCCGAGGCCTTCCTCGCGCAGGTGAGAGAGCGATACCCTCACGCGGTGCTCACCGCCTCAATTCCGCACTCCGCACTCCGCACTCCGCATTCAGGGGGGATCGAAGAGCTGCGGGCTGTGCTCCAGACCTCCGCGCAGGCGCTGCGCCCGGTGGTCAGCATCCATGTGCCTGTGACCGAAGGCAAGCTGCTCGCCGCGTTGCATCGCGACGCGGAGGTGATGAACCAGGTGCAGGTCGACGGCATCGTCCACGTCACCGCGCGCGTCGAAGCGAGATTGCTCGGCCAACTGCGCCGCCAGGGCGTGACGGTGGTTATCAATGTGTAACGCCGTGAAGTGGTGTAACTCCCTGCCTGCGTGAGACCTGAGGGCCGGTGACGCCGGTCACAGTGTGAGATGCGAGACTCCTTGTAGAATGCCTCTCGTCGCACGTGGTCGTCGTTCGAACCGCCGTCGCCTAAGCTACGCGCCCATAGATAGGTAGTGCGCCCTCGCAACAGCGGAACGAGAATTGCTCGTCCGCAGTAGCACACATACGCATCGCTGCTCAGAGCAAAGCCGTCGAAAGGCGGTGACGCAGAGCCACGGGGCTACCGCGGACCAAGTCCGCCACGCTTGCCGGGCCGCCAGCGGATCGACATGGGTCGACCTTGGCGGCCCATTTCCTTTGCACCCCTGGGGAGGCGCGCCGTGCCGTTCGGACACAAGCTGCCGCATCGTCTCGCTCTTCTCAAAGATCGTCTCCTCCGCGGCGCGCTGCTCGCGCTGCCGCTCATCGTCATCGGGAGCTGCGAGAAGCCGGTTAATCTCAACGAGCCGAACCCGACGGTCGCCCAACTCGTCGTTTCTCCCAACGCAGTCACAGCCCGGCCAAGTCCAAGCGGGGCTACCAGTCCACGACGTTGTACCAGCACCAGAGCACGCTGCGTCTGCTGCTCAAGGGGCTCGGCTTCAACACGTTCCCCGGTGACGCCGCCAGCGCGCCCGACATGAGCGAGTTCTTCAATCCGTGACGCGAGATCGTGTGCTTCGACACCTGACGCAGGTCGTCCCCTCTCCCAGGAGCTCGGCTTCATGAAGATCGGTCACTTGCTGCCGTGCGGCATCGGGCTGTGCGCGATCGCGTCAGCGCTCGCGCTCGGCATCCAGTCCTGCGAAAAACCCGTACTCTCGGGCACCAGAACGACGGCGCCAGTCAGCCAGGTCATCGTGACGCCGTCATCGATGACCGAACCCGTCGGGCAAGCTGGACAACTCACCGCAACTCCTGAGGACTCCGCCGGCAACACGCTGTCGGGCCGAACGGTCACGTGGTCGAGCAGCGACGCGACGGTGGCGAGCGTCAACGGCGGGCTCGTCGGCGGAATCGCTGTCGGCACCGCGACCATCAGTGCGACCAGCGAAGGCCAGAGCGGAACCGCGAGCATCACCGTGACGCCGATCCCCGTGGCGTCCGTGACGGTCACCCCAGCCGCGGCGAGCGTCGCGCAGGGTGCCACGGCGCAACTCACGGCCACCCCGAAGGACGCGAACGGCAACGCGCTGAGCGGGCGCACGATCACGTGGGCGAGCAGCAACCCGGGTGTCGCCACGGTGAGCGGCATCGGGCTGGTAAACGGCGTGAGCCTCGGCTCGGCGACGATCACTGCCACGAGCGAGGGAAAAAACGGGAGCGCGAGCATGACGGTCACTGGTGTCCCGGTGGCCTCGGTGAGCGTGAGTCCGGCCACAGCCGGCGTGCAACAGGGTGCGACCGTGCAGCTGACCGCGTCGGCGCAGGACGCCAACGGCAACCCACTGACCGGCCGCGTCATCACGTGGGCGAGCAGCAGCACCTCGATCGCGACGGTCACCGGCACGGGGGTTGTCACCGGCGTGGCCGGAGGCTCGGCCACGATCACCGCCACGCGTGAGGGCAAGAGTGGGACCGCGAGGGTCACCGTAACAGCGGTCCCCGTCGTGTCGGTCGCGGTGACCCCGCCGACGGCCAGCGTGGCCCAGGCTGGAACCGTGCAGCTCACTGCCACGCCGCGGGACGCGAACGGCAATCCCCTGACCGGCCGCGTCATCACGTGGACGAGCGGCAGCACCTCGATCGCGACGGTCAGCGCTACGGGGGTTGTCGCCGGCGTGGCCGCAGGCTCGGTCACGATCACTGCCACGAGTGAGGGCAAGAGTGGGACCGCGAGCGTCACCGTAACAGCCGTCCCCGTCGCGTCGGTCGCGGTGACCCCGCCGACGGCCAGCGTGGCCCCGGCTGGAACCGTGCAGCTCACCGCCACGCCGCGGGATGCGAACGGCAATCCCCTGACCGGTCGTACCGTCACGTGGGCGAGCGGCAACACGGCGGTCGCGAGCGTGAACGGGAGTGGCCTCGTGACCGGGGTCGCAGTCGGCTCGGCGACGATCACGGCGACGAGCGAAGGGCAGAGCGGCATGGCTGCGGTCACCGTGACGGCCCCCGGCAGCACCGTGGTGCTCGTCGGCGCCGGCGACATCGCGGAATGTGGCTCGGATACCGACGACAGTACCGCTGCACTCATTGGTCGGGCCGGGGCCCAGGCGGTCTTTACGGTCGGGGATAATGCCTACCCCGACGGCTACTATCAGGATTACGCGAACTGCTGGGCACCGTCGTGGGGTCGGTACCAGGCGATCGTCCACCCCGCCGCGGGGAATCACGAATACCATGATGATCCCTCGTCGGGCGGGGGTGACTACTACACGTACTTCTACCGCGACCACGGCACGTTCGTAGGGGACAGCAACAAGTACTACTACAGCTACGACCTGGGCGCTTGGCACATGGTCGTGTTGAATTCCCTCGACGGATTTATCGACATGAGCACCGGGTCGCCCGAGGAGCAGTGGTTGCGAGCCGACCTGGCGGCGAACACCAAGCGCTGCATCCTGGCCTATATGCACTATCCCCGGTTCAGCTCCGGGGGCGACCACGGCAGCTACTCCGCGGTACAACCGTTGTGGCAGGCGCTGTACGACTATGGGGCAGACCTGGCCATGGCGGGGCACGACCATGAGTACGAACGCTTCGCACCACAAGCTCCGGACGGGACGGCAGATCCAGTGCGGGGCATTCGCTCATTCGTGGTTGGTACCGGCGGTGGTGGCCTGTACTTCTTTGCCACGCCGCTCCCGAACAGCGAGGTGCGGAACGCCAGCACGTGGGGCGTGCTGAAGTTCACCCTTGGTGACGGCACGTACAGTTGGCAGTTCATCCCGATCACCGGGCAGACCTTCACCGACTCCGGGAGCGGAACGTGCCACCACTAGAGCCCGGATCAACTGACGCGAGGGATGGGAGCGGCCCATGACGTTCAAACACAAGCTGGCGCGCCGGCTGGCGCTGCTGAGGGATCGTTTCGCCGTCACGGTGCTACTCACCGGGGTAGTCCTCGGCTGCGAGAGGCCCGTTGCGATCACCAGTCCGAACGGCAACACGACCTCGCAGGTGGCCGTCTCGCCGAGGAGTCTGACCCTGTGGCAGAACCAGATCACCAATTTCACGGCCGTCGCGCTCACCACCACCGGCGACACGGCCATTGTGGCCGTCACCTGGAGCGTGACGAGCGGCGCTATGCTCGATACGAGCACGAGCGGCGGCCGCCACTACGGGCGCTACAAGGCAGGAGCCCCTCTCGGCCAGTACAAGGTCATCGCCACCGGCCATCCCAATAGCACGTCGGATACCGCGTTGGTGACCGTCGCGGTCGCGCCGGTCGCGACGGTCCTGGTGAATCCGGCTGCGGCGAGCGTGCTGGCTGGGCAGACGGTGCAGCTCGCGGTGGTCACGGAGGATGCGGCGGGCGACACGCTGAGTGGCAGGTCGATCGCGTGGTCGAGCAGCAACACGGCAGCGGCGACCGTCAACGGCAGCGGCCTCGTGACCGGGGTCGCCGGGGGCTCCACAACGATCACCGCCACGAGCGAGGGGCAGAGCGGCCAGGCGAGCATCACGGTGTCCACGATTGCGGTGGCGTCGGTGACGGTGAGTCCGGTGACGGCGAGCGTTCAGCAGGGCGCGACGGTCCAGCTCACCGCGACGCCCAAGGACGGGAACGGCAATCCGCTGATCGGGCGAACCGTAACCTGGGCAAGCAACGGCACGTCCGTCGCGACGGTGAACGGCAGCGGGCTCGTGACGGGCGTGGGCGCGGGGAGCGCCACGATTACCGCTACGAGCGAGGGCAAGAGCGGCACGTCGTCGGTGACGGTCACGAGCGCGTCGGTGGCCTCGGTGACGGTGAGCCCGACGTCGGCCAACGTGGGAGTCGGGACGACGGTGCAGCTCACGGCCACGCTGAAGGACTCGGCGGGCAACGTCCTGACCGGCCGGGCGGTGACGTGGACGAGCAGCGCGTCGGGAGTGGCCACCGTGAGCGGGAGCGGGCTCGTGACCGGAGTGGCGGCCGGGACGGCCACGATCACGGCGACGAGCGGTGGGAAGAGCGGAGCGGCCGTGGTCACCGTGACGGCGTCGAGCGGGAGTCCGATCACCGATCCGTGGGCGGTCTTGACAGAGCCAACGCTGCCTCAGCCGGCGGCGCTGACGCCGATTTATCCGACGCCGTTCAACCTAAAAGTCATGCGGATCGTGGGGGATCCGGGGTCGACGTTCACGATGGCGACGGGAGGCTCTGGGACCTGGGGCTCCGACGCGCGCCACCACTATTCCGATGATCAACCATGGAACGCCGATGGCACCCTGCTCATGCTCCAAAACAGCGGGTCGCCGGGCGATGTCATCCTGGACGGGCAAACGTATCAGGCACTCCAGGCTGGGTGCAGCGATGGCGGCTTTGGGCGGTGGTTGCCAACGCTCGCGCACAGGTACGAGCGCCTGAGCAACAAGGGCGGCACATTGTTCTGGTATGACATCCGCACCTGCAGTGCGACCCGGAGCTGGACCCTGCCGTTCTCCGCGACCGGCGACATCGAGATGGGGGGGTCCTTTGACGGCCGCTTCATTGCGCTGTCGGAGGGAGCACGGGTGTCTGTGGTCGACATGGATCCCCAGGCTCCCTTCGCTCCCTATCCGAGCCAGCGGGTGGGGCCCGTGTTCGACTTTTCGAACTGCGGGGTCTCGAGCGGCTGTACGCTCGACTGGACGCAGGTGTCGGCGTCAGGGCGCTACGTGATCGTCCACTTCGAGGGGGATTGGCAGCAGGTGCTCGACGTCGATCCGAACACGCTCGCGCTGACGCCGCGCCCGATGCCTGCCGCAGCGTATCGCTGCCACGGCACGGCGGCGCAGGGGTTCATTGAGGACCTCGGGCATCCGGACGTGACGCTGAACCCGTTCGACAACAACGAGGACGTCGTCATCGGCCAGGAGCATTGCGGGATCATCGGCCAAACCGTGAACGGGTTGCTGATCGGTGGCGTCATGATGGTACGCCTGCGGGACGGGGCGATTACGCCGCTCACGAATCCGACGAACGAGGCGTATCCCTATCACATCTCGACCCGCGACTTGGACCGGCCGGGGTGGGTGTACGTGGGGTACTGGCCGTCCCCCGGCCAGCGGTTCGACGACGAGCTCGTCGCCGTCAAGCTGGACGGCAGCGGGGCGGTGGAACGGTACGCGCACACGCACAGCAATTCGTCGGGCTGTTACCGGTGCGAGCCGCACGGCGTCCCGGCGCGGGACGGGCGCCGCATCTTGTGGGCGAGTACCTGGACGATCAACGGGACCGGCGGCACGTCTTCCGTGACTCAAGCCTACGTCGTCGACGCACGGTGATTCGGTGGTAAGGGGCCCGCCAACGGCCCCGCGAGATCCGCAGGAGGAGTAGCGTGGGACCTGGCCGCGCCGGCGCTGTCGCCTGGCGCGGCCTTTCTTGTGCTGCCGCGCCCTTGTAGCAGTTCGCTTACACTCCATCCGCGCGCCGCCCGTGCCACGAGCCCGGCGCGACTGTCCGCCGCCGCGCCGAACACCAAGCATGACAGTGAAATAGGCTGGGTGTGCCGCCGGCCGGAGGCATCTGGCGTGAATCGTGCGAAAGCCTCCCGTGGCCCATGTCAGAATCATGCGACGATGGTTCCGCAATCCCCGCGCTGGGTCGTATCCGACCACCCGGCGCTCCCGTGACAGGCCAACTCTCCCAGGGATCAGCCCCGAGACGTTTCCTGCCCAAACCCGTCACGATTCAGCCATTCGGCACGGACGGAGCGCGCTGGGATGCCTTCGTGGGCGGCGCCGAGGACAGCACATTCTGCCACTTGGCCGGCTGGCGCGACATCATGAGCGACGTGCTGGGCCATGAATGCCCGTACCTGGTGGCAGTCGATGAGGAAGGCACGTGGCGCGGCGTGCTGCCCCTGGTCCGGGTCAGGAGCCGTCTGTTCGGGCACTATCTCGTCTCCATGCCCTTCCTTAATTACGGCGGCCCGCTCGGCACCCCGGCGGCGCAGCACGGCTTGGTGGAGGCAGCCGTGGCGGAGGCGAGGCGCTCGTCGGCCGACCTGCTGGAGCTCCGGACGCGGCACCGGGTCGGGTGCGATCTGCGAGTTTCCCACCGGAAGATTACGGTCTTGCTGGACCTCCCCGATTCGGCGGAGCTGTTGTGGCGCAAGGGGCTGCCGAGCTCGCGGCGTCGGCAAATCAGCCGCGCGCAAAAGGAGGAGATGCACGTCCGCTTCGGGCCGGATCAAGTCGAGCCGTTCTACGAGGTGTTTGCTCGCAACATGCGGGATCTCGGAACGCCGGTGCTGCCGCGACGACTGTTCGAGCGGATCGCCCGAGTCTTCGGCCAGGCCGCGGTGGTCGGCGTGGTGTACTGGCGCGGGCAGCCCTTGGCTGCGGGCTGCGGCCTCGTATGGGGGAACGAATTCGAGATCACGTGGGTCTCGTCGCTGCGCCAGTACGACCACAAGATGCCCAACATGCTGCTGTACTGGTCCTACATGGAGCACATGATCGCGCGAGGAGTCCGGGTGTTCAACTTTGGTCGGTGCACGCCGGGCGGACGGACCCACCCGTTCAAGCATCAGTGGGGCGGAGTGGACACCCCGCTTCCGTGGCTCCAGTGGTCGCCGGGCCAGCTGGATGCAACACCGTCTCCCGAGCGGCCGCTGTATCACATGGCAACCGCGTTGTGGCGCCGCGTGCCGGTGGGGCTCGCGAATCGGATGGGTCCCGTCCTCGCTCGTCGACTTCCGTAGCTGGCGCGGCTGATCGCGGGCTGTGGCGCTCGGGCTTAGCAACCACTCGCTGGAACCGAGCACGATCACGTTGCAACGGATGCTGTTGGTCGCCTGCGCTGGAGCATGGGCGTGCTTCGCCCGCGCTGCGGCGCCTGCGTCCAAGGAGGAGCTCGCTCAGGCGGCTGCACGGGCACCGCGTCGCGCGCTCAGCCCGGCAGCCGTCGTCCTCGTCGGCGCGGGAGACATCGCTTCGTGCCCTTCGACCGGGGCCGAGGCGACGGCGACTCTGCTCGACCAGATCCCCGGCACGGTGATCACCATCGGCGACAACGCCTATCCCAACGGCGCGACCGCGGACTTCGCGCGCTGTTACGACCTGTCATGGGGTCGGCAGAAGACGCGGACTCGCCCGGTACCAGGCGACCACGACTACGGAACGCCTGACGCGGCCGGATATTTCGACTACTTCGGTGCCGCGGCGGGTGAGCGCGGGAAGGGCTATTACAGCTACGATCTGGGGGCGTGGCACATCGTGGCTCTGAACTCAGTGATCCCCAACGGGCCGGGATCTCTGGAGGTCCGGTGGTTGGAGGCGGACCTCGCCGCCAGCCCGAAGCGGTGCACCTTGGCGTATTTCCACCACCCGCGGTTTTTCTCTTCAATCGCCACGTCGCCAGGCGGCGGCGTCAACGATTTCGAGCGGGCGGTTTGGGGCGCGCTCTACGCCGCCGGCGCCGACATCGTGTTGAACGGCGACCAGCACCAGTACGAGCGCTTCGCCCCCCAAGCCCCGGACGGGCAGCTCGACACGAGCCGGGGGATCCGCGAGTTCATCGTCGGTACGGGCGGGGCGAGCGTGGCGGCACCGACGAGCATCCGAGCCAACAGCGAGGTTCGGAACGGCGATACGTTCGGGGTCCTCAAGCTCACGTTGGGTGCAGACCGCTACGCGTGGGACTTCATCCCGGTGGCGGGACGAACCTTCCACGATGCGGGACGAGGGCGCTGTCACGACCGCGGGGATCCCCGCGGGGATGGGGAACCGGGGAAGCCGCACGCCACGATCCTCACCGATCCGACACGCGTGCTTTCGGAGCCGGCAGTTGCGAAGCCGGCGTATCTCGCGCCCATTTTTCCCGCGCCGTTCGACCTCGCAGTGACCCGGATCGCCGACGATTCCGGGAGCGTGGTTTCATTTCACGCAGGTGGTGTGGGCACATGGGGCTCGGACGCCCGCCACCACTATTCCAACGACCAGCCTTGGAGCGCCGACGGCACGCTGCTGGCGCTCCAGAACAGCGGTTCGCCTGACTACGTGTATCTGGACGGCGAGACCTATAAGCCGGTTCGCGGTCGGTGCGCCAATTACGACTACTACGACGACCGCTGGCATCCGCGCCGCGCGCACGCCCACGAGCGGATCAACGTCAATCGGACGACCAGGCTCAGCTGGTTCGATGTCGTGGCGTGCACCGAGACCCGCCACTGGACACTCCCGTTCCCGGTGATCGGGATCGGGGGTAATCCGTCCGACGACGGACGCTTTGTCGCCCTGTCGGACGGCCGGCGCTTCGTGGTGGTGGACATGGATCCCCATCCCCCGTTCGCGCCGTATCCCAATCGGCGCATCGGCCCGCCCGTGGACATGACGTGGGACTGCGGTTTGTCAGCCGGCTGCCCGGCGAACTGGGTGTCGATCTCCCCGTCCGGCACGTATGTGGTCGTGAACTACCACGGCGATCACTTGCGCGTCTACGACCTGAATCCCGGCACGCTGGCGGCGACTCCCCGGCCTATGGCGACGGTCTCCCCGCGTTGCAGCGGCACGGCGGCGGAGGGATTCATCTACGACCTCGGCCATCAGGACATGACGCTCGACCCATTTGACCACGGGGAGGACGTCATCATTGGGCAGGAGCATTGCGGCAACCGCGGAAAACGGGTGGAGGGAGTGCTGATGGGCGGGGTGGTGATGGTGCGGTTGCGCGACGGGGCGATCACCTCGGTGACCAACCCGACCAACGAAGCGTATCCGTACCACATCTCGACGCGCAACTACGACCGGCCGGGATGGGCGTACGTCTCCTACTGGACGGCCCCGGGCCGGCGCTTCAACGACGAAATCGTCTCGGTCAAGCTGGACGGGAGCGGGACGGTGGAACGGTACGCCCATATCCACACCGAGACCTCGGGCTGCTACCGGTGTGAGGCCCACGCCGTGCCGACCCGGGACGGCAGGCGAGTGCTCTGGGCCAGCAACTGGATGACGAACGGCGGTGGGACGGGCGCCAAATCCGTGATCCAGGCCTACGTGGTCGACGCGCGCTGAAGGCGGCTGGCTCCGTTGAGAGCCGAGCCGCGCCGGGAGGCCCGTAGCCCGCGACTGGAAACCTGTGTCGATCCGCTGGGAGCCGAACGGTGGTGGGGAGGCGTCGCAGATCGCCCCGTGCGGCCGTCAGGCGGGGGTCGGTCGCCCCACGGCGCGGGAGATAGGGGCCGGCCGAGGGGGCACTGCCCCGTGGGGAAGCACCTGGAGTTCTTTCTTCCGGTGCTCCAGCTGGGGCGCCTTTGCCTCTCGGGTCGCGGCCTCCTCGTGCCACGGTACGTACTCGGGGACGAGCGCCGAGATCACGCCGATCACGTCACGACGCTCGCCGTGAGCCAGCGCCACGAGCAGGCGTTCCAGCCCCTCCTCGACCGACGCCCCGTTACCGCCGTTGCGCTGGACGATCCGAATCTTCTTGATCGATGTCGCGATGGTCACCTCTCCTGAGCCGACCAGCTCTTCGTTGAGCTTCTCACCTGGCCGCAGTCCCGTGAACTCGATGGCGACGTCCCGGTAAGGCTCGAGGCCCGAGAGGCGGACCAGCTGTTCCGCCAGTGCCAGAATTCGGACCGGCTGGCCCATCTCGAGGATGGAGATCCGCCGGGCTGCTTCGGGGAGGGCGGCCGCCTCGAGCACGAGCTGCACGGCCTCCGGTATCGTCATGAAATAGCGGGTCACCTCTGGATGGGTCACCTTGAGCGGTCCACCCGCGGCGAGCTGTCGCTTGAAGAGCGGGACGACACTCCCGTCCGACCCCAGGACGTTGCCGAAGCGCACGACACGGAAATCGGTGGTGGACCCCTGCAACGTCGGAAGCTCGAGCACGATGCGTTCGGCGATGCGCTTCGTGGCGCCGAGGATGCTCGCCGGATTGATCGCCTTGTCGGTGGAGATCAGGACGAACTTTTGCACGCCGTGCATGGCGGCACATTTCGCGACCCGCAGGGTGCCGAACACGTTGTTCCACACCCCCTCCACCATGTTGGACTCGAGCATGGGAACGTGCTTGTAGGCGGCGGTATGCAACACGTAGTCCGGCCGGTACGTGCGGAACGTCTCCTCGAGGCGCTCCGGGTTGGTCACGCTCGCGATGACGGGCACGACCTCCACGTCCGGATTGGCCCGAGCGACTTCGAGATGTGTGAAGTAGAGCGGGCTCTCCGCGCGCTCCAACAGGACGAGCCGCGCAGGGCGGTACGAGGCGATCTGGCGTGCGAGCTCCGCCCCGATCGACCCCGCGCCTCCGGTGACGAGCACCGACTTGCCCGCGAGGTCCCCGTGCACGTGTGCGAGGTCGAGGTGTACCGGGTCGCGACCCAGGAGATCCTCGATCTGGACGTCGCGGAGTTGCCCGATGTGCGCCCGGCCGGTCAGCAAGTCCTCCAGCGAGGGGAGGATCTTGAAGTCGACCCCGGTTTCTCTGCACCGATCCACGATCGCCGCCAGCTGGGGGCCGGTGGCGGAGGGGATCGCAATCACCAGCAGCGCGACGTCGTCGCGCGCCACCAGCTCCCGGAGGCGATGCGTCGTCCCGACCACGGCGATACCGTGAAGGGTGCGCCCGAGCTTCGTCGGATCGTCATCGACCAGTGCGACCACGTGCGTCGGCGATCGCAGCTCGTGCAAGACCCGACGCAGAAACTGCTCCGCAGCGTCGCCGGCCCCGATGATCAAGGTGCGCTTGCCCTTCGCCGACTTCATGGGGAACTGGCTCTCGCGCAGGTAGCGCACGGCGAAACGCGCGGCTCCCAGGAAGAAGATGACGAGGAGCCAGTCCAGCACGAGGACCGAGCGGGGCACCGCTCGCAGCGGGCCGGGGAACACCCGCGCCCCAGCGAACAGGAGCGAGCCAAGTGAGACCGCGACCCCGAGAGGGACGAGGTCATGGAGACCGAAGTGACGCCAGTATCCCCTATGCAGGCGGAAGCGCTCGAACACAATGAGACGCAGCACGAGCAGGTAGGGCAGCGTCGCCCAGAACACGCCCAGCTCTCGCTGCGGCACCGAGAAGTCGAAGCGGATCGCGAACGCCGCCACGTACGCGAGGGCGATGAGAAGGGCGTGGATGGCGAGCACGACCGCGCGGCGATACTGGACCACCGGTGACGGGAGCATCAGCTGCATTGCGTCGCGATCCTCCGTCCGCACGGGTAACGGGTATGGAGCCTTGCCGGGGTCACCGCAAATCGCTCCTCAGTGAGCGAGCTCGAGGCACAGCAAGTCATTTTCTGTGCCGACCGGCGGGGGGACGGTGTGACGGTTACGACGGGAGCAAGTCATTGCTTGACAATGTGTTCCCTCGGTCGCGATGGACAGAACCCCGACAAGACGCCGCGCGACCAATGTGAGCCTCCGACACAATTTGCCACACATTAGTATCGCCTGTGCCTCAGGGCGACGGCGCTTGCCGCCCGTCACTGCGCCCCACCGCTCACGACAGCCGCGACACACACTCCGGTCCGCGCGTTCATCTACGAACGTGAGCACCAGGACATGAACGCTGAACCCGTTTGATCACAGCGAGGACGTCATCGATGCCGCTCAGAGGCGTGAAACGGGCGGGGCCACCCATTCCTGGGCCCCGACTGGTCGCTTGATCACCTCGCCGTAGATCGCCAGCGTTTGCTCGAGCATGCGGTCGAACGTGAACCGCGCTTCGTACCGCGCCCGGCCGGCACGCCCGAACGATGTCCGGAGATGCGGGTCGCGTAGCAGCGTGCCCAGTCGCGCCCGCAGCGCCTCCGGATCGCGCGGCGGCACTACAAACCCCGTGGTGCCGTCGACGACCGATTCCCGCACGCCGCCCACATCCGATGCCACGACCGGCAACCCGGCGCGCATCGCCTCGAGGATGCTGCGCGGAAAGCCTTCCCAATTGGTGATCAGCAGGAACACCTGCTGATGCGCGAGAAGCTCGGCGACGTCGGTGCGCGCCCCGAGGAAGTGCACCCGGTGGCTGATTCCCAGTTCGCGGGCGAGCGCCGCGGCTCGCCGGCGCCACGGACCGTCACCGATCAGGTCCAGCTCCCACGCCAAGTCCGCCAGGTGGGCAAGCGCATGGAAGAGGGTGCCGTGGTCCTTCTGGGGCTCGAAACGCGCCACCATCACGAGGCGTACCGGCTCGCGATCGGGCTGAGCTCGGAGTTCCCCGGGGACGTCCGGCATGCCGTTGTGGACCGTCACCAGTTTTTCGCCCGGCGCGACATGGTAGCGCAGCGCGAGCTGCCGATCGTATTCACACACATTGATCACGCGGTCAGCGCACAGCACGCCGATGCGCTCGGCCCAGCGGTAGAACAAGGATGGTATCCGCGGGACTCCGCCCGTGAAGGACCAGCCATGCGTGGTCTGGACAGATGGGATGCCCAGCGACGCCGCCGCCAGCGGACAGAGCCACCCCGCCTTGGCGCTGTGGGTGGAAACGAGATCGGGCTCGAGGCGCTGCAAGAGCTCCCGGATCTCGAAGAACGCGGCCGCATCCTTCCACGGGTGGATCGCGCGGGCGAGGTGGCGCAGGGAGTGGTACGGGATGGCGCTCCGCGCCAATTCCTCGGTGAAGGGTCCTTCCTGACCCACCACGACGATGGCCTCATCGCCCTGCGCCTGCAGGCTGCGGGCCAGGTCACGGATGTGCACATGCCCGCCGCCGATCGAGTCGGAGCGCGTGATGACGTAGACGACTCTGATGCTCGAGCGCCCGCCGGTGTGTCGCTGTCCAGGCGCGCGCGCAGACCAGCGAGCGCTCATACGCGGTCTATCCGCACGACGTCCCCCGTCCCCATGCCGGGCGCGGCGATGCCGTCCGCCCGCCGGATCGTTGATCTCCACTGGCCACCTCGCGCTCCGTCGATTGCAAGGGGCGTGCAGCGGAGTCGGGTCGTCTAACGAGCGTCCCGCCAACGCATTACCGAGGCAGCGCCGGCTTGAGCCTGGGTGCGTGTAACGAATCTGCTATAGAACCGCAGCGCGAAAGGTCTTCCGGAGCTCTGCCACCCTAGTTCCCGGGCTGGCAGGCCCGTCCAGGCGGGCCCGCAATTCCTTCTGGGAGAAGACTTTAGATGATGTGGCGATGGATGGGCGGCGCGCTACGTCGAGGCACAGGACTTGAGAGTGTGGGCGGGGTGTGACGAAGGTGCGGCGCCGGAAGGGGAGCTGCGGCGCGAGTGTCAGAAACGTGTGGAGAACGGACGATGCGATCCAGAGTTGTACTCCTTGGGTTGGCGCTGGTGCTGGCAACCTGCACCGAGGATCGGGGCCCGACGTCCCCGCGCGTGGGGCCTGTCCGGGCGTCCGTGACGGGCGGTGACCCCGTCTTTGTTGGCGCCGGCGACATCGCCGAGTGTGATCGCCACAGCTATGACACCGATACCCTCCTCCAGAGCATTGCCGGCACCGTCTTCACGGCGGGAGACAATGCCTATCCGGACGCCTCGGATTCCAACTACACGAATTGCTATGATCCCACCTGGGGCCGGGAAAAGGCCCGCACGTATCCCGCGGTTGGGAATCACGAGTACAATCTCGGCAACGCGAATGGCTACTGGAACTACTTCGGCACGGCCAACTTCGGGTATCCGAACGGCTACTATAGTTATGACCTCGGCACGTGGCACATCATCGTCCTCAGCAGCATGTGGCCCCCATACAATCCGGCGGGATTCGACTTTGGCTCTCCGCAGGAGCAATGGCTAAAGGCGGATCTTGCCGCACACCCGGCGATGTGCACGCTCGCGATCTGGCACCACTCGCGGTTCTTTTCTCCCACAGCTAGCCCGGACACGGGTGTGACCGATTGGGTCAGAGCCTTTTGGGTGGATCTCTACAACGCCGGCGCGGACGTCGTGGTCGGCGGCCATTTTCATCAGTACGAGCGCTTCGCGCCGCAGGATCCTGACGGGAATCTCGATTCCCAAACGGGTATCCGCGAATTCATCGCCGGCACGGGCGGGGCGGGGCTCTCGGGTGGCGTTTTCTCACGCATCCGGCGCAACAGTGAAGTGCTGAACGGAACGACGTGGGGGGTGCTGCAGTTCACGCTGCACCCGACGAGCTACGACTGGAAGTTCATCCCGGCGAAAGGCCAAACGTTCAGCGACGCCGGCAGTGCCCCCTGCCACGGCGCGAGGCCGATGGTGAACGTTGGCTACGATCAGCTGACGAACCCCGGCACGACGCTCAACCAGGTGGCGACATTCACCGATTTCGACAACAGCAGTCCGTGGAGCTACACGATCGCGTGGGGGGACGGCTCCTCGACCAGCGGTAGCGTCGCCACCGCGGCGGCCGTGGACAGCATCCGGTCCAGCCACGTTTATTCGGCGCTCGGCCAGTATCTCTTGAACGTGGCGGTGACCGGGAGTACCGGGCTCTCGGGCTCGAGTACCGCGAACGTGACGGTGACGAACGATAATGTGCTCATCGCCGCGGGCAACATCTCGCGCTGCGACTCGCAGAACGACGACAGGACGGCGAACCTGCTGGACCACCTCGGTGGCACGGTGATCACCGTCGGCGACAATGCGTACGCGAGCGGCTCGCTGACGGAATTCCAGAACTGCTACGCATCGACCTGGGGACGCAGTCTCCCGCGAACACAGCCTACCCCTGGGGATAAGGACTACCAAACGGCAGGCGCCTCAGGGTATTTCTCCTACTTCGGCGCCGCGGCGGGAGACCCGAGCAAGGGATACTACAGTTACGACTTGGGCGCCTGGCACATCATCGCGTTGAACAGCAGCCTCTCCACGTCCACCGGGTCGGCCCAGGAGCAGTGGCTGAAGGCTGATCTGGTCGGGACTACGCGGCAATGCATCCTGGCCTACTTCCACTATCCACTGTACGCGTCGCAGAACGGGTCACAGGTGTGGGGCCCCATGCAGCCGTTGTGGAATGATCTCTACGCCGCCCGGGCTGACGTCGTGCTCGGCGCGCACTACCAATTCTACGAACGCTTCGCTCAGCAGACGCCGAGCGGTGTAGCGGACTCGTTGGGCGGCATCCGCGAGTTCGTCGTGGGCACCGGCGGACAGAGCTGGAACGCGTTTGGCACGCCCCTGCCCACTAGCCAGGTCCGAGCAACGCAGACGTGGGGTGTCCTGAAGCTCACCCTGCGTAGCACGAGCTATGACTGGGCGTTCATCCCGATCGTGGGGCAGACGTTTACCGACGCCGGAACGACCGCCTGCCACACGAAGGGTTCGGTAGCATCCGTGACGATGAGCCCGACCTCGGCGTCGGTGTCGGTCGGCAGCACGGCGCAATTGACGGCCACGCCGCTCGACGTCAACGGGAACCCGTTGACGGACCGGGTCGTCACTTGGGCGAGCAACAACACCGCCGTCGCCACGGTCTCGGCGAGCGGACTGGTGACGGCGGTGGCGGTGGGGTCCGCGTCGATCGCGGCCACGAGCGGCGGGAAGAGCGCGAGCGCCGCCATCACGGTGGCGGTGCCGGTGGCCTCGGTCGGGGTTAGCCCGGCATCTGCCACCGTGTCGGTCGGGGGTACCCAACAGTTGACCGCGACGCCGCTCGATGCGAACGGCAACCCACTGACCGGGCGGACGGTGACGTGGTCGACTGGCGCCGCTACCGTGGCGACCGTGTCGCCCAACGGTCTGGTGACCGGAGTGGCGGCGGGCTCCGCCACGATTACGGCGACGAGCGAAGGGAAGACCGGGAGCTCCACGATCACCGTGCCGGTCCCGGTGGCCTCGGTCACGGTGAGCCCTGCGTCGGCGACCGTGTCACATGGCAATACGGTGCAGCTCACGGCGACGCTCTTGGACGCGGGCGGTAACGCCCTGACGGGGCGCACGGTGACGTGGACGAGCAGCGCGCCGAGCGTCGCGACCGTGGACGGGACCGGGCTCGTCACCGGCGTGGCGGCGGGTTCCGCCACGATCACCGCGACGAGCGAGGGGAAGAGCGGCTCGTCCGCGATCACGGCGACAACGGTGCCGGTGGCCTCGGTCGCGGTGAGCCCGCCATCGGCCGGCGTGCTGGTGGGGGCGACGGTGCAGCTGACGGCGACGCCGCTCGACGCCAACGGCAACCCGTTGGGCGGGCGCACGATCACTTGGACGAGCAGCGCCCCCGGAGTGGCGACGGTGTCGGCGAGCGGCCTCGTGACGGGCGTGGCCGTCGGTTCGGCGACGATCACCGCGACGAGCGAAGGGAAGAGCGGGACCTCGGCGATCACGGTGGATCCGATCCCGGTGGCCTCGGTCGCGGTGAGCCCGGCGTCGGCCATGGTGGGAGTGGGCACCACCGTCCAACTCACCGCCACGCCGCTCGATGCAAACGGGAATCCCCTGGCGGGGAGGACGGTGACGTGGGCGAGCAGCGCTCCGGGCGTCGCGACGGTGGACGGGACCGGGCTCGTCACGGGTGTGGCGACGGGCTCGGCGACGATCACCGCCACGAGTGAGGGCAAGAGCGGCGGTTCGGCGATCACGGTGTCCGTACCGGTCGCTTCGGTGACCGTCAGCCCGGCGTCGGCGACAGTCTCGGTCGGCACGACGTCGCAGCTTACGGCGACGCCGCTGGACGCCAACGGGAATGCCCTCACGGGGCGGACCGTGACGTGGACGACCGGGGCGCCGGGCGTGGCGACCGTGTCGGCAAGCGGGCTGGTGACCGCGGTGGGGGCGGGCTCGGCGACCATCACGGCCACGAGCGAGGGGAAGAGCGGGAGTTCGGTGATCACGGTACCGGTGCCGGTGGCGTCGGTAGCGGTCAGTCCGGCGTCCGCGACGCTCGCTGTGGGGGCCACGCAGCAGCTGACGGCGACCCCGCTGGATGCGAACGGGACCCCGCTCACCGGGCGGGTGGTCACATGGGTGAGCAGCACGCCGAGCGTGGCGACGGTAGACGGGACGGGGCTGGTGACCGCCCTGGCGGGCGGCGCGACGACGATCACGGCGACGAGTGAGGGGAAGAGTGGCACCTCCGCCATAACCGTACCGGTGCCGGTGGCGTCGGTAGCGCTCACTCCGGCGTCCGCGACGCTGGCCGTGGGGAGCACACAGCAGCTCACCGCCACCCCGCTCGATGCGAGCGGAAATCCGCTCACGGGGCGGACGGTGACGTGGGCGAGCGGTAATGCTGCCGGGGCGACGGTATCGAGCGCCGGGCTGGTGACAGCGGTGGCGGCGGGCTCGGCCGCAATCACGGCCACGAGCGAGGGCAAAAGCGGCAGCTCGGCGATCACCGTGCCGGTGCCGGTGGGCTCGGTGACGGTGAGCCCGGCACCGGCCAGTGTGCAGGTCGGCGCCACGGTCCAGCTGACGGCGACGCCGCTCGACGCCAATGGGAACCCGCTCAGCGGGCGCGCGATCACGTGGGCGACCAGCGCAGCGGGCGTGGCGAGCGTCTCGACGAGCGGGCTCGTGACCGGCGTGTCGGTCGGGTCGGCGACCATCGCGGCGACGAGTGAGGGAAAGAGCGGGAGCTCAGCGGTCACCGTGACCCCGGTCCCGGTGGCCTCGGTGGCGGTGAGCCCAGCCTCGGCGACCGTGGCGATCGGGGCGAGCGTGCAGCTGACGGCGACGCCGCTCGACGCGAACGGCAACCCCCTGAGTGGTCGCACGGTCACGTGGGCGAGCGGCAATACCGCGGTCGCGACCGTGTCCACCAGCGGTTTGGTGACCGGTGTGGCAGGCGGCTCGGCGGCGATCACGGCGACGAGCGAAGGGAAGACCGGCAGCTCCGCGGTGACGGTCACGGCGGGATTCACGCCTGTGACTTTGGTCGGCGCCGGCAATATCGCGCGGTGCGACCAGACGCACGACGACTCGACCGCGATGGTGGTCCGCGGCATCTCCGGAACCGTGTTTACGACCGGCAGCAACACCTACTCCACAGGCACTCTGACCGACTTTACGAACTGCTACGGGCCGTCGTGGGGTCAGTTGCTGGCGCGTACTCGGCCGGCGGTGGGGACCAAGGACTACCAGACCGCCGGGGCGGCGGGGTACTGGCAGTACTTCCATCCTTCGGTCGCGGTGGGGGACTCCGGGAACTACTACTACAGCTACGATCTCGGGGCGTGGCACATCGTGGTTCTGAACAGCGAAATCAGCATGTCGAGCGGCTCGCCCCAAGAGCAGTGGCTCAAGGCGGATCTCGCGGCGAACACGAAGCGCTGCCAGCTGGCGGTCTTCGATCACCCACGCTTCAGTTCGACCGGCACGCAAGTGTGGTCGTCAGGGTTGCCCATCTGGCAGGATCTGTACGCGGCGGGGGCCGAGATCGTGCTGAACTCGCACTATCGGGTGTACGAGCGTTTCGCGCCCCAGACGCCGGGCGGGGTATTGGACACGCAGGCCGGTATTCGGCAGATCACCATCGGCACCGGCGGCATCACGGCGGACACCTTCTACACGACGCTGGCGCCGAACAGCGAGGTACGGGCAACCAAGCTCTACGGGGTGTTGCAACTGACGCTCGCCGATGGCAGCTACAGCTGGCAGTTCGTGCAGGTCCCGGGTGAGTCGCCGGCCTTCACCGACAGCGGCAGCGGGTCATGTCATTGAGCGGCAGCGAGCCGCCGTCCGTGGACTGGTCGGCCGCAGCCCAGCGCACCCCGAGTCGCACGGAACAGGCCTTGAGCGGATGGTTTTGGCTCTCTTCCGGAGCTGTCGTCCAGGGCCTCGTCACCGTCGGGTCTCTCGCCGTCTTGGCACGTCTGCTGTCGCCTGCGGACTTCGGGGCGGTCTCCGCTGGCATGCTGGTCGTCACATTCGCCTCGATCATCTCGCAAGCGCTGGTGGGTCCGGCGCTCGTCCAGCACCCGCAGCTCCGCGCCGAGCACATCCACACGGCTTTCGCCATCTCGCTGGTGGGCGGCGCGGCCTTGTTCGGTTTGCTCTGGGGGCTCGGGCCCGTGGTCGGGCGCGCGCTGCACGCGGCGACGCTCGTGCCGGTGCTACGGGCGCTCGCGTGGATGCTGCCGCTCCAGGGCCTTGGGGCGGTCGCGGACGCTCTCCTGCGCCGCGATCTGCAATATGGAGCCATCGCCAGGATCCGCATGGTCTCCTACGCGCTCGGGTATGGAGCCGTGGGTATCACCGTCGCGGCGCTGGGAGGTGGGCTTTGGGCGCTGGTGGCGGCGAACCTGTCGCAGGCGGCGCTCAATACCGCCTTGCTGTTACAACGGAAGCCGCACAGCCTGCTGGTGCGGGTCTCCCGCCCCGAGCTCGACGACCTCGTGTCGTTCTCCAGCGGCTTCTGCCTCGGCAAGATCGGGAACTATGCGGCGACGGAGGGCGACTACCTCGTCACGGTCACGTGGCTGGGAGTGAGCGCGTTGGGCCTGTATGAGCGCGCCTACCAGCTGATGGCGATGCCGGCGATCTTGGTCGGACAAGTGCTCGACGACGTGTTGTTCCCGGTGCTGGCGCAGATTCAGGCGGAGCCCGAACGCGTGGCGAAAGCGTACCGGCGCTGCGTGGCGGCGGTCGCGCTGTTCGCGTTGCCCCTGAGCGCCCTGGTGCTGATTCTGGCGCCGGACATCGTGCGCGTGCTGTTGGGCCCGAAGTGGAGCCAGGTGGTGCTCCCATTTCGGATTCTCGCGGTGGGAACGTTGTTTCGCACGAGTTACAAGATCAGCGACTCGGTCACGCGCGCCTTGGGTGCCGTGTACCGACGGGCGTGGCGGCAATGGATGTATGCGGCGCTCGTCGTGGGTGGTGGGATCATCGGGCAACAGTGGAGACTGCCGGGCGTCGCGGCGGCCGTGCTGTTCGCGCTCATGGTCAACTTTCTTCTGACGGCCCACCTGGGCACGCGGCTGGTCTCGCTGAGCTGGGGGGACTACTTCCGGGCCCATGCCGCCGGGGCGCGAGCGGCGGCGCTCGTAGCGTTCCTGGGGTTGGTGATCGCGACGCTGGCGCGGAGCGTCTTGGGGCTGCCGTCGGCCGGGGTGCTGGTGACGACGCTTCTGGGCACCGGCGTGGTGGTGGTCGCGCTCCTCGCGCTGAATCCCCGGTGGCTGCTGGGCTCGGACGGCGCGTATCTGATGCAGCAGGGAACGAGGCTGGTGCTGCGCCGGATGCGGCGCAACGAGCCGCAGGTGCGGGGGGCTATCTGAATAGCGCTGCAGCCGTACGGATCGCCGCGGCGAGCCGACAGCCGCTCCCGAGCCGGGCTCCACTCACGCCGGTGGGGCGCGGCAAGGTTACCATGGCCGTTCTCCTCGCGCTCTTGTATCCGTGGCACTTCGCCGTTTGGGCCGTGACCTACACCGGCACGAGTCCACCCATTCCGCACGGTGGGCTGAACGTCAGCCTCGGTGACGGCGTGGTGTTCCTGATCGGCGTCGTTCTGCTGCTCCGATTGGCGGCAGGCAGGCCGGTGCCGCTGCCGCGGTACGCGCTGCAGGCGTTCGTCTGGTTCGCCGTCGCCGTCGCCTCGGTCACCGTGAACGCGCTGTCGCCGGGATTCTTCTTTGACTTGCGTGTTTCGGTCATCGGCCTGACGAAGATGCTGGGGGCCGGAGCATGGATGATTGCCGTCTTCTGGTTGCTCCGGGAGTCATTTCCGCGACGGTTCCTGGCGCTCGCGGGCGCGTCGGTTCTGGCGGCGACGGCCTTCGCGGTCGGGTCAATCATCCAGAACGTGTTCTGGGGTATCGAGCGGACCTTCGGCCCGTTCGAGAACGCCAATATCTACGGCAATTATCTGATGCTCAACGTCTTCTTGGCCGTGGGCATCGATCGCTTTCTCGGCACGGCGCCCGAGGGCGTCACCGTCGGGCGTTGGGCGCGTCGGCTGGTTCGTCCCCTCTTGCGATTCGGCGCGGTGACGGTCCTGTTCTTGGGCTTGCTGGCGACCGGCTCGCGTGGCGCGCTGGTAGGCTTCTTTGCTGGCTTGATCCCGGCCATCCCTTGGGCCGCGCTGCGGCGCACGCGCCTGCGAGGAGCCCTGGCGCTCGCTGGGGGCGCGCTCGTGCTCGGGCTGGCGTTGTGGTGGTACTTGGCGCAAGATCCCTATGTCGTGAAGCGGTGGACCTTGACCGCCCAAGGCGAAGGGCCGAACGTGGAGGAGCGCTACGCGTTGTGGCAGGGCGCCCTGCAAGCCTTCTCGGAGCACCCGATCCTGGGCCTCGGCTATGCGCAATACCCCAACTATGCCGAGCACCAAGTCGGTCTGCGGGCGACCGTAGCCCACCAGACGTATCTGGCGACTGCGGCGGAGCTAGGAGTCTTCGGGTTCCTTGCCCTGGTGTGGTTGCTCTTGTCGGTTATCTGGGACAGCTGGCGTGTGAAAGACCGGAGGTTCGTCGGCGTTGCCCACGCCTGCTGCGGTTTCGTGGTGGCGGCCTGCACGCAGGGCTTGTTCAACAACGTGCAGCAGG
>Ga0137395_10000205_pt1 | contig 22256 bp, 22 predicted proteins | sample czobulk216metaG_FD_108283 | JGI IMG/M metagenome (GOLD analysis project Ga0137395, IMG submission 108283) | Vadose zone soil microbial communities from Angelo Coast Range Reserve, California, USA - czobulk2.16 metaG | ecosystem: Environmental > Terrestrial > Soil > Vadose zone | place: USA...
CAGCATCGAGGTCAACAGCCTGCATCACCAGGCGGTCAAGCACGTTGCCCCGGCGCTGAAGGCCACGGGGACGTCCGACGACGGCGTCATCGAATCGCTCGAGGCAGAGGAACGGCGCTTTCTGATTGCGGTGCAGTGGCATCCCGAGGAAATCGACGACCTGCCTTGGGTCCAGCGCTTGTTCGCTGGATTGGCTCGCGCGGCTTCAGTGCCCGGCGACACGCTGCGAAAGTCCGCTTTCCCATCGGCCTAAACGGCGCTTTGCTATGAAAGCAAAACCGGGTTTTCTTTAATAAGAATAGGGCTCCGCAACTCATCGGCAGGCTGCAAGTAGCAAGCCTTCGGGTCCAAGGCGCGATCGAGCGCATTAGTTGTAGCCGGTCCCGAGCCGGGAAGTGACTACAAGGTTTGCCTGATCAGTTACGTCTGCCTGGCGGCATCCTTCAGCCAGGGAAGCGCGACCCCCAGAGGTCCGACCAGGAGCGCAAACTGTTCCGGGTCCAAGTGCCGGCGCGCGGCGAGGGCGGTTGCCGCGTCGCCGACGGCCCACCAGGCCGGGCTCTGGGGTAAGTCCCCGGCTCGCTCCGCAGCGCCGTCGAAGATCTCGCGATAGGAATCGGCCCCGAGAGAGGTGAGTGCCTTGTGTCGGGCGGCCTCAACCTTGGGCTGCGATGTCAGCCAGGCCTGCTGCTGCCGCTTGGCGATGAGCGCCCTGCCCGGGTCGCTCAGATCGAGCAATCCCTGGTAGAACCGATCTACCAGGGATCCGCTCGTCGTCGAATCGCCTTCCTTGACAAAGGCCCGGCTCATGCGAGCCTCGTTAGGCGGCCTTGATCAGCGTCTCGCTCTTCGGCTCCAGGGCCCAGTCGAGCACCTGGCGCACATCCTTGGCGAGGTGGATCGTCATGGCGTCCCGGACGCTCTGCGGCAGATCATCGAGATCCGCCTCGTTGCGATACGGCAGGATGATTTCGGTCAGCCCGGCACGGTGCGCGGCCAGCAGCTTCTGCTTGACGCCGCCGATCGGCAGGACTTTCCCTTGAAGCGTTACCTCGCCGGTCATACCCACGGTCGGTCGCACCGGTCGCCCGCTGAACAGGCTGACCAGCGCCGTCACCATGGTGACGCCCGCGGACGGCCCGTCCTTGGGCACGGCACCGGCCGGCACGTGGACGTGGATCGCCTTCTCCTCGAATCCGGCGGTGATGCCGAGCTCGGTCGCGTGTGAGCGGACGTAGGACAGCCCGATCTGCGCCGACTCCTTCATCACGTCGCCCAGCTGGCCGGTGAGGGTGAGCCCCTTCTGGCCATCCATGGCGGCGGCCTCGATGAAGAGCACCTCGCCGCCGATACCGGTCACGGCCAGGCCGGTCGCGACTCCCGGAACGGAGGTCCGCTCGGCCACTTCTTCGTGGAACTTCGCCCGACCAAGGTAGGTCTTGACGTCGTCACCGGATACCTGGATCGGCGCGGTCGCCTTGCCGGCTTCGATCTGGGTTGCGACCTTTCGCAGCAAGCGTCCGAGCTCGCGCTCCAGGTTGCGCACGCCCGCTTCGCGCGTGTGCTCGACGATGATGCGCCGGATGGCGTCATCACTGACCACCACCTCTTGCGGGGTGAGCCCATTGCGCTCCAGCTGGCGGCGGAGCAGGTGGTCGCGTCCGATGGCGAGCTTCTCCTCTTCGGTGTAGCCGTCGAGGCGGATGATTTCCATCCGGTCGAGCAGCGGCCCAGGGATGGTGTCCGCGACGTTGGCGGTCGGGATGAACAACACTTCCGAGAGGTCGAGGTCGACCTCCAGGTAGTGGTCGCGGAACGAGTGGTTCTGTGCCGGGTCGAGCACCTCGAGCAGCGCGGAGGACGGGTCGCCCCGCCAGTCGCTGCCGACCTTGTCGATCTCGTCGAGCATGATCACCGGGTTTTTCGTGCCCGCCTCTTTGAGGGCGCGCGCAATCCGTCCGGGCAGTGCCCCGACGTAGGTGCGGCGATGGCCACGGATCTCGGCCTCGTCATGGATGCCGCCGAGCGAGATGCGAGTGAACTTGCGACCCAGGGCGCGCGCGACCGACTCACCCAGCGAGGTCTTGCCCACGCCGGGCGGCCCCACCAGGGTGATGATCGCGCCCGAGCCACGGCCGCCGGCCACGGCCAGGCCGCGCGAATCGCGGCGCTTGCGGACGGCGAGGAACTCGATGATCCGATCCTTGACGTCGTCCAGGCCCGTGTGATCCTCGTCGAGGACACGGCGTGCCTCGGTGACGTCGAACTGGTCCGAAGTGCGCTTGTTCCAGGGCATGTCGAGCATCCAGTCCAGGTAGTTGCGGATCCATCCGGCCTCCGGGTTCTGGTCGCTGGTCCGCTCCAGGCGGTCGAGCTCGCGCTCAACCTCTTTGCGAACGGCCTCCGGCATGCCGGCCTCTTCGATCTTCTTCCGGTAGTCGGCGGCGACGTCCGAATCGCCCTCGCCGAGCTCCTTCTTGATCGCATCCATCTGCTGGCGCAGCAGGAACTCACGCTGGCGCTTCTCCATTCCCTCCGCGACATCGCTGCGGATCTTGTTCTTGAGCGAGGCGTCGGCGAGGGTGTCACGCGTCCAGGCGATCAGCTTCTTGAGCCGCTGCTCGACGTCGAGCGTTTCGAGGATCTCCACCTTCTTCTCTAGGGAGAGATCGGGCGAATAGCCCGCCAGGTCACTCAGCTGGGCAGGGCGGTCGATGTTCCGGACCATCTGGAACACCTCACTCTGATCGCGCAGCTCCAGCAGGTTCTCGATCAAAGCCTTGTACTCGCGGGCGAGGACGTGCGCGGTCTCCGTCAGCGGGTTGACGTCCTCGGCGTGCTGGGCGAACACCCGCAGGGCCGGCCCGGTGCCCGCGGCGGCGCTCCCGACAGAGGCACGATGCAACCCCTGCAGGATGGCGACGTCGACGCCGTTCGGCAGTTTCCGCGAATCTTCGATTTTGGCGACGGTTCCGACGCTGGCGTACTTACCTTCGACGCGTGGGACGAGCAGCACCAGACGATCGCCCTCGCGCGCAGCCGCGATGGCGGCCCCAGCCTCCTCGCGCTCCACCGGGATGGTGACGACCATGCCGGGCAGCACAACCGCATTGTTCAGCGGCAACAGCGGGATAAATTCAGTTTTAAGTTCAGGCATTGCTTCCATTCTCCTTGGTGTTCTCGTCAGGGACAACCCGCGAGACGTTAGGTTTATGCCCAAAATGGGCGTTGCCAAACGAGCCCGCCTGGGGGAGGGTCAGGAGCGGCTGGGGGTCCTACTCGAACCGTTCGCCGGCCCGTTGAGCGGCCGGATGACGTCATCGATGCTCGCGGCCACCGCCTCCGGCGGCTGCGCTCCATCGACCAGCTTGAGCTTCCCCTGAGCCTGGTAGTAGCTGATCAGGGGCGCCGTCTGCTGCAGGAAAACGTCGAGGCGGTGGTCGATGACCCCCTGCAGATCGTCGCCACGATGGCGCTGGCCCAGGCGCTCCCGAACGGCCTGCGGGTCCACTTGCAAATAGAGGACGGCATCCAGCGGCCTGTCGAGCGCGGCCAGCATGCCGTCCAGCGCTTCTGCCTGGGGAACGGTCCGGGGGAAGCCGTCGAGGATGAAGCCCTGTTGCGTATCAGGATCCGAAAGGCGGTGCTGGATGAGGTCGACCACCAGGCTATCGGGCACGAGCTCGCCCCGGTCGAGGTAGGCCTTGACCCGCTTGCCCAGCGGCGTCCCCGCCTCCACCTGGGCCCGTAGGACGTCGCCGGTCGAGATCGCCGGGATCCGGTACTTCTCGGACAAAATGGCCGCCTGGGTTCCTTTGCCCGATCCGGGCGGCCCGAGCAGGACGAGATCCATACCCATCCTGATCAGCAGGGGAAGCCGATCGGCTCCGAGTAGGCGGTGGCGGCCTGGTCCTCTCTGATGTACCCATCGTGCGCCATTTGCGCCAGCACGTTGAACTGGCGGGCCCGGGCAGCACAGGGATTTCGATAGAGGTCGTAGTACGACGGCGACTGGGGAAGGCCCGCCAGCATGGAGGCGCGTGCCAGGTCGAGCTTCGCCGGCGCCCGGTGGAAATAGGTCGCCGAGGCCTGACCGATCCCGTAAGCGCCGTGCCCATAGTAGACGGCGTTCAAATAGCTCCCCAGGATGGCGTGCTTGTTGAATCTCGACTCCAGCTTCAACGCCAGGAGCAGGTTCTCCGGCTTACGCCAGCCGTCGTCGTTGTTGTTCATGTACAAGACTTTGACCAGCTGCTGCGTCAGGGTACTGCCGCCTTCCAGCGCGCGGTGGTGGTAGAGGTCGGTCAGCACCGCGCGGACCAGTCCCTGCGTGTCGATGCCGCGATGCTGGTAGAAGCGCTCGTCCTCGATCGCGATCAGGGCCTCGCTCAACTGGTCGGGGACATCGTTGAGGGCCACCCGGGTCCCACCGTGCTGGGCGAGGATGGCATCGACTCGGTGGGGCATATCGTCGACAGAGGGCGTCATGACGAAGCCGACGGCCACGGCGATGCCGAAGAGGGCGGGCAGACCAAGGGCGACGGTGACGACCACGGCGACCACCGACTGCCGTCGGGTGCGCCTGGGGGCCCGCATTGCGGGATGCATTTTATCGGCGCGCGCAGCCTTGGCTGGGCAGCTCGGGACCGGTTTGCGCCAGGCCGTCCACCAATTCGGATCGAATTGCCTGGAGGGCGCAGTAAAATGAGGGCGTGGCCGAAGCAACTTCTCAGCTGAACGACCGGCGAGGCACCTGGAAGGTCAAAGCCGGGCTGGCCGAGATGCTCAAAGGTGGCGTCATCATGGACGTGGTCACCGCCGAGCAGGCGAAGATCGCCGAGGACGCCGGCGCGGTGGCCGTGATGGCGCTCGAGCGGGTCCCGGCCGACATACGTCGCGAGGGGGGCGTGGCCCGAATGAGCGACCCCGGCTTGATCACCGCCATCATCGAGGCCGTCACCATCCCGGTGATGGCGAAGTGCCGCATTGGTCATTTCGTCGAGGCCCAGATCCTCGAGTCGCTGGGTGTCGACTACATCGACGAGAGCGAGGTTCTCACCCCCGCCGATGATGAGCACCACATCAACAAGCATCCTTTCAAGGTTCCCTTCGTCTGCGGTTGCCGCGATCTCGGTGAGGCGCTGCGCCGGATCACCGAAGGGGCGGCGATGATCCGCACCAAGGGTGAGGCCGGCACCGGGAACGTGGTCGAAGCCGTGCGCCACATGCGTGCGGTGAGCGGCACCATCCGGGCCCTGACCGGCAGGGGGCCTGAAGAGCTCGTTGTCGAAGCCAAGCGCATCGGTGCGCCAGCCGACCTGCTCGAGGAGACGGCCCGCCTGGGCCGGCTGCCGGTCGTCAACTTCGCCGCCGGTGGGATCGCGACCCCGGCCGACGCGGCGCTGATGATGCAGCTCGGCTGTGATGGGATCTTCGTCGGCTCGGGCATCTTCAAGGCCGAGAATCCTTCTGCCCGGGCCAAGGCGATCGTGGCGGCGACCACGTACTTCGACCGGCCGGACATTCTGGCCGACGCATCCAAGAGCCTCGGCAAAGCCATGCACGGGCTGGAGATCGGGACGATTCCGCAGGAGGAGCTGCTCGCCGGCAGAGGCTGGTGAGGCCGGCGCGTCGCCGCGTCGGCGTCCTCGCGCTGCAGGGGGATTTTCGGGAACACCTGGCCGCTCTGCGTGCCTGCGAGGTCGAAGGCGTCCCAGTTCGGCTCGCGACCGATCTCGAGAACGTCGATGCGCTTATCCTGCCGGGTGGAGAAAGCACCACGATGGCCCGGCTGATGGAGCCCGCCTTGCGCGACTCGATCCAACGCCGGGTCGCCGCAGGGATGCCGGTGCTTGGCACCTGCGCCGGGATGATCCTGATGGCACGTCATATCCGGGATGGTCGTGTCGACCAAGAACCGCTGGAGCTGATGGACATCGGAGTCAGGCGCAACGCGTACGGCCGCCAGATCGACAGCTTCGAGGCCGAGGTGGAATCGGCCGCCATCGGCGGCGTGGGCCCGGCAGTGTTCATCCGCGCGCCGCAGCTGATGGAGCGCGGGGCCGGAGTCGAGGAGCTGGCCCGGCACAACGGCCAGGCGGTGGCCGTCAAGCAAGGCAACCGGTTGGCGCTTGCCTTCCATCCCGAGCTCACGCCGGACCGGCGCTGGCACCAGTACTTTCTGTCGCTCGACGGGGAGGGGCGGTGACGCTCCAGGTTCGTCCCGCCCAGCTCAAGGACCTCGGTGCGATCGAGGCCCTCTACCGGCAACAGGTGCGGGAGGCTCAGCGCTCACCGCTCAAGCGCCAGTTCGCCTCGACCCGGCTGTGGTTCCTGCTCAACAGCGCCTTCGCCAGCATCATCCCCATCACGTCGTCGGCCGATCACGTCTACGTCATGGAAGACCCCAAGCGGCGCAGGATTGACGGCTTTGTCCAGGCCGAGACGGCGGCGCTTGGACCTGGCGTCTGGCAGATCCTCAACCTCTGCCTCAGCCCGGATCTCGATCGGGCGCAGGACGGGACGGCACTGCTCGACCACCTCTTCAATGAAGGCTTGAATCGCGGCGTGACGAAGTTCATCGTCCGGGTGCCGGTAGACGATCCCGTCCTCGACCTGTTCCGCGCCCGCGGCTTCACGGCCTACGCTACCGAACATGCCCTCCTCACCGAGTCGGTGACCGCGCGCCCGGCTCCAGCTGTCGCGGGATGGCGGCCGATGCGGCGCGCCGACGAGCTCGGCCTCTACCTTCTTTATGTGGCGACCACGCCCAAAGGCGTGGCGGCGGTGGAGGCGTCGAATTTCGCCGAATGGCGTCGGAGCTTCCAGCCCGGGTACTGGAGCGCCCGGATCCCGCGGCGCGCGGGACAGCCGCGCTTTGTCATCGAGCGGATGCAGGTGGTGGGGTGGATGAGCCTGGTCCCAGGTGGAGGAGGTCGGCCCCATTCGCTCGGGCTGATGGCCGCCGCCCAACCGGCGGAACTGTGGCCCAGCCTGGTCCGACGATCTTTGTCCTACGTCGCCCAGCACCAGCCCGGGCCCGTCTGGTGCAGCCTCCGGCACTACGATGAGGTCGGCATCCAGCTGCTCCAGCGCGAGGGTTTCGAGGTCATCGCCTCCCAGGCGTTGATGGTCCGGGAGCTTCCCTTGAAGGTTCGAGCCCGAATGCGGGTAAGAATCAAGGACAAGCGGCTGGTTCCGCAGTATGGCTAAAGCAACGCAAGAACTACGGCGATCGCACAACGGTCTGACGGATGCCGACCCGGCTGAGCTCGACCTGCTCTTCCAGGCGCTGCCCCCGCATATCAACCGGGCGGTCAAGCGCCTCGATCATCAGGGCCTGCTACTCGAGGTGGTGCTCGACCTGGGCCGGGAGCCCGAGGCTCGCTTTCCCGACCATGAGGCGATCCTGGACGAGACGGCGGTCACCTCGGAGGACCTCGAGTTCGTTTCCAGCCGGGTCGGGTCCTTCGGCGACGACAACCGTGCAGGCATCGAGCGGACGCTGCACCGCATTTCGGTGATCCGTAACCGCGCCGGCCAGATCGTCGGGGTCACATGCCGTGTCGGTCGGGCCATCACCGGGACGATCGACATCATCAAGGACATGGTCATCGGCGGGAAAAGCATCCTGCTGCTCGGCCGCCCCGGCATTGGTAAGACGACGATGCTGCGCGAGTGTGCGCGCGTGCTGGCCGACGAGATGAAAAAGCGCGTGATTATCGTCGACACCTCGAACGAGATCGGTGGCGACGGCGACATTCCGCACCCCGGGATCGGCCGCTCGCGGCGGATGCAGGTGCGCACGCCCGCCCTGCAGCACGCCGTGATGATCGAGGCGGTCGAGAACCATATGCCGCAAGTGATCGTCATCGACGAGATCGGGACCGAGCTGGAGGCGAGCGCCGCGCGCACCATTGCGGAGCGCGGCGTGCAGCTGGTGGCGACGGCGCACGGTAATTCGCTCGAGAACCTGCTCGTCAATCCGACGCTCAACGACTTGCTCGGCGGCATCCAGACCGTGACCCTCTCTGACGAAGAGGCCCGCCGACGCGGCACGCAGAAGTCGGTGCTCGAGCGCAAGTCGCCACCAACCTTCGACGTCCTGGTCGAGATCCACGACCGCGATCGGCTCGCCATTCATCAGCCGCTGGCCGAAGTCGTCGACGCCGCGCTGCGCGGCACGCTCAAGCCGCCGCAGATGCGGATCCGAGGGGCGGACGGCGCCATCGTTGCCCGGATCGCGGAAACCGCCCCGATGCGAACGGCCGCCGTCCGCGAGCCGCTCGAGGCGCCGCGCTCCCGCGGCCTTCATGAAACGGTCTCGGTCTTCCCCTACGGGGTCAGTCGCAACTACCTGGAGCAAGCGATCACCGAGCTCAAGGTCCCGATCCGCGTCCAGAACCACATCGAGGAAGCCGACCTGATCGTCACCCTCAAGAACTACTACCGTCGCAAGGACTCGCCCCTCAAGGAGGCGGAGGCCGACGGCATCCCGATCCAGGTGCTGAAGAGCAACACGATCACCCAAATCAAGAACGCCCTGAGCCGGGTCTACCAGCTGGAGACCGCCGACCCGACCGAGTCGGCGCTGCAGGAAACGCTCGAGGGCATCAACCGGGCGAAGGCGACCAACTCGATGGTGGAGCTGTCGCCGCAGAACGCGTACGTCCGCCGCCTGCAGCACCAGCTGGTAGAGCGGCATGAGCTGACGGCGCGCAGCACCGGCAAAGAGCCAAATCGCCGGTTGCGCATCTACACCAGCGCCGACTGAACCTCGTATAGTTCAGCGCGAAATGGAAACCGCGGGGAAGCGAGGCGGGTTCTTCGCCAGCTTCGAGGGGCCCGAGGGAAGCGGGAAGTCGACCCAGATCCATCGCCTGGCCGCTTCGCTTGCCGAGCAAGGCCATACCGTTTGGACTACCCGTGAACCGGGCGGTACGCGCGCCGGCGAGACGATCCGTCCCATCCTCCTCGGTCCGCAAGCGGGCCCGCTTTCGGCCTGGTCTGAGGCCTTGCTCTTTACCGCCGCCCGGGCCCAGCTGGTCGACGAGGTGATCCGGCCTCGCCTGCACCGCGGAGAGCTCGTGCTCTGCGACCGATACAGCGATTCAACCCTCGCCTACCAGGGATATGGCCGCGGCCTCGATCTGAAGACCATGCGGCGGCTCCAGGCAGAGGCGACCGGCGGGGTGACGCCCGACCTTACGCTCTTGCTCGACCTGCCGGTCGAGGCCGGCCTGGCTCGCATTCCGCGCAACGCCAAGGATCGGCTCGACCGGGAAACGATCGCCTTCCATCAGCGGGTGCATGCGGGCTACCGCGAGATGGCCGCACGGGAACCGCATCGCTGGCGGCAGGTCGACGCCTCGCGGGACCCCGACGAGGTGGCGGCAATCATCCTGGAGGTAACGCTCGAAGCCCTGCGCACGGCCGGCATCCACCCGGCGGAGCGGCGGTCGGCATGAAGCTGCTGATCGCGGTGGTGCACAGTGAAGATGCCTCGGCAACGATGGACGCGCTCAATGACCGCGGGATCTCGGTGACCCGGTTCGTGAGCTCGGGTGGCTTCCTGCAGCACAAGAACGTCACGCTCATGTCAGGCATCGAAGACGATCGGATCGAGGAGGTCCTCGGCCTCATCAAGGAAAACTGCCGAACTCGCAGCGAGTTCATGAACCCGATGCCGCCGCTGGTCGAGCCCGGCGACTTCTTCGTCCCCTATCCGGTCGAGGTGCAGGTCGGCGGCGCGACCGTCTTCATCATGAACGTCGACCGCTTCGAAAAGCTCTAACCACAAGGCACATGGAAGGGCCGGCGGCCAGGCTCACCGCGATGGCCGAAGTCCTGCAGATCATCAGTGGGACCTCTTTTGAGCTCCGCGCCGTTCTGGAAGCCGTGGTAGAACGGGCTGGCCGCCTGTGTCGAGCCGAAGCGGGATTCATCTACCGGCTAGACGGCGAATGGTACCGGCTCGACGTCGCCTACAACATCTCCCCTGAGTTTCGTGCCTTCACGGAGCGAACCCCGATTCATATCGACAACCTCGGGACCGTAACTGCTCGGGCGGGCAATTTGCGGCGCACCGTCCGCGTTTCGGACGTCCTCCAGGATCCCGAGTACACGCACTGGGAGGCCCAGCGGCTCGGGAAGGGACGGGCAATGATCGGCGTGCCGTTGATTCGCGATCAGGCGGTCCTCGGCGTCATCGCTTTGTGGCGGACCGAGCCTGAGCCGTTTACCGACGACGAAGCCCAACTGGTGAGCATGTTTGCGGACCAGGTCGTCGTGGCGATCGCGCAAGCGCGGCATGCGGACGAGCTTGCTGATGCCCTCGAGCAACAGACGGCAACCAGCGAAGTGCTCCGCATCATCAGCCAGTCCACCACTGATCTGGAGGCGGTGTTTCTCCCCCTGATCACGCGCGCGGTTCAGTTGTGCGACGCGGACCATGGCGACATCATTCGGTTCGATCTGCAGACGCACGAATATCTGCAAGCCGCCCACTTCGGCGTCGGCAGCGATGAATATCGCGCTATCGTCCGCGGGCGTCCCTATCGACCCGGCCGAGAGACGCTGGTTGGGCGGACGATCCTGGAAGCAGCGCCGGTCCAGATCGACGACGCGCTCGCCGACGATGAGTACGAGTTTGTCGAGGCCCAGCGATCGGCCGGCTTTCGTTCGATCCTCGGCGTGCCACTGATGCGGGAAGGGTTCCCCATTGGGGTCATAACCGCCTGGCGCCGCCAGGTGCGTCCCTTCTCCGAGCGCGAAATCCGCATCCTGACAACCTTCGCCGACCAGGCCGTGGTGGCGGTCGAAAATGTCCGGCTGGTGCGGGCCCTGCAGCGACAGACTGAAGAACTTTCCCGGTACGTCACGCCACAGGTGGCTTCAATGCTAGCAAGTGAAGAGGGCGAGCAGCTACTGGCCGGACACCGCCGCCAGATCACCGCGCTGTTCTGTGACTTGCGTGGCTTCACGGCATTCTCGGAGACAGCCGAGCCGGAAGAGGTCTTGAGCGTGCTTCGCGAGTATCAGGCCGAGATGGGCAAGTTGATCGCCGACTACGGTGGCACACTCGAGCACCTTGCCGGCGACGGCATCATGCTCTTCTTCAACGACCCGGTCGCGACGCCTGGCTTCGAAGTGCAGACGGTTCGATGCGCGGTGGCTATGCGGGATCGCTTCCGTCAGCTGGCTGCGGGCTGGCGCCGCCGTGGTTACGAGCTCGACCTCGGGATCGGTGTCGCCCTCGGCTATGCCACGATGGGTCGCGTCGGTTACGAAGGACACTTCCAGTACAACGCGATCGGCAACGTGGTTATTCTGGCGTCCCGATTGAGCGCGGAAGCCCAGGGCGGAGAGATCCTGATCACGCAGCGGCTCCACGCGGCAGTCGAGGACACCGTCACCGTGCAGCCCGTTAAGGAGCTTCGGCTCAAGGGATTCAGCCGCCCGGTCCCCGCCTACAACGTGCTCGGCCTCAAAGCATGATTCCGGGGTTGGGGACCGCCCTCAACACCGGCACCGTTCTTGTCGGCGCCACGCTCGGGCTCACCCTTGGCCGCGTCATTCCAGAAAGTCTGCACCGGACCATCCGAATCGCGATCGGCCTGTTCGTCGCGGTGATCGGGATGCAGATGGCGCTCAAGACGCACAACCCGCTGGTCCTGCTGGTAAGCGTGCTGGTTGGCGTAGTCATCGGTGAGCTCCTCAAGCTCGATACCGGCGTCCAGGCGATCGGCTCCTGGGCCGAACACCGCCTGAGCCGTGGCGGCGAGCCCGGACGGGTGAGCCTGGCCTTCATCACGACCAGCCTGATCTTCTGTGTCGGGCCGTTGACCGTGCTCGGCTCCTTTCTCGACGGCACGCGCGGTGATATCACGTTGCTGGCCATCAAGTCGACGCTCGACGGCGTGACTTCGATCGTGTTCACCGCCACCCTCGGTTGGGGCGTACTGCTCTCGGCCGTCAGCGTCCTCCTCGTGCAGGGCAGCCTGACGCTGATCGCCTTCCTTATCCACGCGGGACTCACGGATCTGGAGACCGCCGAACTGACGGGGGCCGGCGGCATCGCCGTGCTCGGCATTTCGCTCGGCCTGCTGGAGCTGAAGTCGATCAAGGTCGCCAACTTCCTGCCGGCGCTGGTGGTGGCCCCGCTGCTCGCTGGCATCCTGCACGCCTTCGGCTTGCTGTGATGGCTAGACTTAGGCGAGTCCCATGGCGAGTTCTCAGGCTCAGCGCAGGGTCGACTGGTTCGCCGCGGGGCTGGGTCTGGTGCTGGCGGTGGTCATCCAGCTGGTCGGGGGCACCTTGCTCTTCGGAAACCATCGCGGTCAGCCGGTCTCGCAGGGACTGGTCACGTTCGCCGCGCTGCTGGCGGGGGGAACGCTCGCCGGCTTCATCGGTCCGGCCGCCGGAGCGGTCTGGAACGGTGTGATCGTTGCCGTCGGCTTCATCGTCGTCGAGGAGCTGGCAGGGGCGGTGGGACCCATCGGTCCGATTGGATCGGCCGGGCTGGATACCCTGGGGCTCGTCATCGATGACGTGTTGGTCTTGAGCGGCGGCACGATCGGCGGCGTCGTCGCGAGCGTCGCTCGGCGCCAGCGCTCCGGGTCGGGTAACGATACGCCGACCCATCGCGTTCGATAAGCACATGACGTCAACTCGCACGGGAACCGGATCACTGAAAAGGAAGTAGACAAGGATGCAGATGGACAATGGATCGGTCGAAGCCCTCGGCGCCCGGATCGTCGAGAACGTCGGTCGGGTGCTCGTCGGCAAGAGCGCGGAGATCGAGCTGTGTGCAATCGCGCTGCTGAGCCGCGGCCACATCCTGATCGAGGACGTGCCCGGCGTCGGCAAGACGATGCTGGCCAAGTCACTGGCGCGCTCCCTTGGCTGCTCCTTCGAGCGCCTACAGTTCACGCCCGACCTGCTACCCTCCGACGTCACCGGGGTCAACATCTATAGTCCCTCGACGCAGCAGTTCGAATTCCGCCAGGGGCCGATCTTCACCCAGGTTCTGCTTGCCGACGAGATCAACCGGGCCACGCCCAAGACGCAGTCGGCGCTGCTGGAGGCGATGGAGGAGAAGCAGGTGACGGTCGACGGCACCACCTACCCGTTGCCGCTGCCCTTCATGGTGCTGGCGACGCAGAACCCGGTGGAGTTCGCCGGCACCTTCCCACTTCCGGAGGCGCAGGTCGACCGCTTCTTGATGCGCGTCAACCTTGGTTACCTCGACGTGGCACACGAGGTACAGGTACTGGACCGATTCCAGCGGGGGTCGCCGATCGAGCAGCTGAAGTCGGTGGCCTCAGCGGATGAGGTGCTCGCGGGCCAGAATGCGGTCCAGGAGATCTATGTCGACGAGCAGCTGAAGGAATACATCGCCCGCGTCACGCATCGCACTCGATCGCACGCCGACATCGGCCTGGGCGCCAGCTCGCGCGGGTCGCTTGGCCTCTTCCGTGGGGCCCAGGCGCGAGCAGCACTCGAGGGTCGTGATTTCGTGACCCCGGATGACGTGAAGGCGCTGGTGCAACCGGTGCTCGCCCACCGCCTCATCCTCAAAGCCAACGCCGAGCTGCGTGGCCTTACGCCCGCGAAGATCCTGGCCCAGATCCTGGAAACGGAGCCGGTACCGCCCCCCAGCGTGGTGTCGCGCTTCGGTCGCCGGGTGGCGAGCTAGGCGGGGCCACCGCATGCGGCTGCCGCGTCTTCCCCTGGTTACGGCGCTGGCGCTCCTCTTCTTCTTCGCGTACATCACGGGGATCCGGCTCGCCTACAGCCTGCTCTACGCGCTCATTCTCCTGTTTCTCGTCAGCTACCTCTGGAGCCGGCTGGCCGCCGACAACCTTGTGGTGGAACGGACGAGCCCCGAGGGGCAGTACCAGGTGGGCGACCACTTCGAAGAGCACTTCACGATTGAGAACCGCTCATGGATCCCGGTGCCGCTCATCGAGCTGACAGATTTCTCGAACCTGCCAGGGTACAACCCCGGACGCGTCTTCAGCCTCAAGGGCCGGCGCACCCGCCGGTGGACAACGCGGGGGGAGTTCAAGCAACGCGGCCTCTTTACCTTCGGCCCGATCGAGCTGCGCTACGGCGATCCCTTCGGGCTCTTCGCGCGGACGCTGCGCATCGCGGGCAGTCGCTCGGTGGTGGTCTATCCGGTCGTGCGACCGGTCGGCGCGCTCGATGCGCTGGCCCCCAGCACCGCCGGCAACGAGCAATTGCGGGGTCGCGTCCTCGACATCCCGCCGAACGCCACCACGATTCGCGAGTACGTCCCGACCGATAGCGTCAAGCGCATCCACTGGGCGTCGTCGGCGCGATTGGGCCGGTTGATGAGCCGCAGTTTTGAGACGCGCGAAGGCGGCGACGCCTGGATTGTTCTCGATCTCCAGGCTTCGGTCCACGTCGGAGAGGCCCCGGAGTCCACGCTCGAGTATGCGATGAGCCTGGCGGCGTCGATCGCGGACGCCGGGCTGCGGCGCGGCGGCGCCATCGGGCTGGTGAGCAATGACAGCCGTCTGAGTATGATCGAGGCCGCTCGCGGCGACCAGCAGCGCAACAAGCTCTTCGAGCATTTCACCCTGGCCCAGGCGGACGGCACCGTGCCCCTGGCCACCCTGCTGACCTCGCAGCGGCATCAATGGCGGCACCGCGGTGGGTTGATCGTGATCACCTCCTCGTCGGACGAGCGCTGGCCGGCGGCACTGCTCGACCTGGGGATCCGTGGCCACCGCAGCCTGATCGTCTACCTCGATCCACGCGGGTTCGGCGGCACGCAGCCGGCGCTGGCGAGCGCCGGCCGTTGGCGCCAGGCGTTGAACTGGTGGATCGTTCGCGGGGCCGATGACCTCGACAGCACGGGGGAGCGACCGCTTGCCGCAAGTTAATCCCGCAACCATCGCCTTGCTCGTGGTCGTGCTCCTCGGTGCCGCCTGGGCCGCGGGCCTGCTGCGGGCGGACTATGAAGAGGGCCGTGCGACCCTCCGAGTCACCCGGGCCCGCCGGGTGGTAGTTACGCTCAACGTCCGCGACACATGGTTGCTGCTGGCGCTCTCGCTGCTGATGGGCTGGGCGGTCGCGGCCGCCGTCGAGCGGTCGGCGTGGGTACCGGGCTTCGATAGCAATGGCCGCCTGGTTCCGGCGCTGGCACTGACGAGCGCACTCGGGTGGCTCTTCGCCTCCGCTGGCGTGCGCCGCTTCGCCTACGGCATTGCCTCGCTGCTGGCGGCGCTGGTGTCGCTGGCGCTGTTCACTCCCTCGCCGCTGACCTCTGCCGGACAATCCGTCCCGGCGTTGCTCAAGTGGTCGGTGGACCTCCCTGCCCAAACCAACCTTCTGTTGTTGATGGGCCTGATCTTGATGTTCGCGTTTGCCGGGGTGTGGACCAGCTGGTGGATCTTCCGCCGCCATAACGGGCTGGTCGCTCTTCTCCCGACCGGCACCATCCTGGCGGTCGAGATCATCAACGACACCAGCGCCGGTCTGGGTTTCTTTGTCCTGGTCTGGTTGGCCGCCGCGGCCTCGGTCCTTCTTCGTCTCAATTTCGTCGCCCTCAAAGAAAACTGGCGCTCGCGACGGCTGCCGCACGCGGCGGACACCGGCTGGACCTTCGGCGAGGTCGGGGTGGAAGCGACGGTGGGCATCCTGGCGATCGCCTTCCTCATCCTGCCGCCGCTCAGCAGCTCCGATATCAGTGGCACGTTTATCCCTGGCGTGGTGAACGCGGACCTGGCTCATCCGTTCGGAATCGGAAGCGGCTCAGGTCACGGAGCCGGCGTCGGATCGATCGGATATAGCGAAACGGTTCGCCCCGGCGCCCAACTGAAAGCGAAGCCGCAGACCGTGCTGCGGGTCAGCGGCGACAGCTCGACCTACTATCCGTACTGGCGCGGGATCGCGCTGGCGGGATGGGACGGGATCCAGTGGTACTCGCTCCCCAGCACCCCGGAGGTTCCGGTGCGACAGCAACCGCTGGTTGCCGCTGGGGCCGCGATCCCGCGGGATGACCTGCCGTCGGACAGCCAGCGCATTCTGATCCAGCACGACACGTTTCAGGTAATCGTCGGGGAGCAAACACTCGCCACCGTTTTCACCGCCGGCGAGATCATCTCGGTCAACCAACCCAGCAAAGTGCGCGGCATCATGACTTCGGAACCGGCACCTCCCGACGCCGTTCCCGCGTTGGTCAATGTGACTGGCGATAATGTCACCCCGAGCACGTTCGACACGATCGACCAGGTCCACCTCACCAACCGGCTGCGGGCGCCATACGCCTTCAGCGTCACCGAGGCGATCCCGAACGCGGCCGTGGACGAACTGAAGAGCGCGGGCACCGACTATCCGGCCTGGACCGCGCCCTACATCAGCCTGTATGCGGGCGGCGTGAGCGCCAAAGGGTACTCGACTGCTCGCGATGCGGAGATCGCCGCCCTGGCCCAAACGATCGTGCACGACGCCCACGCGACCACGCCCTACGACCAGGCCAAGGCGATCGAGTCCTGGTTCCAGGTCAAAGAGAAGGGCCATTTTTCCTATACGTTGCTCACGCCGCAGGCGCCGACCGGAGTGCGGCCGCTCGACTACTTCCTGTTCACCAGCAGGAAGGGCTTCTGCCAGGACTTCTCGACCGCCATGAACGTCATGCTGCGCACTCTCGGCATCCCCAGCCGGCAGATGAGCGGCTTCGGGCAGGGAATCCTCGATGACAAGACGCACCAGTACCTCGTCAATTCCATCGATGCCCACAGTTGGGTCGAAGTTTTCTTCCCGGGCTACGGATGGATTCCGTTTGAGCCCACCCCGGACAACGTCAATGCGCCGATCAACCGGCCGGCGACTCGCGCCTTGCTCAATTTCCCGCCCCCGGCGTCGACCGAGGCCACCGCCCGCCCCCGTCCGATCCCTAAGGATCCGGTGGTGGATACCGGTGGATCGACATCGAACGGCGCCTTCCCCGATATCGTGCGCCAGGTACTGGTGGCCGGCGCTGTGGTGCTGCTCCTCCTGATCATCGGCAGCCTCCTGCTGGTGCGCTGGCTGCTGGCGGTCAGAGACGTGCCTCGCATCTGGCGTCGCCTGCACTTCCTCGGCGACCGTCTCAAAGTCCCGCGACACCGGGGCGATACCCCGCAGGAATTTGGTGACCGGCTGGCGACCGTCGTGCCACCGCTCGACGAGGAGGTGCGTCGGCTGGCGAGCCTCTACACTCGCGCCAGCTTCCGCCGCAGTGGGCTCTCTGCGGATGAGCTCGCTGAGGCGCGCCGCGCCTGGCACCGAATCCGCGGCAGCTACACGGGCCTGGTGGTCAGCGCCTGGCGGGACGCGCTGCGTCGCGGCCGGGTCGTCAGCGCAGAGGAAGGCGCAGCGTCAGAAAATCCCGAGCCATCACGGCGCCGTTGAGCGACACCTCGGTGCTGAGGTGGGTGATGATGAAGCGCGTCGAGGGGTGGCGTTCCATCAGGTCCTCGACATCCTTGCGTCCCAGGTGCAGCTCACCCCCGTGCTCTTCGGGATAGGTCATCTCGGCGATCACGTGATCGGAGGCCGCGACCAGCGCCTCGAGCTCGGCTGACATTTCCGCGTCCCCGCTATAGCCGAGGCGCACGCCGCCGCGCTCGATTGTGAACCCCAGGCAGTTGAGCTCGTTGACGTGCTGCATGCGAAACGCGCGGGCGGGGCTGCCGTCAACTTCGAAGCGGTCCCCGCCGGCGAGCTCATAGACAGTCAGCCGCAGACGCTCCCAGCTGAGACGCCGCATCTTCTCACCCCAGGCAAAATCGAGCAATTGCTCGACGTAGGCGGTGGTCCCGACCGGACCGAAGATGGTCAGCGGTGCCGCCGGCTCGTGCAGCAGCACGCGTCCCAGGATCAGCCAGGCGAGTCCGAAGGTATGGTCGGCATGAAAGTGGCTGAGCACCACCGCCTTCGGCTCATCGAGCGACACGCCAGCCTTTGGTAGATGGACCGTCAGCGGGGCGCCGGCATCGAGCAAGATGGTCCGGTCGATCAGGATGCTGGCGTTGTACGCGTGGGGGGAGAAGGCCGAACCAGTCCCAAGGAAGGTGACCTCCACTGACGTGACGGTAACAAATGTCGAGTACAGTGCAAATCATGAGTGCGGTTGAGAAAGTGCGACTTACAAGCTGGTCGCACGGAGCGGGTTGAGCCTGCAAGATCGGTCCTGAGGACCTGGCTCAGGTCTTGAGCCACTTGCCAAAACGGCTCGACAACCCCGATGTCCTGGTCGGGCAGGAGACTGGCGACGACGCCGCCGTCTACCGGCTCCGGCCGGACCTTGCCCTGGTGGTTACCACCGACTTCTTCACGCCCATCGTCGACGACGCCTACACCTTCGGGGCGATCGCCGCGGCCAACGCCTTGAGCGACATCTACGCGATGGGGGCGCAGCCGCTGCTGGCGATCAACCTGGTCGCTTTTCCCATCAAGGAGCTGGGCCCGGCTCTGCTCGCCGACATCCTGCGCGGTGGCCTGGATAAGGTCCGCGAGGCGGGCATCGACATCCTGGGCGGCCACAGCATCGACGACCACGAGCCGAAGTACGGGCTCGCCGTCACCGGCACCGTTCATCCCGACCGGGTGCGCCGCAACCGGGGCGGCCGGCCCGGTGACCGGCTGGTGCTAACCAAGCCGCTGGGCACCGGGGTGATCACCACCGCGATCAAGCATCAGGTGGCGCCACCGGAATCGGCGGCGGCCGCCATCGAAGGCATGCTCCGGCTCAACCGCGACGCCGCCGACGCCATGGCGACGGTCGAGATTCATGCCGCCACCGACGTCACCGGCTTCGGCCTGTTGGGGCATCTCCATTCGATGGCCCGGGCGTCGGGCGTGGCGGCCCAGGTTCAGGCGGCGTCCGTCCCGCTCCTTCCGGGGGCGCAGATACTGGCGGAGGCCGGGGAAGTCCCGGGTGGCACTCGGTCGAACGAGCGCTTTCTGGCGTCGCGCGTGCGCTGGCCGGCCGGGCTGTCCGCTGCCCATCAGACGCTGCTCTGCGACGCCCAGACCTCCGGCGGGCTTCTGTTGGCTGTGTCCGAGAGCGAGGTTGACCGCCTACTCAGCGAACTTGCGGGGAAAAACGTGCACGGCGCCGTGATCGGCCAGTTGATCGAGGGAGACGCCGGCTCGATCCTGGTCGCCTGAGCCCGTCCGGCCGGTGACAATGCGGCAACGAGCTGCCACCGCCGTGCAACGGCACGATCAGGGCAACATACGTACAGCCCTTCATTGCACGTATTAGAAGCTGAATATGTTCGCGCCTGTCTTTGGGAGACCCCATAATGTCACCCTGTGCAGCCACTCGGTAAGGCGGCGTCCGACGACGATCGCCCTCTCATCGAGCGGGTTCGCCGGGGCGACCAGGACGCGGCACGAATCCTCTACGAGCGTTACTTCGACCGTATCTACAACTACGTGTACGCCCGCCTCGGAAGGGCGGAGGATGCGGAGGACCTAGCCATCGATACCATGACCCGCAGCCTCACCCGTCTGGACCTCTTCCAGGACCAGGGCGTTGCCTTCTCCTCCTGGGTCTACCGGATCGCGCACAACGCGACCATCGACCATTACCGCCGCCAGGGCAAGGCGATCCTGGTTCCGCTGGAGTCAGCGACCATGCCGGTGTCGGCAGATCCGTCCGAGCTCGCCGTCGATCAGCTCTCCAACGACGACCTGCGCGAGGCATTGCGCGCCCTGACCGACGAGCAGCAGCAGGTCCTGATCCTCCGCTTCTTCCAGGACCTGTCGGCGGCGCAGGCCGCCCGCATCATGGGCAAGTCGGTGGGCGCCGTGCAAGCGCTGCAACATCGCGCCCTGGGCTCGCTCGAGCGCGTCCTGCACGGGAGGGCGAACAATTGACGCCTGAAGTTCAGCGCCTGGAGCGGCTCGCGGAGCGGTTGCGCTCTGTCGACCCGGTCATGCCGTCGCCGGGAGCCAAGATTCGCGGTTGGAACCTGGTGCTCGCCGCGGTCGAGCAGTCAGCGACGGTCCGGACGCGTTCGCATCCTGTCCGGCGCCTGGTGCTTGCCGCCGTGGCCGCCGCCGTGCTGCTGGTGGGTGGGGCCGTCGCGGCATCCGCCGACAGCCTCCCGGATTCGGCGCTTTACCCGCTGAAGAGCGTGGTGGAGAACGTGCGCGGCGCGCTGGCGTTCAGCCCGTCCGATAAGCTTTCCTACCATCTCGACCTGGCTCGGACCCGCCTGACCGAGGCGGAGGCCATGATCGCCCGTCACCGCCTCGACCTCGCCGGCCAGGCGCTGAGCGGCCTGACTGACCAGCTCAACCAGGCCGCGCTCGTCGTCCAGGCGGAGCAGCAGATCGATCCCGCACTGGCGGCGAGCCTGGAGAATCGCCTGATCCAGGCGATTGCCACCCACGACCAGCAGCTCGCCGGCCTGCAGGGCCAGGTGACGAACCCGGCGGCAGTCGCTGCGATCACGCAGGCACGCGACCGTGCGGCCCAGGCGCTGCAGACCGCGGCGAGCCCAGCCTCGTCGAACGGTGACGGCAAACCGAGCACCAGCCCCAGTGGCAGGGGTCAGGGGACCGGTGCGAGCGCTACGCCTCACCCGACCCCCAAGCACTAGCCCCCAACCGCCTCGACGCGCCCCCGGTAGCATGGCCGGGATGCCGCGCCCCCGAGCGCTCCCGATACTCGCGACCATCGCCCTTCTAGTGCTGGTCGTCGATCAGGCCAGCAAGGCCTGGGCCCGCTCGGGGTTGACGCCGGGCCACGAAGTTACGCTCATCCCCGGCTGGCTTTGGGTCCGGCTCGCCAGCAATACCGGCGCCACGTTAGGGCTGGGCACCGGTAACAACGAGCTGTTCATAGTGGTGGCGCTGATCATCGTCGTGGCGATCGCGGTTCTCGCGATGCGAGGGAACGTCGGTGGCGTCCTCGGCATCGTGGCCCTCGGTGCGGTGGCCGGGGGGGCCCTTGGCAACCTGGTCGACCGTGTCCGGTTGGGCTACGTGACCGACTTCATCGAGGTCCACGTATGGCCCACCGACTTCAACCTCGCCGACGCCGCCATCCGCCTCGGGGTCGTGCTCTTTCTGCTCGCGCTTCTGAAGGACTGGACCCGCCGGCCTCGCCGCGGTAGTGTGGGCGCGGGGAGGGAGCACTGACCACACAGACGAGCCACATCCGCGAGATGGCGGCGAACCTGCTCCGCGGGCGGGCGCTCCAAGCGCTTGACGCCGCCGGCGGCCAGGTCGTGTTCTGGGATGCCGAGGGCCGCTGGCAGAAGGACGCGTTCACGTTGCCTGGGCGACCCGACCGGCTCGAGGAGCTCGCGCCGGTGCTCGAAGCCTTGCTCGAGTGGACCCTGTACACCGAGAAACCCGCCGCCATCGATGACCTTCAACGCAGTCGATGGGCCCGTCACTTGCTCCATGGCGCGGAGCCGCCGGCCGGCGCCGTGGCGGCCACGCCGATGGCCCAGCGGGGCACCATCTGGGGGGCGGTCGCCGTCTATCGCGCGCAGCCCGGAGTCGGGTCGATCAACCTGCTGGGCGAGCTTGCCGAGCTGGCGACCGAGCCCCTGAGCTCGATCGCGTCCAGCCGCCCAGAAGGCATCGGATAATCGGGCTGGCCTCCCGGGCGTCCGTATCATGAGCCCGAATGCGCGCTGAACAATCGATGAGACGCGTGACGGCACTGCGCCCGCGACTGGTGGATCTCGAGCTCGATGCGCTGGTCGTGACCTCGCCCGAGAACATCCGGTATCTTTCTGGCTTCACCGGCAGCCTCGGTTACTTGATCATCGGCACCGATGCCGCCGAAATCCTGGGGGACAGCCGCTACTGGCTGCAGATGCAAGCGGAGGCACCGGCCTTCCGGCTGATGCCATCGGGGCCCTCGCACGGCCTCTGGGCGCTGATCGCGCAGCGGCTCAAGGCCCTGGGGTTGCGGCGCGTCGGTTTCGAGTCTTTTCACCTGACCTTCGATCAGCACCAGCGACTCTCGGGCGCCCTCTCACCCGAGCAGGCGTTGGTGGCGACGGCAGGTCTGGTCGAGGACCTCCGAATCGTGAAGGAAGCCGAGGAGGTCGAGCTGTTGCGCACGGTGGCATCGATCGCGGGTCGGGCGTTCGATCGCGTCCGCGCGGCCACCCGGCCGGGGCTGCGCGAGCGAGATGTCGCCTTTCTGCTGGAGCAGACCTTCCGCGAGCTCGGGGGCGACGGTCCGGCCTTTGAAACGATCGTGGCTGCCGGCG
>Ga0137395_10000208_pt1 | contig 22221 bp, 16 predicted proteins | sample czobulk216metaG_FD_108283 | JGI IMG/M metagenome (GOLD analysis project Ga0137395, IMG submission 108283) | Vadose zone soil microbial communities from Angelo Coast Range Reserve, California, USA - czobulk2.16 metaG | ecosystem: Environmental > Terrestrial > Soil > Vadose zone | place: USA...
GTCCGTCTGCGTTGGTCGTGACGGAGCGCGGCTGGCCGGGGAACTCGATGGATGCGAACGACACGCGCGCGCGGCGGAGCGGCTTGCCGGTATCTCCGGCAACAATTCGCCCACGGACGAACGCGGTGCCGGTTGGCGGAGGGGGCGGTGGCGTTTGCGCGGCAGCTGTTGCGGCGAGGGCCAGGAACAGGACAGTGAACTTCATGGCAGCGACACCATCTTGAGCGCGAGCGTCTGCGGCTCGGCGAAGTTGAGGGTGACGTTCGCCGCGCGCGGCCGCAGCGACTCGAGGTACTCAGGCTCGTTCCAGGCGCCATCCTCCGTGTAGTCCAGCGCCACCGCCATGTAGTCGCCCGGTGGCAGGCCCTTGATCTGATAGCGCCCCTGCTGATCGGGCCGCGTCGCTTTGACGAACCGCGATCCCTCGAACCATCGTCGCGCATCGGCCGGAAACACGATGATTGTGCCGTCTGTAAGCGGCGAACCTCCCGCGTCCGTCAACATGCCGGAGACGCTGGTCACGCGATCAGTCAAGGTAATCTGCACGCCGGTCAGATCGCCGCCGCTCCTGAGATCGACTGGCGTGTCGGTGATGTCGCGCCCATCCTGCAGAATGTTTTTCACGATCCAGCCGTCAGGCAGCGTCACATCGACGTACGCCGGTCCAAATACGTGGGCCACGCTGAATGCGCCGTCGCCGGCCGGCTCGACCGGCACGAAGCGGTTGCGGAACGTGCCGAGCATCGTCGGATCCGGCTGGCCGATCCACCGTTCCATGATGCGGACCGACGCGCGCGGCATCTTTGCGGTCACGCCCTCGTCCAGCACGATTCGTCCGGCGACCGTGCCGCCGGCCGATCCCGTGAGCGTGAGATTTGTCAGGTCGGCGCCGTCGGCGACGATCGGCAGCGATGCCATCTGAGGTGGATCCTGCTCGGTTGCGACGAGGACGTAATCGCCGGGCGCGACATCTCGAAAGATGAAGCTGCCATCGGCGCCGGTTCGCACGTCGCCGGCCGTGCCGAACAACCCGCCGCCTTCAGACCGGATCTCCAATCTGAGACTAACCGAACGGAACGGTTTGCCCTGCGCATTGTGTGCGGTCCCCGACACCGTGACCGCGCGGCCGACCTGGAGCGAAAAGTCGTTCGCCGTCGCCTCCTGACCGAGCGCGACAGTCACTCGGCCGGCCCCGGAAATGTTGGTCGTGCCAGGGAAATACGTCGGCGCGTATCCCATCGTCTGCTCGCTGGCACCACTGCCGGCGGTCCACTCGTCGCGACTCCGCGCCTCGATCAGGTACATGCCCGGCACGAGACCGGCAATCCGGTACTCGCCCGCATCGTCGGTCCGGAGATTGGATTCGCTCACGCGAATCCACTGTCGGCGTCCGCCGAGGTACGTCGATCGCATTGCGTGAACCTGCACGCCCGCGATGGGCTCGCCCTCTTCGTCGAGGATGTGCCCCGAGATGACGCTCATTTTCGGCAGGGCGAAGTCGATGCGTTCCACGGTTTGCCCGTCGGCGGCGTCGACGACGCGGCCGAGCTCCCGCGGCCGGCGCTGTCCGAAGCGGAGCGGCAGAAATCCGGCGCGAGTGGCGGTGACTGTGTAGCGGCCGGCTGGAAGATTGGTCAGCTCGTAGCGGCCGTCTTCGTCCGTGCTGGTCGTTGATCCCGGACCGGTTAATTCTGGTGCGGTGCCGCGGATCTGGACGCGCCGAAGCGGCCGGCTTCCGTCGGCGGCGATGACGCGTCCGCGGATCGTTGCGGTGCCGGCCTGAACGGCCGGCCGCGCGTCGCGCACTTGTGCCGTCGTGGCGATCGGCCACGCCGTCGATACGGCGAAGGTGAGCGCGGCCAGGCGCATGGCGTCAGTTGACCGGCTTCAGCTCCGGCTGCGCGCCGTCAGGAAGAGGATAGCGATCGACGTTCAGCAGCATCGATACCATCTGATACCAGCTCATCACGCCCATCAGATCGACGATCCCTTTTTCTCCCACCAGGTCTTTGGCGGCCTGGAACGTCGCATCGCTGACGTGTTTCGTGTTCAGCAGCTCGGAGCAGAAGGTGTAAACGACGTCCTCGTCTTTCTGCATGCCGGCCGGCCGCTTGCCGTTCTGGATTGCCTCGACGATCGCGGGATTGAGGCCGGCCTGCAGAGCGGCCCGCTTGTGTGCGTACCATTCGTACTGGGCCGTCCAGTATCGGGCGGTGATGATGATCGCCATCTCGTTCAGCTTGCGCGGCATCGCCTGGTTGAACCGCATCGAGGCGCCGAACTGCTGCGCGATGTCGCCCATCTCCGGGCTGCGCAGCAGCACGTTGAAGGGCCCATTCGCGCCTGCGCGCGGACCGGCAAAGAGGTGCTCAACCATCGTGTGCTGCGCGGGCGTCATCTCGTCCCACGTGAGCGGCTTGAACCGGTCGCCGCTGAACTTGATGGTCTTCGGATCGGGCCGCGGCTGCGTGGCCGGCGCCTGCGCCGACGTGACACCAGTAAGAGCGATGAGCGCGGCGCAGAGGATCATCGGTCGAGTCATCGTGCATCCCTTTCGGCCGCTCGGGCGGCGCTGAGAATGTTCCGCAATCCGTAGTTCCCTTCGTGGCACGCGTACTCGAACATGCCGTAGCTCATGTCGCGCTTCAGCGGAAACGCGATGGTGAACGGCCGCGTCCACGTCTTCGGGTCGTCGACCGTCGCTTCGTACTGAATCGTGTTCGCGTCCACGCGCGTGAAGCGCTCGACGACGTGCAGCGCGTCGCTGTGATAGATGGCGCGTCCGTTGGCGCCGATGCCGGTCCTGCCGTTGAAGTTCGTCGTGTCGACGACCAGCGTCGCCGCGTCCCAATGTCCAACCGAGTCGCCCATGTAGGTGCGAATAGCCGTCGAGACGTGCTTGCGGCCATCGGTTGGAATCATGCGGGCTTCGTGAATCATCTCGTTGCGCAGCCCCACCCAGCCCGGCCCCTGGACGATCTGGTTTCCGGCGTTGTAGCCGATGGCCACCATCGATCCGATCAGACCGCGCGTGATGCAGCGGTCGTAAACGCTCAGATCTTCAGGGCCATTGAAGACGCCGCCGCCACTGTTGTCGTAGTAGAGGCTCGCGCGGATCGCGGCGATTCGCTGTTGACCCTCGGCCGTCATCGGCGGAATCCTGCCGCTCTGCGGAACAACGATCAATGACGTTTGCCGCTGAGGCGCGCCGCGCTCGCCCCAATGTCCCGGCGGTCCGGTGCCCGCGCCGGTGAGCACCGCTTCAGCTGTCGGTCTGGGCGCTGGAAACGCTTCCTCGTCCTGCACCGCCTGCCGGCGCGCTTGTGCCGCGCGCGCCTCGAGCTCCGCGTCCGTGAATTGCGACTTCTCGCCGAGATTTTCCGGCCGTTCGAGCGGCACGCCCATCATCGCGGTGCCGGGCCAGAGTCCCTGCAGATCGGGATCGCCCCACGGCGTGCGAGGGACGACGTACCGGACCGGCTCCGGTGCGACCGCGGCCGTTGAGACCGCGCCGGCGGCCAGCGCGAGCAGGAAGACGAATCGGCGAATCACCCGCAAATTCTAACTCCGGCGGAGGCTCACGATCCTGACGACCGGCGACTACCTTTGGCGGCCTTGGCCTGCTTCTTCAGATGATCGGGATTCGGACGGGCGGGAAGTTCGGAAGCCCCGAGCCCCGAGCCCCGAGTTCACCCCTGCCGTAACTCCGCGAGACGACCTTCGATGAATCGCCGCTCGGGCGTTTGCGTCGTCAGCGCGAGCGCGCGCTCGTAGGCGGTAATAGCATCTGCCGTGCGTCCGAGGCGGCGGCAGAGATCCGCCTTCGCGGAAAACGCGAGATGGTAATCGGCGAGGTCGCCGCGGGAGAGGATCGCGTCGATGAGCGCGATGCCGGCCTCCGGGCCGTCCCGCATGGCGATGGCCGCCGCGCGGTTGAGCTCGACGACCGGCGAGGGGTCGATCCGCATCAGCACGTCGTACAGGCCGGCGATCTGCGGCCAGTCGGTCGTCGAGGCGTCGCGCGCCTCGGCGTGAAGCGCCGCGATGGCGGCCTGCAGGCCGTACGGTCCCGCCCGTCGCGAAGACAGCGCGCGCTCCACAAGCGCGACGCCTTCCGCAATCTGCGCGCGATTCCACAGCGTCCGATCCTGCGCATCGAGCAGGATGATCTCTCCGCCCGGCGACGTCCGGGCCGTGCGCCGCGCATCGTGGAGCAGCATGAGCGCGAGCAGCCCGATGGCCTCGGGTTCGGGGAGCAGTTCGACGAGGAGCCGGCCGAGGCGGATGGCTTCCGCCGAGAGATCCGGACGCGTGAGCGCATCGCCGGCCGTCGCCGAGTAGCCCTCGTTGAACACCAGGTAGACGACGTGCAGGACGGCGTCGAGCCGGCCGGGCAAATCCTCCCGCGAGGGCACCTGGTAGGGAATCTTCGCGTCGCGGATCTTCGTTTTCGCGCGCACGATGCGTTGCGCGAGCGTCGGCGCCGTGGTCAGGAACGCGCGCGCAATCTGCTCGGTTTCGAGGCCGCACACTTCGCGCAGCGTCAACGCGATGCGCGCGTCGGGATTGAGCGCCGGGTGGCAGCATGTGAAGACGAGCCGCAGACGGTCGTCTTCGAGACCTTCGCCATCGAGGTCGGCGTCGGGCGGCACGGTCGCTTCGATCGATCTCGCGATCTCACCCACTGCAGCGTCAAAGCGCGAGCCGCGTCGCAGGCGGTCGATGGCTTTGAATCGTCCCGTCGACACGAGCCACGCGCGCGGACTCGCCGGGACGGCATCGGCCGTCCACGCTTCGAGCGCGGCAGTAAAAGCGTCGTGCAGGGCTTCCTCCGCCAGATCGAAGTCGCCGAGCAGGCGGATCAGCGTGGCCAGCACGCGCCGCGAGTCGGATCGGTAAATCTCGTCGATCCGCTCGCGCGCGTTCATTGGTGACTGGTGACTGACGACTGGTGACTGGTGACTGACGACTGGTGCCTGACGACTACTGTTCGAACACCCGCACCGGCCGCACTTCCACCGATCCGGTTTTCGCGCCGGGAATGCGCGACGCGACCTGAATCGCGTCGTTCAAATCCTTTGCGTCGATCATGTAGAAACCGCCGAGCTGCTCTTTCGTCTCGGCGAACGGTCCGTCCGTCGTCGACACCTTGTTCTGGCGCACGCGGACCGTGGTCGCCGACGTCGTCGGCTGCAGCGCGTCGCCTCCCTTGTAGTGGCCGCTCTTCTTGATGCTCTCGGTGAACTCGGAGTACTCGGCCATCATCTTCTCGCCGTCAGGCCTCGGCATCGTCCCCATCTCGCGCTCGTCGTTGTAGATCAGGCACAGATACTTCATTGTTCTCATCCTCCTGCCCGTTAGTCGATTGGGACACGACGGGATCGACAGGTTCCAAAGGTGCCAAGGGTTCCAAGGGTTCCAAGGGTCCCCGAGGGTTTCCAGGGGGTCCGGGAGCGAACCTACCCTTGGCACCCTTGGAACCCGTGGAACCTTTGGAACGACTAGAGCGACAGTAGTTCAACCAGCGCCGTCGCCACGGCGTCCGGCTTCTCGCGGGGCAGGAAGTGTCCAGCGCCTTGGATCACGCGCCGGCTCACGAGCTTCGTAAACACGGCCTTGTCGGCGGCGTCGTCCTGGCCCGGGCGGGCGAGCCCGTCGTCTGCGCCGTACAGCGTGATGGTGGGGACCTCGATCTTCGGACGCGAGGCCAGCTGATGCTCGACGGCATCGAAACGCGATTCGCCTTTCGCGTTGAGATTGCGGTGGCGATACGAGTGGATGACACAGTCGACGAAGTCGGGATTGTCGAACGATGGGGCGGTGCGGTCGTAGGTGGCATCGCCGAAGCGCCACGTCGGCGACCACTGCTGCCACAGCAGCCTGCACAGCGCGCGGCGATTCTGCGCGAGCCCGATGCGCCCGCGCTCGGTGTTGAAGTACCACTGATACCAGAATGCGGCCTCCACTTGCGGCGGCGATGGACGCGGCGCCGAGAAGACGTCCTGAATGGAGTAGCCGCCGACGAGGACGGCTGCGCGCACGCGATCGGGATGCAGCGCGGCGGCGACGCCGGCGGCGCGGCCGCCCCAGTCGTAGCCGGCGACGGCGAAGCGCTGAAGCTTCAACGCGTCGGCGAAGTCGATCAGGTCCTGACCGATCGCGGCCTGTTCGGCCATCTTCGGCGCGCCCGGATCGCGAAACCGCGTCGTGCCGTACCCGCGGAGGTACGGCACCAGCACCCGATGTCCGGCCTTGGCCAGCACCGGCGCGACCTCGTCGTACGCATGCACGTCGTCTGGAAACCCGTGAAGCAGGACGACAGGGAAGCCCGAGGCGCTTCCGCTTTCCCTGTAGCCGATGTTCAGCACCGGGGTTTGAACGGTTCGTTCCATGGTTTCTGTCTGCGCAAAGCCGGCCCGGGAGAAGATGCACGCCATCCCGGCCGCCGTGAGAAACGTCCGACGATCGACGTCAGCGCGTCGCGTCATGGACCACCTTGCCGTCGACGATCGTGAGGGCGGCCTTCAGGCGTTTGATGTCCTGGTCGGAAACCTTCGCGCTGTCGAAATAGTCGCCGGTCAGAACGGCGACGTCGGCCAGCTTGCCGGCTTCGATCGTGCCGAGCCGGTTCTCCTCGTGCGTGTACCAGCCGTTGCTGGCTGTGTAGAGGCGCAGCGCCTCCTGCCTTGTGAGCTGCTGGCCCGGGTTGATCAACTCGCCGGCAGAATTCTTCCCCGTGACCATGTAGTAGATCTCGAGCCACGGATCGAACACCGACACCGCGGCGGCATCCGATCCGGCGCCAACCTGGATGCCGCTGTCGACGATCGTGCGGAACGGGGGTCCGCCGTTGGCCGGCGTGCCCGAGAGGTACAGCCAGCCGTGGACCGCGACGCCGGCGCCGATTGCTTTCAGCCGGGCCAGCGTGGCAGCGTCGATGCGCGGGACGTGCCCGATGGACCAGCGCAGGTCGCGAATCGGCGTCACGGCGTTCACCTTCTCGAACGTGCTCGTCGTGAACTGATCTTCGTTGAGCGACAGCGTGTGCTGCTGGAATGGCCATCCATGTTTCGCGACCAGTTGCAGCGCGGTTTCGTAGTTGGCCGGTGTCGCGCCTCCCTGAAAGCGCCAGGCCGCGCCGAACTCGCCGATGCCGGCTGTCTTCAGCATGTCGTCGCCGAGGCCGAGCGCCGTGTTGTTCAGGCGCTGCTTCAGGATCGGCACGTCGGCTCGCGTATCCTGCGTGAGGAAGAACATCCTCAGGCGATGCGTCAGTTTGCCTTCGCGGTGCAGCGCCAGGAACGCGTCGTACATCGTCCACGGGTTCAGGCTCTCGACGTTGTCCGCGACGAGGGCGTCCTGCATGTCGGGCGTGCCGGGAATCGTGAAGGCACCCATGTCGACGCTGGTCGTCAGGCCGAAGCTCACGAGGTACGTCATCGCGTCGAGCGTGCCCCGTTTCATGTCGTCGAAGGTTTGAATCGCGCGGAGCGCGTTGAGGGCCGCGAGAAACCCTGGTCCGTTGGGAATCACCCCGTCCGCGCCGACCGTTACGCCCTTCGACTCGAAGAAGGTCTTGCCGCGCGAGTTGACCGCGGTTCCGCCGCCGCCATTCATGATGTAGGGATGATCGGGCAGCGCCTGATCCAGCTCCGCCAGCGTCGGCAGACGCTTTTCGGCGAACTGCTTGATGTTGAAGTCGCCGAGCGTCGTGATGAAGGCGCCCGCCGGGACGGTTTTTGCTCGTGCTCTCAGCGTCGCCTGGACATCAGCCACCGATGCTGCGGTTTCGATGCGGACGTCGTGGCCGGGCCGCATGCCGAGCAGGACGATGTGATTGTGGTTGTCGATGAGGCCGGGCACCGCCGTGCGGCCGCCAAGGTCGATCGTCTTCGTGCACGGATTGAGCGGCCCGCCTGTCCGGGGACCGACGGCGGTGAACACGCCGTTCTGAATCGTCACCTCGCGGACGATCGTGTCGCGCGCGTCCATCGTGTGGATGCGGCCGTTGACGAGCCGCAGATCGCGGGCGCCGGCGCATGGCGTCTGCGCGGCGGCCGGCGCGGACATCGCGAGCAGAGCCGTCGCAGCCAGAAGAATTCTGTTGAGCGTCACGGCATGCTCCTCACGACAACGCCGCCCTTCATCACGAACTTCACGCGCTCCATTTCGGTGACGTCCTTCAACGGGTCGCCGGAGACGGCAATGATGTCGGCATACTTGCCTTTCTCGAGGCTGCCGACGCGATCCGACCAGCCGTAGTTGAGCACGCTGGCCGCGGCGAGAAACGCCGTCTGCAGCGCCTGCGCCGGCGTCATGCCCCACTTCACGAAGTAGGAGAACTGGTTGGCCTGCTTGCCGTGCGGATACCGCTCGGGGACGGCGCCGCTGCCGAACGGCGACGGCACGCCGGCGGCGAGCAGCTTCTTGAACGTCATCTCGCCCATCGCGAGCCTCGATGTCTTGCCGCCGGTCAGTTTGCGATCGGGTTCGTCGAGGCCGATCAAATCGTCGAGCGTCATCATCACCGGCAGCTTCTTCTGGACGATGACCTTGAGGAGCGCATCATCTTTATAGAGCTCCAGCAGGTGCATCGGGAGATCGACGCCCGCCTGCACGCAGCTCCGCATGCCCTCGCCGCCGTACGTGTGGCAGGCGACCTTCAACCCCATGCGATGCGCTTCGTCGACGATGGCTTCGACTTCTTCGAGCGAGAGGGACGGGATGGCGACCAGCGAGTTGTCGGGACGAAACTCGCGCAGTTCGTCGCCCACGAAATCCTGGGTGGTGTAGATTTTCGCCCAGTCGGTGCCATGAAGCTTCAGCTCGCGGACAGCGGCGCGCGCGAGCCATGGTCCGTTGATGTTCTTGTTCTCGGTAAACCCGTTGAAGAGGCCGGGCACGGTGTTCGGCGTCTGAACGGACGCGCGCGGGTTCAGCGACTGTCCCGCCACCTGCATCCTCGGGCCACGCACCAGCCCGCTGTTGATCGCGTTGCGAAGTTCGACCGTGCCGAAGCCGCCGCGCGAGTCCATGTCGACGATCGTCGTGAAGCCGGCGTCCAGATCGCGCTGGGCGCTCTGGATCATCACGAACGTGTGATGTTCGAACGATTCGTTCGGCACGTTGAGCGCGACGTGGACGTGCGCGTCGATCATGCCCGGCAGAACGGTTGACGTGCTGAGGTCGATGACGCGGGCGCCCGCGGGCACTGTGACGTTCGCGCCGACATCCGCGATGCGCTCGCCGCGGATCAGCACGACTTGATTGGTCAGCATCGTGCCGGTCTTCGCGTCGAAGAGCCGGCCGGCCCGCACGGCAGTGGTTTGTTCCTGGGCAGCGAGGCTCGACAAGCACGCGATCGCGATCACCAGAAGCGCTCCACCGCGGAGGAAAGGAGGACGCGGAGATAACAAAACTCTAAACGTCGGTCCCGCCATGTTCATCGTTCCTCCGTGCTGGAGCGTGGATTATAGCGACTCGCGGCGCCTGTTCATCACGAAGTCACGAAGATCACGAATCTCTTTTTCTTGTACAAGGGGTTCTTCGTGTGCTTCGTGGCTTCGTGATAGGCCGCCGCTGGTTATTCCGAGCCGTCGGCTCTCGTGACGTGAACGCTGCGCTCGTCGCCGCGGCCGGTCACCCGGACGCGCCACGGATTGCAGCAGACCTCGCAATCCTGCACAAAGCTGCCCCGCACGTCAGGCTCGACGTAGATCTCGATCTGTTCGCCACAGTACGGGCACGTCACGTAGAACTGGTCGTCCATCGGTGACTGCTATGGTACTCACCCGTGCGGCGCGGCTCTGGGGGTAAAATTACGGTCAGCGAGGAGAGGATCATGCACCGAGGCCGGATTTGGGTCGGCGCGCTATTGGGCGTCGCCCTGGTTGTGGTGGGACAGAATTTTCTATCAGCGCAGTTTGGCCCGCCGAAGACGCCGTCCAAACTGCGTTCAGTGCCAGCCGAGACGACAGCGGCAAAGCTGAAGGACCCGGCCTGGAAGGCACCGCGAACAGCGTGGGGCGCGCCGGATCTGACGGGCATCTGGACGAGCGACGACATGCGCGGCATCCCGGCGACGCGGCCGCCGGCGCAGAAGGAACGCGAATCGCTGACGCCTGAAGAGTTTCTGCGGCGGGCGGGCGGCGACGAAGCCTCGCGCGACCGCGCCGTCAACCAGGAAACCGTCCTCCGCAATGAGTTCGGCGTCCGGACGTTCGGCTACACCTCATTCGTCGTCGAGCCTCCTGACGGCCAGATGCCCGCGCTGACGCCGGTGGGGCAGGCGAAGCAGCGCGCGGGGGCAGGCGTCGGCACGTTCGGCGGCGGCCCGTTCAACGATTTCTCCAACTTCTCGCTGTACGACCGCTGCATCACGCGCGGCATCGCCGGCATCTTCCCGGTGCTCTACGGCAACGGCCTGCGCATCATGCAGACGCCAAACGAAGTGATCGTCAGCTACGAGATGATCCACGACACGCGCGTGATCCCGCTCGACGGACGCCCGCACGTCGGCGGCGGCATCAAGCAGTACATGGGCGACGCCCGCGGCCACTGGGAGGGCGAGACGCTCGTCGTCGAGACGACGAACTTCACCGATCGCGTCGGCGCGTTCAACGGGCCGAACAGCGAGAAGCTGAAGGTGACGGAGCGCTTCACGCGGATCGACCCGCAGATGATCGACTACCGCATCCGCGTGGAGGATCCGTTGATGTACACGGCGCCCTTCACGATCCGCTACACGATCACACAGCAGCCGAACTACCAACTCTATGAGTACTCCTGCCACGAGGGGAACGGCGCCGTGGGCAATGCGCTGAGCGGCGAGCGCGCCTACGAGAAAGCGGTGGCGGAAGCGATCGCGAAAGGACTGCCGATTCCGACGCGGGCGCCGGGGGGAATGGAAGTGTACACGGGCGCTCCGGTCGAAGGCCGCGAGGCGGTTCGTGAGTTCGGCACTGGAAAGTAAACTCGCCGAACCGTTGACCGGGTTCGGCGCCTCGCTGCAGCGGACCAACGCGTACCTCGAGCGCGTGGCGGAGCTGAACGCCCGCTACCGGGCCGGCGAGGTCCACGCTCATGTCCCCGCCGCCCTCCACGAGGGCGGCGGGACGCTCGACGACCTCGTCGCTCAGCATCTGCCCGCCAGCAACGCCGCCTTTCAAGGCGCGTCGCAAGGGCTGTTCTTCTCGCTGCCAGTCGCATTCGATCCGGCGGAGTCGGTGGGCCCGTACCTGGCTGCCGTCGATCGGGATTCCTCCGGCGAGCCGTACCGGTTTCTCGATATGGGCGCGCTCATCGCGACCCATGCCTTCGGCGAAAACGATCCCGACATCGTCCGCGCGATCCTGGAGTCGCTGCCGTACGCCGTCGATCGCTACGCCCATTCGGAGTACCAGACCGTCCTCTCGCTCAGGCTCAAGGCGGCGCTCAACGCCGTCGCACCCGCGGGCACGCCGCGGCACTTCATCGTAAACACCGGCGCCGAGGCGGTCGAGAACGCGATCAAGGCCGTTCTCATGAACCGCGTGATGACCACCGAGGATCGCGACGGCGGGTTCGTCGTGTCGTTCGAAGGGGCCTTTCACGGCCGCACGCTCGGCTGTCTCGCCGTCACGCATCGCAAGAAGGCGCGGCTGGGATTTCCGACGTTCGACTGGCCGCACGTGCCGTTTCCCATCGAGGCGGTGAAATCGACCAAGGAGACGCTGCGCCGCGAAGACCGGACGCTGAAGCTGCTGTGGGATCTGCTCGTGTCGGGGCGGGTGCCGAAAGCCGAGAAGAGCAAGGACACCTACCGGCGCGAGATGGACGCGCTCGACGAGTTCCTCGCGAAGGAGCCGCCTGCTCCGGCGGCCGTGAACGCGTTCGTCGAGGCGCAGCGGGCGGAACTGACGCTCGAGGTGCTGAAGCGCGCCAAGCGGGTGGCCGCCGTTCTCGTCGAGCCCGTGCAGGGCGAAGGCGGCGTGCACTTCGCAAGCGCGCGGTTCATGCGCAAGTTGCGGCTGCTGACGCGCATCTACGATGTGCCGCTGATTTTCGACGAAGTGCAGAGCGGCTGGGGCATGACGGGGAAGCGGTGGGCGCACGAGCACTTCGATCTTCCGTGCCCGCCCGACGTCGTCACCTGGGCGAAGAAGGCGCAGAACGGCGTGCTGTTCGTCAGCGAGGAGCTCGCGACGTTCTTCCAGGAAGAGAAGAAGTTCAACACGACGTGGGAGGGCGATTCGACGGGCATGGTCCGGCTGCTTGCGGAGCTCGAAAAACTCGACCTCGCGCAGGTCTGCCGCACCGGTGAACGGGCGAAGGCCGGACTCGAGAAGCTCGCCCGCGAACATCGCGAGATCATCCGCCAGGTTCGTGGCGCCGGCGTGATGCTCGGTTTCGACGTTGTCCGGCCAGACTGGAGCGATCCGCTGCGCGACCGCGCGTTCCGGCGCGGCCTGCTGCTGCTGCCGGCCGGCGAACGCACCGTGCGTTTTTATCCGCGCTACGACACCGAACCGGCGGCGATCGACGAGGCGCTGTCGATTCTGCGGGCAGCGATCGGGGATCTGGTCGGCGGTCGCGTGGTGTCAGATGCGATGCCGGCTCTACGCATCCGCGTCGGCACCCTGACCATTCCGCTCGACACGCTGGAAGTCGTGGATGTGACGACCGACACGTTCGACGCGAACAAGGCCCAGCTCCTGCAGCTCGAGCAGGAGCGCTTCGACCCCGAGTCGCCGCTGCTCAAGTACCCATCGGAAACGCTGGAGGCGACGCTCAAGAACCCGCGTTCGATCGGCGTCGGCCTTCGCGATCGCGTGTCGGGGCGCCTGGTGGGCTATGCGCTCGGCAGCGCGATCGAAGATCACGACGAGGAAGGCATCAGCTCCGATCCGCGCGTCGGCGAGAACGACACGTTCTATCTGCAGGCCATCGTCGTGCCGCCGTCGGTTCAGAACGCCATCGAGCTCGAGAACTTCCTGCTCGACCTTCTGCGCCGGCGTGCCATGGACATCGGCTTCGAATATCTGTCGACGCTCGTCGAGGCGCGTGTGCTCGAGACCGCGCCAGACTGGTTCAAGGTCGCCGCGACCCTCGAGACCTTCGACAACTACCTGGGCAGCGGCGCCACCTTTGCGTACTTGCAAGCGCCGCTCAAATAAGCGCAAAGCTTAAAGCTTAAAGTTGAAAGTAAGTTTGAAGTTACTTTGAGCTTTGCGCTTTAAGCTTTGCGCTTTCTTATTTCCCCGTCAGATGCGGCACGGACCGCTCGTTCTCGTTGCAGATGAACTCGATCAGCTCGTCTGACGGTCCAAGCCGCTGGTTGAAGCGCACAGTGAACGGCTTCGTGTACGCCTTCGGATCGTCAATCGTCACGTCGATGATCATCTGACCGTACTTCGGACGCGTGAACCGCTCCGTAATCTTCGCCTTGTCGGTCAGCGGGCTTCCCCAGATGTCGAGCCAGCCGCCGTCGCGCAGGTTCGTGGTTTCGACGACGAGCGTGTCGCCGTCCCAGCGGCCGACGGAATAGCCGTACCACCAGGGCGTCGGATCGTTGTCGGGCAGCTTCCGGCCGTCGAGGAAGATCTGGCGAAGCCCGTAGTTCGCTTCGTAGATGATGACGATCAGATCCTTCGTCTGAACGATCTTGCGCGGCTGAACGTGTTCGTGGAACTGCAGCAGCCCCATCGGCAGGCAGTGCGCGTCGGGGTTGTCCTTGTCGTTGTCGGCGCGGCGCCGATCGAGTTCCGCTTTGGCCCACGGCTGAAACGGCAGCCCGTCGGGGAATCCGGCGCCGACGTTGAAGAAGTTCGCGAGCGGCGGCGAGCCGTCGGCAGGCAGCGTGACGGGCGGAGCGCCGCGACGACCGCCACCACCGCCGGGAGCAGCGGCCGGCGGAGTGGCCGGCGCGGCTGGTGTCGCACCTGGCCCGCCGCGCGCACCGCCGCCTGCTCCTGCGCCGCGTCCGGCTGCAGCGGCTGGAGGGAAACCAGGGAAGCCGTTGTTCCAGATGCCGGTGAAATCGGTCTTGCCATCGGCCGTCCGCGGCGCCGGCGCATCGAGGTTCGGTTTGCCGTCAGCGCCCTTCGGCGTACCGGGCGGAACATACGCCGGCCACTGCGCGGGGAGCGAAGACGAGAGGCAGATGACGAGCACCGCTCCGCTGGCGAAACCGATCGCTCTGTTCATGGCGGAAGTATACCGGGACGCGTAGTCTCCAGTCCGCCAGTCTCCAGTCCCCAGTCTCGACTGGTGACTGGTGACTGGTGACTGGTGACTGGTGACTACGTGATCGCTAGAAGGTCAGCTCCGCGCTGATCTTCGCCAGCCGCGCCGTCAACACGGTGACCGGCGTGTTCCACGCCCCGCCCGGAGCGAACGCCGCGTTATACGTCAGGATCGCGCTCGAGTTGAGCGCGTTGTAAAGATCGACGCCGACCATCGTGCGCGTGTGCCCGAATTTCAGGATCTTCGCGATCCGGAAATCGAGCTGGTTGATGCGATCGCCGTACATCGCACCTGGCGTCAGCAGGTTGATCGTCACGTTGGCGGGCGTTCCCGTAGGAACCCGTCCGAGCGACAGAGCGAGGGCGGAACCGACACCCGCCGGCGCCGCATAGTTCGCGGCGAGCAGCGCGCCGGGTTTGCTCTGGAACACGCCGCTGACCTGGACATCGATCTTTGGAATGACGTACGACGCCAGGCCGCGAGCCTGAGTAAGCAAACCGTAGTCGACGTGACAGTACGGGCTCAGTGTATTCACGGCCGAGCTCGTCAAACCCGGTAGACCAGGCGTGAGATTGGCGCTCAGCTCCGGCAGGTTGGCCCGAACGGCGCAATTGTCGGCGATCTGCTTGCCCGAGCTCGTTCCGCCCTGCAAGCTCAGTCCGTCGCGTAGCCGCACGTTCAACGTGATGTCGACGCCGTTGAAGTACTGATACCAGTCGCCGAACTGCTGCGAATCCGTGACGTTGTTGAGAACCTGCCCCGCCTTGGTCGGCACCACGTCGTAGAGCGGACCGACCGGGTAGCCGCCGCCGTTGGGAAGCCGGGGGTCGAGCGGCGCTGTGATGCTGTACGCCGTCAGGTCGGAATTCGCCAGCAGCGTATTGTCCTGAACAGTGAACCCGTGGTACCAGCGGCGCGTGTAAGCGACTTCGATCGACGCGCGCGGAAGAATCTGTTGCTGGATGGAAGCGCCCAGGGTCCAGTCGGAGGCGCGCACGCCCCAGCCGTTGAGGAGCGCGGGGTCGTAGTTGTTCGTCAGCGGGAGCTGTCCCGTGCTCAGCTGGGCGAAGGCCGCGTTGGACATCGTGCCGCAGATGTCGCCGCCCGTCGCCGTCAGGTTCTGAGCGGCCGGGCTCAGCAGGTTGCAATCGGGAGCGAAGTTGCCGTTCGAGTCGGTCCACGAGCGGGTCACGCTCAAGGGTGCGAAAGCGCCGCCCGTACCGGGCGCCCGGAGCGTGGGGTTCGCGTTCGCCCAGTTGTTCGACACGCCCGCTCCCTCGAGGTACTTGCCGATGTTCGCCTTCACTGCCGTCTTGCCGTTGCCGAAGACGTCCCACGACATGCCTACGCGCGGCGTGATGTCTTTGTACGAGTTGACACCCTCGGTGAGCGGGATCTTGATCGCCACTGGCAGGAACGTCGACGGTCCTTCGGTCTGTTCGGGATACCAGCTCGTGGATCGATCGAACCGGAGCGCGCCTTGTACGGTGAAGCGATTGTGCGTCCACTGCTCCTGCGCAAAGAACGCGTGCCAGCCGCCGTCACCGTTGTTCACCCACGGCGACACGAGCTCCGTGAGTTGGTTGGGCCCGCCGTTGGGGGCCCCAAGGTTGTTGACGCGGTACGCGAGGTTCTTGGTGTTGGTGCTCCACGTCCGGTAGTCCGTCATCAACGTGCCCTGGTAGCCGAGCTTCAGGCTGTTGGCGCCCGTGACGTACGACACCGACGCTTTCCAGTTGTACGAAGCCGCGGTGTTCGTGCCGAAATCCTGCGAGCGGTACACGAGGCCAGGAATGTTGCCGTTGAACGCGCAGCTCGGCGCGCACTGCTCGACCACGCCGATCAGATCGCGCGTCGGGTTCGGATTACGCTCGAAGTTCCCCCAGCCGTAGTACACGCCGCCGAATCCGGCGTCGAGCAGCAACCGGCTCGTCATGGGCGACGACCATGCCACCTGCGGCACCCGTAGCGGAAGCGTTGGGGCGACGCCTCGAGCTTCGGGAGCCACTCGAGGCGGGTCGGTGATGCCTGTCGTGAGGCCGGTGCACTTGCGGCAGTTCGCCTGCTCGTCCCAGAAACCGGTGACCTTGTTGCGCGGCGTGGCTTGCCATGTGAGGCGGATACTGGCGTTTTCTCCGGTCTTGTCGGCGTATGCAGGCTTGCTCATATCGGGCACATAAAGCCACTTCGTCGGGTCGCCGACATTGGCGTTCTCCCAGATGTTGGCGATGGCGCGCGTATTGCCTTGCGTCCGTGCGTTGATGAAGAACCACACGCTGTCCTTCTTGAACGGCCCGCCGAACGATCCGTTGAGGTCGTACACCTTTGTCAGAGGCAGCGGAGTAGCGAGGCCCGCCGCTTTCAGTTCGGCCGTGAAGTTGTCGCCCTGCAGCTTTTCGCCGGTGCCGTTGTAAAAGATGGCGCCCGAGGTCGAGTTGCCGCCCGTCTTCGGCACGATGTTCATCACCAGTCCGGCCGTCTCCGATTCGCCGAGGCCGCCGGCCGTGGTGAACGTCACTTCCTGCGCGTTCCCCACGTCGGCGATGTACGCCGGCGGCTGGTTGCCCCCCGGCGGGTTGCCGATGTTCAACCCGTCCACCGTCATACGGCCTTCATTATTGCGGCCACCGTGGATTGGAAACTGCGTAGTGGACGTGGCGGTGACGACGTCGTTGAGATTGGTCATGACCCCAGGCACGATGTTGACGATCGCGTTGTAGCTGCGAACGGTCGGAATCGCCTTGAGGACGTCGTTGTTCAGCGTGATCTCGCGGCGCGCGCTCTGGACGTCAACCACCGGGGTTTCGCCCGCCACCGTGATCGTCTCCGCCACGGAGCCTACCTTGAGGTCCGCGTTGATCGTGGCCGTGAACGACCCGGTCAGTTCGATGCCCTCGCGCTTGAAGGAGCTGAATCCGGTCAGCGAGATAGTGAGCGTGTAAACGCCCGGCCGCAGATCTTCGATGCGGTACTGGCCGGTGCCGTCGGTAACTGCCGTGCGGATCTTCTCGATCAGCGCCGGGCTTGCCGCTTCGACGCTGACGCCAGGAAGCACACCGCCAGACGCGTCTTTCACCACGCCCGCGATGACCGCCTGTGCGAACGCGGCCGTTGGGAGAAGCACGACGACAGCCAACAAGAGAAGGATTCTCACGGCGACCCGCATGCTGACACCTCGTTTCGTTTCGGTTTTCACGGCCGCGTTATACACCCGTCGCGAGGCCTTCACACCATACTTTTTCGGCCTATTGCGCGGTCTGCGGCGCCGGAACCAAAGTTCCGTCGAGCACGAACGTCAGCAGCTTCGGTGAAAACGGCGTTGGCTGATTGCCGGGTCCTGCGTTGCCGCCCTGCGCGGCGGCGCCGACGCCGCCCATCAGCGCGACGTACTGCTTGCCGTCCACGCGGAACGTGATCGGCGGCCCCATCCCGCTGCGCAGTCCGGTTTGGATCTCGGCGAGCTTCTCGCCCTTGTCCGCGCTGTACGCGACAAGTCGTCCGTCGTTGATGGATTGGAATACCAGGTTGCCCGCTGTTGTCAGTGTGCCGCCGCCGATGCCGCCGCCTCCGGGCATCCGCCATCGCGTCGTCTGCGCGACGGGATCCCAGGCGACGAGCGCGCCGCGCGGACCGGAGTCGCCCAGCGGGTCGGGGCCGATGGCGGGAGGCGACGGCCGCGTGGCCGCCGGCATCGGACGGACCGTACCGGTCATCACTCCGGGACGCGGGTTGTAGGTGCCCTCGGCGGCATACGTAAAGCTGTTCATCGTGGACGTCGGGATGTAGACCAGGCCCGTCGCCGGGTTGAACGACATCGGCGACCAGTTGTGCGCGCCGCCGCCGCCCGGCGAAATCGAAATCGGCTCGGTCCCGTAGTACGCCGCGGCATTCACCATCGGGCGTCCCGTCTTCTGATCGATACCCTTCGCCCACGTGACTCGCGAGAACGGTCCGGCCGAAATGAATTCGCCCGTGAGGCGATCGAGTACGTAAAAGAAACCGTTCTTGTTTGCCTGCATGATCACTTTGCGCGGGCGACCCCCGGGAACATTGCCGGTGAGGTCCGCCAAGATCAGATGCTGGACGCTGTCGAAATCCCAGATATCACCGGGGACGACCTGGTAGTGCCATTTCAACTCACCGGTCGACGCCGACACTGCGAGGATTGAGCAGACGTATAAGTTGTCTTTCGGCGTGACGGTCCGCAGCGGCTGCGCCCAGGGCTCGGCGTTGCCGGTGCCGACATATATAAGGTCGGCGTCAGCGTCGTAGGCCAGGCCATCCCAGACGGCGCCGCCCCCGCCCAGCTTCCACCATTCGCCATCCCACGTCGCCGCCGCCTTTTTCATCGCCGCGTTTTCGAACGGCTTCGATGGATCGCCTGGCACCGTGTAGAAGCGCCAGGCGAGATGTCCCGTGCCGGCGTCGAACGCGGCGAAGAATCCGCGCGTGGGCCGGTCGCCGCCGCTCGCGCCGATGATTACTTTTCCTTTCGCGATGCGAGGAGCCATCGTGAGCGTGTAGTGATCCTGCGGATATGCGACTCGCGCTTCCCATCGAACTCGTCCCGTCTCGGCGTCGAGCGCGAGCAGACGTCCGTCGATGGCGGGGGCGATGACCATCCCGTTGTAGATCGCGAGGCCGCGGTTCACGACGCCGCAGCAGATCTTCGATCGCACGGTCGTCTGGTTGACCTCGGGATCCCAGCGCCAGCGCTCCTTGCCGGTTTTCGCGTCGACGGCAAACACGACGCTCCAGTTTGTGATGCCGTAGATCGTGCCGTTCCACATCAGCGGGGTCGCTTCCTGACCGCCGCCCCCCGATCCCACGTCGTACGACCACGCCGCTGCTAACCGTTTGACGTTTGAAGCGTTGATGTCTTTGAGCGGGCTGAAGCGGGTTTCGCTCTGGGCGAGTCCGTAAGTCAGCCACTCGTCGCCCGTGACGCCGGCCGCTTTCAGCGCGGCATCGTCTACGCGGCGGCTCTGGGCGAGCGGAGCCGGCGCGCCCCAGAAAGCAGCGAGGAGCATGGTGCCCAGCAACGCGGATGTAAACGACAGCGCGCGGGTGTTCATGAGGTGTCCTCCGGAGGCGGGGAGGATATCAGAATCCTGCCAACTCCAACGGCCGCTGGATCGTCTATTAGCTTGAACGTCGGGAAGACCGAGGTGACATATGGCCCGTAATTGGCGTCGGCGACTGCGCCGGGGTGTGATGTATACGGTGGTGATCGGGCTCCTGTCCGGGACGACTTTCGGCGTCCAGGCGGAAGGCGATCGGGAAACGGCCGGTTTGTCGCCTCGCGTGCGAACGAGCAATCCTGCAATCGCGGCCTTGCTCACCGAAGCATCGATCGGTTCGGCGACGTTTCGCGGGCTGGTCAGCTCGATCGAGGGAACTGACGGCATCGTGTACATCGAGCCGGGGCAGTGCCGGCACGGCGTGCGCGCCTGTCTGTCGCTGTCGGTCGCGGGTGCGGGCGGTTTTCGGATTCTTCGGGTGCTCGTCAACCTTGCGACCGACGCCCTCGAGTTGATGTCGACCATTGGGCACGAGTTGCGGCACGCGCTCGAGATACTCACCGAGCCCTCGGTCAGAACGTCGCAGCAGGCCTACCTCTATTACGCGCGCGAGGCGGCGACCGGTCGCGATGTCTTCGAGACGCAAGCCGCCATCCAGGTCGGTTTCGCGGTCGAGCGGGAGCTGGCGAGACGACGATAAGAAAGGTTCCAAAGGTTCCAAACCCTTGGAACCGCTGGAACTTCTGGAACCCTTGGAACCTAAAGGATCCCAGTGAAAGGTGGGGGCGCTTCACGCTAGACTTTGGCCATGTCTGGCGTGCCGAACCGTCGAGATTTCCTTCAGGTCCTCCTGGGCAGTGCGGCCGGCTTGTCGTTGTCGCCGAAGGTGTTTGGACAGGAGACGCGCCGCGAGGTCGTGGCTGCCGCGCGGCTCAGTGACAACCTGACGCTCATCACCGGCGCTGGCGGGAACGTCGTGGTCGTCAAAGGCGCCGACGGCCTGGCGATGGTCAACGGCGGCGACGCTGCGCACAGTGCGGCTCTTCTGAAGATGGTGGCCGAGCAGGCGCCCGGCAGGCGCGTCACCACGCTGTTCAACACCGACTGGCATCACGAGCACTGCGGGTCGAACGACGCTCTCGGCAAAACCGGCGCGACGATCATCGCGCACGAGAACACCAAACAGTACCTGTCCAACGAGCAGTTCGTCGAGTGGCAGAACCGTACGTACAAGGCGCTTCCGGCGCAGGCGCTGCCGAACCGCACCTTCTATACGTCCGACAAGCTGACGTTCGGCCGCGAGCGGATCGAATACGCGCAGTTGGGGCCGGCGCACACAGACGGCGACATGTACGTGTTCTTCCCCGAGTCCAACGTGCTCGTGGCGGGCGATGTGCTGACCGTCGGGACGTACCCCATTGCGGACTACACCTCGGGTGGATGGCTCGGCGGCTTGATGAACGCGACGAAGACGCTCGTCGAACTGTCGAACGCCGAGACGCGCGTGGTGCCGGGCGTCGGCCCGCTGCAGACCCGCGCCGACTTGCAGGCCGAGCTCGAGATGCTCACCGCGATGCGGGATCGGATTCCCAAGTTGATGCGTCAGGGACGCGGCCGGGACGAGATTCTCGCCTCCGATGTGACGAAGGAATTCGACGGGCGGTGGGGCGATCCCAAACTCTTCCTGTCCACCACGCTTCGGGGCCTCATGCTCCACGTGCGCGAGCTGGGCGGCATCGTGTAAGCCGGTTACAAGTGCGAATGAGAGTGTCGATGGGTCGCGTGCTCTTCACCGCTGTCAGCGTGGCCGTCCTGTGCGCGGCATTGCCATCGCGCACCGGCAGGTTGAGCGCGGCGGTCGCACAGGCGTCTTCGGCCGCGGGTCCTCCGGCTCCCCAGCGGGCGTTGATCGACTCGTACTGTGTCGGTTGCCATAACCAGCGCGCCAAGATCGGCGGGCTGGCGCTGGACGTGGTGGATCCCTCCGACGTGTCCAGGAATCCCGAGGTGTGGGAGAAAGCTGTTCGCAAGCTGCGTGGAGGCCTGATGCCTCCACCCGGCACGCGGCGTCCCGACGGCGCGGCGGTCGAGACGTTCATCTCGTCGCTCGAGCACGCACTGGACCAGGCGGCGGCGCGTCCCAATCCCGGACGCGTCGCTCTGCACAGACTGAATCGGACCGAGTACGCCAACACGATCGAGGACCTGCTGGCGGTGCCCATCGATCCGAGCGCGCTCCTCCCGAAAGACGACGAGGCCGACGGATTCGACAACGTCGCCAGCGTTCTGTCGGTTTCTCCGTCGTTCCTGGATCAGTACATCTCCGCGGCGCGCGTCGTCAGCGGCCAGGCGATGGGCAATCGGTCTGCGCGTGCTACCAGCGTCACCTACCGGCCGCCGAAGGGGACGGACCAGACGATTCGGCTCGAAGGTCTTCCGCTCGGCACGCGCGGCGGCCTGCTGGTCGAACACTTGTTTCCGGCCGACGGGGACTACAAGCTCAACGTCAGCGGCCTGGCCATTGCCGGTTACGTGCGCGGCATGGAGTACCAGCACAGGGTCATCGTGACGATCGACGGCGCGAAGGTGTTCGAGTCGCACACAGGCGGCGAAGAAGACCTCAAGGCCATCGACCAGCAGCAGGCGCCGGCAGTGGCCGCGATCAATGCCCGCTTCCAGAACATCCCGGTCGCCGTCAAAGCGGGTCCGCACAAGGTTGGCGTGACCTTCGTGGCGCGGACGTTCGCGGAATCGGACGAAGTGCTCTACGCCTTCAGGCCGGGTCTTGGCGAAGAGAGAATCCCGAAGGTGGCGGGCCTGGAGATCATGGGCCCGTTCAAGATCGCCGGCCTGAGCGACACGCCCAGCCGCCAGCGCATCTTCGTGTGCCGGCCCGCGAACCAGAACGACGAACTGGCGTGCGCCACGCGCATCCTCTCCTCGCTCGCGCGCCGCGCGTACCGGCGTCCCGTCACGA
>Ga0137395_10000209_pt1 | contig 22216 bp, 16 predicted proteins | sample czobulk216metaG_FD_108283 | JGI IMG/M metagenome (GOLD analysis project Ga0137395, IMG submission 108283) | Vadose zone soil microbial communities from Angelo Coast Range Reserve, California, USA - czobulk2.16 metaG | ecosystem: Environmental > Terrestrial > Soil > Vadose zone | place: USA...
GCGGGAAAGCTTATCTCAACTACGTTCGCCGAAATGACCTGTGTAGAAACCTTACCCTCGCCGGAACGGAAGGCGTCTCCGGTGCTGGAGTGCAACGCCGGATCCATCAATTGCTCCATCGTGTACGCCACGTCTGCGGCAGAAAAAGGAGTGCCGTCAGAGTATTTCAGACCTTCGCGCAGCTTGAATCGAATACGCTTGCCGCCTTCGGAAACCTTCCATTCGCTTGCCAGTTCAGGCTGCGCCTTCAATGTGAGTCGATTGACCCTCAACAAGACTCCACCAGTCAGATAGCGGACGGTCTCTGAAGCGTCATCTTCCACCAGCAACGGATTGAATGTTTTGGGCTCAGAGCGCAGGCAAAAACGCAGCTCTCCCCCGGACTGGGCCCATGCGGCAACGCACCCCAGTAGCAATATCGCAGAGAGCAAGTGCAGGCGCTTCATGCGCGAACCTCCTGTTTGTTGAGCAGGACCTGGAAGGCACTGATTACCACTATAAGTACCGCAAGTGGCAGTAAACGCCAAGGTTCCGGACGTAACGTGACCGCATCCTGAAGTTCACGCAGCAGGCTGCCCAGTGAGGGCAAAGGCTCGGCGACGCCCAGCCCCAAAGCGCCTAGATTGGCCTCAGCAATGATGAAAACAGGGATCGAAATCCAGAACTGGGCCAGCAGCGCGCCGCGAAGGTTCGGCAGCAGGTGCAAACGGACCAGCTTCATGCCGGAGAAGCCGGAAGCCCGCGCCATCCATACGAATTCTGACTTCATCAGGTCCTTGGCGCCGGAGCAGATCACGCGCGCTGAAGCAGCCCATCCCAGCAAACCCAGCAGAGCAAACGTCACCGTGACTGACGCCTGAGGAGAAATGTTCAATGGAAGCGCAGCCCGCACAGTGATTAAAAGAAAGAGCCATGGCACAGAGAGAAAAAAATCGATCAAAAACTTGAAGCAGCGCTCGGTCCAGCCGCCGAAATATCCTGCGAGTCCGCCAACCAGGCCTGCCAGCATGGTGGTGAACAGCGCGGCCAGCGGCGCCAGGGTTAGAGAAACGCGCATTCCATAAAGCAATCGCGCCCAGCGGTCGCGGCCCAGCTCGTCAGTTCCCAACGGATGATGCGCTGATGGGCCGGCTTGCGGCAACTCGCGAAACTGCTGCTCATATCCCGACGGAGCCAGATAATGGGCAAAAAGAACGGTCAACGCCGTAACCAGCAGCACCGCCATCGCAATATAGCGCACGCTCTTCATGCAGCGCTCCGGGTAAAGCCGCGCTGGGCAGCGTCAGAAATCAAAGTGGCGCAAACGGTCACAAAAGTCACGACCATGGTGAGGTTCACGAGCAATGGCAGGTCGCGCGACTGTGCGGCTTGCCAGGCAAGCTGTCCGATGCCGGCAACATCACTCACTACTTCGATCGGCAGCAGCACGCCAATGCCGATGCTGATGGAAACTCCAATCAGTGCGATCAGCTGGGGCAGCGCGACAGGTGCAACGTGCCACGCCAGCACTCGCAGCGGGCCCGCGCCCTTGGCGCGCGCGGTGAGAACGTGCGGCATTTCAGAACTCTGTTGCAGCAGATTCTGTGTGTAACGATAAATTTTGGGAAAAACCAGCAGCGCAGCGGCAAACGCAGGCGGCAATCGTAAAAGCAGAAAGACCAGCGCCAGCGCGGCGGCGGGGGTGGAGATAAATGTTCCACTCAATCCATTGGCCAGGAAAGTAAGCGCGCGCCAGCGCAGAGTCTGGGTGGCAATGGCCAAGAACAGCCCAAGCAGCCATCCCACGGCCAGTGCAAAAGCCAGATTGAAAAGTGTTATCGGCAGCCGCTCGCGCAGAAGTTGCTTGACCGGCTGATTCAGAGCGCGCGAAGTCCCGAGATCGCCCTTGACCAGCGATGCCAGATATCGTGCATAGAAAAGAGGGATGTTGGCGTCATCCACGTGGGCTTGCCTGATGGCCTGAATGCTTTGGGTGGAAAGGCCGGAATTAAGTTCCTGATCGTCTGATGTGAAGCCCGGAGCCAGACGCATGAGCATGGCGCCCGCAAAGCTCGCCATGAGCATGACCGCCGCCAACCGCAGCGCGGCCCATCCGATAAAACGAAGCATTACCCCGCCACCGCGTCGCGCACGGGTTTGGGCCGCCGCACATCTGTGAGCGAGTTGAAGACTTTGAGGATCTTGTGGTGTTCCTGTTTCTGTATGTACATGCGGCGGTCGGCTTCAGCCAGCAGCTTTTCGGCGTCAACGCCGTCTTCCGGATAAATGGCGCAACCAACGCTTAAAGAAAGCCATTCCACGCCGCAAATCTCGCGTCCGGCATTGCCGGCCAGCTCGCTCAGGCAGATGCCACGCGCTTCCGCCGCAGAAGCGCTCAGTCCGGGCGCGACAATCACAAATTCGTCACCGCCCATTCGTGCCACATAGTCATATTCGCGGCACGAACCCTGCAAAGTTTCAGCAAAATGCCGCAGGATTCGGTTGCCTTCCAGGTGGCCGAAGCGGTCATTGATCTTTTTGAAGCCATCAAGATCGCACACCATTACGGTCAGCGAGGTCTGCAGGCGCTTGCAACGGGCCAATTCGCGGTCCAGGTGCAAGAAGAGCGAGCGCGCGTTGGGCAGTTCGGTAAGATAATCGGTTGTGGCTGAACTCTCAGCTTCCTGGTACGCCAGCGCGTTCTCCACTGAAAGCGCAACCTTGGAGCTGATGGCCAACAGAATCCGCAGATGATCTGAGGTGTAGGCGTCAGGTGTGGAGTTATAAAGCGTAAGCACGCCGACCACTCCCTGCAAACCCTCCAGCGGAACAGAGATGGCGGAGCGCAGTGCGCTGAACCTGCTTGGATCGTTCACATAACCGTGTTCCACCGCGGGATTTCCATTCAGCATGGGCTTGCGGTTCTGCGCCACCCAACCTGACAAGCCTTCTCCCAGCGGAATGCGCAACGCGGCAAAGAGGCGGAAGTTATCGCCGTTCACATACTCGGGAAGCAGTTCATCGCCGCGCACAATGTAAGTTGCAATCGCGTCATACGGGACCAGCCGCTTCAATCGTTCGCTTAGCACTGAGAGCGTCTCACTCAAACTGAGCGAGTTGCCCAGGTCCTGCGTGAGCTCGAATAGCGTATGCGCTTCATGGCGTGCCGCGGCAATCGAAGAGAGGAACGCCGCCTGGTTCAGAGGCTCAGTGGCGTTGTCCACTTCAAAGCCGCTGGCGGGGGCCTTGCCGCGCGCCACCTTAAAGTCAGTAGAAAGTTTCTGGCGGTCCGGCAGCAATGACTGCGTATGAACGAGCTCTTCCAGTTCCTTGTAATGCCCTTTCAGCACCGCGACTACTTTTGGATCGTAAGCTTTGCCTGCCTGGTCGGCGACCCATTGCATGGCATCGTCCAACGGAAGAGCCTTGCGATACTGGCGGTCTGTGGCCAGCGCATCCAGGCAATCCACGGCGGAAAGGATGCGCGCGCCAATCGGGATGTCTTCACCCCTCAGTCCATCGGGATATCCGGTGCCGTCCCAGCGCTCATGGTGGCTGCGGACAATCGGCACTACGGGATATGGGAAGTGAACGCGTTCCAGAATCTCCGCACCCACGATCGGGTGGATCTTCATTTTCTCGAATTCTTCCGGCGTCAGCCGGCCCGGCTTGGAGATGATGTGCTCCGGCACGGCGAGCTTGCCGATATCGTGCAACAGAGCGGCGGCGCGCAGGGCTTCCACTTCGTCTTGCGAAAGATCGAGTTTTTTGGCCACCGCAACAGCGTAAACACGCACGCGCTCCAGATGGTCGTGCGTGGTCTGGTCCTTGGCTTCAATGGCGAGCGCCAGCGCTTCAATGGTGCGCATGTGCAGCGAGGCCATCTGGGCTACGTGGTTTTTCTCGTTTTCAAGCTTGCCCAGATAGAGCCGGTAGGAGCGATAGATCACAAACATGGCAGGCAGGGCTAGCAGCGTGGGCTGCCATCCCACGTTTTTGTTGACCCATCCGAAAAGCCCGGCAATGGCGCCGCCGGCCAGATAGTACGGCAGCGACCAGAAATAACAATCGGTCCAGATTTTTTGCAGGCCCTTGTTTTCCGTAAGCGAGATGATGGTCGCAACCGGCAATGTATTAAAGAAAAAATACACGGCGGCGGACAGGATCAGCAGGAATGCGGAATTCGCATGCAGGCGCGTCAGCAACGGCCCATGATAGATGTAGTAGGCCGCCCAGATGGCCACGGCGGAGGCGGACACGTTGAACAGCACTTGCTCCAGGCGCGGCCAGCGGCGCCGGGTAAGCAGGCACTGCACCACAATGGCGGAGCAGCCCAGAACCAGCGTTTCGCTAAACGTCAGCTCCGCAATGCCAATCAGGATAAACAGGAAATTGACTGAGATGGTGCCGGTAATCTCCGGCAGTTCCACCTTGAGGCGCGAGGCCAGAATGGCTGTAAGCAGATAGGCAGCGAACTTCGGCGGGTCATCGATCTTCCAGACAAATCCGCCATAGACGACGGTCGCGAGACCTGCCATGCACATAGCGAAAATGAAAGTCCGAGCCTGCTTTGACATACCTTGGGTAAATGCCTCCGCACTAGATAGCTAGGCAACTGCCGTGCCAAACAACTCCAGAAACCCATACCCGTAAACGCTTCAGGATCATCTATTTACGGCCGCCTATCCGGACCGCCTTGGTCGTATCCCTTACCTGCCTGCGACAGTGTTGTCACATCAGTGATGACAAAAATGAGCAAAACTGTCACAGCGAAGTGGGACGAATTCCCAAAATGGCCTCGACTTCGAGGCGCAGTCTATCCCGATCTTGAGCAGGTCAAGTCGAAGGTGAAGAACTTTAGTAATGAATGGACCCGCCTTCCCGATTGCCCGTTGGCCTCGACTTGCCCCATCATGCCAATAACAAGGTGTATCAGCGCTCGGTCCCAAGCGAGCGCATATGTAAGGAGAGCAGTTTGGCGACGGTGGTGCAGAATCCGTGTGACCTGAGCAACCAGATCGTCCGCAGCGATGCGTTGAAGCGGGTGATGAAGCTGGTGGAGCAGGTGGCTTGTCATCCGGCCGCGGTGCTGATCGTGGGCGAGACAGGCACGGGAAAAGAGATGATTGCCCGCGCCATCCACAGCCATTCCCTGCGCTGCAATAAGCCATTGATTGACGTGAACTGCGCGGCGATCCCTGAACACCTGGTGGAGAGCGAACTTTTTGGCTACGAGAAAGGCGCGTTCAGCGGCGCCGACACGCAGAAGATCGGCTACTTTGAAATGGCCGACGGAGGCACGCTGTTCCTGGACGAGATCGGCGACCTGGACCCAAGAGTACAGGTAAAGCTGCTGCGCATTCTGGATGGAGCGCCCTACTACCGGCTGGGCGGAAGCAAAAAAGTCAACGTTGACGTGCGCGTGGTGGCGGCCACCAACCAGGATCTGGAAGAGCTGGTGCAAGCCGGACGCTTTCGCAACGACCTTTATCACCGGCTGGCCGAGTTCAAGCTGGAGATCCCGCCGCTGCGGGAACGGCCGGAAGACCTGCTGGGGATCGCGGAGCAGATCCTGCATCAACATTATCCCGACTCACATTTTACCCATGACGCGGTAACCGCGCTGCTTAGCTATGAATGGCGAGGGAACGTGCGCGAGCTGCGGAATGGAATCTTTCGCGCGGTGATGCTGGCCAAAAACGCCCATATTGAAGTCACGGCCGCAGACCTGAAACTGAACCAGATCCTGCAGCCGGCGGCCAGCGCGAAAGCGCCGCTCAGCCGCGACCTGGACCATCTGGAAAAGCAAATTGTGTTTGACGCGCTGGAGCGTTGCGGCGGGAACCAGGGCAAGGCAGCTGAGGCGCTGGGAATTTCACGGCGGACGCTGTTGCGCAAGCTCAAGATCTATCGCGAAGCCGAGGGAGCGGCGGTGGGGACGCTGTGCGCGGAGCAGCAACGTTATTATCGCAAGCAAACCAGCGCGCCCATCAGCCTGCAGGCGGGCGACGAAATAATGGAAGCGACATTATTGAACATCAGCCTGGGCGGGGCCTCGGTTGCCGTACACAAGCTGCTCAGCCAGGATGCGGTGGTGACGCTGAGCTTCATCATTCCCGGAAGCGACGTGAAGGCCGAGCTTTCCGGACGGGTGGCGTGGGCGAACCGGGAAGGCCATCATGGAATCCAATTTGGCGAGGTGCCGGCAGAGATACGCACGCACCTGCATCGCTGGTTCCAGGCGGAGATGAAGAAAGACGGCTGGCGCGACGAATTGGCGGTATAGGTTTCGCAGCGGCCCAAAAGCCCAAGAATTACTCTTCCACAATTTCCCCAGACATAAAGACCGGGGCTCCAAACATTATTCGATCGGCGGTAAGACCGGGTGCCCGGCTGACAGGTTGCACTCCGCGGGGAAATCGTTCACGACTGCCTTCGTGATAGCTTATCTTTTACTCGTAATACCAGAAACCAGGTAAATCCCATTTTTCAGGAGCTTCCATGGCGGAGCATATTTCTATTTCTGTTCAGGACCGCGTTTTCACTGTGCGCATGGACCGCCCGGAGAAAAAGAACGCCCTCACCCGCGGCATGTATCTCGGCCTCACTGAGGCGCTCCAGAAGGCCCAGGCCGATCCCGCAGTCCGCGTCATCCTTATCTCCGGCGCGAAGGATTGCTTCACCGCCGGCAATGACCTGGTGGATTTCGCTAACGCCCAACCCGGTGAGTCCAGCCCCGCCATTCTTTTTCTTCAGACGCTTGCCGCCGCCCAGAAACCCGTGCTCGCCGCCGTCGCCGGCGTGGCCGTCGGCATTGGCACCACCATGCTTCTGCATTGTGACCTGGTCTATGCCGCTTCCACCGCCCGCTTCCATCTCCCCTTCGTGAATCTGGGGCTCTGCCCGGAAGCCGGCTCCAGCGTGCTCCTCCCCGCGTTGATGGGCCAGCGCCGCGCCGCCGATCTGCTCTTCTTCGGTGCGCCCTTCGCCGCTGAAACCGCGCGTGACCTCGGCATCGTCAATGAAGTACTGCCGGAAAATGAATTGCTCTCCCGCGCCGCCGATCGCGCTCGGCAACTCGCGGAAAAACCTCCCTCCGCCCTGCGCGCCACGAAGGTCCTGCTTAAGCACGCCGCGGCCGCTCCCGTCGCCGATGCCATGGCGCGCGAAACCCAGCAATTCGCCACTCTCTTGCAGGGCCCGGAAGCCAAAGAGGCGATGGCCGCATTTATCGAAAGGCGCAAAGCTGACTTTTCAAGATTTTGACTTGATAAGAGTGAGAACCTAAACGCCCGTGCCTTTGAATACCGCTGGAATCGTGCGCAACAATATTTTCAGATCCAGGCCCAGGCTCCAGTTCTCTATGTACTCCAGATCGAGCGCGATATAGTTGTCAAAAGACGGGTCGCGGCGAGAAGTAATCTGCCACAGACCGGTAATGCCAGGCACCACGTCCAGACGCCTTAAATGGTCCAGGCGATATTGTTTGAACTCGCGCGGCAGTGGCGGCCGCGGGCCCACCAGGCTCATATCGCCTTTCAGGACATTGATAAGCTGCGGGGCTTCGTCCAGGCTGAACTTGCGCAGCAGGCGTCCTACCCGGGTGATTCGTGGATCGTGTGCAACTTTGAAGAGGACGGTGTTGCGTTCGTTGAGTTCTTCGAGGTTTACGCGCAATCCGTCGGCGCCGGCCACCATAGTGCGAAATTTATAAAATGTGAAAATCTTCCCTTTCTTCCCTATCCGGTGTGACCGATAGAGTACAGGGCCTCTCGACTCCAGCTTGAGCATAACGGCTATTAGCAGGAGGAGGGGTGCGGTGACCATCAGCAGCAGGCTCGCAAGCACAACGTCGCACATTCGTTTCAGCATCCATCCCGTGGCCGGTATCGGCTCGCGATGCAACACATGCACGGGCAAATGCGCCAGGTATTCAACTGGAGCGTTGGCGGCGATGCCGTCATACATTTCCGGGATTACCTTCACATCCAGCCGCAGCTTTCGCGCCTCCAGGACCACTTTCTTCACCAATTCCCGGCGCGAAGGGATGGTGACTACGACTTCGTCAATAAAGTATTGCCGGGCGATTTCAGCCAGATCATTCGATGATCCGAGCACTCTCGCGTCATCCTGAAGGTTGTCGTCCAGGAACCCGATCACCCTGTGTCCTGGGTCTTGTTTCAGCTGCTGTGCCAGTTCCATGCCAACTCTGCCCGCGCCGACGATAAGCACGTTGGCGATCTGCTCATCTTTTACCCGCGCCTTCAGGACACGTACGCGGCCAAGCACGTGCCTTCCCGCCACGGCAACGGTTGCACATCCCGCAATGACAAACAGGGTGGAGTGCGCGCTTCTGCCCGTGCCCGAGAGATAGAAAAACGCGGACATCGTAATCGTGGCGGTCACGCCTGCTTTCACCGCGGCCAGTGCGCTTTCCAGGATGGGTAGATAATGCCGGTAGAGACCGTAATAGTGCGCGCACGGCAACATCACTACTGAATAGACGACGACAAATATGGCCTGGTGAAGAACAAGTTCACGCAAGTCCTTGCCCGCAACCGCGGGAGATATGCCGATATCGAGCAAGATAAGGTATAAGCCGGCAACCAGGCTGATCAGGAGGAAATCAGTCGTCGCGGCAAAACCGGCGGACTGTTCTCTCCGTCTCCGGACCACATTCAAGCGCGGCCCTTTCGTCTCTTTTCTGCGCACGGGCAATGCTCTCGCCAGGGCGCGATCTGCTGGGCCTGTTACGGTCGCCCTTCCCGTCATTTCATGCTGTCCGTGCGAACTCACAAAACGCTCCTTGCTTCTCTGTCTCTGTCGGTCAACCCAAGACTTTAACCAAGCCGGCCCGTAGAGTTCTCGCAAGCACTGGGCCAAGCAAGCGAAGCGCCATGCGCTTTAGTCTGAAGCGGGTAAGTTCACTCCGCCACCTGCAGAGTCGCTCCTGAAAAAGTTTCGCCATCAGCTCAGGAGCATCCAGCTTGTTTGCCAATGATCTCGTCTCAAAGGCACAAGATTCGGTCTTCCGCGCGACGATCCGCAAACTAGATTCAAATCCTTTCTCTTCCATTTCCACCAGTTCAACTACTTCAAAACTCGCTTTTCGTAGCAAAGCGCTGAGGGTGTGAGAACTATACTGATATGGATGCGCGATGTGGATCATTCCAAGCCCCTTCCACCGGCCCAAGATATTCGGAACCTCGATCAGCATGTGCCCGCCCACCACAAGTCGTCGCCACAAATTCGCTAGCAACGCAGAAGGGTCAAGTTCGTGTTCGAGGACATGGAACGCAGCAATCATATCCATTGTCGGCGCACCGGACAGATCATCAACGTACCCGTGTTGAACATTCAGGTGGCGTGCGTGACAGGCCTTGACAGCATCCGGTGAGGGCTCAATGCCAAAGACAATCGCGCCCGCGACCGTGTTTTTCACTGCCTGCAGAAACGCTCCCTTACCGGGGCCAATTTCCAACAGTCTTAGATTCGGCTTCAGCAGATCTCCATACCATTGCAGCCGCTGTTTCGCCGCCCCATCCGCCGCTGTTCCGGGAAGCCAAGCACTGGGAAACAGCTTCTCGTAGAGGTTGTGGTACATTCGGCGGTACTCTTCTCCGGACGGTCTCGGATTGAAATAGATTAATCCGCACAAGGTACACACTACCGTGCGCAGCCCGAAACCATGCGAGTCGGTAGCAAAGAGTGGGAGTGCGGAATCCGCGCCGCACAAATTGCACGGGACGTACTCCAACTGCCAGCGCGGGTGTCGCGCTCTTCTTGCCATCACGATCGGGTTGATGTTTTCGGAAATCATTTATCGTTGCGTTTCATCGACTTGACTACCATTTCCAATAGGCGGATATCGTCAGACCTCTTCACTCGCAATCATCGACCGCGACCACAGGACCCGCGCCAGTTGAACAAATTCAACGAGAGAACGAGAGTTTCCGAGGTACCAGAACACGACGTACACGCAAGCGGCCAGCACGGCCATCCAACCCCAAGATTGAGCGCTCCACCACAGCAACACGGTGAAAAGGGCGCCTCGCAGGAGCTCCGCAGCCACTTTCTTGAAGCGGACGTCGCCAACAGACCGTCGATACATGCTGAACAAAAATGGGTAAAGCAGAACATGGGTGGTTGAAGCCGCCAGCGGCACACCTAACGCACCAAGTCTTGCAGTTGCCAATACCGTGAGCGTTGCGTACACAGCTAAAAAACAAAACAGGAAGACGAACATATGTCGATGCTTGCCGGAAACCACCAAGGCCGAACTCATAATGCCCCAAAAGACTGACGCCAGAAGGTAGGCTGGGGCGTGCGCCAGAAGCAGCACCGGCAGCGTTGACCATTTAGCGCCAAAAACCCAAGGTACCCACGCAGGACTGAGTCCGGCAAAAAGGACAATCGCCGGAACCATAAACAGGGCCGCCGCTTCCAGGTTGTTGTTGACGATGCGCTGCAATTCACCGGGATATTCGACGATCCGCGAGTAGGCGCTAAAACTCAATCTGAGGATGGCCGCTGAGGCAAAGAGCAGGCTGCTGTACAGCGAGATTGCCATCTGCACCTGTCCTACCTTCGCGATCCCAATTACCCAGCCCCCGAGAAGTGCTGGAATAGACAGGATAACTATGTTGAGCAGACTGCTTGCGGTGATGAAACCCCCAAAATCCATCACGCTGCTAATGGAATCGTGGGGTAACAATATCCTCGGACGAACAGGCTTCAGCAGGTACGCGGCAATGGTAGAAACCAGAGAACGGGCGACGAGCGCCACTGTGAGCCCAAGAATCGGGAGCCCAAACCAGGCAAACGCAATAGCGGTTGCACTGAATGACGTTGCATCCAGAATTTCCACCACCGCAACCCGCACATAATGCAATTCCCGCTCCATCAGTGCTACCGGCACACTGCGCCAGGCATACAAATAAGAGGCCAGCGCCGCCGCAAACAATAGCGGGATCAACTCCTTGTGTGCATACCAACGCGCCGCGGGATAGGCAAAGAGCCCAGATCCCAAAAGAAAGACCAGCCCGATCAGATGTTGCAGAAAGAAAGTATTGCCAATATCAATTGTCGAGGGAGCGTTCTGCTGCTTGATGAGATAAGTCGCAATTCCCCTTCCCAGAATTTCCTGGCTGCTCATGTAGACAACTTGCGCAATTGCGAACGCACCCCAGATCTCCGGGCCGACCAGCCGCGAAAGCAGCACAATACCTGCCAGGCTGATGACGAGTGCCAGGCCGTAGCGCACGAACAAAGCCGCCATGCTGTGCCGTGCGCGCTGTTTCAAAGCAGAGAGCCCCTCCAAGCCAGGGGATGAGCTCGTCACCATGATCGCAGGATCTCTATCGGGTTTTAGATCATTCTTAACGTGAAGCAATCGTTAGTTCCCTCTCGCACTGAGTCCAGCATTGATGTCAAAAACAATTCGTTATGTCTCCGCGCCCCTTTCAGACGGCAAAACGTGCATCGCGCCGCGGGGCACCAGTTTGCGCAATCGCCCCAGGCCATCCCTGGCATAGAGAGCGGCGGGACGAAATACCATTCCTGGCTTCAAGCCAAGGCGCTGCAGTGTGGTGAACATTGCGCCGCAAAGAAAAAAGAAACTGGCCATGGGAATCACTGCGAAAAACGACGGCGAGAACACGGCCATGACCAATCGACCGGCAATATTAGCGGCCGTTGCGGCAAGCGCCGCGGCGATCAACTTGTCCGGAATCCTCCCGGAGAACCACCGGGCTTGCTTATGGATTGCTACCAGAAAACCTACGAGCAGGACTACGCTCAATAATCCGGCCTGTCCCATCAATTCAAAGTAAGAGTTTTCGCCGACGTCCGACTCTACCCCGGCAAGCGACGCCCCCCAGCCGCCGGCCTCGCCGAGACCCTTTCCAACTATTAACTTCGGGGCTTCGTTCCACCCTGATTGAAGATAGCCCAAGTGGTATTGTGCACTGCCTTCGCGAAAAGTAACCGTGTCCATGATATGACCCCAGACGGACGGGATTGTCAGGATCGCAGTCACTGCAACCAACGCGGGAACGACCAAGGACTTCGCCTTCCCGGCCCATGCTGCAAGCAGCACAAGTCCGAGAAGCGTCGCAGCGATGGACTCGCGTCCATTGGTAAGGAGCAGCCCAACTCCAATGGCCGTCAAAGCCATCCACCATCTGCGACGTTTGGCGCCCAACGCGGAATTCTTCTCCTGCAATAACCAGGCAAGGCACAACAGCAAAGGGAAAACACAGGCGATGCCCATGGCCAGCGGGTCACCGTAGGTGGAGATTGAGCGGCGGATATCCGATCGCACCATGTTGATCGGCAGGCCGTCAAAAACGTTGATTCCTTCAGGCAGCCCCTTGACGTCGGTCATGAAAACACCCGCGCCTACCGTGTCCCGCCAAAACGACAACGGTAGAAAACTCCACTCAAAAATCCCAAAAAGAGCCACACCAATCTGAAGGGCCACTATGAAACGGACCAGGCCACGAAGTTCACCCATCTCCAGGAATGACAGTCTTCCCCAAAAATAAAAGACCACCAGCGCGATCAGATAGCGCAACGAAACCGCGCGGATGAAAAAAGGTACGGTTGCGCCCATCGTCAGCGGAGCGAAAACAAGATAAAGGACAAGAAGCGCAGCGTACGCGAGGGCGAACTTGTCGGCGGCATTAAAACGCCAGCCCTTCTGGAAGGCCCGGTAGCCGAGTGCCAGAAGCGCCAGCACCATCACCACTTCCTTGCCTGCCATCAGAACTCCGACGGAAGCGGCCGAGAGCCACCCTTGCTGATACGCCAGAGGCAGCAGGAAATTCTGCAGGGCAAGCCAGGTGAAATAGGCGTAAAGGAAGGCGATGTACATCAGGCTTTGGCCTCCATCACACCCTGGCCGCAGGCGAGTTCTTCTTCAATGGCTCCGCAGACTGCGTCGCCAGCCACGGGAAAATTACTCAGGTACTCGGGCAGCAGCCCATTTTGCTTTTCGGTGAAGGCGCGCCGGCGATCGGAAATCAGCAGTGCCTGCAGGCGGTGTACCAACTCGTCACCATTGCCGGCCACACTGCCGGTTTCGACGATGCCCAGCCGGTCCTTCACCTGCGCCGGAGCGATCTGTACGACCGGCACCTCAATTGCCATGGCTTCCAGCATGGCAGTGGAGTTGCATGAAATGGCCACGTCAGCCGCAGAGAGCGTTTCCTGCAAGGAAACATCGGGAGGAGCAACGGTGATCCGGTCAAAGCCGCTCAGCCGCGAGAAACGTTTTTCCGTCTCCTGCGGATGCAAACGGACCACCACATTAAAGCGATGGTCTTCCAGCAGCGGCTTCAAGGCGGCCAGCACCAGGCGATGTTCGTCGTCGGTAAACAGCGGCGAATGAGACTGCGAGAGGAAAACTACATCGCAGCGGCCAACATGGTTCATTCCGCTCTCTTCCCTCTTGAGCCGAAGCGCGGCGCGTGATTTCCTTGCCTTTGCCAGCGCATCAAAGCGCGGGGCGCCAGCCACAATCAGGTTTGATTGCGCGCCTGGCCGCGATGCCATGTAAGAACGGAAGCGCTGCCCCCAAACCATGTAATGGTCCGCTGAGGTTGGAAAGTATTCCTGAGTAGGAAAGCCATGCTGCAACGTAAAGCTCCTGGCGCCGGCTTCTCGCGCTATGGAGCAAGCCAGATAGCTGCATGTTGTGAAGTCGTTATGCGTGATTAATGCGCCGAGGGAAGGGTTTTCGGCAAAGACCTGCTCATACACCTCGCGATATAGATACGCTCGCACCAGCAGCGCTTGCAGCACCCTGCGCGAGTCGTTGAACAGGCTCCTGTATTCGGCCGGGCAGTTCTCCAGCAAACGGTGAAAGTCTTGCTGGGCATTCCGCCATAGTTGACGCAAACGGCCGCTTCCGTGGGCGAATAATTCCGCATCAAGGTTGATCAAGCCGGCGCCTAACTGTCCAAGTTCCGCAGCCTGGGTGCGCATGACTGGATCGAGCCCCGCGAAAAGCGACTCGCGCCCCAGCTTCTTCAGCACAGGGCGCAACGTCCCAAATCCTGGCTCGGCAGCGTAGTCACAAACAAACAGGTATCTGGCTCGTCCGCCGCGGTTAGGATCGAGAGTACCCTGCGCCCGAGATGCGCGCGACCATGCGATGGGCGGATAAAAATGATTTTTGGCCGCAAACTTGAGCGGAGCCGAGTTTGCCAGCGCCAGGTGGAAGAATGCATCGGCGCGAATCGCATACAAACAGCTCCCTTCAAAGGGAGCAAAGATTTCGCACATCGTCTTCCACACAATCTGTTGCATAAGCTACTGGACCAGCACCCAGGCTTCGCCCTCTTCCATCCCCGCCCTTATTTCGTACAAAGAGCAGATCTTTGGGATATTTACCTTCCAGGAATATTCAGAAGTCACCATCTTGCGCGCTCTTTCAGTAATAGCGGCCTTTCCCGTGCCAAGCGCGATTTGCGTTGCGGCGACAAACTCAGCCGTATTGTCGTAAGCGAATAAAAGTCCATTCTCTCCGTGCTGAACCAGGCAACAAGTTCCACCCGTCGCTGACGCCACCACCGGCGCTCCCAGCGCCATGGCCTCAAGAATGACTGTCGGCAATCCTTCGTACTTTGACGCCAGCGCCAGCGCGGAACAAGCCTGATAAGCCGCTTTCAGGTCGTAGTCGGGAACCTCTCCCAGAAAATGCACTGCCCGCTGAAGGCCAAGCTCATTTGCCAGCGCCTGCCACGCGCTTCGGCAGCCCGCGTCCGGGCCGATGAATACCATGGACAGGTCGCGCGGCAAATGTGGTAGTGCCCGAATCAGAAAATCTCCGCGCTTCACGCGGTCCAGCCGCCCAACCGATAAGAGAAACCTTCCCAGTTCATGTCTTTCGCGCCAGCCGCGGACCTCCTCAGGCTGAAGCACATGCGGCAGTGCGATCGAGTTGGGAACAATCGTTACTCGCGCAGCTTCCGCGCCGAGCGTCACAGCGTCGTCGCGATCAATTTCGGTAAGCGCAATGATGGAATCAGCGGTTTTGAGCGCCGCCCGGCCCAAAGTCTTGTCAAAGATCAGCCGCTTTACTTTGCCGAGCCAATCCTGCGCCGGGTAAAAGCAATGAGGCGTAAATACGGTGCGCACTCCCGCGCGTTTCGCCGCAAGAAGGCTTCGCGCCACAAACATAGACCGCGCGCCGTGGGCATGAAGCGCGTCCGGCCGTTCTGTATTGAGCAGACGCTCTACCGTATTCAGTGTTGCTCCGCGCACCACGCGCAGCCCATGGTTCTGGCCGTCTGAAGGCGAGCCCGACTGGATGATCGCGCAAACCTGGTGGCCTAGAGCGCAAAGGCCTTCAGCAATGCGGAAGACATGCAGCTCTACGCCTCCGCGTTGCGGATAGATGCCTTGCGAAATCAGGAAAATATTCACTGTCCGCCCCGCGCTTCTGCCAACGAAGCCAATTCGGCCTTGACGATCTCTTCCAGGCCGCGCGTAATGGAAAACTCCGGCGTCCACTCAAGTACGCGGCGGGCCTTGGTGATGTCGGCACGGAGGTATTGCCGGTCAGAGGCGCGAAGGTGGCGTTCTTCAGAAATAATTTCCAGATCGACTCCAGCGGCGTTACCAAGAATCTGCACCACGCGCTCGATGGACGCCTCGTTGCCGGAGGCAAGATTGTAGATTTCGGTGATGTGCTTGCCGGAGGTGAGTATTCCGCCAATCTTCAACAACGCCCCGACCAGATCGTCAACGTAAATAAAATCGCGGAAAGTATCAGTGCGGCCCATCCGCACCTTGCCGCCTTCGATGACCTGCTTGAGCACCGCTGGAATCACGTGCGGGTTGGTTTCATCAGGCCCGAAAACATTAAAGAAGCGCCCCAGAACGTGGGATAGACCGCTCTCCGCCGCATAGTGGCGCACCACCTGTTCGCCCAGGACCTTACTAAGACCGTAAATGTCTGACGGCGCAGTGGGGTCTGTTTCCTTGTGGAAGGCTGAGGAGGTGTCGTATACCGCGGCGCTTGAGGCGAAAAACACTCCCTTGAGGGACCCACATTTCTGGGCCGCGCGCATCACGTTGACGGTCCCTTCCACATTCACTCGAATTGTTTCCGAAGGGTGCTCATTGCAGTAGGGAATGTAATGGATCGCTGCCATGTGAAAGAGCAACTCGGGCATGGACGCCTGAAGTGCCGCGTCCAGCCGATCGAAATCCAGAACGTCGCCCTCCACCAGCGTGACCCGCTCCCGCCACGGAAGACGCTGCGGTTTGTGGCCGGCAAAAAAGTTGTCATAGGTCCATACCTGATGGCCTTCACGAAGAAGCGCGGCCACCAGATGCGCGCCGATGAATCCCGCTCCTCCGGTTACTGCAATCCTCATTGGCCCACTCCATTGCCCGAATTTGCGCTCACAACCGCTTCATAAGGTCTGCGCGGCGCGGGGTTGCTCCAGCGCGCGGAGTCATGAATGAATTGCTGCAGCCACAGCCCGAGACAGACCGGCAACCAATAGCTCTGGTCAACCTCCCTGGAATTACGCAGGGACGCGACCAGTTGCCGTACGTCCACAAAAGCTTCAAGCTCGTGGCTGTCTTCAATCAGCGCCGCGCACTGGCGAAACCAGAACTGCTCAGCCATGCCGAACCCGAACTTGGTGCGGTTCCATGCGATCTCGTCCGGCAGGTGCGTGGCCATGGCCCGGCGCAGAGCATATTTGCTGTAGCCGTTGCGCAGCTTCATGCGTTCGGGCAAAGCGGCGCAGTATTCCACGACCGCTGGATCAAGAAAAGGAACCCGCGTCTCGATGGAAAAACGCATGGCGTTGCGGTCAAGATGCCGCAAAAGTTGAGGCAGGTTGAACCGGGTCACGTCGGCATCCAGGCGGTGTTGCAGCGGTCCTCTGCGCCACTCTTCGACCCATGCGGCCTCGCGATCCTGGTGAGCGCCGAAGAATTCCGGCGCCATGAATTGCGCGACCGGGTTGAATCTCTTTTGCAGTGCCAGCCTGATGTGGGCAGGCAGGTCATTGAAGAACCCTTTGCCGCTGGCCTTTAATCCAGCTTGCGCGCCCCAGGCCGCCACTTCTCGCGCCCACGTGAACCAGTGATTCTGCCGCATCAGGTCGCGCATGAATAAAGGAAGGTAGACACGCTGGTACCCGGCAAGGAGTTCGTCGCCGGCCTCACCGGTGAGCACCACCTTGATGTTCTCTTGCTGGCGGATCAGCCGCAGCAGGTTATACGAAGCAAAAATCGAGACATTGTGAAAGGGCTGTTCCTGTGTCTCAATCAGGTCTGAGAGGCCGCTCGCGAGCGATGCCTCCGAGGCCTGGATGAACGCTGCATCAATGCTTCGCATGCGCGGGAGCGCCGCACGGACGTGCGGCGATTCGTCATAGGGGTGGCCCTTTGGATAGCAATTGGTGTAAGTGCGCAGGCTGCTGACAAAATCGGCTTCATGGGCGCGAATAATCTCGTCAGCCAGCGCAACGATGCTGGCTGAATCCAAGCCGCCGCTGAAAAAGCTGGCTACTGGAACATCACTGCGCAGCCGCAACCGCACAGATTCATGCAGCCGGTCGCGCAGGCCATCAGCGAGTTGCTCCTCCGTTGCTGCCTCCGGCAACGTTGCGGGTTTAAGGGTGTAATACCGCCGAACTTCCGGTGCATGGCCCGGTTGAAGGAACAAGCTGGTTCCGGGAAGGAGCTGACAAATGCCGGAAAAGAACGTTTCTTCCGTGTGGTCGGCAAGTCCGTACATCAGGAAGTCCCAGATTAGGGGTGCATTCACTCCATCGGCGGGACCGGCCGCTATTAATAAAGGACGGACCTCCGAGGCGAACCAGAACTCGGTGCCGTCTTGCGAGCAGCGGAAGTATAGCTGCTTTTCGCCGAAGCGGTCTCGGGAGCAGAACAGCCGTCGCTGCTGCGTATCCCAAAGCGCGAATGCCCACATACCATTGAGTCGGTGCACGCATTCCGCTCCCCACTGCGCATAGGACTTGAGCAGCACTTCGCTGTCAGAATACGAACGAAAGGTTTGTCCGAGTGCAAGCAATTCCTGGCGCAATTCACGGTAGTTGTAAATCTCTCCGTTGAAGACCAGCCAGTTGCCCGTGTTCGGGTCCTGCATGGGCATGTGCCCGGCGGCACTCAATTCGATAATGGAGAGACGGCGGAAACCGAAGGCCGCGACCTCGTTTTGAGGAACTACTCCATCGATTGGCGGCAGAGCGCCAAGTTCGGGAATGCTGTCCGGCCCACGCAGCGCGCGGGCATGGCCATTGCTGCCAATCAGAACATAACCTTCGTCGTCGGGACCACGGTGCGCGAGCGCGGCCGTGGCTTGCTCCAAAGAGATAATGTTCTGCCGATTGATTCCCCGCTCAGAAACAACTCCGGCAAACCCGCACATGTTCAGGCCTCCTCCAGCGCGGGGAGTAAAGCCGCACTAGTCGCCGGCCCGCCAACGATCCTGTTGCCCGAACTGCTCATACACCGAACTTCCTCGAACTCTATCGGCTTCGTAATTCACGCAACAACAACTTCAAAAACACCAGGTCTTCCAGGAGGTATCGCTTCCATAAGCGCCGTGGGTCCTGAGCCAGCCGCCATGTCCATTCCAGTCCGAGCCGCTGGGCCCACCCTGGGGCGCGTTTCTTTTCGCCTGCTATCACCTCAAAGCTGCCTCCCACCGGCAAAATCACCCCTGACAGTTGACTGCGATGTTGCGCGATCCATTTCTCCTGGCGGGGCGAGCCCATGCCAACGAACAGGAAATGCGGCCGCGCTTGCCGGACCAACTCCAGTACCGGACTGCTATCATCGAAATAGCCGTGATGCGTGCCTGCGATCTGAATCGAAGGAAAGCGCTGCTGCAATGCACGGCAAGCCTTGTCTAGAGTCTCTTCCTTCGATCCCAGCAAAAAGCAACGATAGCCTCGTTTCGCAGCCAGGCTGCACAGCGCTGCCATCAGGTCCACGCCCGTCACTCTGGCGCGCACGCTGCGGCGGAGCAGCCTGGCTGCCCACATCAGCGGCATGCCATCGGCAAAGACCAGGTCGGCCACCTGGTAACAGCGACGAAAATCTGAGTCATTGCTATGACGGACCACATGATCCACATTCGCCGTGAAGAGCACTTTGCTTCCGCCCGACTGCAGCACTCCATCCAGATAGGCGACTGTTTCCTGCATGTCAAAAGTGCACAGCGTCAATTCAAACAGCCGCTCCTGCGGGACGTGAATACCACGGTCCGCGCCTACTGTTCCGGAGATGACGGAGTCTGTGGCCACCGATTATTCCTTTGCGCCCTTCCAGCGCAGATACATGCCCAGCAACTGCATCTTGCTCCGGCGCCTGGGATCGCGACGCCAACCCTGCAAGGTGACTTCAACGAAGACGATCACTACGGCAAAAAGCAAGGCCACCAGCGCTCCGCCCGCCGCGAACGCCGGGCGCACCGGTGACGATGGTTTTTCCGCTTCCACCGCGGGATCAAGCACCTGGACCACGGATGCATTCTTTGACTCGTCCATTTTCGCGGCCTCATACTGGCGCGCCAGGATCTCAAAGAGGGTCTCGCGGTATTTGAATTCGCGCAGCTTGCGGATGTATTCGAGACCCGCTGCGGGTAGTTTTCCCGCCGTGAGTTCCCCCTTTGCCTCTCTGTTTTTGAGCCCGGCCTGTTGCTGTCGCAACGCCGCCAGTTCTGCGCGGAGCCGTTGTAACTCCGGATTCTGTTCTGTCGCAAATGATGCCAGGCTTTGTAATTCCACTTCTTTTGCCGCGACCAGGGCCTGCAACCGCGCGGCTGATTCCACAGCCGCTTTGGTCTGGCCTTCCAGGCTCAATACACCTGTGCTTTCTTCCATCTGCTTCATCTCGACTTCGGCGCGGGCCAGATCATCCTTGGTCTTCTCTAGCTGCTGCTCATAGAAGACGCGCCGCTGTCCGGCTTCGGTCGTAGCCAGGCTCTGGTTGAGCTTGTAGAGTTCAGCCACGTAGGCATTCGCCATGGTCGCGGCCTTCTTGGGATCAGGGTCCTGTACCGAAATGGAGATGATCCCGTCTTTGGAGGTTGAAATCTCGCTGCGCCGGGCCAGTTTCAGACGGGTGTCCGCCTGCGTTTTCAGGTGATAAGCCTTCCTCAAATCAAACTTTTGAATGAGAGCGTCGGCAACAGTACGGCTCTGCAACATATCAACATACAAGTCGCTGGCGTTCTTCAAGCCCAGATCTTTTGCGCCGACCATCCCCAGCGGACCGAGTTGTCCCAGCAAGGCGGAAAGTGTCGTCTGGCTCTGCTGCGGCGGCATGATGCGCGCTGTGGAGGCATATTTGGTTGAGATAATGAAAGAAAGGCCAAGAGCCAGCGCGCCACCGGCTACAACGGCGGCCAGAATCAAACGCCACCGCTTCGCCAGGAGAATGATCAGGTCAAACCAATCTTCTGATTCGCGGCCGGTCGCTTGCCGCTGCTCCTCGACGTCTTCCGGGACAAGCACATATGTGCCTTCCTCAAACACGCTTCGGGGACCCGGCTGCTTTGTAACTTCGAGGGGTTCGGCCTCTTCGCTTTTAGTATGGACAGTCTTTATCACAACTATGCTCTATCTAACTTCTTACGGTTAAGGCTGAAGCACGGTAAACAGGGATCCACCAGGTTGATCCTGGTTGAGTGGACATTCTGTAACATAACTAAGCATCGCTCTTCAATGGTGGATATCGCAGCACAAACGTTACGAATCACCGCTTGAATTTAGTCCTGTAAACTTGAAGTAGTTTTAAATCGTGGCCCGCAGTATATGCCACTTTCCTGGTACTAGCGTGGCATTTTCATGAGTTTGTAGGGCGCCAGGCTCTTAAATCGACCTAAGGCCGCGCCACCCCCCAAATGGAAATTCCTGACCATCCCAGGGCCCTGAAGACGCCAGCCACCATGATCCCCGGAATGCATTTCAGCTTGCGGACCAGAATCTCGTTTTTCAGGGGCCGCAACTGAGTACCCGCCATGGCTTCCGGCAGCGTTTCCGGCATTCGGTTGCGCCAGGCCTGCAACGTCGTTTTGATGGAAACCGAAGCGGTCTCAAGGGCTATAGGCCTGGAATAGTTCACCTGCACATGGCGATAACCGGCATTTTTCAGAGCCCGAGACAAGCTTTCCGGGTTCCAGCGGGTCAGGTGGTTCGGAGGATAGTCTGCAAGATCGCGATGGCGACCGGCTTTTGTCCAACGTTTGGGGCTAGGGACACTGAGCAGAAAGGTTGACTGCGGAAATTGTTCCCGGATCTGATCGATAAAGTTGGCTGGATCAGGAAGGTGCTCCAGAACCTCAAACAGCGTCACTACATCAGGCTGCCAGTCAGCAGGGACGGAGTCGAGCGATCCACAGGCCACCCGAAAGCCCTTTTGCTGCAGCAACTTTACCGGCGCGGAGCCAACCTCGACACCGGCGGCCTGAAAGCCAAGCTGCCTGGCCCGGGCCAGGAACCACCCTGGACCGCAGCCCACATCCAGGATGCTGGCCTTCGGCATGTTTTTCTTGAGCCATTCGAGGACTTCGAGTTGAGCCGAAAACAGCATCCACCGGGCTTCATGCAGGTCGGCGCTTGCTTCGGCCAACCATTTCAAGGCAGGCACCATAAACTCTGACGATGCCGCCATCTGATATGCCAGGTCATAGTCTTCCCGGTTGTATTCAAGCGGATCTGAGAATTCCAGCGTGCAAAGTGCGCAGCGTACCACGGCAAACCGGCCAAATGACTCCACGGGAACGTGTTCCGTGCCTCCGCAAAGCGGACAGGCGATTGCCTGATCGATCTCATTCTTGGTTTGCGTCACGCCCATAAGTTATCTCAAAAACCGGGAAGGAACCGGCAAATTATTCGACGGCTTACCGTGGCCGGTCGTAAGCAATGCCTGGTTTAGACCCGCCTTTGCTGCCCTGAACTCGACTTAGGTGTTCAACAATCTTTGCAGCAGCGAACCCATCGCCAAAAGGGTTAATTGTCTTGGACATGCCAATATAGGCGGCTCTATCATCCAGCAGACGGTTGGCTTCGTTCAGGATAGTCTGCGCATTAGTGCCTACCAGTTTCACGGTACCTGCCTCCACTGCCTCCGGACGTTCAGTGGTATCTCGCATCAGCAGTACCGGTTTGCCTAAGAACGGAGCTTCCTCCTGGATCCCTCCGGAATCAGTAATGATCAGAAAACACTTTTGCATAAGATA
>Ga0137395_10000210_pt1 | contig 22086 bp, 18 predicted proteins | sample czobulk216metaG_FD_108283 | JGI IMG/M metagenome (GOLD analysis project Ga0137395, IMG submission 108283) | Vadose zone soil microbial communities from Angelo Coast Range Reserve, California, USA - czobulk2.16 metaG | ecosystem: Environmental > Terrestrial > Soil > Vadose zone | place: USA...
CTGTTACCAGCCAGCCTCCAGTGGGTTGAAGTGGATCTGCCGGAAGTCATTTCCTACAAGGAACAGCTTCTTGCGGATGTCCAACCGAACTGCCTTCTTGAGCGAATCAGCCTGGATCTCTCCGACCTAGACCGGCGCCGTTCCCTCTTTGCAGATCTGAACCGCCGAGCGAAGAAGATAATTGTGATGACCGAGGGTCTTTTGATCTACTTCACGGCCGAAGAGGTCGGCTCGCTGGCCGTGGATCTCGCGTCAGCGTCCGGTTTCCACAGTTGGATTATCGATCTTGCTTCTCCCGGCCAGCTTGCACTAATGCAGGCCAAGATAGGGCAGCAGCTTAGCGGGGTTGGTGCCGCCTTCAAGTTCGGACCCAGAGAAGGCGCAGAGTTTTTTGTGAAGCATGGCTGGCTGCCTCAGGACGTTCAGGGACTTCTGAAAACGGCCGCTAAACTCGGTCGCGCGCCACGAGAGTTGTGTTCCTTGCTTCCCGAGCCCAAGGTAATGCCACAAAGCTATCCGTGGACCGGTGTCTGCCTGCTGCGGAAGGGCTAGGACTAGGTATTCATGCTTGGATCAATCACCCAGGAAGGGATTCCCCAAGGGGACCCCGGCCGACTGATCCGTACACCTTGGTGGCTTCGTCTGTCAAGACATGCGCACTCCGCCGATGGACTGGGCGCCTCGTTGAAGAGCGTTTTCTGGGATTGCAGGAACATCGTTCCTGGTGAGACGCCATTTGAGGCACCGGCAAGAGCCCTTCAGCCCCCGCCACACAGGGAAACGACTGGAACCGGCCGGCGCCGCGGGGTTCTTAGGTAAATCGATTACCCCAGAGGGATAACATATTTCTCCACGATTCGCATCCCAGCATAGCATTCTATTGATTCTAAAAGACTTACAAGAGCGTCGCTCGGCTACAGAATTGCCTCGCCCAATAGTGTGCAGGCAACCGGTTTTGCACCGAGCGGGCAGCTCAGTGTTCAGCTGCTGGCCGCTCGTAACACAGCGAACAACAAACGAAGGAGCGATCGTCCCTTGACTAGGCTTGAAACTGTTATCGTTGGCGCGGGTCCCTACGGGCTATCCTTGGCGGCGCACTTCAAACGGAAGGGGATACCGTTCCGCATCTTTGGTCGTCCCATGGACAGCTGGGTGCGGCACATGCCAAATGGCATGCTGCTGAAGTCCGACGGCTTTGCTTCGACGATTTCTGATCCCGACAACAGCTTTACGCTGAAACATTTTTGCGCCGAACGCGGAATCGAGTACGCCGACCTCGGGACTCCGGTACGGCTCGATACCTTTACTGCTTACGGCCTTGCTTTTAGAGATCGCCTCCTGCCAGAGCTGGAAGACAAGCTCGTGACTGGCCTCGAGCGCTCTTCGGATGGGTTTCTCCTTCGGCTCGACCAAGGAGAGCTCGTGTCTGCGCGACATGTAGTGCTGGCAGTCGGAATTACCCACTTTGGTTATACTCCACCGAGCTTGCTGCAACTGCCAGCGGAGTTTGCCTCGCACAGCTTTGCGCACAAGGACCTCGAACCGCTTCGAGGCCGTACCGTTGTGGTCGTTGGTGGCGGTTCCTCCGCGATTGACCTGGCGGCACTACTGCACGAAAACGGAACCGACGTTCAGCTGGTGGCGCGCAAGACTGGTCTGGCATTCCACGAAAGACAGCGACCCGATGAACGGCGGTCATTGTGGAAGCGGCTTCGACACCCGCAGTCAGGGCTTGGCCCGGGCCTGAAGTCGTGCTTCTTTGCCAATTTGCCGCTGGCCTTTCACCAACTACCCGAAAGTCTGCGTCTGAAGTTGGTACGAATGCACTTGGGTCCAGCAGGGGGTTGGTTCTCGAAGGAGAAAATTGTTGGTCGTGTGCCTCTCGTCCTTGGGTACTCGGTCGAGCGCGCGGAAGTCCAGGGCGGAAAGGTCCTGCTGCAGCTCCGCGGCGTCGACGCTGGTAACCGCGAGATTCGTGCGGATCACGTGATCGCGGCCACCGGTTACAGAGTAGATCTTGAGCGCCTGAAATTCCTGAGCGGGGAAATTCGTTCCAAGATCAGCGCGGTTAACAGCACGCCAGTGCTCTCATCGAGTTTTGAATCGTCCATACCTGGTCTGTACTTTGTGGGAGTTGCGGCCGCGAACAGCTTCGGGCCTGTGATGCGATTCGCTTATGGGGCGCCCTTCGCGGCTCGTCGCGTTACACAAGCCGTTGCCAAGGCATTGGCCGCAAACCCGGCGCCCGTTCCCGCAACCCGAGTTGCTTCTGTAGCCAAGTGAAGATGGGAAACGAGGTCGTCCCCAACGCTCCGAAAGAGACCCGATGAAGCGAGAAACCATTGCGATTCACGTCGGTTATGACGGGGACCCAATAACAAAAGCTGTTGCCGTTCCCATCTATCAAACGGTCGCCTTTGAGTTTGATAGCGCCGAGCATGGCGCCGCCCTGTTTAATCTCGAGGTTCAAGGGAACATCTATACCCGGATCGGAAATCCGACCAACACCGTCCTTGAAAAACGAGTCGCAGCCCTGGAGGGCGGGGTGGAAGCGCTCAGTGTCAGCTCGGGAATGTCTGCAATCCACTATTCGATCATAAACATCGCGGAAACCGGCAATAACGTGGTTTCTCTTCCGCAACTCTATGGTGCGACGTATACGTTGCTCGCGCATATTTTGCCTAAACAAGGAATCGCGGGCAGGTTTGCGAAGAGCGATCGCCCCGAGGACGTGGAAGAACTGATTGACGAGAATACGAGAGCGATATTCTGCGAGAGCGTCGGGAATCCCGCCGGGAATGTAGCGGACATCGAAGGGCTCGCGCGGGTTGCTCACAAGCACGGTGTCCCTCTCATTGTCGATAACACGGTCGCGACCCCGATTCTATTAAGGCCCATCGAATACGGCGCCGACGTGGTGGTGCATTCCATGACGAAATTCATGGGCGGGCACGGTACCACGATCGGCGGCATGATCGTCGACAGCGGAAAATTTCCCTGGCGCGAACACCCTGATCGCTTTTACATGCTGAATCGGCCGGAGCCTTCCTATCACGGTGTCGTTTACACAGAACAGTTTGGCCCTGCTGCCTACGTGGCGCGCTGCCGGACCGTTTGCCAACGAAACACCGGGGCTACTCTGTCACCATTCAACGGCTTCCTGCTCCTTCAAGGAATCGAGACCATGGCGCTCCGCGTAGAGCGTCATGTGAAGAATGCGCGCAAAGTGGCCGAGTATCTGCGCAGTCATAGCAAGGTCGCGTGGGTCAACTACGCGGGATTTCCGGATAGCCCGCTGTACCCCATGGCCCATAAATACCTGGGAGACCAGACCTGCTCGCTGCTGACCTTTGGAGTAAAGGGTGGATTTGAAGCCAGCACGAAATGCTTCGACGCCCTGCGCCTTTTTAAGCGCATGGTAAACATGGGCGACGCGAAATCGTTGTCCTGTCACCCCGCGTCGACCACCCACCGGCAACTCTCACCCGAAGAGCAATTAAAGGTAGGAGTTACTCCGGAGATGATCCGACTAAGCGTGGGAATTGAGCATATTGAGGACATTATTGCTGATCTCTCTCAAGCACTGGAGAAGGCGAACTGATGAGCGAACCGACATCGCAACTCTGATCGCCTTGGGAGGTTTGTCATGCCATTGTTGATGGATCGGGGTCGAACTCCGACTCAGTGGGCTGAAAAAAAGAATGGGCACGCGATACTACCGACCGACAACGGCGGCAAGGGCGTCACAAAGATCGCCCTGGTCAATAACATGCCGGACGCCGCGTTGGAAGACACCGAACTCCAGTTCTTCGAACTCCTTGAAACTTCCTCGCAAGGAATTCCGGTGGAGGTCGAACTTTATTCATTGCCCGGCCTGCTCCGTGGCGACCGAGCCCGGGAACATGTGGATCGATTTTACTCGAGCACTGATGAGCTTCTGGACCGAAACTTTGACGGAGCCATCATTACGGGAACGGAGCCGCGGCAGCCCGATTTGCGTAACGAGCCTTATTGGTCCTCGCTGACGAATATTTTTGACTGGGCCGAACGTAACACATCTTCCACGGTCTTGTCGTGCTTGGCTGCTCATGCAGGGGTCCTGCACAGTGATGGGATCAAACGCCACCCTCTGAGCGACAAACAGTTCGGAGTGTTTGAGTATAAAGGCACAAGTAATCACCAGCTGTTCAGCGGCGTCGGAGATTTGGTACGCTTCCCGCACTCCCGATGGAATGAAGTTCGCGCGGATGCGCTCACCTCATGTGGCTACACCGTTCTATCTCAGTCGCCTGACGCTGGAGTTGATATGTTCGTGAAGCAGAAGCGGGTGAGCTTGTTTCTACACTTCCAGGGCCATCCGGAGTACGCTGCGCAGACCCTGTTGAAGGAATATCGAAGAGATGTGAAGAGATTCCTTAGGGGTGAGCGGAAAACATATCCGTCCATGCCCCAGGGATACTTCGATGCCTCAGCAACCGAACTCTTGAATGGTTTTCGAGAGATCGCCCTAGCTCATCCTAACGAAGATCTGGTGGAGAGTTTTCCGAGCGAAGCGGTAGTGGCTGCGCTGGTAAACACCTGGCGGTCCTCGGCCATCCGGGTGTATCGAAATTGGCTGCAATATTTAGCTTCGAAAAAGACCAAGAGTTCGGCGATTGCCGCGTCCGCAAGCGTCGGACGCGGCCAAGGAACTTGGGATAACCAGAGCTTATGATCGAAAAACAAATCCCTGCGATCCTAACAAATCTCCCCGTTCTCATCAGCGATGTTGTGAAGGCGTGGGCGGAGTGTTCACCCGATCACCCGGCGCTGATCGAAGCCGGTGGCAGATGGACCTACGGGGAGTTGGCCTCTGTGGTTGCCGATACCAAGACTTGGCTCGTCAATTCGGGCGTGCGACCGGGCGACCGCGTCATGATCGTATGTGAGAACTGCCGGCCCTTCGTGGCGATTCTGTTGGCCTTGGGGGGTCTAGACGCTTGGCCTGTGCTGGTGAACGCGCGTCTGTCGGCGCGCGAGGTCGATCAGATCCGAGATCATTGCGGAGCGCGTCGCGTGATTTACACGACAGGCGTCTCCGCGCAAGCAAGGGAACACGCAAAGCGTCACGGCGCAGTCGCCGAAAAGGGTTTGCATCTGGGGCTGATCAGCATCGGTCCTCTGAACGAGAGAGTTGAACCTGAGCCCATCGAACCTGACCCGGTAAACCGAGTGGCCGCGCTAATCTACACCTCCGGAACCACTGGCCTCCCGAAAGGGGTCATGTTGACCCATCGAAACCTGTTATTCGTGGCAGCAGAGTCGGCGAAAATACGATCCTTAACGCCTGAAGATCGCCTCTACGGAGTTCTGCCGATGTCTCATGCGGTGGGCCTTTCCGTCGTTCTGTTGGGCACCTTGCTTAGTGGCGCCACGCTCTATTTGTCGCCTTTCTTTGATCCCGTCGCTGTGCTGGCGGCCCTCGAGAAACAACAGCTAACGGTGATGCTGGGCGCGCCCGCCATGTTTGCTCTATTCGTCGAATACGCCAAGTTGAAGGGGATTCAGTCATTGAAATTCCCCGCACTTCGAATCATCTCCTCTTCGGGTGCTCCTTTGCACATGACGCTCAAGTTGGGAGTCGAGAGCCTATTTGGTTTGGTGCTCCACAATGGCTATGGCGTGACAGAGTGTTCTCCCAATATTGCTCAGACCAGGGTTGAAGCCGCTCGTCAATATGCCTCCGTGGGCCGCGTGTTACCCGGGGTGGAAATCCAGCTTGTCGGAGCGGACGGCAACTCCGTCTCCGAAGGAGAAGTGGGAGAACTGTTGGTGCGCGGGCCCAACGTCATGAAAGGGTACTATCGCGCCCCTGAAGAAACCGCTGCTGCCGTCGATGATAAAGGATGGTTCAACACACGCGACCTCGCGCAGCTGGTGGATGGGACACTCAACATTGTTGGGCGCACAAAAGAACTGATCGTGCGTTTCGGGTTCAACGTTTACCCGGCAGAAGTCGAAGGGGTACTGAACGCCTATCCCGGTGTCTTGCGGTCCGCCGTAATCGGCCGAACTGTCGAAACCGATGGAAATGAGGAAGTGATTGCTTTCGTTCAGCCAGCGCCCGGCTTGTCACTCACCCCTACGGAAATGGCAGAATACGCGGCCCAGCACCTAGCCCCCTACAAACGACCTTCACAAATCATACTCGTCTCGGCAATGCCGGTGACTCCCACCGGAAAAGTTGTGAAGGACGAACTAAAAAGGCTGGCAGCGCACGGCGGCTAGTCCCGGCGGGCCGCGCCAAACAGTGTTCCTCTCAAAGTACTACTTCAATCAAGGTTGGTCCTGCGCCCTCAAAGCCTGCTCGTAGCGACTTTGCGAATGCTTCTAGCGTTGTGACCCGGGCGCCAGGTACCCCCATGCCCTTTGCCAAGGAGACCCAGTCAAGATCGGGGCGTCCGATTTCAAACATATTCAGGGCGCCGGGTCCAGGCTTGCCGATTCCTAGGTTGGAAAACTCGCGCTTTAGTACGGCGTAGTCGCGGTTGGCAAATATCACGGTGGTGACATTTAAACCCTCGCGTGCCATCGTCCACAGCGCTTGCGTCGTGTACATGCCGCTCCCGTCGGCAGAAAGGCACAGTACGCGCCGCCCCGGGGATGCCACTGCGGCCCCAACGGCCAGAGGCATCGCAATCCCAATCGAACCACCCGTATTTGCCAAAAAGTCATGCGGTGGGCAACCTCGGGTCGCCGTCATGATGCCGCGTCCCGAAGTCATTGATTCATCGACCACGATGGCATTTTCAGGTAGCAGAGCTCCGACGGCAGCTGCAAGGCCAGGTAAGGTGATTTCGCCTTCTGGCGCTACCGGACGTTCTGCCTTCTCCGTTAAGGACCGAGTTCCGCGCAACGGCAAAGCGGCCGCCAACGCATCGAGCGCGCCCGCACAGTCTTCGCCCGGGCTCACCAACACATGAATTTGGCATTCGGGAGGAGTGAGTACACTGTTCTTGCCTTGAGAAGCGAAGTAAGCGACAGGGGGCGCCGCAGCGACCAGGATCAGCTGATGAAACTCCTTCAACTCCGCGACCGCTTGTTCGAGGACGTAGGGGAGGCGTTCTACAATGGCGGATCCGGCGCCACGTCCGATGCGCGTGAAAGGATAAGGAGCGAACAGCTTGGCGCCTGTGGCGGATGCGATACGCCCGGCTACCATGAGCCCTTCACCGTACAGCGCATTCCCGGCCAGCAAGATCGCTGTTGGAGCGCCCGACTGGAGCATGGCCACAGCGCGCTCAATGGTCGCAGTGGCGGGCATGGATGCTCTAGTCAGGGCGGGTATCGTGGCGATAGACCCGCCTTCGCTCCAGGCCACATCGGCGGGCACGATCAATGTGGCAATGAGACCAGGGGGTGTGTGTGCTGCGACGATGGTATCGGCTGCATCGCGGCCTATTTCAGACGTAGCGCGTGATGTTCGCAGCCACTTGGAACAAGGCCGCGCGATTCCCTCAATATTAGTGGTCAGCGGAGTGTCATAGGGCAAATGATGGGTTGCATGCTGACCAACAATGTTGACAATTGGCACATGAGCTCGGTTCGCATTGTGCAGGTTGGCAAGCCCATTGGCGAGACCGGGGCCGAGGTGAAGGAGCGTGCATGCCGGTTTGCCAGTCATGCGCGCATAGCCGTCAGCGGCTCCGGTGACCACACCCTCGAAAAGACCGAGTACGCAACGCAGTTGCGGCTCCCGGTCAAGTGCTGCAACGATATGCATTTCTGAGGTGCCGGGATTTGTGAAGCAGGTGTCAATCCCTCCTTTGGCCAGCGTGCCAACCAGACTTTCCGCGCCATTCATCGGTTCTGAACCTCGGCCGATCTGTGTCGACGAGTGCACGAATAAAGACCGTCAGATTTCGTCCAGACCCGAGCCTGGACGCGGTCGGGCAAAGATTCTGAACGGTGTCGGCAGGCAGCAAGGCCTGGCAGGCACTTGACGCGGTGAGCACATCGGTCTCGGGGCTTGTCGGTCATTTCCATGAGCTTATTCCCTTCAATCGGTTGGCGAGGAACTGCCGAGCAATTCAGGTCGTAATTCTGGAGCGCCCTTTCTCCGAAAGTGGCGTTTTGACGGAGTTCGATCTGCCAACCAAGACTGTTCGAGCCCGGACCTGTTGAACTCATGGTTGAGAGACCGCTTCTCTAATATAGTTCGAAAGCACGCCAGCGAGGCTCTCGAAATGTGTGGTAATGATTCCATGGTGATCGCCTGGCACCGTGTCGACCTCAAACTGATCGGCCAGGTTGCGCCAAATTGCGGTTGGGTTATGAGGGAATCGCAGGCTGATTTCGGCTCTTACGAACTTAATCTTGCCTCCGTAAAAGCGCGGTCGATAACGTGTCAACGCCAAATAAGCACAATAGCGCATGCGTTCTGTAGCTGCCGCGAACATATCGTGGCTCGGCGGTTGATTCCGCACACTTCCCCTGCCATCTCGAGGAACATACAGGAGACGTTCGGCGGGATTAGTCAGATAGAAAAGCGCCTCGCTTACCGGCAATCGAAGCAGAGTGGTTGCGTGATGTCTCGACACCCGGGCCAGTAGGCGCACACGCTGTTGCAAAGACAAATAACGCCTGTGCGGGTAGGTCTCCAACATCGCCAGCAATTTGACCTCTTCTCCATGCCCGGACAGGCGCTGAGCGATTTCCAGTGCTACGAGACCACCGAGTGAATAACCTACAAGAAGGTAGGGGCCGCGCGGTTGCCGTTCCTTGATGGCCTCAAGAAAAAATTGCGCCATATCTTCGATGCGTTCGAAAGGCTCATCCACGCCATCAACGCCCTTCGCCTGCATTCCGTGTATCGCATGCGGCGAATCGATATGTCTAACCAGTTGGTAAAAATCCATGACATTGCCGCCCATGCCGTGGGCGATGAACACCGGAGGCTCCTGGGTGCCGGCCTTTAGCTGTACCAGCGGTGGAAAGCGCGGTGCGACGGGCTGTTCCAGCACGGCGGCCAGAGCTGCGATCGTTGGCGCTTGATAAATCATCACCGGTGGCAGAGTTCGACCAAAGCTTTTCGATATTTCATTAAATAGTTCGGCGGCCAAAAGAGAATCGCCTCCCAGATCGAAGAAATTATCTTCGACGCCGATCGATGACTGTTGCAGCAAGCGCTGCCAGATCGGATTCAGGGACTCGATGATCGTGGAAGCCGGTCTAAGCTCCACACTGCACCTCGTCGGCCGAAGTCGCGGAGATTGTTTCTGGTCTAACTGTCTGTCCCTGCGAACAGTTTGAGTTCACCAGTTCTTCGCGGGAATGTCTGTACGGACATCTTCCTGGCCTCGCGCCGATGGGCCGACAATAATCCGCGACGGAGCCGAACCACAACCCACCCGGCGGAGACTTTAACATGCAAGTCGATAAAGGAAGAAGCGGGTGTCGTTGCATCGTAGTTGACGAACGCATGCGATAAGGAATGAAAGGTCTGTCGCTCCGGATCGGACATTCTGTGCATCGCCCGATGTTCGCCCGCTACCGGTGAGCGAACGCCCAATAGAGTTCTCGAGCCTTGGCATAGAAACAGCCGGGTTCCATCGGACGAGCATCAATTCGCGTCACCGGAACGACCTTGGAATAGTTTCCCGTCGAGAAGATCTCATCCGCCGTCACAAAGTCCTTGTAAGTCAGGCTTTTCTCAACGACCGTGACGCCCGCTTCGCGCAGCAACCCAATTACCCGTTGGCGAGTAATACCCGCGAGAAACGTTCCATTCGGGACGGGCGTAAACACCACGCCATCTCTGGCCATAAATAGGTTGGAAGTCGCGAGCTCAGCGACACTGCCCAGCATGTCGCAGACCACCGCATTGTCGAAGCCCCGTCCGTGAGCTTCGAAGAGCGAACGAGCATTGTTCGGATAGAGACAACCGGCTTTGGCGTCGACGGGCATGCTATCGAGCGTTGGCCGCCGAAACGGCGACAATGTGATCGAGAAGCCCTTAGGTTTTCGCATGGGCGCCTCGTAGATCGCTAGACACCACCGAGTTGACTCGGGGTCGTGAGCCTGAACCCAGGGTCCTTCCTTTTCCGCCCAGTACATAGGCCGAATGTAGAGGGCCGCATCGTTGTCAAAACGGGTGATGCCCTCGCGCGCGAGCCTCACCCAGGTTTCCGTTGAGACCGTCGGCTTCAAGTAGAGCTTCGTCGCGGACTCGTTGACACGTGCGCAGTGGAGCTCAAGATCGGGCGTTACACCTTCGAACGCTCGGGCTCCATCAAACACCATTGAACAAAGCCAAGCGGCATGCGTACGTGGCCCCATGATGGGCACATTTCCCTCGTGCCAATCGCCTTCAAAGAATGTCCACGTCTTGGACCAGCCGTTTCCAACTACCATTTGGATGCTCCCTTGTTACCTGCATTCCACCCTGTTTTTTGCGTGCAAAAAAAGGATCGAACGCTCACGCCGTTCGGTTCGGAATCTCGCCGTGCTCAGCTCGCGCTCGATAGACCGTGCCGCGAGGCAACCGTGTTTCACAGGTATCCGGTCACGTCCCCCTACCCGCCAGTTGTCCAGCAAGGACTTGATTGCCGCGCTTCTGTTAATGGCTTAGGTCACGAACGGGAACCGCGGAATCGTTCTAGACATGACTTCAACTCCTCCGCAAAGCGGTACGCCATGGGTGCTTCGAGCAAGTCCATGTGATCGCCCGGGATCGACCTCACCTCGCTACCGCCTTCTGAGAGTTTGCACCAAACCAGGCGAGGATCGACAGAGGAACTGAGTCCGCAGAAATTGTATGAATCTTTGGCGACCAATACGACCGCCTTCCCGCGATATTTGACCAACTGGTAGCGGTCGACGCTGCGCCGGACCTTTGCATAAACATCCTCTGGCTCCGACGGCAGCCGTGGAACCGGCTTTCCGGCCAGCCGTGCCTGGGCTCGCTCGGCAAATAAGGGAATGGACTGCACGAATGATTTGAGGCGTTGCGCGGCCCACTTGCCGACGCCCATTGGACCCCGCCCGAGGACTCTCTGGATTCGCCAGGCTGTTCTTTCAACGTGAAAGCGGATCTTCCCGATCCGGCCGTACGGATAGTGTTCATCATAGCACTCGACCATCGCGAGCAGTGCAACCTCTTGGCCTGCCGCGGAAAGCTGCTGTGCCATTTCATACGCGAAATAGCCACCGCTACAGAATCCGATTAACGAGTAGGGTCCCTTCGGTTGTAGCGAACGCATTTCCTTGATGAAATTGGCTGCACGCTCGGGAACGCTTTCAAGCTCTTGATCTGCTTCGGGCATCTTGGCCTCAAATCCGTAAACCGGCTGATCCGGCCCCAGAAGAAGCGAGACCTGTTTAAACGGTAGAACGGTCGCGCCAAAACCTCCCGGGAGCCAAAAAACTGGAGGCCGCGAACCATGAGGTTGGATTGCCACGAGGCAGGACGAAGGCCCCTCTACCGTACTGGTCTTCTGACTTGCCTCATGGATGTGTGCCGCAAGGTGTCTGACGGTACGCGCTTCGAACAAGGTCGACAAGCCTAGGTTCAGACCATACCTAGCCTCGATCTTACTGAACAGCTCCACACCTATGAGAGAATGGCCGCCAAGATCAAAGAAATCATCATCGAGATCTACCTGCTCTAGACCGAGGACCTCTTGCCACCAGCCATGGAGAACAGTTTCCACATCTTCTTTGGAGCTGGCACCCCGTGTAGCACTTATCATCGGCGGTGCAGAGGAGTCCTCTGTCGCAATTAGGCATTCAAGCTTTTGGGATTCAGGTGTCATTGCTCTACCTTATGCTGGATGAGGTCAAAATGCTTCAAGCAAGCAGAATTATGCCATCCTCACGGAATGACCTAGTTTCGGGCGTGCCTGAAGCGCTAAACCGACAGGCGCGTTTCGCCTGCAGTGCTTCCTAGTTGGACAGCAATCCGCTCTCCAATTCGCCCGAGTCCGGCCGGCTTCGGCCAATCCGGGATGGCAACTTCCTGCACTTCGATTGCGTTACGGTCCCATAGCCCTAGAACCATCCACGGACGACAACGGAGACTGCCTAGTTTTCCCGAGATTGAGGCCAACCTACTGTAAATAAATGCCTTGAGAGCACGGCCCGTGTAAAGCAGCAAGCCGCTTCCATGGCTGATTGCGTTTGAGAGAGGATCGACTCTCGATGTGGATGGGTCTCGACGGACTTCGGCAGGCAGGGACAGTTTCACAGGCTGCCAGGCAACTCCCAGAAGTTGCCGGAATTCGGCGAGGAAGTTTGGGAAAAAGGTTTCCACATTCTGGGAACCGCTGCTCTGCTTGAGGCCAAGGAATCGATCTCGCAAGTTAATCATTTATAGATACTTAGCACAAATCTTGATTGGCCGGAGAGTTGCAGACCTCTTTTCGGGCTGATGTCCGCGCGCTGCCAGCCTCCTATCCTCACCTGGGGACGGGGGGTGTTTAAAGTTAATTCAACACCGGCCTCCTCCGTCCTCTAGAAGTTCCATTCGGCGGAAACTGGGCGCGAAGCTAGCTGCTAGAGCCCTCAAAATGAGTGCGCAGGATCGACATGAAGGGAAAGGGGTTATGCGAGGGCTATGAAAACCGGGCCAGAGACCAGTTGCCGATGATAAATGTCTTCCTTACCTGTGAGGAGCTAAATGCCGCAGTGCCGAATAACGCTGTGCTATTCAACGGACCTTTCAGGAATTCTGACCCTGAGCTTGTTAGCAGATCCAAAACAGCTCCGCAAAAGCCCGTATGCAGGCGGGAAAATACCGAACAAGTGCGGGTTCGACCGCAAATATCGATCGGATTCCTTCCCGGCGGGACTTTGATCGGCACCGTAAGGCATCGCGCACCCGGCCGACGGATTTCGGTGATTCTCGCTTTTTCTTCCACTCGAGGGAACCATGGCTGTCCGAGAACGAATTCGCCGAAGGATCGCTTCACTGCCAGTGCTCGTGGGAGATCCGTGGCGATGATCGACCGCTCGCTCGAGAGCAAAATGTGCGAGCTGAGGCATCGCCCGGGAATCGGGTTTCGATATAGAACCCTTGTGAGCCAGTGCGCATGAAATATTCGCTCATTCTAAGAAGCGTCGCCGCCACCTGGGTGGCGGTCCTGGTATCAGGTCTAGCGGGTATTTTGCTGACGCCCTACGTTCTCCACCGCTTGGGTGACGAAGGTTACGGCCTGTGGGTGCTCGTCGTCACCCTCACCGACTACTATCTATTTTTAAGAGTGGGAATTCGATCGGCCATTGTCCGTTACGTTTCGCAAGCCATTGCGCATCGCGATGCTCAGGCAGTAAACAAAGTTCTTGCCTCCAGCTTTTACTTTTACATGGGAATGCTGCTTATCGTCTTCTGCGTGAGCCTTATACTGACGCCGTTTGTGCCTAGAATGTTCTCCGTTCATTCAGAGAATGCGCGTGCCTTCGGGGCTTTGTTTCTTCTAGTGGGCCTCGCCAATGGTTTCGATTTCCCACTGAATGTGTTCGAAGGCGCCCTGGAGGCCGCCGGTCGATTCGATCAGATCTACGGTATTCGGACCCTGGGGCTGATTCTACGCATCGTCCTCGTAATCATCGTGCTGAGGGAAGGTGGGGGACTGCTTGCCGTAGGTGCGGTCACCGTGCTGAGCGCCCTGGTATTGCGTTTTGCGGCTGTTCCGCTCGCCTACCGCGAGGTCGAGACCTTTAGTCTTCATCCGAGGGGAATCGATCTGAAAACATTCAAGGAGATGCTCCACTACGGGTTAACCAGTTTTTCCGTGGGCGTAGGCGAGAGGCTGAATTCCTCCCTGTATCCGCTTATCATCGGCAAATTTCTTTCAGCAAGCGCGGTCACGCTGTATTCGCTACCGACAAAGATGCTGAGCATCCCCTTGAACGGGATCTCAAGCATGACTGAATTTGTCAATCCGCTTTCTAGCCGGCTTCAGGCGACGCAAGACCAGAAAGGACTATGGCGCACGGTGGTGCTCAGTGGGCAAGGCGCCTATCTGATCTTTGCCCCTCTCGCCGTGATATTGCTGTTGTTTGGAAAGCAGATGCTCACCTTATGGGTGGGACCGAATTATGCCTCGACTTATTCTTTGCTTGTTCTGTTGACGTTCGGTCTCGGACTGGACGCCACTCATTACTCCATGCAATCCATGTTGTTTGGCATGGGGAAGCATAAGGGTCTCGTATGGGTTAGGTTCTTGCAAGGGCTAGGGGCGGCCGCAGTTGGCGCTATTTTGATGCGTCCCTGGGGACTCTGGGGATATGCATTTAGCGCCATGTGTATTTCCATGATTATCAATTTGGTTTTACTCCCTCGCGCCATTTGCGCCGTATTGGATATGCCTGTCCGCAGATACTATTTGAAAGGGTTTTTGCAACCCTTCTTGTTTTCCGTTCCTCTTTTTGCGGTCCTGGCCGTTCTTGATCGCAGTTCTTCGGTCACTACCTGGAAGGGCCTCGTCGCCACGATTTTTGTCGGCATGGTCGTTTACCTTCTCACACTATTCCTAGCGATTTTGCATGGGAAGAACAAACAAGATGCTTGGTACTCGCTGGAAATTTTGGCAATAATGAAAGATAGGATATTTGCAAGAAAGCCGGATGGAGATTCCCCTGTGGTTCCCTCAACGTTGTCGGAATTGGGGTAGCCAAACGATTTTGTAACTTGGACAGCGCAACTTGCAGCTTGCGAGCGGCCCGAAGCGGCTGGCAGTCGGCGCAGAGAATTCGGTGCAAATCTGCCATCGCAGCAGCTGAGTGCCCAGTTGGGGCACTTCCGGTTTAAGAATGTAGAAGGGGGGAGGATCTAGGCTGAAGCTGAAGATAGTTGGCCCGTAGCGCTTTTGTCCGTTTTGAGGCCAGCTGGCTGCCTGGGGATATTCAAATGTGCGGAATCGTCGGAATGGTCATGAAAGACGCCGGTTGCTTGGTTGACGCGGCGGACGTGCGCAGGATGTGTGACATGATCATCCATCGAGGCCCCGATGAAGAAGGGGTTTTGGCGCAAGGGCAGGTGGGTCTTGGGATTCGGCGACTGAGCATCATTGATTTATCGACGGGACAGCAACCTGTCCACAACGAAGACAAAAGCGTCTGGGTCGTTTTCAACGGTGAAATCTATAATTTTCCGCAACTACGGTCGGAGCTGCAAGCCCGCGGGCATCGCTTCTACACCAACTCCGATACGGAAGTGATTGTGCATCTCTATGAGGAGCACGGTCGTGATTGCGTCCGCTACCTCAGGGGTATGTTCGCGTTTGCGCTTTGGGACGTAAAGAATCAGAAAGTTCTCCTGGCACGTGATCGCTTCGGGAAGAAGCCACTGCACTACTCTCTCAGGAACGGGCGCCTATTATTCGGGTCTGAAATCAAGTCACTGTTGGCAGTAGCACCAGAGCTCCAAGAAATCGACGCGGAAGGGCTGCAGGACTATTTCTGTTTTGGCTATATCCCCGAACCAAAAACTGGCTTCACAGCGATCCGAAAGCTATCCCCCGGACACACTTTGGAGTTCGCAAAAGGAGAGCTTCGCATCCAGGCTTATTGGGACTTGCCGAAATTTGGTGTGGCGCCCCTTCAATCTGAAGAAGAGTGTTTGGAACAGCTTGAAGCCCATTTACGCGAAGCAGTCCGAATCCGTTTGATTAGCGATGTGCCTTTGGGTGCTTTGTTGAGCGGGGGGGTAGACTCCTCCGTTGTTGTCGCCCTGATGTCCCAGATATCGTCTGCGCCAGTAAAAACCTTTTCCATCGGCTTTGCTAACCAGGACTTCAACGAAGCCGAGCATGCGCGTCTGGTCGCTCGGACTTTTGGCACGGAACACCACGAGTTCGTCGTCGAACCCGATTTCACGGATGCACTTTTAGCGCTTACTCACCAACTCGAGGAACCCTTTGGCGATGCATCGATGCTTCCGACATACGCCGTATGTCGGATGGCGCGACAGCATGTGACCGTTGCTTTGGCGGGCGACGGAGGCGATGAACTCTTTGCGGGCTATGACCGCTACCCCATTAACCTGCAGCGACAGCGCCAAAAAATCATGCCGCGTTGGGCCGGAAGTCTGTACCGGGATCATCTATTTCCGCGCTTGCCCGCGAGCGTCTACGGTCGCCGATATCTGTACACGATGTCGCTGCCACCGGAAGAACGCTATCTTGACTACCTCTCCGTCCTGGACATGAATGGACCCGGAGCGGACGTCTTCTCCCAGGACTTCCTTTCGATTTGCCGGCGTCTTCCCTCACCCCTTGAGTCCTATCGTGAGTATCTGAGGAATGCGCCCGCGAACGATGACCTGAGCCGGCTTCAATATCTAGATCTAAAAACGTATCTCCCTGGTGATATCCTGACAAAGGTTGACCGCATGAGCATGGCAAGCTCGCTTGAGGTTCGTGCTCCACTGCTCGATCATGTGATGGCCGAATGGGCATGCCAATTGTCGCCGCAGTGGAAAATCCGAAACGGCGAACAAAAGTATCTTCTGAAGAAAGTTGCCGAACGGCTGGGTGTTCCTCGTAGTGTCCTGTACCGGCGCAAACAGGGATTCGCAATACCCTTGGGGCAATGGTTCCGTGAGAAATGGAAGGATGAGTTGCTGGCGATCCTGTTGGAACCGACCACCTTGCAGCGCGGGTATTTCGATGCCAAAGGAATACGCCAGCTAATGAGCGAACACGCCCGCGGGCGGCGGGATCGCTCTAGGGAGCTTTGGCTTTTGTTGGTTTTCGAACTCTGGCAGCGCAACTTCATCGCCAAGATCGCAAAACCCGACAATGAGCCTAAAGACGCGTTTTTTCTCTCTGGCGCGGGTGGTCATTCCTCGCCAGACGGCAATTCCGACGATCGAAACCCGCTAACCGGAAAGCTTAACCCCGTATGACTCTGGGGGATGCTCCTCTCATGCAACTGAATCTTCTTAAGGCAGGGAAGACGCTCGTCTTACTGGGTGCGCGAAATCTGGGGCTGTACTCGGCAATGAAGCGGGGCAATTGGAGAAAGCGCCAACTCCTCATCCTTGCTTATCATGGCATCTCCCAATGCGATGAACATAAATGGCGCCCCGCACTCTACATGTCGCCAGAGCTTTTCGCCAGCCGGCTAGAGACAATCTCACAGTTTGGCTGCAACGTTCTTCGCTTGGACGAAGCCCTCATACACCTCCAAGAAGGTACTTTGCCCCCTTTGTCGGTCGTGCTCACATTTGACGATGGGTACTTCAATTTTTGTCAATATGCTTATCCAATTCTAAAACGGTTCAATTATCCGGCAACGGTCTACCAAACAACCTATTACACCGAGGTGCAGAAACCGGTTTTCAATCTTGTTCGATCCTATGTGCTCTGGAAGGGGACGGGAAAAATAATTGATGCCAAGGCCTTCCTTGGCCAGGGCGGTACACTGGATCTGCGGACGGAGAAGAGTGTAGAGGCGGCGAGCTTGGAGATATGGCGGTACTCCAAATCGGCTGGTCTGTGTGTCGAAGCGCGACAGCGCCTCGTCGAGAATCTGGCGGATGCCTTGGGGGTAGACTACCGGGAGATCTCAAGAAGACGAATGTTTGAATTGATGACCAAGGACGAGCTATCTCGGATGGCCGAGGAAGGTGTGGATTTTCAGCTCCACACACACCGGCACCGAGTCCCGACAAGTAAGGATCTTTTCCTTAAGGAATTGCAGGACAACAAGCGAATTTTGGAAGAGATCGGCCAGTCCAAGGCGGACCATTTCGCATACCCCAGTGGAGTCTTCCGAGATGAGCTGTTTCCTTGGCTGGTCGAATTTGGCGTTCGCTCGGCAACGTCCTGCGAACCAGGACTGGCCAGCCGAAAATCAAACGCCATCTGCCTGCCAAGGTTCGTCGATACCTCGAATATTTCACGTCTTGAATTTGAGGCGTGGTTGTGCGGCATCCGTGAATTACTCCCAAAGCGCGAGGGATGATTCAGTGCCAGCGTCGTTTCAGTTGATTTGTCGAGGTTATGTACACTAACTCACAAATTCAAGACCGCCCAGAGGAACAACGTGGACCAGGCGAACATCTCCCAAGCCCGCCAATGGGTTCAGCGGTGGGCGTCGTGCATGTGGTTGATTCTCTTGATATCGGCGGCACAGAAACGCAGATGGTCCAGGTCGCGCGACGTCTCGATCCGCACTTCTATCATGTCACGGTCGCATGCCTGCGTTCTGGTGGTCCGCTAACAGAAGCGCTCCGGGAAAAAGGCATCCGAATCGTCGAGTTTCCAAAACACCGGACCATGGTTTCTTTTCAGGCGGTTTATCAACTCTTTCGCCTAGCCTGGTTTCTTCGTCGCGAAAAGATTCGGGTAGTTCACGCACACGATTTGTGGGCCAACCTCATGGGCGTTCCCGCTGCATGGATTGCTCGAACCCCGATAATCCTCTCCAGCCAAAGGAACTTGGCTCACTTATCGTGGTACACGACCTTTCGGCGGAAGGTGATCCGTGTCATTTACCGTCTGTCTACCGGTGTGATCGCCAACTCAGAAGCGGTGAAAAATCTTTTGGTTCGGGATTTTCGGATTCCCATTGGTCGAGTGCACGTCTTGCACAACGGAGTGGATTCTGATCGCTTCCGGCGTAACCCTGGCGATCGGCGAAAGATCCACGGCGGCTTGGAGCCAGAAACGAAGCTCATCGTCCATGTTGCCAACATGAACAGCGAAGTGAAGGGACACGCTATAGTGATTGCAGCAGCTCGCACGGTTTGTGCTTCCATGCCGCAAGCCAAGTTTGTCTTGATCGGGGATGGCCCCTTACGCTCCGGATTGGAACGACAGGTTCGGGAGCTGCAACTTCAGGATCGCGTGCTATTCCTCGGCAGCAGAAAGGACGTACCGGAAATACTTTCCGCCGGCGATCTTTTCGTATTTCCCTCATTTGCTGAAGGACTGCCCAATTCCGTCCTGGAGGCGGGGGCTTCCGGGCTTCCGATTGTTGCGACCCCCGTTGGCGGAATCCCTGACATCATCATCCACGGCGTGACCGGTTTGCTTGTCCCACCGCGCGACGCGCCGGCCCTCGCGGAGTCCATTCTTCAAGTGCTGTCGAATCCGGATCTCGCCCGAAGTCTTTCTCGCGCCTGCCAAGACCGTGTCCGGACAGAGTTCAGCTTTGGCAGGCTGATCGAGGGCCTAGGGCAGCTCTATGGAGCCCGCAGTGCTTAGAGATCGGCCTCTAACGGCACAATGGCTCTTTCCCCTGCGCGGTGCCCTGAAGTGCATGCTTACGAAGGGCCTGATCATTAGCCTGTTTGCTTGCGCCAATTTTACGTTCCCGGCGCGAGCGTTTTCATGTCCACAACCGGTTCACTTCTTGCTTCCGGATCTTGGTTTGAGTAAACACGTCTTTTTCACGGTACTCCGGGCGCATCGCAATGGCGTAAGATCGAATGCCTTCAGGGTCGTACAGAGAAAGAGTAATGTCGCTCCGATATTGAAACCCAAAACTATTATTTTCCATGGCACTCGGTTGAGGAAACTTCCACCGAGCGTGAGCGTAGAAGACCAACCTGGGAACTTGAAAAGCTCTGTGGGCAGCAACGCGCTGACCTTGTCTGGCAGCGCTTTCTCTTCGCAGAATACCGGAAGTTTGGCGGGGAATGGAGTCGTGTCGGCCGTCGGGACGCCACTCTGTGGGATTCCTGACGACGTGCGCCCGCATTTGCCTACCGACAGCCAGGGGCATGTCAATTGGGACAGCTTTGTCGCGCCCGCAAAAGGGAAAAGCTATGTGGATCCGGTTTTTGGGTGCACGGTAACACGACTGACCGACGACAGTCTTTCCTATCACGATTATTCGACGACTCAAGCAATGAGCGCCAGCGACGCATATATTCTGATCGGGCACGACGGGCAAATGCGCATTGTGAATTTGAAAGGGGACGTTATCGTGGACCAAACGCATATGCCTGCTCACAACAGCGGACATTACCTATGGGACGCGACGGATGGAAACAAATTCTACTATGCATTCAACAACTCTTTAATGAGCGGGACAATTACAGGGCATAATTCTGTAAAGAGAGCGACTGTAAGAGAATTCAATGAGTACCAAAAGTGGATCGCGATAATGGATTATTCGAATATGTCGGCGGACCGCGATCACATCGCGCTTGTGGGGGAGAACCGGGCGGCGGGAGGAATTGCGACGATCGATTTTTTTGTCTATCAGTTCAGTACCAAGCAAAAGATCTACGTATTCAAGTCTTCGGCGCAAGGGTGTGTGGTAAATGGCGCCCCAGCGCCGCTGGGAGGGCAGCCTGGCGGAGATTGCATGCACAAACTGCTGTTGACAGCGGATAACCAGCCTGTGATGGAGTGGCATATGAACCGAGATCCGAAAATGCCAGCGGGATGCGTTAGCGCATTTGCGGTAGGAGCGGGTTGCAAGACCATCACTAACGCGGATGGAACGCTCAGAATTCTGCAAAGCGGGACGACGCATATGGATACGGGGTGGGACAATACGGGAACGAAGTCGATTATTGTAGAGAATTTCGATCCCGACCCAAATGCAACCCATCGGTATGATCCCTGTTACAACCACGGCGGCATTGCCATCAAGGACGTGAACACGCTTGCACTCAGTTGTTTGCTTTCGACGGACTTCCGGTCCGGACACGTGAGTTACCTTGGGGGGCCACACCAGCCGCGGGTGGGAATTGACGTTGAGGATGACAGGGATCCGGGACCCGAGCGTTACAACACGCATCCAGGACACTATGCGGCGCCGACGCAGCCCTGTCTGCAGCTTGAGGACGCAAAGATCGATGCCCGCTGTTGGACGGTATACGAAAATGAAATAATGATCATTCGTATTGATGGGGCAGGGAATTTCCATGGGCTCGGAGGAACGGCCGGCAAGACCTATCGGTTGGCGCACAGCCGCAGCCGTCAGGCGGAGCACTACTATGCCCAGCCAAGAGCGTCTATCAGCCGAGATGGGAAGTACATCGTTTTCGACAGCAACATGGCCCATCCGGATGGGAACTGCACGGGGAAGGAAGCCAACGGGTGCGCGGATGTGTACGTGGTGGGCCCTCTGTTCCGGTGAAAAAGTGGACTGGCAAAGTGGATTTGCTGGACATAACTTATGTTTTCTGGGAATTCAGCCGACCCAGAATCGACCTGCTTGTGCTGCTTTAACGTAAATATCTTCCGGTAACTTCAAAGCGGGAGCGAATTCCCAACTGACCCTTCTGGCCTGGGCGGTGCCCGGAGAGTGGAACGCATTACGCCTATTTCGTTCAGGCAGTCTCAATTTGCCTGACCGCTCTCGGGCACGAGCCATTTCAGCCGCCTGCCGAAGGTGTTTGCAGCAAGCTTAGTGAGTAACGCGCATGCCAGCCGAAACAGACGCCATGGATGCGACTGGCCGTCTACATACGCCATGAATTCCTCGCGGGGCGTAGTGTAGGAGCTGAGCGGCGGCGAGCTCCCTGCCCAAAAGACAAGTTCTCGGATCCCTCGATTGATCAGCTGCTCGATCAAGTAGGAGCGCAATACGAGTGAGACGGACTCCCGGCTGCAGGTACGATCATTCAACTGCAAGACGAGGACCGCGCGACCATCAACGTACCAACCTCCAGCGAGACCAATCCATTCGCCGTCTCTTCGACGCAAGCCAATCAACAGTCGAGAGGGCATGGCCTCAATCATCGCGAGGCTCCGCTGAAGGTCCGATTCTCGTTTCGCGTGGACCTCCTTTGGAAACAAACTTCTTGCAGCGGCGCAGAAGTCAGTAAATGGCTGGTCAGGGCAGAATTTATTGCCTGCTAGCTCGCTCTTTCGACGATAGCCGCGAAGGTTCCGACGAGTGTGAGGACCAACCTTGGCTAGGAACTCGTCATAAGTCCGTGGCAGTTCCAGATGGGCATGGTGTTCTACACGGCTAAAATGGAAGTCCGCGTTAGCCATCGCACTCTCGCTCTCCAGGAACGCAAGCCGATCCGAAGAGACTCGGAATCGCAGTGCAACCATGTGCTTCAGCAGTGCCTCCACGGCACAGTGCACAACGGATTCTGTCTCTTCTGGGCGAGCCGCTACCATCGTGCCAAGGGTA
>Ga0137395_10000211_pt1 | contig 22083 bp, 19 predicted proteins | sample czobulk216metaG_FD_108283 | JGI IMG/M metagenome (GOLD analysis project Ga0137395, IMG submission 108283) | Vadose zone soil microbial communities from Angelo Coast Range Reserve, California, USA - czobulk2.16 metaG | ecosystem: Environmental > Terrestrial > Soil > Vadose zone | place: USA...
AGGAATTGGAGACTACGTCCGGGTTCTAGGTCCCGGACCGAGGGACGCCGCGCTGGAGTTTCTGTCTCATGCGTCGGTCCTGGTGAGCCTTCCGCAAGACAGCGATATGGCGATACCATCAAAAATCTTTGAGTACATGCAGTTCAATGCATGGATATTGGCGATCGCGCAGCGCGGCAGCGCCACGGAACTGCTCCTCCGCGATAGCGAAGCCGACGTTGTCGCGCCTGATGATCTGGAGGGCATGATCAACGCGCTGATGTCAAGATTTCAGCAGTACCGGAGCGGAGCCAGGCCTGCCCATCTCTCGGCTAGCATGTCGTTCGCCAGCAGACGAGCACAGGCTGGGCTGCTACTCGACGCGATTGATAAAGTAGTCCGCTCGACACGAGCCGATGGGGTATCTGGTACGGAAGTTGCGTGAATAAGATTCGGTTTTAAGGGAAGGCGGTTGAAGGAGGACGGACTCCTGGTGATTTGATGCGGAACGGAGCCGATATGTATAGAAGGAAAAGCAGCCCGGGTGCGTGAATGATCGGAATCGCGGTTGCTTTCTGGGTATCGCTGCTCGCCATATCGTACGCCTACGCCGGTTATCCGGCGATTCTATGGACGGTGTCGCGATTCGTAGGACTTGGTGAGAGAAGCCCTACCGGGCAAGGCGTGTACCTTCCCTCGGTCACCATGATTGTTTCGGCCTACAACGAGGAAACGGTTATCGGCGAGAAGATCGAGAACGCGCTTTCACTCGACTATCCACGCGAACTATTGGAGATCGTCATCGTCTCGGACGGTTCAACTGACCGGACCGGCGACATTGTCTTGAAGTTCGCGCATAGGGGCGTGGTGCTGCGCCACTACGAAGGGCGAATAGGAAAAACGGCATGCCTAAACCGGGCCTTGCCGTTGGCGGCAGGCGGAATCATTGTGTTCTCTGACGCGAACTCCACCTATGAGAAGGGTGCGCTGACAGCACTTTTGCATCCGTTCCAGGACAGCTCGGTGGGCTTCGTCACCGGCTGGACGAGATACGGTTCGAGCGAGGATATGTGCGCCGTGGATTCCCTCGGAATCTATTCGCGGCTCGAATTGGCAACGAAGGAACTCGAGAGCCGTTTGGGATCATGCGTTGGTGCAGATGGTGCGATCTTCGCAATTCGCAAAGAGCTGTATTTGCCGCTCAAGGATTACGATATCAATGATTTGGTCATTCCGCTCTCGATAAACGAACGAGGGTACCGTGGCGTTCTCCAGCGCGAAGCGATCTGTTTCGAGAAGGACGCCGGGGACGCCAAGGGAGAGTTCCGCCGACAAGTGCGCATCACAAGCCGAACCATCCGGGCGATCATGAATTATCGAAAACTTTTGAACCCTTTCGGGTTTGGCTTGTTATCGTTCGAACTCTTTTCGCACAAGCTGTGCAAATTCCTGGTACCGCTTTTCATGGTTGTTCTGCTCGTAACGAACCTGATTCTAGCGGAGCGCGGAGGGTTCTTCCTGATGGCGCTCATCTCCCAAGGAATCTTCTACGTTGCGGCAGGCGCGGCTTCTTTCGTGCCGAAAGGAAGTTTATTGTCTCGGATGGTCGAAACGGCAAGGACCTTCGTAGTAGTGAACGCGGCCATAGCGCTGGCGTGGGTCAAGTACTTGCAAGGGGAGACCTATACCACGTGGTCTCCGACAAAACGATAAACCCCCACGCTATGACGATGTCGTTCAGACTTTTCCTCGTGTGCAGTTTCTTCTTGCTCGGAAGGCCTCAGGATATTCTGAACTTCTTGCAGCCAATGCGACCGGCTCTCGTCCTCACTGTCCTGGCGATGGCAGCCATAGTGTTCGGCGGTCGCCGACAGGAACTCTGGGCTGCGCTCTCGACGTCAGAATCGAAGCGCTATTTGCTCTTTTATCTCATCATGATTCTTGGAATCCCATTTGCGTATCACAGGACAGTGGCCTTTGAAGGCGTCTTTCAGAGTTACATTGTAAATGTGCTCTTCTTCGTCCTTTTGGTTTCCCAAGTCACCTCGTTACAGAGACTCAAAAGCCTCGTCTGGGTAGTTTGCCTTTCCACCCTGATGTACAGTGTTTTCGGCGGACTTCTCCAGAGTGGAGACTCTGACGGAATACGCTTCCGGATTCTTGGTAATGTTTTTGACCCGAACGACACGGCCTACGTCCTTGTGTCACTTTTCCCGCTGTGTCTGTATTTCGTTCGCTTCGACGAGGGGCCGTTTAAGAAGCTTGTCGCGGTTGCGGCCATTTGCGGAGCTATAGCGACAATACTGCTAACGGGATCGAGAGGGGGCATCCTGGGGCTTGGAACAATATTGCTTATCCTTCTTCTGACGAAGACGGGTGAGGTCAAGAAGAGCCACAAGATGCTCTTGATCGTGATGCTCGCTTCGACTTGGTTGCTGATGAGAGATAAGATTGACGTCGAGCGGTATATGACGCTCTCTGACGTCTCATCGGACTACAATGTGACGTCGGAGGGAGGGAGAATCGAGTTATGGCGATCGGCAATTGACTTCACTCTTGCCAATCCCATTACCGGTGTCGGCGTCGAATGCTTCCCTTTTGCGCACTTCCGTACTAGACAGCTCGCCGCGGAATCGCTTCTTAAATGGCAATACACTCATAATTCCTTTCTGCAGGTTGCAGCCGAAGTCGGACTCATTGGTTTTGCCATATACGTACTCATCACCCTGCGCAGTTTTTTTACATTTCTCCGTATGAGCAGAATTCAGTTGCAGCCAGAGTCGCGCGAGGTCGGCGAGATGAGTTCTCTGGGCGGCCTTATGCTGCTTGGCTTTTCAGGCCTCTTGGTTTCGGGATTCTTTCTGTCGCAAGCGTATTCGATCTTCTGCACGCTTTACTTCGCTCTGGCGGCGGTGATGGGGCGAATTGAGGCTGAGCTTTCAGCGGACATTGGTTCGCGTTCGTTCGAAGGACGGACGGAAGGGGGCGTCAAAGTTAGTGTCTGAATTATCCGGTCGCCGGGCTGAGAGGTGATCGAATACAGTCGCCTTAGGTAGTTTCCGCAGCGCCAGGCGATAGAACAAGACGATCATGATGAACTTCCTGTTTAGACTATGTGAGGCGATTCTCCAGAGAATGTCCCGCTCCTGGCAGAGGAAGAGCGGCGTGCGCGATCTTGGGCTCTGGGATCTTGAGCTCAATAGCGGGGGGCACCTCTCCGTTCAGGGAATCGACACGCTTGATCTCGTTTCTCAGTTGGGCTCGCCGTTGCTTGTGGTAAACAAAAGGCGCCTGATGAAAGATGCCGAAGAGCTGCAGACGGCATTTGAGAGGGCACCCAAAGGGTCCAAGATACTTTATTCCTACAAGACGAACTGCATCCCAGGGATTCTCAAGCCTTTGCATCAGGCCGGTATCGGCGCAGAGGTGATTTCCCCGTACGAGTTGTGGCTTGCAGAGCAGCTCGGCGTGCCGGGTGACATGATCCTCTACAACGGGGTCGACAAGTCGGACGCGAGTCTTGAGAGCGCCATTCGCATGGGCGTCTTGAGTATCAATATCGACCAGGTCGAAGAAATAGATCGTATCCGCTCAGCCGCTGCCAAGCTCAACAAGAAGGCGAACGTGGGTGTACGGCTTGCGCTGTCGAGCCGCTCGCAATTCGGTCTCGATATCGAAAGCGGTGAAGCACTCGATGCGTGCAGGACCATCAAATCCCTCTCGCAACACCTCAACTTCCAGTGCATACACGTTCACCTGACAAGCAATGCAAAGGACGCGAGCGCACACCGGGCATTTGCAACAAGAGCACTGGAGTTCCTGCGTGAACTCAAGGACACGACTGGCCTCAACATTCCGTATCTGGACATAGGCGGTGGGTTCGGGGTGCCCACGACCAAGAACATGAACGGCATCGAGTATGGCCTGTATCGTGTATTTGGCGTTCTACCGAAGCCACCCCGCCTTGAGGACTGGCAACCGATGCCAGAGTTTATGCGCGATCTGATCAGTGCGATCGAGGGTACTTGCAGGAGGCTGCACGTCGAGATTCCTCGGCTAATCATCGAGCCGGGGCGTTTGATTACGAGTCGAGCCGAGTTCCTGCTGGCAAGTGTCCGAACGACAAAGCGACGAACGAGCGGCCCTTTTTTCGCGATAACCGACGCCGGACGCTTGTCGCTTACGTTCCCGTGCGACTTCGAATACCACGAGGTTTTCGTTGCCGGACGCCCCAATGCCGTAATGGACACGTTCTACGGTGTGATGGGTAGAGTCTGCACTTCAGCGGACTGGATGTTCAAAAACCGCCTTTTACCGAAATTGCAGACCGGCGATATTTTAGCAGTCATGGATGCGGGAGCTTACTTTTCTTCGTATTCGTCGAATTTCGCGTTTCCTCGCCCTGCGATTGCAATGATTGATGGCGGGAAAGTGACGGCAATAAGGGACGCCGAGACTTTTGACCACCTAACCGCGTTGGATACTTACTGAATGAAGGGGAAATGATATTGATGCTCATCCAGGCGTTGAACCTGTTTGCCCGTCGATTGCCATGAGCGTCATTGTCACCAACGCAAAAAACAGGATCGCCTACAACGTGGTCAGAAGTCTTGGGCAAAAAGGCATTGAACTCTACACTGCCGATTTCGTTCCCCGCTCGATGTCGTTTGCCTCGCGCTACTCGAAGGGCCACTTTGTCTACCCGTCGCCATTCAGAGACCCCGAGGGCTTTGTACAGCGTCTGATCGACGAGATTCAGCGGTTACGAGTTGATGTTTTGATTCCTGTATTTGAAGAGACATTCCTTGTGGCAAAGCATGCCGGCCGACTTTCCGAGTGCGTCTCCATGGTGTTGCCCGGCTATGAGAAAATTCTTATTGCGCACAATAAGGACAGGTGGGCGCAGATAGCTCGAAAGCTCGACATTCCCGTTCCCGGAAGCTATTCAATCGAAGGGTTGCAGACGGGCGAGATAAGGGCGAATGACTTGCGCTATCCGGTTCTCGTCAAGCCGAAACAGGGAGGGGGGGCGTGGGGTATTCGGCAGATTGAGTCGTCCGAAGCGCTAAGAGCTCTGCTGAGTCGCGACAGCTGTAACGGGATGCCGTGGAGCAGGTTTTTCGTTCAGGAAAAGATCTCAGGTGAAACACACTGTGTTGCCATGTTGTTTAACAGGGGACAGATACGCGCAAAGGTAGCGTACAGACAGTTGCGCGACTACCCGGTAACCGGAGGCCAGGCCACGATGAGAGTCAGTATGCGAAGCTTCAAAGCCGAAGTGTACCTTCAGCAGCTGCTCGAGAGTCTAAGCTGGCACGGAGTCTGCCAAGCGGATTTCGTGGTGGATAAGCACACGGAGGTTCCATATCTGATAGACCTGAATCCGCGTCTCTGGGGTTCGCTTGCGCAGGCGATTGCGTCGGGAGTTGATTTCCCTTATCTCATCTACCGGTTGGCGAGAGAAGGTGATGTTGCCCCGGTTATCGAATTCGAGACAGGCGTGGTTACGCGATGGATTGGCGGGGAAATGGGCGCGTTCTTTCCACACTTGAAAAGATCACCCGCAAGATTGAAGTTCTTGAGAACGTTTTTCTTCCCGCCAGCACGGGCAACTCTCTATGACGATTTCTCCATGGCCGACCCATTGCCCTTCTTCGCGTGGCTCGTCGATGCGCTGCTCAAGGCGGTAAAGTTCCGCTCTCTCAAGGCTGTGAGTCATGAATCCCTCGAGGGTATCTGGGAGTGACTGGTAGCAGGCTGAAGACGCTCGGCGGAATGCCCGAGAAAACTGGCGTGGAAAGAACAATCCGAGTTGCCTTCATGTTGACGCCGGTTGAATTTGGCGGGGCCGAACGCGTTTGCATGACGCTGCTCAGGAACATCGATCGTGCGCGCTTCGATGTTGTGCCGATCCTGCTGACGCGCCCATGGGAAAAGGATAACTTATTTGTTCGCGAACTGAGAAAACAGCGATACGAGATTTGCGAGATTCCTGTGGCACTGCGGGAGACAGGCGACTATCTGAGAGTACTAAGATGTTACAAGCTCGTGTGGGGGCTGTTGAAGGGTCGAGGTTTCGATCTTTTGCACACTCATGGGTACTTTGCCGATATTGTCGGTATCCCGATGGCTCGTTTAAATGGATTGCCAAGCGTGGCGACATGTCACGGGTTTATTTCTAATACCTGGAAATACAATTTATACAGCACCCTTGATCGTGTGGCCTTGAGATTAGGAACGCAAGTACTGGCGGTCTCGGAAGCAATAAAGCAGGACCTCGTGGATTTCGGATTGAGGCCGAGCAGAGTGCGAGTAATGGTAAATGCAGTGGGGTCCGCCGAGAACGACGATTTGACGCAAGCGACCCGGGATGCGCGGAGAAAGAGCCACGGCATATGCAGCGCCGACTTCGTTGTTGGTTATGTCGGACGATTAAGCGCCGAAAAGGGATTGAAGTACCTTCTCACGGCTTGTGCGGACCTAGTAACGTCTGGTGTACCGCTAAGGGCCTTGGTCATTGGTGATGGGCCGCAAAGGAACGAACTGGAGCACTTATCCCGGCAGCTGGGTCTCGGCAATCGAGTCGTATTTGCCGGGTTCCAAGAAGATGTGGTTCAGTGGCTTCCCTGCATGGACGTATTTGTTCTACCCTCACTGACCGAGGGAACACCGATGGCGTTGCTTGAGGCGATGGCCTATGGAGTCCCTGCTGTCGCATCGGCCGTCGGTGGTGTCCCGCAGGTAATCAGGCACGGCGAAACTGGGCTCCTTGTTTCTCCTGGAAATACCGGAGAAATAAGCGGTGCCGTTCTGACGCTATATGGGAATTCCGGAACAAGGCGAACCCTGTCACAGAATGCCCGCACTCTTGCCAGAATGCGATATGGTGTGGCTGAATGGATAGGTCGGATAGAGGCGGTATACCGGAGTTTGTCCAAGCGGGACGTTCGATACGATCGCCTAGACCACTGAGGGTTGCAGGACAAAATGCTGAAAGCCATGATTCGGGAAACGTTAAAACAGCGACAAACTACCTGAAAACTTCATGTCTCAATTTATAATAATTCAACTTGATCAGTTCCATGAGTAACGTGCTGAGTCTGCTCATTTGACCGAAAAAGCTCTTCGAACCCGTGTAAGGTTCTGATGGATAAATGCCAAATTTGACAGCAGATCCGGCAAACACTTCCGCAAATGACCACAACGTTCTCCGGATGTGATAGTCCGAAGTCACGATAACAAGGCTGGTAATTTTATTCGCCTGAACATAGGCTCTTGTATTCAGGGAATCATAAAAAGTACCGCTATGAGTGTATCCAAGTATAACAACAGCATTTCTCGGCACTCCCATTTGTAAAAGTTCAAGCCGGGTCCATTCTGCCTGATATGAGTTCCTTGAATATTCATTGCTCCATGCGCCTAGAAGGCCATCGTTCGTCAGAAGAACAATTGGTGCGACGCCCTTTTTAAACAAGTCGGCGACAGCGGGCAGCCTGTCTCGGGTATCACCCGCCATCAGGACAATCGCATCGGCGCGTTCCAGCGGTCTTACAACGACCAGGTAATCGTTCAATAACCGGAAACACAAAATTGAGGCGACTAGTACGATCGCACAGACAGAAAGGGAAGCAAGCAGCCACCCAACCATCTGGACGGATATTTTCATCAGGAATTGAGCGCCCAGGCGAACGACGCTATATTCAGAACTTCCATGGAAACCGGCCAGTCCCCATACCGATCCCACCTGGCGCTCGCCCGCGGGGGGAAGTACGATGGCGATGGCGTGCCGGGGCCGGTAGCGGGAGCTTCGCCGCTGTCTGGCATGCGGCATCCTCGGGAATCATTACCAGGCCTACTTCGATCGGCTGCGGGTGGGCGCCTGCCGCGCGATCGGCATTCGCCGCTGCTCAGTCTCTCACGGCTGGCGAAAGATACGAAGTGACAACGCAGTCGTGGATCCGCGTCTACTTGCGTGTTAGGCAGTCGCGCCCCGTGTTTCACTATGCGGACTCTGCAAAGAGCCGCTGCGCCAGAGCTAGGTCTAGCGTGGCTAGTAGTGTGTCGTGGTGCGGCCTTACGCCATGGAAGTGTTCATCCAGAAGGCGGGCCACGGCTGCGGCGTTGAACAGGTCGCTCTGTGTCACCAGGCGCGAACGAAGACTATCGTTCACGAATTCTCGCAGAGCGTTATCAAACCACTCCCGCCACGGCCTGATCTCATGCACGCCATCGACGCCCAGAACGCGAAGACTTTTCCGCATGATGCTCGACCGTGAGTGCCAACGAGACGACGCCGCGTCGGCGAGGGCCAGTCCACCCCAGGCTAGCCCTCGGAGTGAGATACCGCCGTTGGCGCGCCACCCCCAATTGATCGGGTACCTGGCGACGACTCCGTCGGCTTCGGCGATAACCTTGCGCTGGAACGATTGGGCAAGTGGCTCACCGAAAAACCGGTGACGGAGATCTCGAAGCCTGGCGCGCATCGGTGAAAAGAGGTTGCCCTCACCGCTGTTGAAGGTAGCTCTCAACGAGTTTTCGATCAGCTGCCGACTGGCATATGGATGCTGCTGGATCATGAAGTGATGCCCGACGCTGTAATTCCCGAGCAGCGAGAAGAGATTCTCACGCTGGATCAGTGACCGGAGCAGGCTGTGCCCCGGACGCCGAGCAGCCACGACAAGCCAGTGTTCGCTCGATTCGACGCGTCCCGCGGCCCGAAGCGTGTGGGCCAGCACCGAAAGCTCCCCTTTCCTTGCAGATATTCCCTCCACGCCTCGTCGTCCGATTTGATTTCCCAGGATGCCTGATAAGCGCCTGGACCCAAGTCCCTTCAGTTGTCGGTAGAAATAAACTTCATGCGCTTGGCCCAGACTCGCGAGCCCCCCCGAGAGCCGCGACGCCTCCACTACGTAGGTCGGCAGATCTCTCAGGAACTGCTCATCGAGAGAAACGACGACGTGCGGCAATCCATAGGCTCTGCACAGGTCCCGGGCTTGCCGCGCGTCCAGGCATAGGGTTCGGCCACCGGTGATTGTGCAGGCCGTAAGCTTGGCGCTTGCCTTCGACAGGACCGCAAGAATCGCCCGCGTATCAAGACCGCCTGTAAGCGAAAAAAGACTGTCCGACAATCGAAGCTTGCTCACCGCCTGCCGGAAGGCCTCTACTTGGAAATCGATGTATGAGGAAAGGTCTGTATCCGGTTGCGGTTCCGGGGGCTCCCAACATGGGGTCAGGTCGGCAAGCCCAAGACCGTTGGCCCAGAAGGAGTGGCCGCCGGGGATGAGCGTAATGTCCTTGAAGAGACTGCGGTGCTCGAGAGGATAGCCGACCGTAAACAGGTCCACGACTGCCTGCGGGTTTACGGCGACTCGCAACCCCACAAGGGCACGGAAGAGGTGCAGCTCCGAGGCCACAGCAACCACACCAGGCATGCGACAAATATAGATCGGCGGCAGTCCCACAATACTGCCAAGGACGCGAACGGAGCTCTTCGCCGGATCCCATTCGACGCACGCCGCACCCGCCATGCAGGACCGGCCTTGCGTCTCTTTCCACTCGGCGTCGTCCCCCAATAAGAGGGTAAGTCCTCCTCTTGAAGAAAGGGGTTCGCCCTCTGGATACGTCTCGGCACTGACAAACGCTAGCTCTGCCCTTCGGTCGGCGCTGATGAGATGGGTCGGTCGCCAGTCGGGCAAATGCCGAAGTCTGGAACTCAGAGGGGATGGGTACCCGGCGTCGGTCGAGAGGACCGCGATGAAAGAACGCACCAACTTAACGGTATTCTTAGGTAAGTTCATATTCCGATAGGTCTTGGCGACGGGGTGCGCAATGCCCTCGAATACTTGTATATCCCGTGTTTCTTTATTTCCGAGTACGAATCGTAAGGGCGATCGGACAGCAATACGTCGCCGTCTGTCGAACTCGGATCAACGGGAACGAGGTAGAGCACCTTGCCGGTTTCTGCAACCTAACTCTTGATGATCCTCATCCGTCCGATGCCACGACGATATTATAGGTGTAGGCAAAATAGATGCCTACATATGGAACTAGATGCCGCTTCATAGTGCGTCTTGCGGTACCCTCAATACAAGCCGTCTGGGCAAGAGTCCGCCGCTGCTTCCCGCATTCAGCTTCACCCTCCGCCACCCGATCCGGCGAGCGCCTCCGCCCTTGACTTGCTGCGCTCGGCAACTGCATGATTTGCCGGAACGCCCGTTGCGGCGCGCTTGGAGAGCGCCGATTCGGCTGCCGAACACGCGCCGGTAACCCGGGTCGAACACAACCGAGCGCACGTAGCACTGAGACGGCATCACCGCAGCGTTACATCGGCTCAGAACGTCACGACGGGCGTATTTAGATTTATTACTATTTACAGAGAGCGTGTCGAGGAAGAGATTCGCAGAATGAATTTGAATCTTCTGAAGCGATTGACATCAGGCCTTCCACTATTGTGGCAGCAAGAATTGAAACGCCTCATGTATCGCCACGAAATCCGCCATCAGAAATTTGAGTCGCATGAGCCAGAATTCTTGATTCTGAGTTCAATGATTTCAGCTGGCGACTGGGTTATCGACGTTGGCGCGAATATCGGCCACTACACCAAGAGATTTTCAGATTTGGTTGGTGCTCAAGGCAGAGTCATTGCAGTAGAGCCTGTGCCTGAGACGTTCGCAATTGTTTCAGCCAACGTCTTGTTGTTCCAGCACAGTAATGTCACGCTCCTGAATATGGCTGCCTCCGATCAGCCCGGAATTGCCGGTATGCAGATTTCGCGTTTCGAGACGGGTCTGAATAATTATTATGAGGCTAAATTGTCTAAGGAGAAGACTGATCTTCATGTACTTACCGTAAAGCTGGATGCGCTCGCCTTTCCACATCCCATCAAACTGATGAAAATCGACGCAGAAGGCCATGATCCCGCTGTTCTTCGGGGGGCCGAGGCACTACTGGCGCGCGATCATCCAATCCTAATAGTCGAAACGGGTTCAAGCGATGTCGCCGAACACCTCCGAGGATTTGGATACACTAGTGAGAAACTGCCAGGTTCTCCGAACACGCTTTTTCGTTGGTTTCCAAGATAAACAATGAACTTATTGTCAATCGGGTCGAGCGGCTTTTCGGCCAAATGAATCTACCGCTCCAAGATGCGGATGCACGCGAGCCTCGAGCGCGACTTCCAAGTATGAGCGGAGCCTAGCGACTGGAACTATTGTGTCGACACATTCCCGACTGTTACGAGCACCTGGTGCGCTACGTCGGCTGCAAAGCAGCGTCTGAGGTTTGGGTGTCTGAGCGGCTGAAGATACTGTTTCTGACGAATCGAAGTCCGTATCCGATCAAGGACGGTCAGTCACGGAGGACCTATAACATCCTGAAGGGGCTCGCGTTTCGGCATGAGATACATTTGCTGTCGCTTTATGAATCGGCTGAGGAGATCAATCCGGAGAGCGTCAGGCACCTGAAGACCTTCTGCAAGCAAGTCGAAATGCTTCCCGCGCCTCGCAAGACACTGAGCTTGGGGATGGTCGCGCGCTTGTTGCGGAGCCTGTTTTCCAAAGATCCTTATACGGTTTGGAGGCACTACTCAAAACCATATATCAATCGGGTCAGAATGCGGCTGGACACGACGCCATTCGATGTTGTTCATTGCGACATTCTGCCTTTGGCATACTGCGTTCGAGGTCTACACGGTCCATTTCGGACACTTACCGATCATGATGTGAGCTATCTGAAGGCGAAGAGGCTCGCCGCTCGGGCGCGGAATCCGGTCCTCAAGCTTTTCCTTTATTTTGAAGCGCTGAAACTGAAACAGCTGGAGAGCAGGATTTTCTCGAAACTGGACTTGGGTATTGCCGTGTCGGAACTGGACCAGCAACATCTCGAGCGTCTCTGTCCCGGGGGTCGCTTCGTCGTGGTGGAGAATGGTGTAGATGCTCGAGCATTCGTCCCGGACCCGGACGCGGTCGAACCTAACGCGCTGGTCTGGGTGGGCGGGTTTCATCATTATCCAAATTGCGAGGCGGTTCGATTTTTTCTCGAGGAGATCTATCCTCGGATTAAACAGGAGAAGACCGAGACCAAGCTTTACGTCGTGGGCGGCGGCGTTCCGGGCTGGTTGAGAAGACTTGCGACCGGCGATCCGTCCATCGTCTTGACCGGATATGTAGATGATCCGCTCCCTTACATCCAGCGAGCGGCTGTGTTTGTCGCGCCGATTTTGAGCGGGGGAGGAACAAAGCTCAAGGTTTTGGAAGCTATGGCGGTGGGGAAGGCTGTTGTTTCGACCTCTATTGGTGTTGAAGGGATTGAAGGAAAGGATCAGGAGCATTTTATGTTGGCGGATAGTCCAGAAGCCTTCTCGTACCGGGTGATCTCCCTATTGAATGATCATGTCTTTCGAGAGCGCCTCGGCGCGAGCGCCAGAAAGCGGGCGAGGGAGAAATACGACTGGGACGCGATCTGCGAAGGCATAAGTAAGATTTATCAAGGTGCCATGGAAAAAGCTCGTGATGCTAAATGAGCAGGCCGTACGATCACATCCCTGGCAGCTGGGCTCTACGAGGTCGAGGGATTAAGCCGAGGGTACTGATATTGATTGCGACCGACTCGGTTGGTGGGCGAAGAAAAGGGGCTGTTCCGGTTCCTCAAGTACGCTCCTCACGAGGCATTCAGCTGTACCCTGTGCAATTTCAATTTGAAGAATCGGTTGGCTGCAGCTTATCAAGGAAGCCCGCTGTGATTTTCGTGTGTTCCGTGGTCAAAGTTTGCTTGTAGATATTTGAAATCTGCGCGTATCTGCGACTCATAGAATCCAACAGTGTGCGGCATCTACGGCATCTTCCAGCTCGACGGCGCACCCGCTGACCCGGCGCTCATGCCTGCCATGGGCCGCGTCATCGTGCACCGCGGGCCCGACGACGAGGGCCATCACGCAGACGGCCCGTGCGCCATTGGCATGCGGCGCCTCTCGATCATCGATCTCGCCGGTGGGCACCAACCTCTGTCGAACGGTGACGGCACGCTGTGGATCGTGTGCAACGGCGAGATCTACAACTTTCGTGAGCTGCGCCGGGAGTTGGAAGCGCTCGGCCATCGGTTCAAGACCGCGTCCGACAGCGAGGTCATCCTCCACAGCTACGCGCAGTACGGCGACGAGTTCATCCACCGGCTGAACGGCATGTTCGGCTTCGCCCTGTTGGACGCACGCCGCCGGCGACTGATTGTCGGCCGCGACCGCCTGGGCATCAAGCCGATCTACCTTTACCGCGACGCGCGCCGGTTCGCATTCGCCTCCGAGGCAAAGGCACTACTCGCGTTACCGGGAATCTCAGCGGAAATCGATCCCTCGGCGCTGAATTCCTACCTCAATCTCGGCTACGTGGCAGCGCCGCGATCGATCTTCCGCGGCATCGGTAAGCTCCCGCCGGCGAGCGTGCTCATCGTCGAAAGAGGGCGCGTCGAGGAGCGCCGTTACTGGCACGTTTCCGGTGCGACGGACCGGGGAATTGCGGAGGCCGAGTGGGTAGAACGGATACGCGCCCGTCTCGACGAATCCGTGCGCATGCAGATGGTGAGCGATGTGCCGATCGGCGCATTCCTGTCCGGCGGCATCGATTCCAGCACGGTGGTCGGCTTGATGGCGGCGCACAGCGACCAACCGATACGGACGTACGCAATCGGGTTCAAGGGAACAGCCGCGGACGACTTTTACAACGAGCTGCCCTATGCCCGCCAGGTCGCCGATCTGTTCAACACAGAGCACCACGAGATCGTAGTGCGGCCGGACGTCGTCTCGCTCCTGCCGCGCCTGCTCTGGCACATGGACGAGCCGCTCTCCGATACAGCTTTCATCACGACCTACCTCGTATCGCAGTTTGCCCGCCGCGACGTGACCGTGATCCTGTCGGGCGTGGGCGGCGACGAATTGTTCGGCGGCTACCGGCGTTACCTCGGGAATCATTACCAGGCCCACTTCGACCGCCTACCCGGGTGGGCGCGGCGAGCGGCATTGGCACTGGGCGAGCTTCTGCCGAGCGACCGACATTCGCCGCTGCTCAACCTCTCGCGGCTGGCGAAAGGGTTCCTGGAGAGCGCAGGCTTGCCGTTGGAAGAACGCTACCGTGCCTACGTGCAGGTGTTTCCTCTGCGGCAAGTGCAGCAAATGCTTCGCCTCGATGGCGCGGCGCGGCCGGATATGATCGAGGCCGCGTTCCGTCACGCCGGTGGCACGGATTCGCTCAACCGTATGCTGGCGGTGGACGCCGAGACGATGCTGCCCGACGATCTGCTGATGCTCACGGACAAGATGAGTATGGCGACATCGCTCGAATGCCGCGTGCCGCTGCTCGACCACGAGCTGGTGGAGCTGGCTGCCCGCATGCCGGAGGAGGTGAAGATCCGCGGCGGTAGACTGAAACACGCCATGAAGGAAGCTGTCGCGAATCTGCTGCCTCGAGACATCCTGGAGCGCAAGAAGCGCGGTTTCGGCACGCCGATGGGCGCTTGGCTCAAGAAAGAACTCGCGCCGCTTGTCCGGGGTCTGCTGTCGGATTCGGTGGTCAAAGATCGTGGCCTGTTTCATTTTCCGGCGGTGCAGGAACTGATCGCATCGCACGAGGCCAATCGCATCGATGGCACCGATCGGCTACTGACTCTGCTCAGCCTGGAGATCTGGTCGCGCCTGTACCTGGACGGCCGGGCACCCGACGACGTGACGCACGAGTTGAAGGCGATGCTGGGGTGATGGCGGTCTTGAGCATCCGATTCATCGGAAGCAGTACGTGCACAACGCCGAACACCACAAGGCTCGGTGGTGACCTCCCCGAGCGGTCGCTCTAAACCGAGATGCGAAAATCAATCTGTGTCGTAGGCGGTGGTCTGGCGGGGGGCATCGCGGCGTCGACACTGGCTGCAAGAGGACACTCCGTGACCCTCGTCGAGCTTGGAGATGCCCCAGAACCCCTGCGTCCAAGCAATGAAGTGTGGTCGGAGGCAGAAGTAAAGGCGCCCTTCACCAGAGGTAGGGGCATCGGTGGAACTTCCAACTTCTGGCACGGCGGGCTGACCATACTCGACAGAACGGACGTCGAGGGCATATCCGACTACGATGGACGTGCGCGGACTCCAATCACGTATAGCCAGCTTCGCGAATATTACGCGCGAGCCGTAGCCCTCATCAGAGATGGGAAGCCATACTCGCTCGACGACATTGAGGCACCGCTGGACGTACCCTTAGACGGCTTCGGCAGCACGGGAAACACGTTTAGACTGAAGGCGCTTCTGTACCCAGACAGGCCGTTTTCTACTCGAGGGTTGATTGAACGTGCTACGGAATTGCACGGCCTGCGGGTAGTCCCCAACATTGAAATAAGGCGGCTGGTTAGCGCCGGGCCGAGGCGTGTCGCCTATGCCGAAGGCGTTGATGTTCAGAGCGGAGCTTTGAGGAGGTTTCCTGCCGACATATTTATCTTGAGCGCGGGAGGGTTGGGGTCTCCAAAGATACTTCTTCACTCCGCCGGAGAATGCCCTCCCCTTGGGCAGGTGCCGATCGGGAAATTCCTCATAGACCATCCGACCGGCTTCGTATTCAAGGCGAAACTCCGGCAGCGCATGGATCTGAGGCCACTGTTCGGCATAGCTCGCAGCGGATATAAGCTGCGGTACGGTTTTGTACCAAATGCAGACCGACCGGATGCCGCGGACTCCCATAACCACATTCTATATTTGCGCCCGGCAATCTCAATGAAGGACCCCGGCACATACGATTTTCTAAAAAGGAGACTTGTTACCTACAGGGGACGGTCACTCAGTCCGCTTGATATGGTCTACCTCATCCGACACGCAGACCTGCTATTTGACGCGATCAACTTCAAGTACGGATTCTCCTATTCGACAAGCTACGTATCGGGCTTGGTGTTTGCCGAGCAACTCCCCGACGAAAATGCCTACATACAACAACTTAAAGATGGGAAGTTCACGGTCAAGTGGAACGTCTCGGATAAGGATTGTCGTTCACTAGAGAAGTTTCTCGCCGTGTTTTTCGAGCACTATTCGGAGCAGTTTGAGAGTTTCAAGATATTTCCAGGCATGAGTGCGAGATTGGACAGCGCGGGGCACCACTCAGGCGCATGTCGGATGGCGATGAACGCCTTAGAGGGCGTTGTGGACGGCAATCTGCGGGTGTTCGGGATCGATAACCTATTTGTAGTTGACGGTTCCGCGTTAGCCTATTCAGGCCATGCTAACACCGGCCTGACCATTGCAGCCCTTGCATTGAAGTGCTGCGATGTGGTGTCCGGTGGCTAGGTCGACTATTAGAAGACGCCGCTTCTCGATCTCGCTCCGGTGCTTTTGAAAGAGTATTCCTACGTGGTAACGAAACAGATCAAAGTACTTGTAACTGGTGCAACGGGCTTCCTCGGGAAAAGGCTCGCGAAGCGCCTGGTCGACGAGGGATATCCAGTGCGTGCCCTGGCACGCAGGCAATCTAACGTGGGTGCTCTGAAGAGGTTGGGGGTGGAGATCGTATTTGGCGATCTGGGTGACGAATCATCGATTGCGGCCGCCGTGAAGGGCGTAGACGTTGTAGTCCACGCCGCTGCCGGAACGAGCGGAACGGCGAAGGACTCGGACACCGCAACCATTCAAGGCACGCGGAACGTTCTTGAGGCCTGTAGGACGAACCGTGTCAAGAAGCTCGTCTATATTAGCTCATGCAATGTCTATGAGGTAGCGGGGTACACCGAGAATCAGCTTGTGACCGAGGAGGCACAACTCGAGCGATTTCCCCTGCGCCGCGGACATTATTCGGCCGCCAAACTGCAGGCGGAGGCCCTGGTGACCGAGGCCATGAACCACGAAGGCTGTCCTACGGTTGTGCTAAGGCCCGGGACGCTGTATGGACCTGGAGCTGAGATATATACGAAAATGATGGGTGTCTCCCTCGCCCGACGTATCTTCGTTGTCTTCGGCGATCGGAAAAGTGAATTGCCCCTTGTCCATGTGGATAATACCGTGGACGCGATCGTCGAATGCATAAGCAATCGCGCGGCGGACAATCAGGTGTTTAACGTTGTGGACCATGATCTTGTCACGAAGAGAATGTACATGGAACGGGTAGTCAAGCCGCTTTACCCGAAGGCGACTGTGATTTACTGTCCGATGTCCTTACTTCTTAGTTTGACATGGCTACAGGAAAAACTGATTGCGATCCTCGGAAAACAGCCGTTCCTCACCGTATACAGATTGGTGTCATCGCAAAAACGGGTCAGGTATAGTACCTCGAGAATCGAGAACGCTCTCGGTTGGCGTTCGCACATCAGGTTCGAGCAAGGTGCTGAGCAACTGATCAGAGAACGTGGACGAGCAGCCGACACCGCGTAGTAACCCACCGCGCATAGTCCCAACACCTGCCCGAACGACGGGCACGGCCGCCGCGTTCTCGATGATTCATGCACGCGTGCCTTGCCCGGTTTTTGTTGCGGCGTTGGCTCGATGAGCTGGACTGCTGGGAATTCCCTGATGGATCGGCTTGTTAAGCTTGTCGCCTACATCCGCGGTTATTTTTGGTCATTGGTACGCTGCGATAGAGAAGCTTTTGTCTGCAAGTATGGCAAGGTGAGGCTAATTAAAAGAAACGCGCTTGTATCGATCGGCGCTAGGACAGTTCTCTGGCCCGACATAAAGTTATCGTGCGTTGGCGGCCCCGGGAGAGTCGCCCGCTTGAAAATCGGCAGGAAGTGTTCCATAGGCGACCGCACGGAGATCCATTGTGGAGAGTCCATCGTAATCGGCGACAGAGTCATTATTGCGTGGGACTGCAACATCCTTGATCGAGATTACCATTCTGTCGACGCTATGGAGGAGCGCACCGCTCCGGTTAGTATCGGGAATGACGTCTGGATCGGATGCAGGTCCATTGTCCTGAAGGGCGTAAGTATTGGAGATGGAGCCATAGTTGCTGCGGGCTCGGTTGTGACCAAGGATGTTCCCGCGTACACGCTTGTAGCCGGGAATCCCGCGCAGATCAAAAAAAAGGTTGCTGGTTGGGTATCACGTTTGAAATAGCTTTCTTGAGTTGGCGCCCCCAAGCGTCTAAGAAGAACCATGAGAAGAGTGAATATCCTTTTTGTCATGCCACAAATGGGAATGGGAGGATCAGAGCGTCTCGTGCGCAATCTCGTTCTGAAGCTGGATAGAGATCGATTCAATCCTTCTGTGGCATGGCTACATGGCAACGAAGTGCTACAAGAATTCCAGGATCTTCAAGTGCCTCTGCATTATGTTCCAAAGACGAAGCGGGTTGATTTTTCTACAATGCTGAAACTCGCGCGGATCATGGAAACCGAGAGTATAGATGTCGTCAACGCACAGCATTTCATGCCCGCAATTTACGCCTATTACGGCTGCAAACTGGCGGCGAAGAAGGCGCTGGTTTTCACGGCTCACTCAAGATGGGAAATAGAAGATACCCCTTTGAAGTGGAGGGTGGCTGGAGGTTATCTACTCAGGCACATAGGCGCGTCGGTAGGGGTAGCACCGGATGTTTCCCGTGCCATTCAGGGCGTATTCAAAACTAAAGCGTCTCAAACTATGACGATCGAAAACGGCGTAGATGTTGACTTGTTTGCGCGAGAGAAAGATGTTCGAGGCCTAAGAAGTAGCCTGGGTCTGGCCGACCGTGATATGGTGATCGGGATTGTGGCGAATTTAAAGAAAGTGAAGAACCATCTGTTTCTACTGCAGGCTTTTGCCAAAGTTGTTGAGGAATTCGAGAACGTCAAGCTTCTGGTCATCGGACGGGGATTCTCGGGCGAATCCGACAATACGGAGGACGATCTTCGCCTATTCGTCAACAATCATCGTTTAACGGAGAGAGTGTTGTTCCTGGGTTATAGAACGGATATTTCCGAGCTCTTGAAAATGATGGATGTCTTTTGCCTTCCCTCTCTGAGAGAAGGTCTGCCAATCGGTCTTATAGAAGCGATGGCCGCCCGATTGCCCGTGGTCGGAACGAATGTGGAAGGGATCCGCGACGTGATAACGCCGAACGTGGACGGCCTCTTAGTGGAACTCGGCGACGTTCCGGCATTGAGGGATGCACTAACCGGCTTGACTAGAGACCTGCTGTGGAGAGACAAGCTTGGCACCGCGGCGCGCAATAAAGCAGTGGAAAGATATTCGCTCCAGCGATGCGTTCGTGAGTACGAGCAGCTATTTCTTTCCCTTGCGAATACTTCAGAATCCCGCTGAATCCGAAAACACGTTGCTATGGGATCACCCTCAGATTCGTGGGCGCCGGTAGACTAGTCTGGGTGATTCGTTGATCCGCCACGATCAGGTTATCAATCCATAGGTCCTGCGCAATGGGCGATCCATCCCCGATGAAAGGTAGTAGTGCAAACTGGTTGAATTTACGGCTGGGGTTATCTCCCGTGCGAAGGTATACGTTGTTGTAATCAACTACCAAGTTCCCATCGATCCAGTGCTTGAGCACGCCATCCGCATTCGCGATTCCTCCGGAGGTGGAGTTCATCACGACATAGAACTCGACGTGATGCCACTGATTGTTGACGTAAGTCGGAGACGCTGCGTCCCAGAAAGTCGAGTTGCAATATGCGCCCACGTTGGGCGGGTCGGGTGGCGGACATAGATAGTATGTCGCACTGGCGTTCTGGCTCCCATTGCCACCCATAACAGCATGAGGTGTGGCACTTCTAAGCAAGTCCGTTCCGACGAGGGGGACGTTGACCGCCATACTGTCTATTCCAAGAATCCGCGGCGTGAAAACAAGCATCTCGATCCCCACCTGTAGGAGAGCCCCATTCGGCGCAACAAATTCATTGTCCGCATCCGTAAATAGCCGAACAAGGTGCGGATGATAAGGCTTGCCCGATCCTTGCCACGTTACCGTCGCAGAACCAAGCTTCATCCAGAAGCTCACGTAGACGCTGGGAGAGGCAGTGAATAGGTGCCGACCGGGTGAAGCGCATATTGCCCCCCCCAGGGCCCAATGGCAATTGAATGAGGCGGTGCTACCCGGGATGTGGTTCGCAGAATCGACCGTGCCGCCTGTGCTGTCATACCAGCCGCGTGCGGTGAAGTTCGTATCGTCGAAGTTCTCCGTAAAGAAGATGGTTTGGGCGCTGGCCGTGCTCGTAAGCCCTGTGAAGATCGTGGCCGCGAACAAAGAAAGACATAGAAGAATTTGACGCGGAGAAACGGTCTTACCCATGGTGGAAATCCCTAATGAGTGCTGCGAGGGCACTTCCCAATAGTAAGTATTAAACCCTACTGCACCGTCAGATTCCCAGGAGCAGGAAGCCTGGATTGCGCACAGGAGGGAGTTCCAGTCCCTAGGCTAAAAGGCTGACTCCGTTGGCCCTGATTGTTGGTCACCCAAAGAACGTAAGGTCCCGACCCGAGGCTGGACAAGTTTACGTTTATCTGGGAAGACGTGTCGGAGAGAAATTCCGGAGCCTGATAGAGTTTCGTACCCGAACCGTAGGTGGAACAATTACTGATTTCTATCAACGATGCCGGCCCGACACGAGTGTGTGATACCGCAAATCCGTCTTGCCAGTGATTGTAAACCCAACTGGACAACGTATCATAGGCATTGGTTTGTGTTTCCCATCCCCAACCATTGGGACTGGGTGACACACCGCTCGCCACCGCTTTATCGAGAACGAGTTGATTGTCCATCCATACTTGGACAACATAGTTGCCCGACCCCTGAATACGAAAGTGAAGCTCAATTAAATACCAATGACCATTTTGTAATTTCCCACCCGGAAAATTGGCGTTAATCCAATTTGCCCAATTGGCTGGATCGGTTATTCGGATGCTTGGAGGAGCACTAAAATCGGGAGTACCCTCCAAGTCTACAAAATATCCAAATGGCCCACCCTGCAACCACCAGTATTTGTAGTCGGAGTTCGTAAAACTGGTGGCGTTCCATCTTGAGTAGACACGAAAATAAACATCGGTCCAAATTTCAACCGGAGACATCTTAGCAGCGTCAATCGCATACTGAAACGCATTTGACGCCATGCCAGAGCCGTCTGACAGACGGATATGCTGTCCCGAATTCTGCATCTTGAGGGACTGCATACCCATCAATTTTACGGTGGTGTCTTTCGTATCTAGTGTGCCATCGAAATTGCTGGTATATCCATCCGCTAACAAGCTTGCCCCTTCAAAACCGGACGCGGTAGTATTTGTCTTGAAAAACGGGTCCCACCTTGTGGTGTCCTCTTGGACCATCGACGTTCCCGTGATAGTTAGGATTTGTCCCTGTTGTACCGTTCCCGAAACACCGATGATCGTCGGAGTGGTAACCGTAGTGACAGCAAGAGCAAGAGCCGGTAGACACCCAAGCGTTGCCAGGAGTCGCCAAAATGGAGTTGGGATGCTCATGACAAGACTCCTAATCGATTCGGTCAGGGAATGAGCTTGGACACTTCGTTCGAATAAGGGCTTTCATTGCCCGAAGTATCAAGGGCAGTCACCGCCATGTAGTACGTGGTCTGATTGCTCAGTCCGTTCAGCGCATAGGTAGTGACATTTCCTACGCTAACGGATCCGGTATACGCGGAGGTCGCTCCGGAGGTGGTACCGTAATAAACTCTGTAACCGCTAAGATTTTGAGCGGTCACGGCATCCCACGCCAGGTTGGCGGTGCTGGACATCGTCGAACCCGTGGTACCGGTGGTACTGGCAGAGGGGTTTCCACAGCCGATCAACAAGCTGACAATTGCCAATACCAGCAGAGCGCCTGAACAGCGTCGTACGGAACTCCCGCAATCCGGCCCGCGGGGAGTGTGTTGTAGGTGTTCCATGTCGTGTTCTCCACATTGCCCAATTGAAGCACGCTTTATGCAGTTGTCATACTTCCCTGCACCCGTCGTGCGGCAGAACTTCACGTTCTATGTCAAATTGTCGCCGGCGAGATCGGTGGTCCCGCACATCGATCCGAGTCCATGGGTGGTGTCAGCCAGCACTTTTCCGACGGTTGGAAACGGATTCCGAATTCGGTTCCCCCGCGCCGCTTTGGACGAAGCCCCGCAGGGACGTCTCGATTGCCGCCAAGCTCATTCTGATGGC
>Ga0137395_10000213_pt1 | contig 22056 bp, 23 predicted proteins | sample czobulk216metaG_FD_108283 | JGI IMG/M metagenome (GOLD analysis project Ga0137395, IMG submission 108283) | Vadose zone soil microbial communities from Angelo Coast Range Reserve, California, USA - czobulk2.16 metaG | ecosystem: Environmental > Terrestrial > Soil > Vadose zone | place: USA...
TGGCACAGACGATCCTGCGCCGGTGTCTTGCCTTTTCCCAGCACTCCATTCGCCGCAACGGGTACGTCGACAAACACGCTTCTGACGCCGCCCTTCGCGTTGCCGTACTCGTCGAGCGCGAGAAGCGACCCATCGCCATTCGTGTCCTTGTCGACCGCGATCGGCGGCGCATGCGGTGGCGTCTTGCCAGTCGCGATCCAGTCGACGAGGTAGTTGAGGCCGAGGGCGGTGAAGGCGCCGGCGGGAAAATCAGTAACGGGCAGCGTACACGGGTCGTTCAGGAATCCGGGATTGTCGCGCGAGTTGTTGTGCGGCATGCCGGCAACTTCGTAGAGCCTGAACCGATTGCCGGGCGCGTCGCTGTCGGGACGGCGATAACCGTTGCCCTGCTCCGCGTACATCGTCACTTCAGTCTGGGTCGGCATCTGAATCATCGGGACGTCGACGATGGGCAGCGGCGTGTTGCCGAGCGTGCTCGTCAGCAGGTAGCCGTCGAAGATCGGACCTCCGTCCGGCATCCGCAGGTCCGCGTGCACGCCGAGATAGTTGCGAACCGTGGCGCTCGACGCCGACGTGCCCATCAGCGTGACGCGCCGCACCTGGTAGCGGGCCAGCGGATGGCCGGCCGACGCCGCCGCACTCTTCGTCGTTGAATTCTTCATCAGGCGTCCGAACTGCGCGATGATCTCGTTGCTCTGACCCATCGCGATGTTGAGCGACGCATACCGCTCGGCATTGAACGTCTTCAACAGTTGAATCTGAGCCGGGCTGTGGACGATCTCGGCGAAGACATGGTGGCGGGTGAGAATCGACACGCGCGACCACTCGAAGATGAGCGACCGACCGCCCGCGTGCATCGCTTCGCCGATCACCGTGCCGCTGAACGCACTCGCGTCCTTCGGACGGCGGATGATCATGCGCGTCATGTACGGCGCGCCGTTGGCGGTGCCGGACAGAAAGTACTCTTCGGTCACGTAGGGAAAGTCCTCGACCTTCACCGCGGTCGGGACGATGCTCACCGGCGGGCTCGGGTACGTGACGCCTGGCGCCGTCACGGGCCCTGTGACGGTCGGCACCTGCGGCGTCGACATGAGCGCGGCGATCATCAATAGCACATTCATCTGGCCCTCGCGGTTTTCTTCGCTGCGGTCTTCTTCATCGCTTTCTTCGTGCCCTTCGCGTAAGCGTTCTGCCAGCACAGCGTCAACGCTTCGCCGAGCGTGTCCTCGTCGAGGCTCGCGAAGTGCACGAGCGTCGCACCGGCGGCGCCCCAGGCGCCCGCCGCCGGCTTGAAGGCGCCCGGGTAATCGCGGAGGAAGCGCTGCTGCTGTTCAGGCAGCAGCATGAGCCCGCCCCATTGGGGATCGTGCTGGATGGTCGCGAAGATCCGTCCGTTCGCGCGGAAATCCGGATGGCCCATGTGGGCGCTTTCGAGCGCTCCGTCAAGGCTCAGCGAAATGCGGCGGAAGTCCTTCACGGAAGCCACGTGGCGCATATTGTAAGGCTGAGAGACGCACCTCATCCCGTCCGCTTTCGTCCCACGGACGAACTCACCCGCAACGCGGTCGGAAGCGCTGATACTTCAGGGGTCCCCGTTCGGACGACCGGGCTTCAGCAAGCGCTCGATATCGTGCAAGCCGCCGCGCATGTATCCCCGGCCGAGACGCTTGATTTACTCGGTCGGTTGCGGTCCATCCCAAACCCAACGACGCCATTAGAGCGGCTCATTCTCCATTCGTTTGTGTTATGGCGAGGCGATCCGGGCTGGTTCCTTCGCGGCTCGAATCGCAACGCCAAGTACTCCGGCGCGGGCTCCACGTTTACCGCAGCTCTCAGCTATGGCGGCGTTCCGCTGAGTCTTTCATACGAGCCGACGCGTCGTACCGCCGTTGTTCAGGGGACTTCCGTCTCACTGCTGGATCAGGCGAACGTCATTCTTGTGGACAATGTGGACCGCGTGCCGATGGTGAGCGGCGGCTCGACGGAGATTCTCTCATTCGCGCGCTGCGAGGCGGGCACCGACGATGAGGAAGCGAATCGGAGACTAAGAGCGCTGATGTGCGACGATCTGAAAAAATAGCAGTTCTCCGACAGATTACTGACTGCGTGCGCCAGGCCCATCCGGGGGCGACAGACGCCTGACATCCTGGACCTCTGAACCCCAGATCCCAACGACCCAGAACACGGCCGCAGAGGCGGGACCGATCGACAGGCCGAGCGCGATCGCCCGAACCGCTCCAGAGGCGCCGTACCAGAACCGTGCAACGTCAGACGACAACGTCCCTCTGAACAACTGCACGACGAATATCGACGCGACAATCAGAACGAACGGTACGTTTCCCAGGACGGCGCCGAGCGCAACGACTCTGCCGAGCGACAGTGGACCACGCCTCGCCATCCACACGAGCGCACGCAGCGCTGCCCCTGTCGCGAAGAACGCGATCATGCTGACGCCCAGGGCTATCGACACTGCCGAATCCAGCGGGTCGTATGGCGTGCCCTCGAACACCCTGAAGCCGCTGTACCACAGCCCCAAATAGCTGATGAACATGACGACGCCGGCAGCGATGGGTGTCGCGATCGCGGCTGCCGCCAGCCTCAGCAGGGTAAGCGGCGAGACATCCGTCGCGGAAGTCACTCGGCCGCATATTGTAAGATGCGCGGCGTCTATGAAACACCTCCTTCTCGGCACATCGGTCCTGGTGTTGTGTGCAGCGCAGTTGTCCGCTCATCACTCGTTTGCCGCCGAATACGACGGCATGCAGCCCATCACGGTCTCGGGGACCGTGGCGAAGATCGAATGGACGAATCCGCACATCCACTTCTTTGTCGACGTGAAGAGCGAGGCCGGCGCCGTCACGCAGTGGAAGTTCGAGGGCTATCCGCCGAACATGCTCGTGCGGCAAGGCTGGAAGCGCGACGTGACGCTCAGGATTGGCGACACGATCACCGTATCCGGCTGGAAAGCGCGTTTCGATCCAAATCTCGGCGCGGCGCGTGAGGTCACGTTTGCCAGCGGCGAGAAACTGAACGCGGGTCCGCCCGCGGGCACGGGAGGCCGGTGATGACGCGAATCGCGGTGCTCACGGCGATTGCGGTGCTCCTGAACGGGTCGATGCCGCTTGGACAGGCGCGCGCCGGCCAGACGAAGATTCCGCGAGCGGCCGACGGCAGGCCCGATCTCTCAGGGGTGTGGATCACCGGGGCGCTCTCGCTGCTCATCGGCGACAAGGAAGCGCGCGCGATTGCCGACGCCGATCGCGCGGCCGGGCGCACTGTGGCCCCGCCGGAGCCGTTGTCGTACAAGCCCGAGGCCGAGGCGAAACGGCAGTACTACCTCTCGCGCCGCGGCATCGACGACCCGATGGCGCGCTGCTTCCTGTCAGGCGTCCCGCGCATCACGACCCGTCCGCTGCCGTTCCAGATCATCCAGATGAAGGATCAGATCCTTTTTCTATATGAGGCCCACCACGCATTTCGCATCGTCCCCACCGACGGACGCAAGCATCCCGACGACATCGAGCCGTCGTTCCTCGGCGATTCAGCGGGTCATTGGGAGGGCGATACGCTCGTCGTCGACGTGATCGGGTTCAACGAGAAGACGTGGCTGGCTGGCGTCGGCACCATCCACAGCGAGAAGCTGCACGTCGTCGAGCGTTACACGCGCGACACGGCCGATACGGTTCGCTACGACGTGACGGTCGAGGATCCCGAGGTGCTGGCGAAGCCGTGGCACGAGCACGAGATCTTCCGGCTCCGCCCGAACGAGCGGCTCCGCGAATACGAGTGCATCGAGAACAACGAAGACTTATTGCGGTTCGAGAAGTTGCTGGAGATCGATCCCGCGTTGCGAAAGTAGCGCCTCATCGCAGCGGATACGCGCTCTCGCCCGGCGACAGGCCATTCACCTTCACCACCTTCACGTCCTTCCCGCCGTTGGACGCGTCCACAAACGCGATGGCGCCGGGCGTGCGCGCGACCAGATCGGCAGCCGCCGCTGTGGACTCGACGATTCTCGGTTTGGTCACCGTGTCGGCGCGAAAGACCTTCGCAATCCAGTGCTGCTGGAACTGCGCGTCCGTCATCTGACACACCTTGTTCAAAATGACGGCGCGCTCGTGCGCTCCGGGGGCGTTGATGATGAGCGTAACCCGAACGCCGGACGGCCAGATGCCGCGATCGCCCAGCACGAGGTGGCGGAGTTCGACGAGCGAGAGCGTCTGCACCGGCACGTCGCTGTGCGCCAGCACGACAACATCACCCGATGACTGAGCGCCGAGCGGCCCCACCGAAGCGAGGACGAGGCACAGGGACAGGAGCAGCTGCAGACCCGAGCGGCGCATGACGACTGGTGACATAGTTCCGACTTAGAAAGTGAAGGCGATCTGGAGGAACCAACCGGTGGTGCTCGGTTGACCGCTCACACGCCGCCGGATGCGGACTTCGCTCTTAATCGCGGCGTAGGTCGAGATGTCGTACCGCACGCCCACGGTGGACCCATCGAGGTTCGGCACGCCGGTAAAGACAGGATCAGCAGCCTCGATGTCGATGTGCTCGAAACGATAATACGGCTTCCACAGTTTCCACTGGGGCAACCGATACGCGGCCTGCACGTAGTACGCGAGGTTGGACGTCGTGACACCGCCGCCCACCGGCTCGTGATGGACGCTGGCGATCTCGGCAATCACTTCGGGGTCTTCGTGCTGCCACACGACATGACCGGCGACGATGCGTTCGTCGATTTCGGGCCTGCCCGTGACGCTGACGCGGTCGAAGTAGAGCGATCCGCCCACCTGCAGCCCGTACGCGCGATCCGGCTTCGCGAAGGCATTCACCAGCCACGCCGGCTTCGCGTTGTTGTCGCCGGCGTCGCCTCCGCGGCTGATGACGTTGCCGCGTCCATTGCCGACGCCCCCCTGGTAGCCGACGTTCCAGCCCGAAGCGGGAATCGTTCCTTCAACCAGCGCGCCGATGAAATGGACCGGGATGAATCGGCCGCCGAACTGCGTCATCTCCGGCCGGCTGATCGTCGTCTGCAGCCATTGCCCGTGATGATAGGCGGTGTTCCACCAGTTGATGGGCGTGTGATACCGGCCGAACGACACTTTCAGCTGATCGCTCTGGTCGAACCGGATGATCGCGCGCTCTACTTCGGCGTTGTATCCCGTCGCCGGCGGAGTGCCGGTGCCGGCGTCCGTGCGCGGCGAAAACGAGAGCTCGCCGAACACGTTCACTCGAGACGAAAGCGCCGACGCCATGTGCAGGACGAACTGACCCTCTGTGAATCCCCGCGCGCCGTCGGTGACTTGCTGAGCGGCAAAGTTGACGTCGGCGAACCCCGACAGGTGAAACGAGGGGTAATCGGCAACGGCTTCCGGCGGGTGATCCTCGTGGCCGCCGGTGGGCGGCTGGGCGGCGGCGGCGCCAGGCACGGCAAGCAAGGCGACCAAGGCTAGTATGAGGACGTAACGGTCGTGTAACGACTGGGTCTTTTTTTCTGGATGCATCATGGCGGTCAACGAGTCGCGCTCGAACACTGTGAGGTGTATCGGACGTCTCGTCGCGCGCTGCAGATGCTCAACCCCCCATGACTTGCGCCGAACTGCGTGACTTCACACTTGCTTTCAATTTAACGCTTTAAGCCTTGAGCACTTTCTACGGGAGCCCGTACACAAACAGCGCGAAGCCGGCTCCGATCGCGATGTACTGCTTGCCGTCGATCGCGAACGACACCGGAATGCCTCGGATGTTCGCGCCGAGCTGCGTATCCCACAGCGGCTTGCCGGTGTCGGCGTCGAGCGCGAAGAAGTTGCCTTCGTCGGTGCCGCCAAACACCAGGCCGCCTGCCGTCGATAAGAGGCTGCTGAAGCCGGGCGACAGCAGCTTGAACTCCCATTTCAGCTTGCCGGTTGTCGCCTCGAACGCGCGGACAGCGGCCCACGCATCATCGCCGTTCACCGTCCGGCCGCCGCCCGCGGTGAAGCCGAAGCCGGGTTTGTAGACCGACTCGCCCTTGTAATAGATCGTCGACCACTCGCGCGCGACCTGATAGAAGAGATTGGTCTTCGGGCTGTAGCTTGGGCTGTACCAGTTCGCCGCGCCCGAGATGCTCGGAAACACGAGCACGCCGTCAGTCGTCGGCTCGAGGCCGGGCTTCACGCGCGGCCTTCCCTTCCCGTCAAGACCGTCCGTCCACGTCTGTTTCACGAACGGCGTCCCGCTGAGGAACTCGCCGTTGGTGCGATCGAGCACGTAGTAGAAGCCGTTGCGATTCGCCTGCGCCACGAGCTTGCGGGGCCGGCCGTTCACCTGGGAATCAAACAGGATCACGTTCTGCACCGCATCCCAGTCGTGGGTATCGTGCGGTGTGAACTGAAAGTGCCACTTGATCGAGCCGTCGTCCGGATTGAGCGCGAGCAGCGCGCATGTGTAGAGGTTGTCGCCGGGCCGGTTGTCGCCGTTCCAGTCGGGCCCCGGGTTCCCCGTCGTCCAGTACAGCGTCTTGAGTTCCGGATCGTACGAGCCGGTCAGCCACGTCGAGCCGCCCCCCGTCTTCCAGCTGTCGCCGCCCCAGCTGTTGAAGTTCGGCTCGCCCGGCGCGGGAATCGTGTGTCGACGCCAGACGCGCTTGCCGGTCTTCGCGTCATACGCGTCGACGAAGCCACGGATGCCGGCCTCGGCGCCCGACACGCCGACGATGATCTTGCCGTCGATCGCGAGCGGCGCGAGCGTCAGGTAGTAGCCGAGGTGGTTGTCGTCGACGGCGACGTCCCATCGCACCGCGCCCGACTTCGCGTCGAGCGCCGTGAGATGGCCGGCGACCGATCCCACGTACACCATGTTGTCGAGGACCGCGACGCCGCGATTCACCGGCGGCGATCCGATGATGATCACGTCGTCCGGGATTTTCGGCGTGTAGCTCCAGAGCGGCCGGCCGGTGCGGACGTCGAGCGCCGTCACCGTGCTCGGCGGCTCGGTCATGTACATCACGCCGTCGACGACAATCGGCGACGTCTCGATGATGCCGGCCTGCCGGATCTGGTAGACCCACAGCGGCCGCAGCTGCGTGACGTTCTGCCTGTTGATCTGATCGAGCGCCGTGTATCGCTGCGACTTGTAGCTGCCGGCGTACGTCAGCCAGTTCGCGGGCTCGGTCTCGGCTTTGGCAATGCGGTCGTACGGCACCTGGGCGAGCGCGGTGCCGCTCGATAGCGCTGCGACGATCGCGGCCAGCGCAATGTAGTGCGGACCCCTCATGACTCGCTCCTCAGGCTCGAAAGATACGCGACCAGATCGGTCAGCTCGTCCGCCTTCAGCCGGCTCGCGAAGCCCGGCATCAGGCTCTTGCCCGCCTGCTTCTCGAGCAACTCGAGATCGGCTTTCCGCAATGAATAGAACTTCCCGGCCTGATCGCGGACCTGAATGGTGAACGCGTCCTCGTTGACGCGGATGCCGCGCACTTCGCCGCCCTGTTTGGTGACGATGCGCAGCGGGAGGTATTCGGAATACCCGCGAGCGGGAACCTGCAGCACGCCCTTCGGCAGTACGGCGCCCGGGTCGACGACCGACTGTCGAAGCGACGCGGCGCTGCGCATGTAGCCGACATCCGAGAGGTCCGGTCCGAGGTTGCCTCCCGAACCATTGACGATGTGGCAGCCGGCGCATCCCAGGCTTTTGTAGATGTCGCTTCCTTTCCTGGCGTCGCCGGGGACCTTCTCCGGGGCGATCCTGCCGAGCGAGCGCACGTACGCCACGAGCTGCGCCATCTCGTTGTCGGTGAACCGGCGGATGCGCGGCATCGCCGTGTTCGGAATCCCGTTGGTCAGGATGCTGATCAGCGCGGCGTCGGTCGGCGCATGCAGGAGGCGCGCGCGATTCAGGCTCGGCGCATCTCCGCCCGCGCCGCCGGCGCCGTGACACTCGACGCACATGCCGTTGAAGAGCTGCTTGCCCTCCTCAACCAGCGCTTTGTTGTCGGCTGGCGCCTGCGCAAGAACACGCGCGGAGGCGAGGGCCAGGACGATGAGGATGTAACGCAGGGTTCTGCTCATTGTGCCGCCGCCTTCTGCTGAGCGAGGACCGATTTGAACACGCCTTCGACGATGTCGAGTTCGGCGGTGTAGCCGGCCGGATCGACATAGGGGCTCGCGCCGCCCCGGCCGAGTTTCGCGAACTTTTCGTTCATGTTGTACATCCCCGGATGCGAGCCGAGTGGAATGTCGGGGTGCTGGGAGCGCAGCCACTTGAAGCTGCGCTCGAACTCCTGCGCGATCTGCGGTGTTTCGGTGTTGCCTACCAGCTTCATGCCCGGATTCACTCCGACGCTGCCGATGATCAGGACGCTGAGGGTCTTGCCGCCTTCTGTGACGTTGAACGTCCATGTCGTGCACCCGCGCGTGTGGCCGGGCGTGAGGTGCGCGACGAGTGACATCTCGCCGAGCTTCACCTGGTCGCCGTCGTGAAGGACGCGGTCGATCGGGTGCGGCTTGCCGCCGGGCTTCATGTTCTGAAGCGCCGGAACGTCTTCAGCCATCGCCATCACCGTCGCTCCGGTCAACTGCTTCACGAGCGCGTCGCCCTCCATATGGTCCGCGTGCGCGTGGCTCCCGAGCACAATCTTGACGTCGGCGTACTTGAACCCCAGCTGCTCGATCGATCCGCGGACCGTCGGCACATTGCGCTCGTAGTCGCTGTTGATCAGGATGTGCCCCTCCGGCGTCGTGATCAGGAACGAGCCCAGCGTCCGCGTGCCGACGTAGTAAAGGTTGCCGATGATCTTGTGCGGCGTGAACGCGGTGTCCTGGTCTTCGCGCGAGCCGATGTTGCGAAGGAAGAGATCCTGAACGGTCCAGACTTTCGGCGCCTGAGCTGCAGCGGCTGCGCCGCCCAGCAGCATGAAAATGAACAGTTTGACGGTTCGCATAGCGCGCTATGATGCGCCTTAAAGCGCGGGTGATCAACCCACGGCGGGAGGGCAGGATGGGCGGGACAGGCAGGACGGGGATCAGAACATGTTGAACGTGCTGAAGCGCGTGCTCCAGTGGCTCGGCATGCTGTTTGGTCCTGGTGGCGGCACGCTCGACCCGTTCGCGAATCGGCCGGTGCCGATGAAACGGGGGCCGAAGAACCGCAGCGGAGCGGTCGCGGTCGCCGAACCCGACGACGACACGTCGCGGTGACGCCTCTCGCGTTCACGTGGCCGGCCGGCGTCGCGTTCTGGCTGGCGTGCGTCTGGGCGCTCGTCGCCGAGCTGCCGTTCATGCGCCGCGCTCGCGCCTCCGGTATCTCCCCGCTAGACAACGGATCCATGCGCGCCGTGGAGCTTGCCAACGTCGGCGGTATCACGATCGCGTTCGCTATCGCGCTGCGGGTCCGCGCCACCGCGATGACGACAGGCGCGGTCGCCGCCTACGCTGTGGGCATCGGATCGCTCATCGCCGGTGGGTTGCTTCGACGGCACTGTTTCCGCATGCTCGGCCCCAGCTTCACGTTCGACGTCCGCGTCGCTCCTGAGCAACCTATCGTCGAACGCGGCGCCTACCGATGGCTTCGGCATCCGTCCTACACCGCGGGTTTGTTGATGGGCGGCGGCATCGGTCTCGCGCTCGGGAACTGGCTGAGCCTCGCGACCTCCCTCGTGCCGGCCGCGTTCGCGTACGCGTACCGCATTTCGGTCGAGGAGCGCGCGCTGGTCGACGGAGTCGGCGCCGCGTACGTCGACTACATGAAACGCACTCATCGCGTGGTTCCGTTTGTGTTGTAGGTGGAAACAAGACATTTACGCCTCGTCTGCGCGCACACGCTGCCGAACAACGTCGCGTCGGGTCGAGTGCTGGAGAAGTGCGGCTTCAGGCGCGTCCGACAGGTCGTCGATCCCGATGACGGCCTCGTCTCGCGGTGGGAACTGACGAAGGCTGCCGGACGCTGATGGCCCTCACGGCGACTATCTACAACATCGAGATCGATCTCTCCGATATCGACCGCGGCGTCTACGAATCCCTGGCACTGCGCGTGGCGCGTCATCCTTCCGAGTCGGAGGAATACCTGCTGACCCGAGTCCTCGCGTACGCGCTGGAGTTTTCGGACGGCATCGAGTTCTCAGGCGGCGGCTTGTCGGATCCCGATGAGCCGACGATATCGGTCCGCGACCTCACCGGCCGCCTGCGGACGTGGATCGAGATCGGCAATCCCGATGCGCCCCGCCTGCACAAGGCGGCCAAGGCGGCGCCGCGCGTGGCCGTCTACACGCACAAGGACCCGGAGCAGCTGGTCGGCAGGCTCTCTGGCGAACGCATTCATCGCGCCGAAGCAATTGAACTCTGGGCCATGGATCGCTCGCTGATCGCGCAGCTCGCCGCTCGCCTCGATCGGAGAATGACGTTCGCGATGTCGGTGACGGACCACGAGCTGTTCCTGTCCATCGGATCCGACACGCTGACCGGCGCGGTGACGCGGTACTCGCTCGCCTGACCTAGCGGAGCGCTGCCTTGCGGGCTTCCAGACGGCCTGGTTCGTGGCAGCTCTTGCAGAGCAGCGTGGAATGGGCCACCGTCTCAGGGTTCTCTTTCCATGTTCTGGCGGACCGGCTGTAGGGCGTGTTCTCCGTCACCTGGATCATCTTGTCGAGGGACATCGTGAACTCTTCCCGATGGCCCGTGCGTTGCGCCGACATCACGAGTCCGGCCAGCAGCTCGCCCTTGAAATGCGACGGAAGTGTGTCCACCGTGGCCATCAGCTGTGGCGCGATCCTCCGATACGCGTCATATGCCGTACTCCAGGCCGCGCCCCGCTTGTCGACCGGCAGCCGATCGGCGAACAGACCGTTCACCGTGGCGATGACAGCCCACACGCCGCCATCGTTCGGTCCCAACTTCAGGGCCTCATCGAAACGCGATTGCGCGATCGAATACAGACGGTCGCCTGTGGCCCGGTCACCATTTTCATAGGCGAGCACGGCGCGGAACGTTGCGGCGCCACCCTGCCAGGCCCGTACGTGCTGGCGCTGGTCCGGCCGCTCCTTATCGAGTTGCTCGAGCATGGCCTCGCCTTTGGCCAGGCGAATCATGTCTTTGACCATATAGCCGGCGAAGATGTTCTCACGCACGATCGTATGGACGGTCAGGCGGGGATCGTTCTCAGCGCTTAGAATGAACGCCAGCAAAGCCATCAGAGCAATCCGTATCATCGGGCTCAGTATATGGTCTCCGACGAGTTCATTCAGGCGGCGATCGAGGAAGCGGAGCGCGGCCTGCGCGAAGGCGGGATTCCCATCGGATCCGTGCTCGTACACGGAGGCCGCATCATCGGACGCGGTCACAACCGGCGGGTACAGCGCGGCAGCGCCGTGCTTCACGGCGAGATGGACGCGCTCGAGAACGCCGGGCGCCAACCAGCGAAGGTGTATCGCGAGTCGGTGCTCTACACCACACTGTCGCCGTGCGCGATGTGCAGCGGGGCCATTCTGCTCTACGGCATCCCGACGGTCGTGATCGGCGAGAACCGCACGTTCCTTGGCGAGGAGGACTGGCTGCGATCGCGAGGTGTGGCGCTGACAGTGCTGCAGGATCCGGCGTGCATCCGCCTGATGACCGACTTCATCGCGGCGAACCCTCAGCTCTGGAACGAGGATATCGGCGTCTGATTCCTACGCGTGTGCGTGGGCGTGCGCGTTGGCCGCGAGGGGGACGAGCAGGCGGTAGTAGACGTTCAGCGTGACGGCCACAAACAGGCCCACGGCAAGCATCGACCAGAGCACGACCGACAGTCGAATCGGCGGCAGCGGCTTCATCTGGTACTTGATGATGTCGTGGGGCGTCGCGTCCATCCATGCCGGCAACGCGCACAGCTTGTCGCGATACTCAGGGTGTTTCTCGAGCACAGCCCGTTCGAGCTGATCGTCCGGAATCCGATCGTAGTAGCCGGGGAATTCCAGACGCACGAGCGTCGCGAGTGTCGGCGCGCAGACCACGTCCCTGATTTCAGACTCGTCGACGCCTTTGATGGCGGAGCCATCGGCGGACAAGGCGCCCACGTCTCCTGGCAGCGCGAGGAAAGGCGGCATCGTGTTTCTGACAGAGGGGTTTGCGTTCCTGGTGTAGTCGTCGAGACGCAGCATCGTACGGGTGTTTTGCGGGATCCTCGGGAGTTCGCCGCGATTGAGCATCCAGACGGTCGCGGCCGCGACAGCCATCGCGCCGACGCCGACCACGATCTTCAGCAGCGCGCGCTCCCAATCGGGCACCTCGTCGTCGGGCCGGTGCCCGACTGCGTCCTCGGCCCACAACCGGATCGGCGAGGTCGACATCGAAGACCGTCGTGCGCGAGTCGCTGGCTTCATCGCTCACTCATCCGATCCGTCCGGTGTCCGCGCTAGGCGGCGGAATCGTTGGATCGGGCGGCCGTCGTCACGTGGTAGCCGTTGAGCGCCGACCAGTCGAGCACGTGCTCGTCGCACAACAACGTCGCCGACGAAGGCGAACGAACCAGCAGACGATGGGTTGCGCGCCCGCGGCAGGCGTTGCCGCCGGTGCACGGCGATTGGACTTGCGCAGGTAAAGGCGTCAGGCTGAAGTTGCTTCCGGACACCGTCAGTTGAAGGTTCGCGATCGACATGCGGGCCGCACAGTTCAACTCCCGTGCCGACCTAACTGCGCGACACTGCACACGCTGACGCCTGCGGCTGACATTCATCGTCAGCCTCAACCGACAAATCACGACACACGCGACGCGCGACACAGTCGGTCGCGCGGCGCGGTCAAGCCTGAAGAAGCTGGAGGCGTTCGGTCGATCGGCGTTCACGATAGCGCTCGAAGACGGAGTGCTCGTCTTCGAGCCCAAGGAGGGAGCGCCAGTCCGACCCGGCAAAGGTGTGCGACAGCATCTCTTTTCCGTGGCGCAACACGAACCACGGGCTGTGGAGGAATGTCGGGGGCAGATGGCGCAGCTTCATCCATCGTTCCGCCCGCCAGCGGAGAAACTCCACGTCCGTCGAGTCGAGATATTTCGTTTTGACGACCGCGGTGGTCCCGCCATACCGCGACACGTCTTCTTCGACGATGAGTCCCTGCTCCACGAAATCGCGTGTCATCGGCGTGCCCGGATAGGGCGTCGGGTGCTGGATGTACGGCCAGTCGACGTACTCGCGGGCGAAGGACAGGTTCGCTTCGATCGATTCGCGCGTGTCGTCCGGGTTTCCGACGATCAACCCGCCCACGACGAACATGCCGTTGCGATGCAGGTGCTCGATCGCCTCGATCGTGGCGTTGCCGAGCGTCTTCCCGCCCTGACGCCTGGCGTTCTTGGCAGCCGCCTTCAGGAACGCCAGATCGTCGTCGAGGATGTTTTCGATTCCCAGGAACACGTAGCGAAAACCCGCGCGCCGCATCAGCGGCGCCAGCGTGGCGCCATGCTGCGCGATCGGCGACGTCATGCCCTGGACGGTGTAATCCACGTCGTTGAAACCGCTGTCGATGATTGCCTGGCACAGCGATTCGAAACGGCGGATGTCGAGCGTGATGTTGTCGTCGACGAGGAAAATGGCGCGCGCGCCCCGGCGACGGGCGTCGGAGATGTCGGCCAGCACGCGCTCGATGCTGTAGACGTGAAAATTCCGCCCGCGCATCTCGATGATCGAGCAGAAGCTGCAGTCGTACGTGCAGCCACGCGACGTCTCGACGACGTCAACCGTACGGCCCAGCAGCGTGTATCCGTCGAGCACCCGGGCGCCGCGATTCGGGAGCCTCGGCGGGCACGATGCAAGCCGCGCAATCGGCCGGTCGGCGTTGAACACGAAGCCGTCCGGCGTGCGATACGCAAGACCAGTGATGTCGTCGAAGCCCGCCCCGGCTTCGAGCGCGCGCAGGAGCTCGCACAGCGTCTGCTCGCCTTCTCCCCTGACGATGAACTCGACGTCGTCGCACGGTTCGTACGCTCGAGGCGCCAGGCTGGGATCGTATCCGCCGACGACGATCCGCGTCCGTGGGCGAATGGCGCGAATCTGACGCGCAATCAGAAATGCCGTCGCGCGCTGAAACGTCATGACCGAGAGGCCGACGACGTCGGGCTGATGATCGCGAACGAGCCGATCGACCGTCTGTCGCACGCGGCCGTGAACGAGGATGAGATCGGCGATCGAGACCGTGTGCTGCGGATCGAGATTGCCGGCCAGCGACGCCAGCGCGCCGTTCGGCATGCGCACCGCGATCGGCGGCATGTGCTCGAACGCATCCGGCATCGACAGCAACAGCACATTCATGGGATCACGCAGGGCTGAGGGCTCACGGCTGAGACATCCGTCACGATTCCAGGATAAAGCGGCAGTCGTCGAATCGGGCGGCCGCCGTCCCGACATCGGTCACACGCACCACCGCGCCGTGACACACCTGCTTGCCGGTGGCGAGCGACGCCACATGAGCTGGCGGCGAGAGCATCACCTCGACAGGCGCGCCCAGCTCGAGCCCCGTCGGACCAAACAACACGCCCGACTCACTGAGGTTGACAACCTTGGCATTCATCCAGTCGTCGTCGCCGGGACGTCGATAAAGAATCGGTATGGGAACCGCGACGCGCTCCGCGCGAGGATGAATGGTCCACATGGCACGCACATGATAGATCCTTTCAGGGCTGAGAGCCGCGCCACGGTGATGACTGCGCGGTTTTGATCGCACTCACGATCATCGTCCGCAGCTGCACGGCCTCATCCATTTCCCACTTCACCTCGTCGGGCGTCGCGACGTGCGCGCGGATCGACAGCCGAATCCAGAATAGCGTCTCACGGCTCTCTTTCCTTGAGACGGCCAGCTTCGCGACGAAATCAGGTCTTGTTTGTCCGTCCTGCGCCTCCTCGGCGTTCGAACCGATTGAGGTGCCGCATCGCGCCAGCTGGAAGGCTATGTGGCGACCGGTCGGTCCGCGACTCCGGAGTCGATCGATTGCGTCGAAATCGTAGCCGTCCGATCGAGCGGAAGCAGTTTTAGCAAACCAAAACTAATGCGGGCGATTCAACTTCTGCGATGCGTCCCTCAGCCCTTAGCCCTCAGCCCTACGTGATCCCTTAGAAGAGCTGCGCGCCTTCGATCGCCAGAAGTGTGAGCTTTGTTGCCGTTCCGCCGTTCGCGGAAAACCCGCCGGTCTTGCCGCCCGCAGCCAGGACGCGATGGCAAGGCACCACGATGACAAAGGGATTGCGGCCGAGCGCCTGGCCGACGGCCCGCGCCGATCCCGGATCTCCCAGACGCCGGGCAATGTCGCCGTACGAGAGTGTCCCGCCAGGTCGAATCATTCGCGCGACTTCGTACACGCGACGATGAAACTCAGGCACGCCGTCCATGTCGAGTGCGACGAATGACAGATCGGCCGATTCGCCGCTGAGTAAGGCGACGATGGCGTCGACAGCGCGCTGGACGTCCGGTGGCGGCGGCACTTCCATCGCGCCCGGGCATCGTTTCGCCAGCCTCGCTCGTGTCGCAGCTTCGTTGCGCTCCGGCAATTGAATCGACACGACGCCGCGATCGCTCCACGCGATGCCGCAGGCGCCGATTGCCGTCTCGAAGAGCGCGAAGCCACTCGCCGCCATGATTCGTTGGAGTGCGGACCTTCCGCCGACAGTATGTATGATGCCTGCCGTGGCCGGCTACTCGGGTACTCCCCTCGCGAAGAAGCTCGGCATCAAGCCGGGCGCGAAGCTGTTCCTGTCGAACGCGCCGAAGCGCTACGCCAGCCTCGTCGCGCCGCTTCCGGCTGGCGTCACGATGGTCGGCCGCGTGACGGCCACCACCGATCTCATCCATGGCTTCTTCACGCGCCGCAAGGATCTCGAGCGCGCGCTCAAGTCCGCGCTCAAGGCGATGCGGCCCGATGCGGCGGTCTGGGTGTCGTGGCCGAAGAAGTCGTCCGGCGTGGCCACCGACATCACGGAAGACACCATTCGCGAAGTCGCGCTGCCGATGGGCCTCGTGGACATCAAGGTGTGCGCGGTGGACGACGTGTGGTCGGGGTTGAAGCTGGTCGTGCGAAAGGAAATGCGCGGCTGACGAAATACGAGACGATGCCTGCGGCGATCAGGACGAGACCGACCGTGAGCCCGCTGGCGGGGCCGATGTCTTCGCTGCCGTTGCGCACCAGCGCGGCAATCATGAGACCCAGCGGAGGGAGCCCAATCAGAACAACCCCGATCGTTCCTCCGGGAACGCGATAGGGCCGCGCGAGATCGGGCTCGCGGACCCGAAGCGCGACGAGCGCCCAGAACTCCAGCATGATGCTGAGCCCCGTCAGCAACACGTCCAGAATCAGGCTCCGCTCGAAGCCCAGCGGGTAACACAGGGCCCACAGGCCGGCCAGCACGAGGATCGCCACCCACGGGGCGCCGGCGCGGTTCGTGCGAGCGAAGATTCGCGGCAGGTAGCCGTCCTCGGCCATCACGCCAGGGAGCCGCGTGAACGACATCATCAAGGCACCGAACGAGCCGATGGCCCCGAGCAGTCCGGCGACGGCAATGGCAACGGCAAGCGCTTCGCCGCCGACGATGCGTCCCACATCGACCCAGCCGCCCTCGGTCCACGCGTTCGGGTCGAGGCCCGTGCGAGCCACAGCCGCGACCGGCAGCAGGTAACTCCCGACGACCAGCGCCACGGCTCCGAACATCGCGCGCGTATAAGTGCGCTGCGGCGCTTCCACTTCGCCTGCGATCGTGGAAAGGTTGTCCCATCCCATGTAGTTCCACATGGCGATCAACACGCCGCCGAGCAGATCGGCGTCACGGAGGGGAACGGCCACCGCTGTCGTGTTGGGACCGTGAGACAACGCCACGACAATCAGCACCGCAAACGGCGCGAGCAGCGCGACGTTCAGCGCCACAGAGCCCTCGCCCATCGCGCGAACCCCGGCGAGATTCCAGATCGTGCAGATCGCGATCATCGCAAATCCGATCGCGAGCCCGCGGTGGCCCTCGACGAGCCACGGCGCGAACCGGCCGAGGTAGCCGACGAACAGGTTGGGATACAGCGCCATTTCGAACACGCTTCCAACCAGCGACAGCCAGACCTCCTGGTATCCCATGAAGCGGCCCATTCCGCGCCGCACCCAGATGTAGAAGCCGCCTTCTTCGGGAATGGCGGTCGCGAGCTCGCTGACCATCAGCGCCGTCGGCAGGCTCCACAGCAGCGGAGTAATCAGAAGGATCAGAAGTGTGGCGCCGTAGCCGGTTTTGTGAACGATTTCTTCGAGGCCGTAGGGTCCGCCGGCGACCATGAAGTAGGTCGCCGCGATCATGGGAAGGACGGTCATCCTGCGAACGCCGCTGGCGTTCGCCGTGCGTATGTTCAAATCGGAAGGCTCTTCTGCTACGACGCCAGGGCGGTCTCCACGAACGGCGTCTCGTTGACCTTGGGGGCCTTTCGGCCGGCCGCAACGAGATACCACTCGCGCGCCGACGCGAAAATCACGACGACGACAACCAGCATGAAGAAGATCGACAGCGCGGCGTCGAGGTTGTCGTTGAAGATGAGGCGGCCCGCGTCCGGGCTCGTGGAATTGGCCAGCGACCTGGCGTGCGCCAGGAATCCGAGCGCGGGATCGGACGAAAACACTTTCTGCCACCCGGCGGTCAGCGTCGCCGCGGCAAGCCACGTGAGCGGGACGAGCGACACCCATGAGTACCGGATCTTCCCCATCTTGATAATGATCGTCGTGCTCACACAGAGCGCGATGGCGGCGAGCAGCTGGTTCGCGATGCCGAACAGCGGCCACAGCGAGTTGATGCCGCCGAGGGGATCGATCACGCCCTGGTACACGAAGTAGCCCCAGCCCGCCACGACGACCGCCGACGAGAACACGATGCTCGGATACCAGGACAGCCGCCCAATCGGCTGCCAGACGTGGCCCGCCAGTTCCTGGAACATGAAGCGTCCGACGCGCGTGCCCGCGTCGATCGTGGTGAGGATGAACAGCGCCTCGAACATGATCGCGAAGTGGTACCACAGTGCGAGGCCGGGTCCAGTGAAGACGCCGCCCAGCACGCTCGCCATCCCGACCGCGAGGCTCGGCGCGCCGCCCGTGCGCGAGAGCAGCGAGACCTCGCCCATCTGCTTCGCGAGCGCCTGCATCTGCTCGGGCGTCACCATGAAGCCCCACTCGGCGATCTTCGCGGCCGCCGACTGCGCGGTGCCGCCAAGGACGCCGGCGCCGACGTTCATCGCGAAGTAGACGCCCGGTTCGAGCGTGGCCGCGGCAATCATCGCCATCAGCCCGACAAAGCTTTCGGCCAGCATCGCGCCGTATCCCACGAGGACGGCGTCCGTTTCCCGCGTCAGCATCTTTGGTGTCGTCCCGCTCGCGATGAGCGCGTGGAATCCAGAAATGGCGCCGCACGCGATTGTGATGAACGCAAACGGAAAGAGCTTGCCGGCGAACACCGGGCCGGTTCCGGCCGCGAACTGCGTGACGGCCGGCATCCTGAGAGGCGGCAGCAGGATCAGAATGGCGCCGGCGAGGACGAGCAGCGTGCCAATCTTGAGAAAGGTCGAGAGATAGTCGCGCGGCGCCAGCAGCATCCACACGGGGAGCACCGAGGCGAAGAACCCATAGAAGATGATCGCCCAGCAGATCTGCGTCCCCGACCAGGTGAACGCCGCGGCCCACGCCGCGTTTTCCGATACCCATTGGCCGCCGACGAGGCCGAGCATCATCAGCACGACGCCGATGACGGTCGTCTCGAGCACCTTACCCGGCCGGATCACCTTCATCCACCAGCCCATCAACAGCGCGATGGGAATCGTGCTGGCGATCGTGAAGAGTCCCCACGGGCTGCCGCGCAGCGCGTTGACGACGACGAGCGCAAGGACGGCGAGCAGGATGATCATGATCGCGAGGATGGCCACCATCGCCGCCATCCCTGCGACAGGATTCACCTCTTCCTTCGCCATCTGGCCAAGCGACTTGCCGTCGCGTCTGACCGACGCCACCAGCACCGTGAAGTCCTGGACGGCGCCGCCGAGAACGACGCCGATAATCAGCCAGAGCGTTCCAGGGAGAAAACCAAATTGCGCCGCGAGCGTCGGCCCGATGAGTGGTCCGGCACCGGAAATCGCCGCGAAATGATGGCCGTACGCGATCCACTTGTTCGTCGGGTGAAAATCGCGCCCGTTGTTGAGGCGTTCGGCTGGAGTCGCACGCCGTTCATTGAGGCTGAAGACATTCCTGGCGAGGAAGCGCCCGTAGAACCGGTAGGCGACGAGGTAGGTGCAGACGCCCGCGACAAGAATCCATGCGGCGCTGATCGTCTCGCCCCGCGACAGCGCGATGACGCCGAACCCGGCCGCGCCAAGCGCGCCAACGGCGATCCACAGCACGGCGGCGACAACCTTGTTCATGTGCGGGAATTCTAACCGCGATTCACGCGCCAGTCACGACTGGGATTGCGATGACGACGATCAACGCAGAGATCGCCGAGATCGCAGAGTTTTGTCTTTTAAGAAGAGACTCTGCGATCTCCGCGATCTCTGCGTTGTACGTCCGTCTCCGAATCTCTCGTCACTCGGTCGCGGCGATCTGGTACTGCTCGAGCTTGCCGTCGGGCATCGTGAACGTCGTGAGGCGAAGTGACTTCGAGCCGCACTTGATTCGGAACGAGCGCGCCACCATGCCGCCGCGCAGCGACTGACTGGCCTGCTCGAACTCCTGCGGCGGTCCAAGCGGTCCGAGCCCCGAGGCGAAGTCGGCAATCGCGGCATCGCTGAAGTAGGCATTGGCGTTCGACGTGAACAACGCGCGATCGATCCGGCCGTGCTGAAGGCCGTCGAAGACCGCCTTCCCCTGGGCAAGCGCGGCCGCGGCGCCGTTGTCCGGTGTCGCGCGGAAGAGCAGCGTCCCAATCCGCCCCGCGAGCTGGGACGAAGCGCCGGTGGCGTCGAGGTTGGTGAGCACGACGACAGCGGCGCGGTCGTCGGGATAAATCGTGTTGGCTGCGGTAAAGCCCGACACTTCGCCCGTATGCGACACGACCCGGCGGCCCGACGATACGCCCACTTGCACCCCGAGGCCGTATCCGGTGGCGAGTCCGTTCTTCAGCAGCACGTTGGTTTGCATGGCGGCATACGAGGCTGGCTTGAGCATGCGTCGATCGATCGTCGCGATGTCCCACCGAGCCAGATCGCGCGCCGTCATGGCCAGCTCACCCGCCGCGAACATCCAGCCCTTGCCTTCCTTGGGCGCCGGGCGCAGCGGGCCAACCGCGTAACGCAGATACCGCATCGGGTCGCCAGGTCCAAGCGCCGCTTCGTCCGAATCCGTCACCGACGTCATGGCGAGCGGCGTGAACACACGCTTGCGAAGGAAGTCGACGAGCGGCACGCCGCTTACTTTTTCGACGATGCGGCCGGCGACGACGTAGTTGGTGTTGCTGTACTGCCATTTCGTCCCCGGCTCGAAGTCGAGCGGGATTTTCGCCCAGCCGTCGAGGATCCGCTGCGCCGTGGCGGGCTGCATCATGCCGGGCATCACGTAGTCCTGTGGCCAGAAGTCCTGATAGCCGGACGTCATCGACAGTACCTGGCGCACCGTCACGTCGCGGGCGCGCGTGAGGTCCGGAAGCCAGCGGCCGACCGTGTCGTCGAGCGACAGCTTCCGGTCTTCGGCAAGCAGCAGAATGGCGGCCGCGGTGAACTGCTTGCTGATCGATCCGATGCTGTAGCGCATCTCGGTCGTCGCCGGCGTCGGCGGCTCGATGACCGAGAGGCCATACGCGTGGACGTACGCGATCGTCCCGTCGCGCACGACGGCGATCGAGGCGCTCGGCGCGCCGCTCGTCTCGAGGACGTCCGCGGCGGCCTTGTCGATCGCGCTGATCAGATCGGCAGGCAGAGTGTCCTGCGCGATCGAGCCGGGCGCCGCGAGCAGCAGCGACACGATCGCGACGGCGGTCAGACGAAGTGTATTCATCGGTCCTCGATCCTCCTCAGCGCAACTCGAGCAGCTGCGCCGGATTCTGCTTCGACATCCGATCGAGCTGCGCGTCCGTCAATCCCCTCGCGCGCAACGCGGCGATGAACGCGGCGAGGCCATCAGGCGGAAGTGCGTTGCCTTTCTGGCCCAGGTCCGATGACAGGATGCAGTTCTCCGGTCCGACCTTGCGGAGGGCGTCCGCGAAGCTGTCCATCCTGGCCGCCGCGCCAGGCCCCGCCAGCGATCCGCCGACGAATTCGACGAACGCTCCTTCTTTCGCGGCCTGCTGCATCTGGGCAACATCCATCAAGACCGGCGCCTGCATCGCGTGCGTCACCACCATGTGGCGCGCGCCCTGCCGCCGGCCTTCGCGAAGCATCATCAGGCCTTCCTCCGGTGACACGTGGCCGGTTGCCAGCACGAGCTGATGCTTTGCAATCACGCCGATCACGGCTTTCACCTCGGGCAGCAGCTCGCCGTCTTTCGAGACGCGCACGAACGGCCGCGTCTCCTTCGAATAGCGCACCTGGTTTTCAGCGTCGAACGTAGACATCCAGACGAGCCGTCCCCAACCACCGGTGACTTGCGTCATGTGCTCCACGGCCACGGCATTCATCCCGCCGACGCTGAGATTCAGATCGATGCCGCCGAACACTTCAATCCCGGGCACAACCTTCCGGACGATATAGGCCATCGTCGCGGTCGGCTCGTAATGGCTCTTGAGCACGATCGCACGCATGCCCCGGCTCTTCGCCAGCTGTGCGACGTCGACAGAGTCGATCGAGCGCTCGACGTTGTCCGGAGCGGAATGCACGTGAATGTCGATGACGCCGGCCATCGAACCGCCCGCCGCTTCGCCGCCGCGCTGGGCAACCGCGGTCACTCCGAGGGCGGCGACGGCGAGCATCGCGATGGCGCTTTTCATGCGGCGGATTCTACGCCAACTGGACGATAATCGGCGGCGCTGGAGGCTGTTCATGAAGACTGCGCTGACGTTGATGCTGTGTACGGCGCTCGTGATGTCGATGGCGGCGGCTTCGTCCACTGCGACGAGACCTGAGGATGTCGGCGTGTCGTCCGAACGGCTGCTGCGAGTCAGCCAGATGCTGCAGCGCCACA
>Ga0137395_10000215_pt1 | contig 21933 bp, 16 predicted proteins | sample czobulk216metaG_FD_108283 | JGI IMG/M metagenome (GOLD analysis project Ga0137395, IMG submission 108283) | Vadose zone soil microbial communities from Angelo Coast Range Reserve, California, USA - czobulk2.16 metaG | ecosystem: Environmental > Terrestrial > Soil > Vadose zone | place: USA...
CCAGGCGCTCGCGTGGCGCACGGCGGAGTATCTCGTCAATAATTGGAAAGCAATTGTGCTGTAAACACGCTACCGCTGAGGACGCCGAGGACGCTGAGCTAATAGAATCCTCTGCGTCCTCCGCGTCCTCCGCGGTGGAGAGTTAGGAGCTTGCAATAATGAAGGCCCACAAAGCCACCGCGTTCCTCATCCTCGCGACCATCATCGTGCTCGGCTGCCGCGGCGCGCGCGCGCAGGGCCGTCGCGCCAGCCCGCACGAGAAGACGCCGGTCGTCACCGTCGATCGCTCGGAGATGTTCGTCGATTACGGCCGTCCGTACACGCGCGGCCGCACGATCTTCGGATCGCTCGTCCGATGGGACGAAGTGTGGTGCCCGGGTGCCGACGAAGCGACGTACCTCTCGACGAGCCTGCCGATTCGCGTCGGCGATCTCAAACTGCCCGCCGGGAAATACTCGCTCTGGATTCAGCCCGCTGAAAGCGTCTGGACGCTGATCTTCAACAGCGAGTGGGATGGGTTCCACACGAACCATCGCGCGAGGCTCGACGTCGGCAAGGTGCCCATGCAGAAGGAGGCCCTGGCCGACACCGTCGAGCAACTCACGTTCACGATCGAGCCGAATGCCGGGGCGCCCGGCGGCCGCATCGCGATGGCGTGGGCCACGACGAAGGTCTCCGTCCCGTTCGTCGTCTCTGACTGATATCTCCAGCCGCGGTGTAAAATAGCGTCCTTCAAGAGGGAGTGAACCGATGCGTGGAGTGGCCCGCTGGATCGTTGCTGCGTCGTTGATGCTTGTGCCGTCGGCGGCGTTGGCCCAGGTCGATCTGTCGGGAAGCTGGGGCGCGCGCTTCTCTGAAGATCAGCCCGAGCGAATTCCCGGCCCCGAGCTCGGCGACTACCTCGGTCTGCCCATCACCGACGGCGCGCGCCAGTGGGCGCTCAGCTGGGATCCATCACGCCTGACGCTGCCCGAGCATCAGTGCCAGGTGCACGTGTCGCCGTACATCTATCGTGGTCCGCTGCAGCTCCGCATCTGGGAAGACCGCAATCCCGACACACAGCAGCTCATCGCGATCAAGAACTACATCAGCACCTACGAACAGACGCGCACCATCTGGATGGACGGCCGTCCGCATCCGCCCGAGTACGCCGCTCACACATGGGCAGGCTTTTCGACCGGCAAGTTCGAAGGCGACATGCTCACGGTGACGACGACGCACATCAAGCAGGGATGGGTGCGGCGCAACGGGCTGCCCGAAAGCGATCGCGCGACGCTCAGCGAGCACTTCGTCCGACACGGCAACGTGCTCACGCACATTTCGATCGTCACGGATCCGGTGTATCTGACCGAGCCGCTGATCAAGACGCAGAACTTCGTCATCAACGATCGGCTCCAGACCGGCCCGGGCGCCTGGCTGTGGCCGTGTGAGTACGTCGACGAAGTGGCGGGCCGGCCGCAGGGCGTCGTGCCGAACTATCTCGTCGGCAAGAATACGAACGTCAAGGAATTCCTGGATCGGTATCACTTGCCGCTCGACGCCGCGATGGGCGGCGCCAAGACGATGTATCCCGAGTATCAGAAGGAGCTGGAGAAGCTCCCAAGGTAGGGCCGGGTCGCCCTACGACAACAGCATGAAGCTCGCTTTTGCGTTTCTCTTCATCGCCGCGCCCGCACTCGGTGCACCGTGCGAAAGCCTGTCGGCGTTCTCCGCGCCGCATGTCGCCGTGACGCTCGCGCAGACAGTCGCGGCCGGGCAATTTCCGCCGCCGGCAGCCCGGGCGGGCCGCGGCGGCGCTAATCCGTTTGCCAGCCTGCCCGCCTTCTGCCGCGTCGCCGCGACGCTGACACCGTCGAGCGATTCCGAGATCAAGATTGAGGTCTGGCTCCCGGCGTCCGGTTGGAATGAAAAACTTCAGGCCGTCGGCAACGGCGCGTGGGCCGGCAACATTTCGTATCCCGCGCTGGCGACGGCGCTCGCGGCCGGCTACGCGGCCGTCAGCACCGATACGGGCCACGTCGGCGGGAACGCGAACTTCATGGTCGGCCATCCCGAGAAGCTGAAGGACTTCGAGGAGCGGGCGGTCCACGAGATGACGGTGACGGCCAAGGCCGTGGCGTCGGCGTTCTACAGCACCGCTCCGAGGCAGGCGTACTTCAACGGGTGCTCAACGGGCGGCCGGCAGGCGCTGACGGCGGCGCAGCGATATCCGCTGGACTTCGACGCCATCATCGCCGGCGCGCCGGCCAACTTTGCGAAGCGACAGACATTCGGCCAGATCTGGTTGTGGCAGGCAACTAACAATGATGCCGCGAGCATGCTGACCGCCGAGAAGTACGCCGTGCTGCACAAGGCCGTCCTCGAGCAGTGCGACTCACTCGATGGCGTGAAGGACGGCGTCCTGGAAAACCCGACGAAGTGCCGGTTCGATCCGAAAGTCGTGCAGTGCAAAGGATCCGACGGCCCGGATTGTCTGACTGCTCCGCAGGTTGAAGCCGCGCGAAAAATCTACGCGGGCGCCTCCAACACGCGAACCCGCGAGCCGCTGTATCCAGGACTCCAGCCCGGAAGCGAGTCAGGCTGGAACCAGTCGGTGGCGGCGCGCCCGGTCGGCTATGCCGAAGACTTCTTCAAGTACATCGTCTTCAAAGCCAATGACAGGTGGGATCCGAGGGAGCTGAACTTCGATGGCGACGTTGCGACGACCGACAGGACCGCGACCGGCCTCAACGCCGTCGACGCCGATTTGACGAAGTTTGTCGAACACGGCGGCAAGCTGCTTATCTATCATGGCTGGAGCGATCCCGGCATCCCGCCGTACAACGCCGTGAACTACTACGAGAGCGTCCTGAAGGCGACGCCCGGCAGGAAGGCGGTGCGCGGCTCCGTGCGGCTGTTCATGATTCCGGGGATGGGCCACTGCGGAGGCGGCGACGGCACCAGCACGTTCGATATGGTGACGGCGGTGGATCGGTGGGTGCAGACGGGAACTCCGCCGTCGGAGATTCCGGCGTCGAAACTCGCCGATGGCAAGGTTGTTCGCACGCGGCCGGTGTGCGCGTACCCGGCGGTCGCGACTTACAAAGGGACAGGAAGCACTGATGAAGCCGCAAACTTTACTTGCAAGTAGCGCGTTGGTAGCCGCCGCCGTGTGCGTCGTTGCGGCGGCGGTGACGGGCGCGACCCGGATCGGCGGCCGCGGCTTCAACGCGTCGGTGATGGACCTCGCGACGCAAGGGTACGTCGAAGAGGAGTTCTTCGTCGCTGGCTCGGCGCGCACGTACGACATCCCACGGGATCAGATGTTGAACGGGACGCCGGCAGAGGCCCCGCATCCGTTCAAGACACGCATCGTGGTTCGACGGCCCATTTCGGCCGCCAGGTTCAACGGGACCGTTGTCGTCGAGTGGACCAACGTGTCTGAAGGCTTCGACAACGAGGTCGAGTGGTTCCACAGCGGCGAGCACTTCGTGCGGGCGGGCTACGCGTGGGTGGGCGTCTCGGCTCAGAACGTCGGCGTGAGCACGCTCAAGCAGCGCAACGCCGACCGCTACAGCTCGCTCGACGTCACAGACGGCGGCACGGTCATGGGCGACGGCCTGTCGTACGACATCTTCTCGGCCGCAGGCGCAGCCGTTCGCGGCAAAGGCGGCGTCAACGTGATGGGCGCCCTCAAGGCCGATCGCGTGATTGCCTCCGGGCACTCTCAGTCTGCCGGGCGGCTGGCGACGTACTTCAATTCCGTGCATCCGCTCGCGCCCGTCTACGACGCTGTCGTCCTGCACGGCGGCGGCGGGAAGATGCGCACCGACCAGCCCGTCAAGATCTGGAAGCTGCTGTCGGAGACCGACGTCCTCGCTCAAGTCGCCTCGCGGCAGCCTGACAGCGACAAGTTCCGCACGTGGGAAGTGGCGGGCGCGTCGCACCTCGACATCAGGCACGCGACGGAGCTGGTGAAGCTCGGGCTGCGCAGCAGAGACACGATGCTGCCGAATCCACCGCCGGCGCCGGCCGCTGGGGCGGGCCGGCGGGGCGGCGGCCCGTTTGGCGGCGCGCCGGGCCCGTACAACGGGTGCAACCATCCGCCGCTGAGCCGCATCCCGTCGGAGTACGTGCAGAACGCGCTCTACGATCACATGGCGCGCTGGCTCAAGGACGGGACGCCGCCGCCGACCGCCCCGCCGATCGATATCAAAACCGACGGCGAGCGGCCAGCCATCGTGCGCGACAGCTTCTTCAACGCGCTTGGCGGCATCCGTCTCGCCGAGCACGACGTGGCGACCGCCGTCAACAGCGGCGAGAACACCGGCAGCGGCTTCTGCTTCCTCACCGGCTGGCACGAAGACTTCGACAAGGCGCGTCTGTCGGCGTTGTATTCGAGCCACGCGGCGTACGTGTCCGCCGTCAAGGCCACGACCGAGAAAAACCTGAAGGCGGGCTACATCGTGAAAGCCGACGCGGACAAGACGATCGCGGCAGCCGAACGTTCGGAAATCGGCAAGAGCTAACAATCACCCAATTACCCAATTACCCAATTACCCAATTACCCAATTACCCAATTTCCCAATGACTCAACCCGGCTGGCACTTTCTTCAGATTCCTGGTCCGACCAACGTTCCCGATCGCGTGCTGCGCGCCATGGCGCGGCCGACGATCGACCATCGCGGGCCCGAGTTCGCGGCGCTCACGCTTGATCTCATCGGCGGGCTCCAGCGCGTGTTCAAAACGAAAGAGCCGGTGATCATTTATCCGGGCTCAGGCTCCGGCGCCTCCGAAGCGGCCTACGTCAACACGCTCTCGCCGGGCGACCGTATCGTCGTCTTCGAGACCGGACACTTTGCGCTCCAGTGGAAGAAGATCGCCGAGCGGCTCGGGATTCGAGTCGACTATGTGCCTGGCAGCTGGCGGAGCGGCGCGTCGGACGTCGAGCTCGAATCCCGCCTGACGGCGGACAAGGCCCACGAGATCAAAGCCGTCGTCGTCGTTCACAACGAGACGTCCACGGGCGTGGCGAGCCGGATTCCCGACCTGCGCAAGGCGATGGATCGGGCGAAGCATCCGGCGCTGCTCATGGTGGACGCCGTCTCGTCGCTCGCGTCGTTCGACTATCGGCACGACGACTGGGGCGTCGACGTCACGGTCTGCGGATCGCAGAAGGGCCTGATGGTGCCGCCCGGCCTCGGTTTCTGCGCGGTGTCGAAGAAGGCGAGAGCGGCGGCCGCAACCGCGAAGCTGCCGCGGCACTACTTCGACTGGGAGGAAATCCTCACGCAGAACGACAAGGGTTTCTTCCCGTATACGCCGGGCACGAATCTGTTTTACGGGCTGCGCGAGGCGCTGCGGATGATCGAAGAAGAAGGCCTCGCCAATGTGTTCGCTCGCCACGCAAGACATGGCGAGGCGACGCGCGCGGCCGTGCGCGCCTGGGGGCTCGAGATCGTCTGCGAGGATCCGCGCGAATACTCGAACTCGATGACGGCGGTGTTCATGCCCGAAGGCCACAACGCCGACGAGCTGCGGACCGTCATCCTCGACAACTTCAACATGTCGCTCGGCGTCGGGCTGTCGAAGTTCGCCGGCCGCGTGTTCCGCATCGGCCATCTCGGGAGCTTCAACGACCTCATGCTCATCGGCACGCTCGGCGGCGTGGAAATGGGCCTCCGCGTGGCCGGCGTTCCACACCGTGAGGGCGGCGTCATGGCCGCCATGCAGTCGCTGGCGACCTCAGTGAGTTCGTCATCGACGCCGGCCGTCGCCCACGCCCGGTGAGCGCGGCCGATCTCGAGCACGCGCTCAGAAAAGCGATTCGCGGGCCCGGGAGTGAAGTTCGTTTCGATCGCGGCAGCCGCGCGCTCTACGCCACCGACGCGTCGAATTACCGACAGGTCCCGATCGGCCTCGTTGTTCCCCGTAATGCGGAAGATGTCGCAGCCGCGGTAGCGGTGTGCCGCGAATTCGACGCGCCGGTGCTCCCGAGGGGCGCCGGCACAAGCCTCGCCGGCCAGTGCTGCAACGTCGCCGTCGTCTTTGATTTCTCGAAATACATGAACCGGATCGTGGAAGTCGATCCGGATCGGCGCTTCGCCCGCGTTCAGCCAGGCGTGGTGCTCGACACGCTTCGCAACCGGGCGGAACAGCACAAGCTGACGTTCGGACCCGACCCTTCAACCCACAGCCGCTGCACCCTCGGCGGGATGATCGGCAACAACTCGTGCGGCACGCATTCGCTGCTCGCCGGGAAGACCGTCGACAATGTCGAGGAGCTGCACATCCTGCTCTACGACGGCACCGAGCTGACGGTGGGGGCCACGAGCGACGCTGAGTTCGACGCGATCAGTCGAGAGGGCGGCCGGCGAGGGGACATCTACGGCGGGCTCCGCGCGCTGGCGTCGAGGCACGCGTCCGACATCCGCGTGCGGTTTCCGCAGATTCCCAGACGCGTGTCCGGCTACAACATCGAGGATCTCCTGCCCGAGCGCGGGTTCCATGTCGCCCGCTCGCTCGTCGGCAGCGAAGGAACGTGCGCGATCGTGCTCGATGCCAAAGTCACGCTCGTCCGCAGCCCGCAGCACAGGTCGCTCGTCGGGCTTGGATACGCCGACGCGTTCGAGGCGGCGGATCACGTGCCGGAAATCCTGCAGTTCAAGCCGATCGGCCTCGAGGGATTCGAAGGGGCGATGGTCGACGGCCTTCGCTCGAAGGGCGCCGCGAATCTGGAGCTCCTGCCGCAGGGACGCGGGATCCTGCTGGTCGAGTTCGGCTTTGACGATCCGGGCCTAGCGCAGCAGACAGCCGAGCGCTTGATGGCGGCGCTCAAAGGCGCGGCGCCGGCGCCTGAGATGCGACTCTATTCCGCGGCCGAGACCCGTGCGGTGTGGAAGCTGCGGGAATCAGGACCGCGCGCCGCCGCCAACGTGCCCGGGACTCCGCCTCGCTGGGAAGGGTGGGACGATGCGTCGGTAGCGCCGGAGAAGCTGGGCCCGTATCTTCGGGAGCTTCGCGCGCTGTTGCACGATTACGGGTACCAGGCGACGTTCTATGGGCACTTCGGCCACGGCTGCATCCACATGCAGGTCAGCTTCGATCTGCAGAGCACGGCCGGCGTGCGTAAGTACGGCGAGTTCGTCAACGATGCGGCAGACCTCGTCGTCCGCTACGGCGGATCGCTGTCGGGCGAACACGGCGACGGCAAATCGCGAAGCGCGCTGCTGCCGAAGATGTTCGGGCCCGAACTGATGTCGGCGTTTCGCGAGTTCAAGTCGGCGTGGGATCCTCTCAACCGGCTCAACCCGCACAACATTGTCGACGCCGCGCCGGCTGTCGAGCATCTTCGTCTTGGTGCCAGCTACGCACCGCTCGAGCCGCCGACGCGGTTCAGGTTTCCTGACGACAACGGGTCGATGGCGAAGGCGGCGCTGCGGTGCATCGGCATCGGCGAGTGCCGCAAGCACGACGCCGGCACGATGTGTCCGAGTTACATGGCGACGCTCGAAGAGGAGCACAGCACGCGCGGCCGCGCGCACATGCTGTTCGAGGCGCTTCGGGGTGACGTGGTCCGCAGCTGGGACGACGAGCAGGTCAAGGAATCGCTCGACCTGTGCCTGTCGTGCAAGGCGTGCAAGAGCGAGTGTCCGACGAACGTGGACATCGCGACCTATCGTTCGGAGTTTCTCTCCCACTACTACGAGACGCGCCGCCGGCCGCTGCACGCGTACGCCTTCGGCATGGTGGACAAGTGGCTGTCGCTGGCGTCGATCGCGCCGTCGCTGGCCAACGCGACCGTTCAGGCGCCTGGTGTGAGCGCGATTGTGAGGCAGGCACTCGGCATCGCGCGGCAGCGAAGCATTCCCACGCTCGCGCCGGTGAGCTTCCGCAAGTGGGCGAGTTCGCAGAACGTGCCGACGAGCGGCGGCGACGTGATCCTCTGGGTCGACACGTTCAACAACTCGTTTCACCCCGAGACGACCCAGGCGGCTCTCGACGTGCTCATTGCAGCCGGCTGCCGGGTCTTCATTCCGCAGGACCGGTTGTGCTGCGGGCGTCCGCTGTACGACTTCGGCTTCATCGATCAGGCGATCGAGTACCTGCGGCGGATTCTCGCCGCGCTGGCCGATCCGATCGACCGCGGCATCCCGATCGTCGTCCTCGAGCCGAGCTGTGCTTCGGTGTTTCGAGACGAGCTGCGAAACCTGCTGCCGGACGATGTGCGCGCGGAAAAGCTTCGGGCGCAGACCTTCCTGCTGAGCGAATTCCTGGAGCGCAAGGTGCCGGGCTACGCGCCGCCAAGGATCTCGAAGCGCGTGATGCTCCACGGGCATTGCCACCACAAGGCGATCCTGAAGATGGGCGACGAAGAATCGCTTTTGACGAGGATGGGCGCGGAACTGCAGTCGCTGGATGCGGGCTGCTGCGGGATGGCCGGCCCGTTCGGAATGGACGCGCACAAGTACGACGTGTCGATGGCCATCGGCGAGCGCGTGCTCCTGCCGGCCGTGCGTCAGGCTGATGCTGAAACGATCATCGTGTCTGACGGCTTCAGCTGTCGCGAGCAGATCTCACAGGCCACCGGTCGGCACGCGCTGCATTTGGCCGATGTCCTCAAGCTGGGATTGAGGCAGCAGACGTAGTGTCCGGTATCTACCGCGCCGGCAGAATCGCAATGCGATCGCCGGCGAACGAGCCGATCCAGTACGAGCTGCCGACTTCGACGGCAACCGTCGCGGCGCCGAAACCGTTTCCTGCAGGCCGCTTCAGCACTTCCTTCACGGTCAGCGTCTTGGGATCCACTTTGACGACGGTCGACGCCGCCTGTCCCGTGCCTTGTCCGGCAGCGAGGATCGAGCCGTCGCGCGCCCACCGGATGTTGTCGACGCGGAAGCCAAGCGGGATCTCGTCGCGTGTCGGCGGAGTCTTGCCGCGTGACAGCCGGAAGAACGACTGGCTGCCCCACGCCGCGACATATAGCGTCTTGCCGTCGTTCGACATCTCCAGGCCGTTGGCGCCGGCGGCTTCGCTGCCGGGCACCTTCTGCCAGCCCGACGCGGTATGCCACTCCCACAACTCGCCGTTTTTCTCGCCCGTCATCATCCGCTGAGTCGCGGCCGGCGCGCCGCCTCGAGGCAGGAAGTTGCTGGCGATGAAACCACCGTCTGGCAGGCCGCGGACAGAGTTGAGGCCGATCGGGTCGGCGGCGACTGCGCACCCGATCCACGTGAGCACCGGTGTCTGCGGCCGCGCGTCGAGCTCGAACACCTCGATTGCTTCACGCCCTCCGTGTCCGACGACGAAGAGACGATGGACGTTGCGCCGGCCAGGGAGGATCGACAACCCGTGCGTGGTGAATTTCGACGCATCCGGCGGCCCCGGACACTTGTCGTAGGTCTTCGCGTCGAGCCGATCCTTCGCTGAGGCGGACGGATACGCCTTCGTCGTCGTCCGGTCGCTGACACGAAGGAGATTGATCCCGCCGGCGCCGCCGAACACTCCGGTCACGACCCACGCCCCGCCCGGCACGATCACGAGGTCCTCTGGCCCCTGCTGTCCGCAGACGAACTTGACGTCGGCCGCATCAACGCAAGGTGGCGGTGGACCGGGCTGCGGTGGCGGCTGGGCGATCGCCGCCGATGTGGAGACCCATACCGCGGCGGAGACCATTACGACTAGTGGGATCAGTTTCATGTAGCCGGCTCCTCTTCAAACGCCCTCTCCGGGTGCATCCGGAACGCCAGCAGCGAACCGACGAGCAGCAGGCCGAGGGATCCGAGAAACGGCAGCTGCCAGTTGCCGGTCCAATCGACGATGTAGCCGAAGGCCGTCGGTGACAACGCCGCGGCGACGGCCGATCCGGTGTTCATCAACCCGCTCGCCGTGCCGGAGTACCTCGGCGCGATGTCCATCGGAATCGACCACATCGGACCGATCGTCAGCTCGGCGCAGAAGAACGCCGCCGCCATGCTGATCACGATGACCGTCAGGTTGTGCGTGAGAAACACCATGAGCATGAACACGAACGAGAGCAGGAACGAGACGACGACGAAGTCGCGCCGCGCCTTCCGCAAGTCGTGCGTCCGTTCGAGAATGCGATCGCTGATCACGCCGCCAAGGTAGTCGCCTCCGACGCCGGCGAAGAAGACGGCCGACGAGAAGATCGCCGACTGTGAGAGCTGCAGATGGTATTCGTTCGCGAAGTAGAGCGGCAGTCAGTTCAGGTACATCCACAACGTCCAGCCGTAGCAGAAGTACACGATGGTGATCGGCGCCATGCGGCGAATCAGACGAGCCCACGGGATCTGGATCTGTTGTTTCTTCGTGGCCCCCTGGCCGCGGTTCGGCAGCTTCGCAAGATCGTCGGGCGTGATGCTCGCGTGCTCCGCTGGGACGTCCCGGTAGTACCAGACCCATGCGACCACCCATGCCAGGCTGCCGATGCCGAGCGCCACAAACGCGCCGCGCCAGGCGACAACGCCGATGAGCGCCACCATCATCAGCGGCGTGACGGAGTTGCCGATGCGGGAAAAGGCATGCGTCAAGCCCTGGGCGAACCCACGACGTTCCGCGGGCACCCAGCTCTGCATGGCTCGCGTCGCGACCGGAAACGTGGCGCCTTCGCCGATTCCCAGGAGCAACCGCACCATATATAAGGATGTGAGGCCGCCGACGAGCCCGGTCAGAGCGGTGGCCGTCGCCCAGACGAGCCCGCAGATAAACAGCGTTTTTCGCGCGCCCCAGCGGTCGCCGAGCCAGCCGCCAAGAATCTGGAAGATCGCGTAGGTGACGCCGAACGCGCCAATCACCTTACCGAGCTGGCCGCGCGTCAGATGCAGGTCGCGGATGATGTCGGCCCCGGCCGTCGCCATGTTCTGGCGGTTCACGTACGTGATGAAATACATCAGGCACAGCAATCCCAGGACGAGGGACGGCGCTGGCAGGAAAGCTGAACGCTTGAGCGACACGGCGACAGAGCCTACCATAGGCGTGATTGGTGATTTCGCAGGGCTGAGGGCTGAGGGCTTTCTGTAGGAGTGGCCGATGCGTTTGCGCCACGCGGTGATTCTCGCGATGACAGTTGTTGGCTCGAGCCTTTCTGCTCAAACATCGGGGACCGGCGCGTCGTCGACCGACGTCCTGCCGTTCAAAGCCACGGAGACGACGCTTCCCAACGGACTGAAGGTCGTTGTCGTTCCTACAGGCTTTCCGAATCTGGTCAGCATCCAGATTCCTGTCCAAACCGGGTCGAGAAATGAAGTCGAGCCCGGCAAGTCGGGCTTCGCGCACTTCTTCGAGCATCTGATGTTTCGCGGGACGCCGAAGACTCCGCCGGAGAAGTACCGCCAGATCATGGCCAGCGCCGGCGCGCGGGACAATGCCAGCACGGGGGACGACTCGACGCATTACTACTCGACGTTCGCCAAAGAAGATCTGGAGACGATTCTCGCGGTCTACGCGGACATGTTCCAGAACCTGTCGTACTCGGAGGCGGACTTCAAGACCGAGGCGCGGGCCATCCTCGGCGAGTACAACAAGAACAGCGCGCAACCGCTCGAGAAGCTCTTCGAGATGCAGCGCGATCGGTTCTACCAGGCACACACCTACAAGCACACGACGATGGGATTCATCAGGGACATCGAGAACATGCCGAACGAGTACGCGTACTCGAAGCTGTTCTTCGAGCGCTGGTACCGTCCGCAGTTCACGACCGTGATCGTCGCCGGCGACGTGACTCCGGAAGCAGTGCTGCCGCTCGTGCAGAAGTACTGGGGAGCGTGGAAAGGCGTGTCGTCGGGCGGATCGGCCAGGCCCGTACAGATTCCAAAAGAGCCGCCGCCGAGCAGTGCGAAGTACGTGCACGTTCCGTGGACGAGCGACACGTTGCCGTGGGTGACTGTCGCATTTCCCGGCCCGGCGTTCGACGAGAACAGCAAGGAGTCGGCGGCCGTCGAGATGCTGGGCACCATCTACTTCGGCCAGACGTCAGACCTCTACAAGAAGCTGGTCGTGGCCGAGCAGAAAGTCGACCAGCTCCGCGCCGATGTCCCATCGAGCATCGACTCGTCGCTGTTCACGGTGACGGCTCGGGTGAAGAATCCGGCCGATGCGGCGTACGTCCGCGATCAGATGCTGTCGACGTTTGCCGCCGCCCGCTTCAGCCAGGTGGCGGCGGAACGGCTGGGTGAGGCGAAGTCGAACACGCGCTACTCGTTCGCTCGCACGATTGACAGCACCGAACGTGTGGCGGCAGTCGTTGCCGCCTATACGCCGTACAAGCGCTCGTACCAGACGGTCAACAACTTCTATCGCACCCTCGAGTCGCTGGCCCCCGGCGATCTTCAGGCGACAGCGGCGAAGTACTTCACGGACGCCGGACTGATCGTCGCGACGCTCTCGAAGGACTCTCTGCCGGCCGCTATCGAGAAGGCCCCACCGCTCAAGGCGCCCTCCGCGATAACCGCGACACCTGCGCCGCCTGTTCACGGAGTCGTGTTTGGCGCACCGCCGTCCGGCGAGTTCTCCACGAGCTGGCCGATCGTCCTCCAGAAATCGCCGTCTCCGCTAATCAACGTCAAGCTGCTGTTCGGCGTGGGATCGGCGTACGACCCGGCCGGAAAGGAAGGGCTGAGCGCGCTGACGGCGGCGATGGTGACGCAAAGCGGCTCGAAGTTGCTGACGATTGATGAGATCAACGCCCTGCTCTATCCGATGGCGGGCACGTTCGTGGCACGGGCCGACAAGGAGTTGACCTCGATCACCGGAGTCATCCATCGCGACAACTGGAACAAGTTCGTTCCGCTGGTCCTGTCGCAGTTGGTCGACAACGGCTGGCGCCAGGAGGACTTCGAACGGCTGAAGACGCGTCAAATGAACGCACTCGTTCAGGACCTTCGATCGAGCAACGAGGAAGAGCTCGGCAAGGAGCGCCTGCAGACGAACGTGTTCCGAGGCACCCCGTACGGGCACGTGGCGCTCGGGACGGTGGCCGGGCTCCGCGCGATCACGTTGGACGACGTCAGGACGTTCGCGCGCACGATGTACACGCGGGCCAACCTGACACTCGGCGTGAGCGGCAACACGAGCGACGACATGGTGCGCGCGCTCACGGCGTGGCTTCAGCTCCTGCCCGAAGGAACCGCGGCAGCGCACGCGGCCGTGGAGCCGCGGCGTCCATTCGGTCTCGAGGTCGAAATCCTGGAGAAGGACACGCGTGCGGTCGCGATCTCGCTCGGGTTCCCGATCGACGTCACCAGGTCGCATCCGGATTTCGTCGCGCTGTCGATCGTCCGCTCCTGGCTCGGCGAGCATCGCCTGTCGAGCGGGCAGCTCTATCAGCGCATCCGCGAAGAGCGCGGCATGAACTACGGCGACTACGCCTACATCGAAGCGTTCCCGCGCGGCATGTTTCAGTTCTTCCCGGATCCCAACGTCGCGCGCAGCCGGCAGCTCTTCGAAATCTGGATTCGGCCGGTGGAACCGGCCAACGCGCAGATGTCGCTGCGAATTGCCGTTTACGAGCTTCAGAAGCTCATCGCGCACGGCCTGACGAAGGAGCAGTTCGAGGGCACGCGCGATTACCTGATGAAGAACGTGTTCGTGATGACGGCGCGCCAGGACCAGCAACTCGGCTCTGCGCTCGACTCGAAGTGGTACGGGATTCCGGCGTTTACGGAGCACATGCGCGCCGGTCTGTCGAAGCTGACGCTCGATCAGGTCAACACCGCCATCACTCGGCACCTGAACGCCGAGAACCTCTCGATCGTGATCATCGCTAAGGACGCGCAGGGGCTGAAGCAGACGCTCGTGGCTGACGCGTTCTCGCCGATCAAGTACGACGGCGCGAAAGACAAGGCGCTGCTCGATGAAGATCGCGCGATCGGCGCATTGAAACTTCGCATCGCCGCGTCCGCTGTCACCGTCACGCCGATCGCTGACGTGTTTGCACGATGAGGAAGGTCCTTGTCGGCTGCGTCGCGGCAGTTGTCGTGATTGCCGCCGCCCATGCGCAGCCTCCGCAGGGGCTCGTCCGGTCGCAGCTCGTGTGGGTGGACCGCGCCGGCAAGAAGATCGGCGCGCTGGGCGAGCTCGCGGACTACGGCAACATCGAGCTGTCGCCCGATCGGCGTCAGATTGCGGCGGCGGTGCTGAACGACGCCACAAGACGGCGTGAGCTCTGGCTCTACGATGCCGGCGATGGCCGCCGTTCGCGCCTCGACGCGAATCCCGGCGATGAAAACTGGCTCGTCTGGTCTCCGGATGGGAAACGGGTCGTCTTCAACTCGCAGCGAAGCCGCGGTCTCGATATCTACGGGAGAGACACCGCCGCGGGCGCCCAGGAGCAGTTGCTGGCCGTCGACGAGGAACGCGGCCAGTGGCCCGTCAGCTGGTCGCCGGACGGGAAGGACATCCTCGTGGTGACGAACACCGTGGAAACCGGCAACGACATCTGGGTGCTGCCGCTGACAGGTGGACGCAAGCCGTATCCCTTCCTGAAGTCAGCCGCGCAGGAGAACTGGGCAGCCTTCTCGCCAAACGGCCAGTGGGTGGCGTTCAGCTATAAGGAGCCCGGCGCCGACACCGAGCTCTACGTCACGTCGTTTCCGAAACCGGGACCGCGCTATCTCGTGTCGGCTCGCGGCGGATTCCAGGCACGCTGGCGGCGCGACGGCAAGGAGCTGTTCTTCCTGGCCACGAACGGAACGCTGACGACGTCGCTGATGGCGGCGGACGTGAAAAGCGACGGCGCCGACTTCGAGGTGAACGGGGTCAGAAAGCTCTTCGATACGCCGGTGCCGTACCCGCCGTATCACGCATTCGATCTGTCCGCCGACGGACAACGGATCCTGATCAACTCGCTCCTGCTGGGGCCGGGCTCAGGGCGAATCGCGAAGCGTTAAGCAGATGATTCGCGCTGTACTGTTCGATCTCGACGGGACGCTGTACGACCGCGATGCCGCAATGCTGGCGCTCGCGCACGACCAGTTCGACGCCTTCAAAGACAAAATGCCGCCGCAGGTTGACGGGCAGCGGTTCACGACGCGCTTCCTCGATCTCGACGATCATGGGTACGCCAGCCGCTCGGACGTCTACCGCCGCCTCGCCGACGAGTTCGGGCTGGATAACTGGCTGACGGTCGAGCTCGAACGCCATTTCTGGGAAAGCTACAGCCGCCGCTGCGAGATCTCCGACGACACCTGGGCCACGCTGAGGGCGCTGAAAACGGCGGGGAAGCGCCTTGGCGTGGTGACGAACGGCCAGACCGAGTGGCAGACGCGGAAGCTCGAAGGGCTGGGCCTCGGTTCGTTCTTCGACGCCGTGCTCATCTCTGAGTCAGAAGGCATTCGAAAGCCGGACGCGAGGATCTTCCATCGCGCGCTCGAACGGTGCGGCGTCGAGCACCCGGCCGACGCGATGTTCGTGGGCGATCAACCAGAGGTTGACGTCGCCGGCGCCCACGCCGCTGGCCTCGTCGCTGTCTGGAAACGCGTACCGTACTGGGTGCTGGCGGTCGACGGCGTGATGGTGATCAATCGCCTGAGTGAGATCTTGCCGGTGTGCCTGTGACTCAGAGGTTCCAGGGTTCCAGGGGTTCCAAGGGTTCCAAGGGTCCAGGGGTTCCAGAGGTGCGGATGAACGCTAAACTGATTCGCTGCGCTCAGCTGAGCGATGTCGCCATGCTGGCGACGATGATGATCGAGTTTTACGCGGAGGCCGACTTCGCGTTGAGCCGTGAGGCGGCGCAGCGGGCGTTCGAGCAGCTGATTCGATCAGCGGAACGCGGCCGCGTCTGGATTCTCGAATGCAACGCGACGCCGGCAGGGTTTGTCGTCCTCACGGTGGCTTACGCGATGGAATACGGCGGCCTTCGCGGTTTCGTGGACGATTTGTACGTCCGGCCGCAGTTTCGCCAACGCGGATTGGGGGCCGAGGCGCTGGCCGTCGTGAAGGCGCAGTGCGTGGCCACCGGCGTCCGCGCGCTATTCGTCCAGACGGGAACCGACAACGACGGCGCCCAGCGCGTCTACAAACGTGCCGGATTCACGGACACTGGTCACCAGCTTCTCGTCCAGGCGCTCGCGCCTCCCACCCACCGAACCTCTTGAACAAACCCTTGGAACCTCTGGAACCCCTGGAACCCTTGGAACCCTGGAACGAGTCGATCACACGATCGCCACGAGCGGCGAGGGCTGCTGGATGTTTCGATTTGCGCCGTTGACGGAACGCATGAGCCGCCTGGCGATGTCGTCCGCCCGGTTTGGCGGAACACATGAAAAGCAGATGCGAAGCTCGCGCTCGCCGGCCTGATCGACGTAGAACGCTTCTCCACGGACGAACGCGAGCGACTCGGCCTTCGCCTGCGCCTGAACCTGCGACGACTTCTGCCGCCCGGTGAGGCGGCACCACAAATACAACCCGCCGTCAGGAACAGCCCACTGGAGCTTGCCCGCTGCGCCGTGACGCTCGAGCGCGCCGGTCATCGCGTCGCGCCGGCGGCGATGCTCGAGTCGCAACTCGACGAGATGGCTGTCGAACGTTCCATCCGCCAGCATGTCGGCGACGATCAGTTGATTCAGGTTCGGCATGTGCGGGTCGGACCGCTGCTTCAGCAGCGCCAGCTGCTCGATGATCGGCGGCGCGGCCGACAGCCAGCCGAGACGCAAGCCGGGCGCAAGCACCTTCGAGAACGTGTTGAGGTGGATGACCACCGATTGCGTGTCGAGGGAGTGAAGCGATGCAGGGGGCGCGGCGTTCAGGTAGAGCTCGCGGTATGTGTCGTCCTCGATGATCGGCACCCGCAGCCGCGTGGCCAGCGACAGCAGATGCCGACGCAGCTTCAGCGGCATCGTCCAGCCGGTCGGGTTCTGGAATGTCGGGTTCATGTAGATCAGCTTCGGCCGGTATCGCACCACCAGATCCTCGAGCTCGTCGAGATCGTGGCGCATGACGTCCCAGCCGACCAGGCGGGCACCCGCGGCGGAAAACGTATGGATCGCGCCGAGATAGCCGGGTCGATCGACGACCACCGTGTCGCCGGGATCGATGAGGCATCGCGCGAGCAGATCGAGCCCCTGCTGGGCGCCGGCGAGCACGAGCACGTTGTGCGGATGTCCGCCAAAGCGATGAGCGATTGCTTCACGAATCACCGGCAGCCCTTCTGTCGGACCGTGGCCCCACGCGAGTTGGGGCGAGCGCTTGAGCGCACGATCCATGGATCGCCGGTACGCGTCGGTGGGAAACGAGTCGAGCGCCGGTGTGCCGGCGGCCACCGAAAACACGCTCGGATCGGACGCATGGCGCAGCAGATCCCGAATGGCCGAATCGCTCGATCGCGCGGCGGCGGCGGCGACTTTGCCGCGCCAGGCAAACGGGGCACCGGAACTTTCCGGCGCGGCCGAGACGAACGTCCCCCGGCCGACGTGGCCGCGAACGAGACCTCGCGCTTCGAGATCGCGATACGCGTTGACGACCGTCGTCCGGCTGACTTTCAGCGCCTGAGCGAGCTCGCGTTCGGCCGGCAGGCGGAAATCGAGAGCCAGCGTCCCCGTCGTGATGCCGTGCTCGATCGCTTGAGCGATGTGGCGGTACACAGGCCGCGTTCGGGGCAGTCGCCCGCCGCCAAGGCCGAGCAGCGTCAGTTGTGTTTCGTCACACATGAGGGAGCTCCGCATTCTCCAGAAGCAGTCCCAGGCCATTCGTCACACGCGCGTAGCGCGCGTCGGAGCGAAGGACGTCGAATCGCGGCTCGCTGGCGACGTGCATGAGCGAGGGGTCGCGCTCGTCGTAAGCACGGAACAACAGCGCGAATGCGACGTCGAGGTCGCCAAGCCCCGTCCATCCGATCGCGCGATGGTAGGGCGAGACGTAGCGCACGGCACTCATCTCGTCGAGCTCGCGCAGAATCCGTGTCGCCCTGGCACCGTCGCCTCTGACGGCCACCGCATGCGCCAGCCACGCCAGCGTCGTCGGGTCGTGGTGAATGGACGGCAACGCGTCGAGATGCCGCACGCTTTCGTCGACGTCGCCGACCTGCAGCTTCGCCGCGGCCAGCAGGCGATGCGACGGCAGGAAGTCGGCTTCCATGTCGATCGTATGCAGGCAGCGATCGATTGCTTCTTCGTAATTGCCGCTGACGTAGCGCACCCAGGCCGCGCACGTGCTCGCGACGAGGCAGAGCGGGTCGATCTCGCAGGCGCGGTCGGTTAACGCCGCAGCCTGACCCGTCTGCCGGCGCGCGGCAAGGAACAGACCGTACAGCCTGAGCGCCCCTTCATGGCTCGGGTTGATCGCCAGCGCGCGCCGATACGCTCGTTCGGCGCCGGCCCAGTTCCAGTCGCGCGACCGGCGGACCTCGGCCAGCGCGAGGTGCGCGTCGGCTGCTGCCGGATCGATGGCAAGCGCTTTGATGGCCGAAGCCTCCGCCGCGTCGAGGGCCGCCCGAGGTTCGTTGGTATGGTAATCGGCCGCGGCTGCCGTCACTCGCGCGAGCGCCGCGTGCGCGGCGGCGAAGCCTGGATCGAGCGTGACGGCGCGCTCGAAATACATCAGGCACTCGGGCAGCCCGTCGTACCCGGGGCGCTGCCAGTGGTAGCGGCCTTTCAGGTAGTTCTGCTGCGCTTCGAGATGTCGCGTCCCACTCGACGGCGCAGGCGCCCGGTCGGGCAGAAGTTCCACGGCGACAGCTCTCACGATTCGCGTCGCGACCTCCGCCTGGACGAGCAGGCTCTCGGCCTGCGGCCGCTCGAAGGAATCGGCCCACAACTGCGTTTCACCGTGTGCCTCGATGAGCTGCGCCGAGATGCGGACGCGATCGGCCTCGGTCCGTACCGTCCCTTCGACGATGTAGTGAGCGCGAAGCGCGTCGGCGATTTCGCGAACGGTCCGATCGACGCGCTGAACGCGCGCGCACGAGGAACGAGCGATGACGCCAAGCCGGTCGGCGCACAGCCGGCCAAGCTGCGTGATCAATTCTTCGGTGAGTCCGCTCGCGAATGAGTCCGGAACGGGCGCTTCGCCCAGATGCGTGAAGGGCAGAACCGCCAGCCGATGCTTCGTGTCGATGGTTGCGGCCTGCTCGTACGACCCGCTCACGCCGTTCATGCGCTCGACGCGAGCGATGAATCGGTAGCCTCGCCTGTGCAGGGTCTCGACGAAGCGCGGGCGCTCGGCGTTGTCGCCGAGAACGGCGCGCAGGCGCTTGATGGCCGCGTTCAGTCCGTGTTCAAAGTCGACGAACGTGCCTTCCGGCCACAGCTGGTCGCGCAGCTCGTCTCTCGTGAGCAGCTCACCCGGATGCTCGAGCATCAGAGCGAGCACGGCAAATGGCTGCTCCTGCAGCCGCAGGCGCACGCCGTCTTTCCGCAGTTCGCGTGTCCGTGAGTCGAGCTCGAATCGTCCGAATCTGAAGTCCGTCACGGCCTCCTCCGTTGGCTCTTCAGCATCCCGCACGCGCCCTCTCCTGTCGAGTCCAATCGAGAATTGGACTGGTTCCCCCAAGGCGCCACGAACGGACATCTCAAATCACCACGTCACCTAATCACCATATGTTGCAATGAATTATCCCGTCGCCAACGTTTCACCTCGCCCGTATCCCCGCGTCATTGAGATAGCGCGATCGCGGGGCCATATTGGCCTGCATGACACACATTCTTCTTGCGCTCCTGCTCGCGAATCTCCCGCTCATCGTGCGAATCGACCCGGCGACGAAGGTGCTGGTCACGGTTGAGGGTGCCGCCCCCGTCGCACGCTACTTCGTCCGCCTGGACGACGAGACGCTGACCGTGCTGAATCTCAGTGCGGCCGGACTGCCGAAGCGCCAGCTGCTTGGCATGGCCACCGACCATCCCGATTGGATGGCCGCCACGTGGAAGACGATCTACAAGGACAACGGCCTTCGCGTCGGCCCGACCGGTGTGTTCGCAAAGGACCGGAAGCTTGCCGATCTCGACGAGGTCGTCGAGCGGATTCCGCGCGGGCGGGTGGTGTCGGTGAAAAAGGATTAGTGGACGGTTGTCGTTCCAAGGGTGCCAGGGGGTGGCACCTCTGGCACCTCTGGTGCGATCAGTGTCCGTCGGCGGGCTCGGTAATCCAATGCGCCGCGAAGAAGGTCGCGGCAATCGCTGCATAGGCGATCGCGAAGGGCCAGGCGGGTGAGAGCCTGAGGACTGTGTCGCCCTCGGTCCACTGGTACGAATGCATGATGCCGGTTGCGGAGAGGATCGCGGCGAGGCTGCACCACGCGGCTGCGGCCGTCCACTTGCGTTCGATGACGCCGACGACAGCGGCCGACAGCAGCATCGACGTGAACAGGAATCCCTGTTCGAGCGAGAAGACCCCATGAATCCACGTGTCGGTCTTCTGGAACTCTCCGATGAGCGCTTCGGTGAACGGCCGCGCGGGAGTGCCCATGCCTGCGGCCTTCAACCCGTTCTTCGCCATCAGCGCCGCCCACGCGCCGATGCCAGGCAGCAGCCCGATGACGACGGCCGGCGCGTGCTCACGCGGTGTCGCTTGAAACGCCTGGGCGCTGATCACGATACCGATCCACAGCACGATGGCCATGCCCGCGTCGATGGGCACGGCCCACGCGATCCAGGCGAGCGTGCCCGTCAGGCAGATGATCGTGATGAAGGCGCCGTTCAGCACTGAATAGCCCACGCGCGCGCCAAGCGCCTTCCATCCCGGGTGGCCGATGTAGATCGTCGTCGGAAACGTCGACCCGAACAGCGCCGCCGCGATGCTGCCAAGCCCGTTGATCATCAGCGATGGTCGCGTCTGGTACGGATCGCCGGCCGCCTCCGCTGATTCGATGTTCTGAAGCGATCCGAGCACGTTGAAGAGTCCCATCGCGATGATCACCGAGACGTACGGCAGCAGGTGGCCGCCGCGAAGCGCGGCGATGATGTCGCCGATGACCGGCACCGGCACATGAATCGAGGCCGGCGCAGGCGTGGCGCCGCTCGGCGCGATGCCGATCAGCCACGAGAGCAGCGTCCCGAGTCCGATCGCGACGAGGCCGCCCGGAATATGACCCTTGAATCGGACGCGGCCGAAGTAGGTCAGCAGCACGACACCAAAAGTCGTGAGGCCGACGATCGGCCGCGCGAACGCGCGGAACAGGAATCCGAACGAAATGAAGCCGAGCGCGATGCCGGCGAGCGTCGAGAGCAGCGCCGCTCGCGGCGTCGCCTTGCGGACGCGTTCGGCCACGAACGCCGCGACGAGCTCGATGAGCCCGGAGCAGAGCGTCGCGACCAGGCCCGCCTGCCACGCCACGCGTGCCGGGTCGGCCGCGCCGGCGGCCGTCGCCAGCGCCTTCGCCGGCAGCATCACCAGGAAGACATGTGCGATCAGCGAGACCGTGTTGATGCCGTATGGCAACGCGCAGATGTCGGTGCGCCCGGTGCGCGCGGCGAGCCTCTTCGCCTGGACCGCGTAAAAGAGATTGCCGAGGAGAATCGAGACGGCGGCGCCAGGCAGCACGCGGCCGTAGATCAGGTCCGGAGGAAACCCCAGCACGAACCGGCAGAGCGTGTCGATGAGCAGCAGCTGAACGAGGTTGTCGAGCGCCAGGCCGAAGAACCCGTCGATGTCGCCCCGTACAAGCCATTTCATGGCGATATTCTAGGGGCTAGAGGTCAGAGGCTGGCCTCTAACCTCTAACCCCTTAGAATGGGCGCCGTGAGCCGCTTCCTTCGCCTGCTTGTCGCGACCGGTGTGGTGGCCGCTCTCGTCGTGGCGCTTGGCGCCCAGGAGCGTGACCGCTCGAAGATTCCGGACAAGTACAAATGGAACCTCGCCGACATCTATCCGTCGGACGCCTCCTGGCGCGCGGCCAAAGAGGCATTCACGGCGGAGATTCCGGCTTTTGGAAAGTACAAGGGAAGCCTCACGGCGTCGCCGTCGGCGCTGGCTGATGCGCTCGATGCGATTTACTCGAAGAACAAA
>Ga0137395_10000216_pt1 | contig 21922 bp, 21 predicted proteins | sample czobulk216metaG_FD_108283 | JGI IMG/M metagenome (GOLD analysis project Ga0137395, IMG submission 108283) | Vadose zone soil microbial communities from Angelo Coast Range Reserve, California, USA - czobulk2.16 metaG | ecosystem: Environmental > Terrestrial > Soil > Vadose zone | place: USA...
AGCACCAGCTGATTGTCTGGATCGCTCCCGAGTAGCCACCGCGCGTCGGGGCGCATGTAGCACGTCATGCCCGCGCCCCAATTCTTCTCGTTGTAGTTGATGCTGCGATTGGGGTGATAACTGACGCCCCAGACATTCAGTCCGAGTTGCTGACATGGGCCGAGTGTGTTCTCCCCGCGGGCGTGAATCTCGTCCTGCGCCCGGGAGGCCGTCGGCCATGCGATCAACACGATGGCCAGGAAGATCGGCTTCGCGGCTGCTCGCATACAACACCTGCCGGTGTTGTTGCGTGCAAAACAAACACCACGGTGTTGTTGTCGAGTTGGCGTTGACGCCGCGTTTCACATCGTTGGCAAGACGCGTCCGTCAGTGAGCACGTCGCGTGAGAACTAAAGATGAGTCGAACTCAACCGACGGACGCGTCGTTTCGGTCTTCAGGCAGTCGTCTTCATCCAGTCAGCGGCGCGCTGTTCCATTTCCTGCGGTGTGAGATCTTCCTTGCGTGTAGCGATCGTCCACTGGTAGCCGAATGGATCGACAAACGTTCCGCTTCGATCGCCCCAGAACTGATCAGCCATCGCGCCCATGTTCCCGTGTACCCGTCCGCCCGCGCCGATGGCGCGATTGAACAGCGCGTCGCAGTCTTCGACGTACAGGTAAAGCGCGGCCGGCGATCCGCCGAACGCCTTGGGGCCTTTCCCCTGCATCACGTCGTTCAGCATGATGCGGGAGTCGCCGATCTGAATTTCCGAGTGGAGGATTCTTCCCTTCTCGTCCTTGAAGCGTCCGGTTTCCTTCGCGCCGAAAGCCTTCGTGTACCAGTCGATCGCCTCCGCCGTATTGTCGAGCGTCAGCTGTGGTGTAACGGTGTGGTGACCTTCAGGAATTGCGCTCTTCGCTTTTCGAGCCATCACTAACCTCCTGCTTTGGGGACACGTGATGTGAAGCAAAGGGCGAGCCGACTACTTGAACCCGGGCCTGTGGAGTGGCTCCACCATTACAAGGTAAAGTTCACCCTCGATGGCGAGCACGACAGGAGTGCCTATCACCTACGGTACCGGCACGGCGCGGCGGACGGCCCTGGTGCTCGCCTCGGCGACGCTGACGGTTCATGGACTGCTGCTGCTGAACGACGGGGTCTACTGGGACGGGCATCTCATTTACACGTATCTCTACGAGCGCAACTGGGCCGAACTGTCGACGATGTTCCGCGAGGGGGGTGCGCCGCAGACGGCGGTCATTCACTGGTTGCTCGGGCAATCTCTGCACCGGGTCTTCATCTACAAGCTGACCGCGTTCGTTGCCATTCTTGTCGCGACGCTCGCGATCTGGCGTCTCGGTGCCGAGTCGCGTCGCGTGACCAACGGTGAAGCCGCGTGGATTGCAGTTCTGACGATGGCGTACCCAGGGTACAGAGTCGCCGTGGAGCTCATTGAGACTCCCAGCCTGATCTGCTACGGGTGCTTCTTCCTGGCGGCCTGGATCGACTATCGAGCGTTGCATCGCGATCGCGGCCGCGCGGTCGCGCTTCATCTGCTCACGGGCGTGCTGTTCGTGCTCAGCTTCACCCTTCCGTCGATGGTGCCGATGTTCGCAGGTTATGTGCTCTTCGCCATGCTGACGTCACAGAGTCGATGGCTCGATCGCGTCACCTGGGTTCTTGTGCTGATTGCGGCGACCTCCATTCGCTGGATGCTGCGACCAGGCGGCGGTCATGAAGGCTACAACCAGGTATCGCTGTCGGTTTTCTCCGCCATTACCGAATTCGGCTGGTTCCTCCGGTACGCGATCTACGACACGACGAATCGTGCGATCGCCGGTCTCATCGCGCAGCCCCTTGTTGCGCTTGGCGCGCTGCTGGCGGCGCGCGCGACATTTGCTGCTCCGTCCGCGTGCGACGAAACCCCGCGGGCCGATCTGAGAACGTTCGGTTTCTCCATCGTGTTGTTCGGACTCGCGGTCGGTCCGTATGCGGTCGTTGGTAAGCATCCCCTGCTGGACGGATGGACCACACGGCACGCACTGCTGGTCGGCTTGCCGTTTGCCATGGCAATCGTCGCGTTCAGCTCGATGTTGGAGCGGCTTTGGCGGCCGAAGCCATACGTCCGACAACTCGTACTCACCGTCGTCATCGTCGCGTTTGGCGCGTCTCTTGTGCAGAGCTACCTGGGATGGCAGGCGCGCTGGGTGAAAGATGTATCCGTCCTCACCAATCTGGCGCGAACCCCCGGTGCCGAGCGGTATTCAATCTTTCTGATTGACGATCGCTTTCCCGAAGGTGGGGAGCCAAGCTATCGCCTCTATGAGTGGTTTTCGCTCTTCCGTCGCATCTGGCACGACCGTCCCCGCGCGGCCGTGTTTGGCGAGCCGTCGGTTCAGGACATCGAGCAAGCGCTCGCGCCATTTCACAGCGGCCGCTACTATCTCGCCGACCTCGATCTCCTGGGCTGCGAGGCGAAGCTGGAGATCCGGCGTGGCCGGTACGGCCCCGACGACTTCACGATGGCGCTGACATACTCGTATACGAGGTTATTCAAGCCAGAGCGCCTCCCCGACTATTTGTCACAGGTCACGGCGATTACCGTCAGACCGCGTCCCTTCGACAGACCGGACGCACATTCGGCCAGCGCGGGTTGTTCACCATGAGTCGTAAAAGTGGCGGGCTGGAGAACCGTGCTTGTGATGGTGTTCTCTCCTCTACGACCGAAACTCACGCGTCAGAATTGACGAGGATACGCGAGGGCGGGAAGAGCGAGCAGCATCGGGCTGTCACCACCCGATGCTCGCTCGATTGTCGGCGGAAAAAGTTGGCGGGGTCGACGGGACTCGAACCCGCGGCCTCTGCCGTGACAGGGCAGCGTTCTAGCCAACTGAACTACGACCCCAAAAACCGAAGAGTACTTAAGTTGAAAGTCTAAAGTTGAAAGTAAGTTGCCGACTTACTTCTAACTTTCAACTTTCCACTTCCCACTTTCTTCACTGGTGGGCGGTACAGGATTCGAACCTGTGACAGCCGGCGTGTAAAGCCGGTGCTCTACCACTGAGCTAACCGCCCGGCCCGACAACGTGGACGCGACTGTCCCCTAGAACAGCCCATTGTAGTCCAGCGTTTTGGTTGAGACAAGGCTCGCAACAGGCCTGAGAGGATTTTGGAATGGCCGTTTGTGTTGCCGTGTTGACCTCTTGCAAGTGCGAAGCAGCTCAGGCACACTCATATCAGTAACTGATGGGAGAGACGTGAGCAAGCCAACCGATCTCGTGCAAGGCACGCTCGACGTGCTCATTCTCGCGATCGTGGCGCTCGAGCCGATGCATGGATGGGCGATCGCCCGCCGAATTCAGCAGATGTCGAACGACGTCCTGCAGGTGGGTGAAAGCGCGCTCTATCCGGCGCTCCACAAGCTCGAGCAACAGGGCTGGATTGAGGCGGAGTGGAAGCTGTCAGAAAACAACCGCCGCGCCAAGTATTACGTCCTGACCCGTGCGGGACGCAAGGCACTTGCGAACGAGGCACGGCAATGGGAACGACTCTCGACGGCGATCTCGCTGATCGTCAGCCAGGCGTGAGCACGGACTGAAGGAGACGCGAGATGCCCCGCTGGCTCACACAGCTTCGCCTCCGCTTCCGATCGCTCGTGTACGGCCAGAGAGTCGAGCGGGAACTCGATGAAGAGATGCAGTACCACGTGGACCGGTTGGTCGATGAGGGTCTGCGTGCCGGTCTGCCGCCCGATGTCGCCCGTATCTCGGCCCGACGGCGCCTGGGGGGCATCGCGCAAAGCATGGAAGCCTGCCGCGACGTCCGGGGGCTGACCTTCCTGGATCAGCGGCTCCAGGATCTTCGTGACGCGTTCCGGGTGATGACCCGCACACCCTCGTTGGCCGTTGCAGTCGTCAGCGTGATGGCGATTGGCATCGGCGCGAACACCGCCATCTTCAGCATCGTCAACGCAGTGCTGCTGCGTCCGCTGCCCTTCGAGGAGCCGGATCGGCTGGTGCGGATCTTCACCACGACGGGTGGAGGCGGTGGACGTCTTAACGCGACGGAAGTATCGCCCGGCAAGTTCTACGACTGGCAGCGGGACGCGCACTCGTTCGAGGGCATGGCGATGTACCAATGCTGCGGCGTCAGGGAGTTCGCGCTCACTGGCACCGGCACCGCGCGAACAGTGCGGGGGATAGCTGTCAGCGCGGGCTTTTTCGAGGTTGTCAAAGCCCGGCCCGCGCTCGGACGCGTGTTTCGGCGAGAGGAGGACACACCAGGCGGCAAGCACGTCGCCATCCTGAGCGACCGGTTTTGGAGAAGCGAATTCGGCGGCAACCCGGACGTGATCGGCCGCACGGTGGAACTCAACGCCGAAGCGTATGCCGTCGTCGGCGTCATGCCGGCCACGGCCTCGGTCGCGTCATGGAGCGCGATGGCGGTCGACGTCTGGATCCCGCTCGCAACCACCGACGAGCAGCGTGCCGCCCGTGGGAATCACAATCGGGACGGCGTCGCGCGTCTGAAGCGAGATGTCGAGCTGGCGCAGGCGCAAGCCGAGATGGAGGCCATCTCCGCACGGCTCGCGCGTGAGTTTCCCCAGACAGACGGACAAGGCTGGGGAGCTCTGGTCATCCCGATGCAGGAGGAAATCGTCGGCAACAGCCGCACGATGCTGCTCTTGCTGCTCGGCGCGGTCGGGTTGGTCCTCCTCATCGCCTGCGCCAACGTGGGCAACCTGCTCTTCACTCGCGTCCTGAGCCGACACAAGGAGATCGCAGTTCGCCTGGCGCTTGGCGCCTCGCGCGGACGCGTGTTTCAACAGCTGTTGACCGAAGCCGTGCTGCTCGCGGGCGCCGGTGGCGCGCTCGGGCTTCTGGTCGCGTTCGGCACCCTCACGCTGGCCTCGACGCTGCTCGCCGGCCAGGTGCCGAGGGCGGAGGAAGTCTCGATCGATGGGCGAGTGCTGCTATTCGCTCTGGGGGTGTCGATGCTGACCGGCTTGCTCGCCGGTGTACTACCGGCCGTGCGTGCAGGCGGGTCCGACCTCGGCGGTCTCAACGGGGCGCTCAAGGAAGGTGGACGCAGCGACGGTGCGACCGGCGTCGGCACGCGCCGCGTGCTGATCGTGTGTGAGGTCGCGCTGTCGCTGGTGTTGTTGGCGGGCGCCGGCGTGATGATCCAGAGCCTGCTGGCTCTGAGGTCCGGCGACACCGGTTTCGATCCGAACAGCGTCCTGACGATGCGGATGACACTAGTACAGGCGCGGTATCCGACGCCGGAGAAACGGTCGGCATTCTACGAAGCGGCGTTGCAGCGCATTCGCGCGCTGCCGGGCGTCACGGCTGCGGGGAGGATCGACGACCTGCCGTTTTCGAGCGGCGGATCGGCACAGATTCTCGGCCTCGAGGGACGGGGGCCTCGGCGCGACGCGCCGGTCGTGCAGGTCCGGCAGATCACTCCCGGCTACCTGCGCGCCATGGGGATTCCGGTGCTGCGTGGACGCGACGTTGCTGACAGCGATACGGACGTGCTGCTCATCAGTCAGGCCACTGCAAAGCTGTATTGGGGAGCCGACGATCCGATTGGACGCCGCGCGAGATTACCGGCTCTGTCGAGGACGCTGCATCGTGAGGTGGTTGGAATCGTGGGCGACGTCAAGCAGCGGAACCTCATGGAAGGCGCGACGCCCACGGTGTACTTCTACACGCGCGAACCGTCTGGTAGGGCGACGTTTGCCATACGGACGACGGTGCCGCCCACCACGCTCGTTCAGCCAGCCGTTGCAGCGATCCGTGCGGTCGATCCTGAGCAACCGGTCGTAGACGCCCGGACGATGGTGCAGGTGTTCGATGGAGAACTGATACCCCAGCGTTTCAGCGCACTCCTGCTCGGCGCCTTTGCGGGAGTCGCGCTGCTGCTCGCGGCCGTCGGCATCTACAGCGTGCTGTCGTACATCGTGCGCGGGCGCAGCCGCGAAATCGGAATCAGAACCGCGCTTGGCGCGCGGACAGGCGACATCCTTCGTATGGTGATTGTCGAGGGTATGTCGCCCACCCTCGCCGGCATCGCAGTCGGAATGATCGCGGCGCTGGCGTCTGCGAGGGTCATGCGAACGCTCGTCTACGGCGTGAGCGCATCAGATCCGCTGACGCTCGCTGCCGTCGCGGCCACGCTGGCCATTGCTGCATTACTGGCAAGCCTGGTGCCGGCATACCGTGCCCTACGACTGGACCCGGTAGAGGTCTTGCGCGCCGGCTAGAACAGCCCGCTATACGTTGCCTTCCACGCAAGCAACAACAACGCGACCGCCGCGCCGGCGACCGCGCGATACTCGCGATTCTCCATCGCCCGCGACACGCTGAAGCGCCGCTCGCGATCGACGACGCCGATGTGTCGGTATTCTTCGTATGCGTCGGTGAAGATGCGCCGCAGAAACGCTTCCTCGCTCTTGATCGCCGCCGTCAGTGTGATCGCGAGATACACGGCGATGATCGCCGCGACCGCCGCGCTTCGGGACCCGATGGCAAGCCCGGCACCGATAATCGACGATCCGAGATAGAGCGGGTGCGCGACAAATCGATACGGCCCTGATCGCGTGACCTCAAGCGATTTGTTCAAGTGGCCTGCGGCCCAGATGCGAAGGCCTTCACCCGCCGCCGCGACCGGCAATCCTGCGAGGATCGACGACCACGTCGGCGCCGCGAGCCAGAACACCGCCACCCCGCACATGAACCCGAGCGCGACGCGAAAGCGCGCGAACACCTCGACGGCGTGAGCGGCCGGTCCCACCCGCTCAGCCACGACGCACCCCTGCGAGCCGGCGCTCAATGGCCGACATCACTTCACCAACCTCGATGTCTTCGAGACACATCTTTTCCAGCCGGCACTCGCGCAGATGATGGCACTGACAGACCTCGGCCCTCGACACAGTGACATCGTCGGCCGACCATGGGCCGTTGCGCGAGGGCCGTGTCGGACCGTAGATGCCGACGATCGGCGTGCCGACCGCGGCCGCGATGTGCGCCGGCCCGGTGTCGCCGGTGACGAAGAGAGCTGCGCCACGGGCGAGTGTCGCGAGATCGGCGATCGATGTCTGCGGCAGGAGCGTCGCCGCGCCAGACGAAGCGTCAGCCGCGTCTCGGGCGAGCTGCTCCTCGCCCGGCCCCCAAACGACAATCGACGGGAGCCCGTAGGTGCCGCGAAGGGCTGCTGCCACCGCCGCGAATCGCGACGGCATCCACCGCTTGTTCGGCCAGGCCGCGCCGACGTTGAGCATCGCGTAGCGCCCGCCGGTTGCATCCGCGACTCGCCTCGCCACCTCGGAAGGGACCACGTCGATCGGAAACTCGGGCGGTGACGCGGCGGCATGCAGACCAAGAGGCTCGAGCAGACCAAGGTTCGTCAGCACGACATGCGTTTCGTTTTCGTGATACATACCGCCGCCGCCCGGGTCGTACGCTTCGGTGTAGAACAGCCGCGCCAGCGGCTCCCGGACGTAGCGCGACGAGAATCCGATCACGCGTCGTGCCCCGGATGCACGAGCCAGGAACGCCGACTTGATCAGCCCCTGAAGATCCAGCGCGACGTCGTAATGGTTGCGCCGCAGCTCGCGGACGACGCTGAACATCCGGGAGTCCGGCATCTCGAGGCGCCGGTCGATGACGGGCACCAGATCGAGAATCGCCCGGTGCCGAGGGCTCACGAGCCAGTCGATGCGGACAGACGGCATCGCGCGGCGCAGTGCCGCGGCCACTGGAATCGCGTGCACGATGTCGCCGAGCGCACCGAGCTTCACGATCAGGACGCGGTTCACGCCTGCCGTTTCATTCACGCAGGAGCCGCGCGACCAGATCGCGCGTCGAGTGCGACTTGGCGTCGCCGACAATCGCGATCCGCCCGCCATATCCACGCACGACCGCCCGCTCGGGCACGGTGTCGACCGTGTAATCGGTGCCCTTGCAATGCACGTCGGGCTTGAGGAGTGTGAGCAGCCGCTCCACGTTGGGATCGGAAAAGAGAGTCACGTAATCGACGCCGCGAAGTCCCGCCACGAGTTCGGCACGATCGGCCGCGGCGATGATCGGGTGACCCGGTCCTTTGAGCGCGGCCGCAGAAGGATCGTCGTTGACCGCCACCACGAGTCGATCGGCTTCCTGCGCCGCCGCCTGCAGGTAGCGAACATGGCCGACGTGCAGGAGATCGAAGCAGCCGTTGGCGAACGCGACCGTGCATCCGGCTGCGCGATCGCGAGTGACTGCTTCAAGGAGATCTTTTTCTGAAAGGACTTGTCCCACCGTGCTTTCTAAGTTGTCCGCCGCCCTTGCGGCGGACCCTCCTGCGACCAGTTCTCCACCGTGGTGTCATGGTCGCTCGTCACGGCATCGGACAGCTCGCGCGCTGAAACCGTCGCCGTTCCGCGCTTCATGACCACGAGGCCGCCGGCGTAATTGGCCAGCCGCGCGGCCTCGTAGAGCGACGCGCCGGCGGCAAGCGCCAGGCCGAACGTCGCGTTGACGGTGTCGCCAGCGCCCGTGACGTCGGTGACTTCCGACGGTCCGAAGATCGGGATGTGAATCGTTTCCTGTTTGGGCTGAAACAGCGCCATGCCGCGGCTGCCGCGGGTGATCAGCACGCCGTTCATGCGCGTCTTCTTCAGCAGCAGACGGCCGGCCTTCTCGAGCGCGTCGAGATCGTCATTGATGCGGATGCCGAGCGCCTGTTCGACCTCCGACTCATTCGGCGTGCACATCGTCAGGTTCTGGTACTCGAGCAGGCGGTAGCGTGAATCGATCAGGACTGGAACCCGGCGACGCCGCGACCGGCGTGCCACGGCCGCACGCACCATCTCGGCGAGCCGCGGCGTCACGAGGCCGGAGCCATAGTCCGACAGCAGCACCACGTCGGACGTCTCGACGAGCGACGGCAGTTTCTTCTCGATCGTCCGGCCGACCACCTCGGCGATCGGCCATCCCGTTTCGCGATCGATGCGGACGACCTGCTGGCGCGCCGCGTGGACGCCTCCGGCAAGAATCCGCGTTTTGATGGGCGTGCGGTACCGCTTGGAGCGCACAACCGGCGAACGGTCCACGCCGCGATCGAAGCTGGCCAGCAGCCGCTGCCCCTCCGGGTCGGCGCCCACGACACCGGCCAGGCGGGCGCGCCCGCCGAGCGCGGCCACGTTGTTCGCGGCGTTTCCGGCGCCCCCCGCCACGATTTCCGTCGTGTCGTACTTCAGGATCAGCACCGGCGCCTCGCGCGACACACGAGAGACCTCGCCGTAGATGAACTCGTCGGCGATGACGTCGCCGACGATCAGGACGCGCCGGCTGCTGAAGCCGTCGATGAGGCCGAGAAGACGCTCTTTCCGTTCGGCTTCGCCGGGCAGCGGATGAACGGAGCGGGCAATAAGCATCAGAGTTTGCCGAGTATCCAGCTGCTCGCGGCGATCAGATTGTCGACGACGGCGTCGGCTATGAGGCCGTCGGGCCGCTTTCCTTCTTCGCTGGCGCCGTAACCAGTGCGGACGAGCACGCTCTGCGCGCCGACGGCTCGGCCCAACGCCACGTCGAGCCACCGGTCGCCGACGACGAAAGAGCGCGCGGGATCGACGCCGAACTCCCCAGCTGCCCGGTCGACGAGACCGCGGCCCGGCTTGCGGCAGTCGCAGACTTTCGCGTACCCGGCCACCTTGCCGTCGGGATGGTGCGGACAATAGTAGTACGCGTCGATGCGCGCCCCGCCTTTGGCAAGCATGTCGGCCATCTTCTGATGAACGGCGTCCACCGTCTGCTCGGTGAAGAAGCCGCGGGCGATGCCCGACTGGTTCGAGGTGAGCACGACTGCGAGACCGGCGCGATTGAGCACGCGGATCGCTTCAACCGTCCAGGGGAAAAACTCGACTCGCTCCGGCCGGTCGAGATAACCCACCTCTTCGATGATGGTGCCGTCGCGGTCCAAGAAAGCGGCGCGTTCGAATGTCCCGCTCACAGCATCCGCCGTGTCTCGGCAAGCACATCAGCCGCGGCAATCCCCTGCATGCATTTGTGATCGAGCGGGCACTCGCTCAGCCAGCAGGGCCGACACCACACAGGGTGGGCGAAGACGGCGGCTCGGGGCTCGGGACTCGGGGCTCGAGCGCCGCGAGGGCGCGGCGCATTCGTGCGCTCGTCGGTCGGGCCAAACATCGCGCTGACGCTGACCCCCAACGCCGCCGCCAGATGGAGCGCGCCTGAATCGTTCGCTACCAGGGCACGGCAGTTCAGCAGGACGCCCGCGAGCGTCGGGATATCCGTGCTGCCGACGAGATCGAGCATCGTGGCGCGCCGGCCGATTGCGAGCGCTACTTCCGACGCTGTGCTGCGATCGGCTGCTGCGCCGACCATGACGACACCAACGCCGTCATCGGCGAGGCCGGCCGCGAGGTCTGCAAACGCGGTTGGCGGCCAGCGCTTCGAGGATCCAAACGCCGCGCCCGGCGCGAAGGCGACGAGCGGCGTTCGGCCGTTCCAACCTGCGCGCGCCAGGGCGTCGGCTCCAGCCGCACGGCACTCCGGATTCGGATCGAGCGCCGGCACGGGCGAGCCGTTCGGAAAACCCAGCGCGTGGACCAGGTGCCGATATGAATCGACCTGGTGCGTTCCTGCCGGCGCGCGGCCAACGGCACGCGTCAACAGCAGGGCACGCCAATCCGTGCGGTAGCCCCAACGCTCCCGCACGCCCGCACGAGCGGCGATCAACGCCGAACGAAACGAGTTCGGAAAGAGAAGCGCGACGTCCGCACCGGCGATCGGCTGTGGTCCACGTGGCGGGAGCACGACGACCTCGTCGACGTCGGCGATTAACGCAAAAAGCGGCGCAACCGACGGGCGCGCCGCCACGACGATCGATGCCGAGGGCCGTCCACGGCGCACGTCGGCAATGGCCGGCAGGGCCATCACGGCGTCGCCCAGCCAGTTCGGCGCAACCACCACGAAGCGTTCCACGGTGGTTTAATAGTATCAATGAAGATTGCGCTCCTTCAGATCAATCCCACTGTGGGAGATCTGACCGGCAACTCGCGCTTGATTGCCGACGCCGCCCTCGCGGCGCAGCACCAGGGTGCCGACCTGGCGGTGACGCCGGAGCTCGCGCTCGCCGGTTATCTTCCTCGCGATCTTCTACTGAGCGAAGGCTTCGTCAGCCGCTGCTGGGACACGCTCGGCGCCCTTGCAGCAACGCTGGCGAACGGTCCCGCGGTCATCGTTGGACTGCCGGAACCGAATCCGTCGAACGAGGGACGTCCGCTCTTCAACACGGCCGTGCTGCTGCATAAAGGCGCGATCGGCCAGCGGTTTCGCAAGTCGCTGCTGCCGACGTACGACGTCTTCGACGAAGACCGATACTTCGAACCGTTCCGCGGTCCGGAGATCCTCGAGATCTGCAACCATCGTCTCGGCATCAGCATCTGTGAGGACGTCTGGAACGACCGGGATTTCTGGAAGCGGCGCCGCTACCACTTCGATCCGATTCAGGAACTCGCGAAAGCCGGCGCACAGGCTATCGTCAACCTTTCGGCGTCGCCGTTCGCCGCGGGCAAACATCTCTTTCGCGAGCGAATGCTGGGAAATCTCGCCTCCAAGCATCACACCCCGCTGTTGTATGTGAATCAGGTCGGGGGCAACGACGACCTCGTCTTCGACGGCCGCAGCTGCGCGTTCTCGTCGGACGGCCACGCCGTCGCGCGAGCGCGCGCGTTCGCGCACGACATTCTGATTGTCGACCTGGATCGGCAGACGCCCCTCCCGCCGCTCGATGCCACGCATGAAGCGCCTGAATCGGAAGTCTGGGAGGCGCTCGCGCTCGGCACGCGCGACTACGTCAGGAAATGCGGCTTCACATCCGTCGTCCTCGGCCTGTCGGGTGGTGTCGACTCTGCGCTGACCGCGGCAATCGCCGCCGAGGCGGTTGGGCCCGACAAAGTGCTCGGGGTGCTGATGCCGTCGCCGTACTCGAGCCAGGGCAGCGTCGACGATGCCAGAGAGCTGGCGCGGCAGCTCGGGATCGCCACGGAACTTCTGCCGATCGAAACCGCGATGCAGGCGATGGAGACTACCCTGGCCGCTGTGTTTCGGGGCACAGAGCGCGACGTCACCGAAGAAAACATCCAGGCGCGCATTCGCGGCAACCTGCTGATGGCGATCTCGAACAAGCGGGGCGCGCTGCTTCTGACGACCGGCAACAAGAGCGAGCTCGCCGTCGGCTACTGCACGCTCTACGGCGACATGTCGGGCGGACTTGCCGTTATCGCCGACGTGCCGAAGACGATGGTGTATCGAGTGGCGAAGTGGCTGAACCAGACAAAGGGGCGCGAGGTCATCCCGGAGAACACACTGACAAAAGCGCCGTCGGCCGAACTGCGTCCGAATCAAACCGACCAGGATTCGCTCCCGCCGTACGACGTCCTCGACGCGATCTTGGAGCGCCACATCGAGCACCACGAGCCGGCTGACACGATCATCGGCGCCGGTTTCGACGGCTCAACCGTGCGGCGTGTCCTCACCCTTGTCCGCCGTGCTGAATTCAAGCGCAAGCAGGCCGCACCCGGCCTCAAGATCACCGATAGGGCATTCGGCACAGGCTGGCGCATGCCGATCGCCGCGAAAGTAGATCCCTGAACAAAGAAGTTACGGGCAGCAGGAGGCTGCTGCCCGTCACCAAACCTCGTTGGAGCTGGAGCTCGTCCCTGTCTACGAGCACTGATGGACACCGGCGAGCTTCTCAGCCGGTGTCTGTGTGCAGGGGATCGCCTTCAGATATTCGTAGACCGCCAACAGATCGTGGTCAGTCCACTCCCGGTACGCCGGCCACGGCATGACCTGCAGGAGATCGCCGTTGAATGGCGGCAAACCGGGGCCGTGAGGGAAACAGTTCGTGGTGATGGTCGCACTGCAGTTCGGATGAAGGTGGTCGTGGTCGATGCCGTGCCTGATGGTTTGAAAGAATTCGGCAAAGGTCGCGCCGCCCTCGGGCAGGCCGCTCTTGTCGGGTGTGAGGTTGCGCGACACGATGTGTGGCGATGGGGGCGCGCTAATCGCACCGAAGTCCCGGCCGCCGGCCAGGTAGGTGTCAGTGTTGACTTGCTCCGGCTGACCAAAAAATGGGTTGTGCCCGGGGGTGAACTGAGTCGGAGGGCCGGCGCTGTGGCACCCGTCGCACTCACTTACAGCGTTGACGATATAGCTCCCGAGTCCTACCAGCTTCCGATTGTGCCGGGCATACGTCAGGTGCACGGGCGCGATTTGCAGCCCCTGTTCGATCCGAGCCTCATCGCTGGACGATCTCTCGTCGTCGTCGGCGTGCAACGGCGGCGAACTGAGCAAGGTGCCCATGAGGACGACACCGCCAAACCCGGCGATGGTTCCGAAGGCTCCGACCAACTGCTTGAGCGTCATGCTGTCTCCTTTGTCCGCTTGATGCGACGCGCGACTATATCCTCAAACGCACGACAAACATGAAACATGTTTGATGACGGGTCAGCGGCTCAAAAGACGAGCGTCGGCCACGAGTACAATGCGGCGCTACGAAACGTAAGGAGCTTCCAATGATCAGGCGCATTCTGCTCTCGACCGGCTTCCTCACCCTGGTCGGCGCGATGTCGATTTCGCTGATCGTTTCCGGCCAGACATCCCAGTCGTCAACGACGACCGGCGCAAAGCCGGCGCCGAAGGCGTCGACCTACGCCCCGCCGCGCACAGCGTGGGGCGATCCCGACTTCCAGGGATCCTGGACGACCGACGACGTGATCGGCATCCCGCTCCAGCGGCCGCAGAACTTTGGCGATCGCTTCTACCAGACCGATGAGGAGTTCGCCGCGCGCGCGAAGGCCGACGAGCAGAATCGGAAGAACAACGCGAGCGCCATCGGATCGTTCAGGTTCGACGTCGGCACGCGCAGCTTCCGGCAGACCTCGCTCATCTCTGATCCTCCGGACGGCCGGCTGCCTGCGTTCACGCCCGAGGCCGAGCTTCGCCGCGCGCCACGCGATCGCGGCACGAATGGCGAGGGTCCGTTCGACAGCGCCGAGGATTTCACGAACTACGACCGCTGCCTCACACGGGGCATCCTGGGCTCGATTCTTCCGGTCATCTACGGCAACGGCGCGAGAATCATGCAGGCGCCAGGCGTCGTCGTCATCAGCCACGAGATGATCCACGACTCGCGGATCATCTATACGGACGGCCGGAAGCACATCGGCAGGAACATCCGCCAATACATGGGCGATTCACGCGGCCACTGGGAGAGCAATACGCTCGTCGTCGAGACCACCAACATGACGGATCGCACGAGCATCGGGTTGAACGGCAACGGCCTGCGTCACAGCGCCGACATGAAACTCACCGAGCGGTTCAGCCGCACGGAATCGGACGTGATCATGTACGAGGCGCGTGTCGAGGATTCGAAGACCTACGCGAAGCCGTTCACCATCACAATGCCGCTCACCGCCCCGCCCGGATTCAGGATCCTGCCCTACGAGTGTCACGAGGGGAATTACATGATCGCGCACTCGCTGAGCGCCGAGCGCGCCGAAGACAAGGCGATCGCCGAGGATGTGCAGAAGGGGATCGTCAGAGCCCGCAAACCCATTCAGACAGGAAACATCTTCGCCGGCCCTGACGGCGGCGGACGCGGGGGCCGGGGAGGCGCGGGCCGCGAAGGCGCGCCGCCACCCCAGTAGGTAGCACGTAGTGGTTAGAACGCCAGCCCGTCGACGAACGACGTGACGAGCTGGTTGAACTCGTCGGGCTTTTCCATCATGACGAAGTGGCCGGTGCCGGCCACTTGGGTCTGCGAGTAGTGCGGCAGAACCTTCTTCGCCTCCTCCACGTTGGGCAGCTGCGGGTTCGTGCCTGCCCAGATGGCGAGCGCCGGCATCGGCACCATGTCCCCCTTGCGCAGCGCCGGATCGAGGATTGATCCCATCGCGCCGACGGCCGTCGCTTCCGGCGCTTTGAGCATCATCGCCAGGATCTTCTGCTGGAGCGCCGGCGGCGTCTGCGGCGTGAACATCCCGCGAATCATGCCCTCGCGCGCCTTGAGTCCTTCTGGTCCCGCGAACGACGGCGGCTTGAAGCCCTCGGCGAACCCGCGCAGGTCCAACGGACCGTCGACAGCGACGAGTCCCACTACATGTTTCGGATAGAGAAGAGCGTACTGCCGGATGACGGGAGCGCCCATGCTGTGGCCGACGAGCACGATCTTGTCGGCGCGCGCCTCGGCGCGCACTGCTTCGACGGCGCGCGCGAAAAGATCCATCGAGAACTTTCCGTCCTTGGGCGCGCCGCTGCGGCCGTGGCCGGGCAAGTCGAGCGTGATGACGCGGTAGTGTTTCGCCAGCACCGGCACCTGCGCGTCCCACGACGTGGAATCACAGGTCCAGCCGTGAACCAGCACCAGCGTGGCCTTGCCGCTGCCCGTGGACGCCGAGTGAATGTTCAGCCCATCAACCGTCGCGGCCGACGCGGACGCCGCGCCGGACGCGAACACGAGCGCAAGTATCAATGTCGAAAGCCAGCGCATACAGTCTCTCCTCCTTAACGGCGCAGTGAGTGCGGGAGTATAGCATCGGCGAATCTCGAGCATCTTCGCGCGTTGCTGGGTTACGCTCTCGCCTGACATGAAGACGCTGACGACGTCCCGGATATTTGGGGGCATGGCGATCGCCGTGACGATGTGTTCGATGAGCACAGCCGGGCAGTCGCCGCAGACAGTGACGGCTCAGGACAAGACAGAGATTCAGGCGCTGGTCACCGCGTATGCCGGGGCGCTGGGCAGTTGTGCGGCGAACGACTTCGCAGATCTATTCGCGCCGGACACCGGCTACTTCGCCAGCGGCTTTCGAGGTCACGTCGTGAGCCGCGAGCGGCTCATCGCGATGGTCCAGAGCGAGCGCCACTGCATCGCGGCTGCGGGCAGCACGCCACCCGCTCGCCCAGGGCCCACCGTCGTCGTCGACGTCACGCCGGCAGGTGTCTTTGGAATCGCCGATCTCGGTGGCGCCGGCCACTACGAAGACGAGTACGTGAAGACGTCAAAGGGCTGGCGCTTCGCCGGTCGCACGGTCATCACTCCGGCTGAGCAGGCCGCAGGCTTGAACGCGCGAGAGATGATCGCAATCCGCCGCCTCGCGAGCGGTCCGCAGGATGCCGACGATGTCAGGCCGGCAGGCCAGGACGGCGTCAAACGGTTCAGGTCGGCGGGAGTCGTCATCGGCATTTCCGCGGGCACTGTAACCGGGCGCGTCTATTTGAAAGACGGCGGCTACTACGACGACATCTACGAGAAGACGACATGTAGCGCGGGCCTTCAGGCCTGCCAGGCTCATTGGCGATTCAAGTCGCGCGCCTACGTGGCTGGGGATCCGGCCGGCGGGCGTTGAGGAGACCGGGATGAAAATACTTACAGTCTTAGCAGTCGTGGTCGCGGTTGTCGCAACGGTGAGTGGCCAGGGCAGAGGCCAGGCTGTCGCGCCTTCCAATCTGCCTGAAAATCCAACTCCGGTTGCGTTCCCGGCGGTTTCCGAGCAGGTGACCGGCCCGGGCACGATGTACGAATCCGTACAGTCACTGGCGCCGGGAAAGGGATTATCGAACTTTAACTATGCCGAGAAGGAGTATTTCGTCTCCGGCACCGCGAACGGGAGGCCCTACAAGACGCGCGTCGTTGTCCGCAGGCCGATCGACAACACAAGGTTCAACGGGCTGGTACTCGCGGAACCCATGCACCCGAGCGGTTCCGCTCACATGTTCGAGTTCACGTCGATCTACGGAATGTCGACGGGCTACATCGCCATCGACATGTTGATCGGCGGAATGCAGCAGGTGATCGATCACAATCCCGAGCGATACAAAGACTTCAAGATCGAGCCGTCGCAGAACAACGAGGTCATCGCCCAGATTGGAGCGTTGATCCGGTCGAATCAGAACAGCGGACCGATGGCCGGCCTGCGCGTGAGAAAGATGATTCTTGCGGGCACGTCGGCGACAGCCGGGACGCTGATCAACTACCTGCCCGCCCACATGGTGTACCGCACGCCGGACATGCAGCGGATTTTCGACGGCTTCATGCCCACGTCCAACGGCTCGCTCATCCAGAAGATCGACGTGCCGCTGGTTCACGTTCCCACGATGCTCGAAGTCCGCGGTGCGAACATCACGAGTCGTCAGGACGGCGATGCGCCTGGCGATCAGTACCGCGTGTATGAGTTTCCCGGCATCGGCCATGTCGATTCGCGCGACAACGTGCGGCTGATTCCGAATCCGTGCAAGTACCCGACGAACCAGTTTCCCGCTCAGGCATTCATGTCCGTTGCGCTCCACCACCTGTTCCAGTGGGTCGACAAAGGCATCGTGCCGCCGAGCGCCGATCGCATCTGGAAAGACCGCAACGAAAAGAACGACGGCTCGCCGATGGTGATGGACGAACACGGCAATCCTCGCGGCGGAGTCCGGAATACGTACGTCGACGTGCCGACCGCCAGTCACAACGTGCCCAACGAAGCTGCCGCGGAGCTGATCCCGAATGCAAGCGCATACGTGGCGAAAGGCGGGATGCAGGCCGCGAGGCAGATGTGCGGGCTGGCCTCTTATCAGATCGATCTCAGCAAGGCGGAAATGAAGCAACTCTACGGCAGCAAACAGAACTACCGAAGCAAAGTTGAAAAGCGTCTGACCGAACTCGAGAAAGCGGGCTGGTCGCTGCCTGTGTATCGAGAAATGATCTTAGGCGACGCGGCCAGGGTGGAGTTCTAAGTCCGCACATGAGATCGACGGCTCTTGTCATTGCCCTTGCGCTCGTTGTGGCGGGCGCATGTTCCAGCGCGGAGCCGGCGGCAACGGGTCTCGCGCGATCCGCCACCATCAAGGACATCATGGACTCGATGGTCGATCCCAGCGGCGACTTCATTTTCGAATCCGTTGCCGAAATCGCCGACGAACGGGGCATCACTCACAAGGCGCCGCACACCGACGAGGAATGGAAGCAAGTCCGTCGTCACGCACTCGTTCTTCTTGAAGCGCCGAATCTGCTGGTCATGGAAGGCCGTAGAGTGGCGCAACCCCACGAGAGGTCGGAGAATCCACGGGTTGAACTCCAGCCGGAGGACATCCAGAAGCTCGTGGATGCCGACCGTCCGAGCTTCGTCCGTCGCGCGCGCAAACTGCAGGATGGCGCCGCTCTCGTGTTGAAGGCCGTCGACGGAAAAGACACGACCGCGCTGTTCCACGCGATCGAGAGCATCGATAGAGCGTGCGAGGGGTGCCACTTGCGTTATTGGTATCCCAACGACCAGAGGGCTCAGCAGGCCGCGAAGGAACAGGGGCTCGTAGACTAGTGAGGAGAGACTGAAATGAAAGCAACGTCATTCATGGGCCCGTCGGCTCTTGCGGTCCTCATCGCGCTCACTGGAGTGATCGAATTCCATGCGCAGGGTCGGGGCGGTGCAGCGGCCGGTCAGCTCCCGCCCGGCGGAGGCCGCGGGAGAGGACGCGGAGCGCCCGTGATCCTCGGGCCTCCAGCAGGCGTTACACCCCTGGCCCTCGACATGTTCGGCTCGAAGAACTTCTACAAAGACAAAGCGCTGTGGATGGACAAGCGCTATTACCGCTGCAATGTGCCTCGACAGCTATACGGCATGTGGGATCAGGGCCGGATCGGCCCCAACCCGCCTACGTCAGCGTCATGGGGCGATTGCAAAGACGACTGGACGCGTGAGCGCATCCTGAGTCCCTACACCTACAAGACCGCGAAGGAACACTACGCGGCGCTGATGGCAGCGACGAAGGCGAGGGGCGGACCGACCGTCTACACGAAAGCGACGACACCCGATTGGGATGGCTACTACCAGCGCGATGGGCAGGCCGACCGCGGCTCGGAGTGGATCTGGGGAGCGTCTCAGGCTCCAACCGTCCTGTCGGTGCTCACGCCCGAATATCAGAAGCGCATGGTGCAGATGATGTACCACGAAGCCGTCAGCAATTCCCCGCAGTGGAGTGCCTCGTTCTGCTATCCGGAAGGGTTCATCCGCTGGTGGGCGCAACCCTCCCAGGCGGGAAATTTCCAGCTCACGATGAGCACCTGGCAGGTCCAGTTCCTGTCGGGCATCGCCGACAACTTCCTGCGTCAGGTGCTGATCGGCAAGGAGCACGTGCAGAAGGTTCCGCAGTGGTACGGCGAGACCGTTGGCTTCTGGGACGGAACCACGCTCGTCACCTGGACCGCGAACACGCAAGCCTGGACCTTGACGCATGCGATGTTCGACACGAGCGACAAGATGGAGACGATCGAAACATTCAAGCCCGCGCTCGACGCTGACGGCAAGTTCGTGGGACTCGATCACGAAACCATCTTCTACGATCCCGAAGCCTTCGTGGCTCCCGTCCGCGCCTCGTTCCGCTTTCGCCGCGTCGCGACGCCTGAGGATCCCAATCGCCGGTACACATTCATCGAGTGTCTGAGCAACATCCAGAACACCGATGGCCGGCCGAAACAGCTCACCAATGCTGATCCTCGCTACGTCGATTACTATGGCCGGCCGTGGGCGAAAAACTGGGAGAAGTATCTCGAGGCCGGCTGGGACAAGCCGCAGGACGAACTTCCAGCGGCCGTCACTGATATCTTCAAACAGGAGCAGCGATGAAGCCGCACACACCTGGAGCCCTGAGCGCGATGTCGATCGCCGCGGCGCTGGCTGCGCTGGCCGTGCCGTTTGAGCGATCCGTCGCGGCCCATCACTCGTTCGCCATGTACGATCAGACCAAAACCGTCACGCTGACCGGCGTTGTCCGGCAGTTCGTGGCGCAGGCCAACCACGCCGAATTGCACTTTCTTCTCATCGCGCCCGACCGCAAAGGATTCGCCAAAGGCCCGGACGGGAAGAACGTCGAGTGGGGCGTGGAGATGGCCGGAGCGGCGGCGGTCGCGCAGCAAGGGATCACCGCAGCCACGTTCGGCGCAGGGACGGTGTTCAGCGTCAGGCTGAATCCGCTGCGCGACGGATCGAATTTCGGATCCCGCACCGGCGCGATCGCCAGATGTCCGGTCGATCCGGCCACCAACAAGCCGAAGCTGCCGGCGGCGGACAAGGACTGCGATTCCGTCGAAGGGGTGACGCTCCTTGGCGGCACCACGTTCTGATCGCCCTGCGACGTGAAGCACTTCGCTGAGTGGCTGTCCACAACGCAGCCGAGCGTCTTCATCCAACAGCACAACGGCTGGGCGATCCCCACGATTCAATCGATCCACATCGTGGGGATCGCCATCGTCATGGGATCGGTGCTGCTGATCGACCTGCGGATCCTCGGCTGGGCCGGAATGGATCAATCGCTGCGGCAGACGACGCGCCGCTTCGGTCCGTGGCTGACGGGATCGCTCTGGCTGTTGCTGGCCACCGGGATTCTGATGGTGGTCGGCGAGCCCGTGCGCGAGCTCGTGACGTTTTCCTTCTGGCTGAAGATGGCGCTCGTGGCGATCGGCGCGCTTGTCGCGGGGATCTTCCAGTCGCAGGTTCGCCGGCATGAACAGCTGTGGGAATCCACGCTGGTCCACCGCTCGTCCATCAAAGGACTGGCGGTCCTGACGTTCCTCGTCTGGGCCTGCATCATCGTTCTCGGCCGGCTGATCGCCTATGACCACGTCTGGGGATCCTGGTCGCCGGCGGCGAGGCTCTAGCGTGGTCGCGTTTCTCAAGTGGCTCGAGGCGACACCTGTTGCGTCCGGCATTCGCAACTCGCTGTTTGTTTTTCCGCTGCTCGAGTCGGCTCACGTCATCGGCCTGGCCCTGGTCCTCGGCACAATCGTCGTCATCGATCTGCGGTTGCTGGGAGTGGCGTCGCGCGAACGATCGTTCACGCGGATGGCGTCCGACATCCTGAAATGGACGTGGGCGGCGTTTCTCCTGACTGCGGCGACCGGCGTGCTGATGTTCATGACGAACGCCGTGGTGTATTCCAACAACACCGCGTTCCGCGTGAAGGTCGTGCTGCTGGTGCTGGCGGGACTCAACACGCTCGCCTTCGAGCTCACCGCCGCGCGCACGGTTCAGCGCTGGGACCGGGCGCCTTCGGCGCCTCCAATCGCGAAGGCGGTCGCTACGCTGTCGCTGGTCCTCTGGATTGCGGTGATTTTCGCCGGCCGCATCATCGGCTTCACAACGACCCGGGCGGCCGACCCGGCGCCCGCCGATATCAATTTCGAGGATCTGCTGGGACCGTCCGCCAAATAAAACGGTGACGACGTCGCGGCGCCAGTTTCATCGTGTGGGCGCGGCGCACGCAAAGCTCGCCGCCTCGTCCACGCTGCCCGTACCCTTGTACTTCGCCACCTGCGGATACGGACACAACGGACGCGCGCGATCGACTTTGCCGTCGGTCATGTGAGATGCGATCAGCGCGTCGGGGGCATTGCCGTGCTCCACCCACCGCTCGAGCGGGGCAACCTTGTCGAACACGCTCGGCCCCTCGCCGCCGCCGCAGTGTCCCATGCCAGGCGCCAGAAACAGACGTACGTTCTCCATCGCCTTTGACATCCCCCCGACATTTTTCACGACGCTGTTGTAGTACTTGACCGTGTTGGGCGTCGGCACCTGCGGGTCGCTCCACCCGTGATACAGGAGCAGCTTCCCGCCGTGCGAGAAGAACGCCTGCATGTCAGGGTTGGTCGCGTTCATGATCAGATTCTCGGGACGCTCGCCGCGCGCGGCGCCCTTGTCGAAGTCGAACGTCTTCCAGTCCCAGTTCGCATCCTTGAACACGACGTAGCGGAACTGGTCGTAGATGTTGGCCGACGGCTCCGGGCCAGCGGCCTGAATGCCCCAGCCAAGCTCGGAGCCGGGCACCATCGACGAGAACAGCTCGGCGCCTGTCCGTGGGTTGGTGGCCGGCGAGTAGATCTTCTTCGCCGCCG
>Ga0137395_10000217_pt1 | contig 21914 bp, 16 predicted proteins | sample czobulk216metaG_FD_108283 | JGI IMG/M metagenome (GOLD analysis project Ga0137395, IMG submission 108283) | Vadose zone soil microbial communities from Angelo Coast Range Reserve, California, USA - czobulk2.16 metaG | ecosystem: Environmental > Terrestrial > Soil > Vadose zone | place: USA...
AGTACATCCGATCCGTCTCCGATCCGTGGAGGAACTCTCGTGTTCATGGCTCCTGCTCGAACTCCTGCAGCCACTTCGCGATCACCTGTCCGGACTTGCCCTCAGCGACGTGCGCCACCAGAGTCGCGTTCAGGCCCTCATAGATCGCCGGAGGGAGGCGCAGCATGCTGCGCATCTGACGTAACACCGTAATTGTGTCGGCAAGCCCTCGAGCGCCAGACGCGAGATCCGCATTCAGCCCACCGAGCAGTTCTTCAATGACCGCCGGTGGATCCGGTTCGATCACGAGTGGCCACAGCGCATATCGCAACGCGCTCAGGTCGCCAGGTGACGCAGAAACAATCTCGAAGAACGCGGGGTGTGAGGCCGGCTCCTGATCGATGACCTGCTCCGCCCAGCGATGCACAACGGCGCCTTGTATCAGCCCGAGGAGAAGAGCCGTCCTGTAGTACGTCGCTCGCAGCGCGTGGTCCATGTATTAAACGCTAGGTGGCCGCTCCAATCACTGGTGGCTGCGCGACGGCGGCCCGGGCCAGGGCACTGGTCAGCTCTACTGGCTCATCCAGCATCACGTCGTGGCCGGAGGCTATCGTCATCGTCTTCCACCCTCGTGCCTTGGCCTGGTCGTAGAACTGTGGAAACGGAGAATCGCTGAACCCAGTGGCGAGGATGAACGTGGTGTTCTTCGACGCGTTGAACCCTCCGCTCAGCCTGAGAGCCTGCTGGAACGTAGCTAGTGGCTGCATCGTGCACTGGCGGTCGACCCACGCGCGATCAGCGAGGTTGACGTTGAACACTTCGGCAGGAATCGGCGGCACCTTCCAGCCGTCGCCGACTCTTCGCGCGAGGTTCAACTGCGCGTCCCTCTGAGCGGCCGGGAGCGTATCGTGCAGGCTTTGCCCGTTCCCCAGAACGAACGCATCCAGATAGACGAGCGAGGCGATGCGGTCCGGGATCCGATCGACGACGCCGCTGATCACGCAGCCACCGTACGAGTGGCCGCACAGGACGACGTTCGACAGCTCTTCCCACTGAATCAGGTTGACGATGTCGTCGATGTGTGTGTCCAGCGTGACCTGCGGGGAGAGCAGGTGTGAGCGTTCTCCGACACCGGTCAGTGTCGGAGTGAACACCTCGTGCCCAAGTGCCTGGAGCGCCTGACGGACACGCTTCCAGCACCAACTACCGTGCCACGCACCGTGTACGAGAACGAATGTAGCCACCGCCGCCTCCGCGCTGTGGTTGAGCGCACTGCCGAAATCGCGCGCTCATCATCGCACGGGCGCGTTCTCTTTACGAGACTTGCGGGGTGCCTCGCCGCCAGAACTCCTCGCTGGTCGCGGCGTTCGGCTCCTGCTTCTGGCGGTCGTACGCGATCGCGAGGAGGACCATGAAAAACAGCGGCGCGAAGTCGAGCGTCGTGGCGCCGGCCCACGCGTAGAGGATGTCGCGCCAGTATTTCCAGACAGCCCCCTGCGTGGAGAGCATCGTGAAGATCTCGATGTTGGTGTCGTCGCCGTCGCCCGCGCTGGTGATCTGGCCGATTACCGCCTGCGCGCCGTCCACCAGCGTTTTCAAACGCTCGACCGCGGCCTTCTGTTCGGGCCGATCCTCCGCCTTCGCCGACATGGTCAGCGCCGTCAGGTTCTTGTTCATCACCCGAATGAACCCGACAGACGAGGTCTGCGCCATGCGCGCCATTACCTCGTTGATGTCGCCGAGGTGCTTGGCGAAATCGAGATTGTTCTTCCGGACTTCGTCGCCATCCGAGATGTCCGCGCCTTCCATCCTGGCTGCCGACACGCGCGCCTGGCCGATCAGCTCGCGTGCGCGGTCGTAGTTCTGGCGCGACTCCTTGTCGACGCCCTGGACGGAGCGCGCGAGGTTCGCGAACAGCTCGCTCGTATTGCGCAGTGTCGACACGACGTCGCCCTCGCCTCGCAGACCGGAGAAGGCGCCGCCCGCCTCCCGGCGAGCGAGGTCGGTGAAGTTCTGCGAGAGCGTCTGGAGCTGGGGTCCCAGGTTAGCCACGGTTGCCGCGCGGCGATAGAGGCGAAGGCCCTGCATCTCGGCCGCGGACAGCGTCTGCTGCATGTGCGTGCTGACCGCGTCTTTGCCACCCATCGACACGACGCTCCACTGCGTGGAGAACCAGAAGACGAGCACGCAAATCGCCCCCGCGATGGCGCCGTAACGGACACGTTCCTTCCTGGTTCCGCGCGCGAAGTACTCGGCAAGGAACCAGAAGGTGCTGAACTGGAACAAAGCGCCGCCGAACGCCATACCCCAGTAGATGATGGCGTCCCTGGTGGTCGTCTGATAGCCGACCTTGGAGGTGTAGAAGGACACGAAACAGAGGACCGCCATGCAGGTGACGAACAGCCGGGTCGCTTGCCGATAGGTCATAGAGATCTAACAACGCGTGACCCCTGCTCGGGGTTAACTCGGTGTGAGGTGACACCAAGAGACGTAGACCAGCGGCTCGCGGTTCGTCCGACGCGTACAAAAGACGCTTGTATCGCGGACTTGTTTCACGTCGGATCGCGCTCGGATGTCCAAAATCGGCCAGAAACCTCGTTGCGGTGCCGAGCAACGCGGCGCTGGTATTGCTTGAAACCCGGGTTCGCTCCAACCGGACGGAGTGCTCCTCAATGGCGTCAGCAAAGAGTCTCGGACATTTCCCTCAACCGTCCGCTAGAGTCCTGGTCGGGCGCAACGGGACACGGGCGAGGGGAACCAACACCGCCAGAGTCGGGCTCATCCTGCTGGACGCGTCTTCGAAACCCGTGTACTGCAACTCCGAAGCGCGGCTGATCCTTGCCTATCCAAATCAGCCGGCGAAGACACGCGACGCCGAATTCTCGCAGTCGATCGATTCGATGATCGGGAGGAAGCCGCGCGCGAACGATCTCCCCGCCACGACGCACTTCGTGTCGGGCAGGAGACGCTATCTGTGCCGGACGTTCGTTCTGGAAACCGAATCAAACGGCCGATCAAGACCCACGATTGCAGTCACAGTTGAACGTGACAGCCTGCTCGACGTGGTAGCGGGTTTTCAACTGACCCCACGCGAAGTCGAAGTCGTGCAGCAGCTCGCGAACGGGCTGACGAGCAAAGAGATCGCGCAACGCATGAACATCAGCCTGAACACGGTGAAGACTTTCTTCAGGCTCGTCATGATCAAGATGGGGGTCACGACCCGTGCGGGCGTCATCGGAAAGCTCGTACCTGGCGCGCATCTTCGCAACGAGCAGACACATCACAGAGCCAAAGCTGTTCTCTGAGCCGCTTCCCGAGGGAGGGGAAGAAGTCCCCATCCCTCGTTCGCGGTCCGCTGCTCGAACGGTTTATTTGTGGGCCTGATTCTGTCCCTTCAACGGTGTCTGAGCGGGGACCAGGAGAACAGTGTTGCCGGGGCACTTTCCGACCGACGTTGCGGGCGGGTTGCAGATGTCTGTGTCGGCCAACGGGGGCTGATCCGTGATCCGAATGTAGGAGCTATTGTTCTGGGGCGTGCCCTGCCCATCGATGAATACCCACTCGGCGCAGGCATCAACGTGGGTGTTTCCATTGCTCCAGCTGCCGCTTCCTACGCCTTCAAACGTGTCAAAACTTGCGGCAGGCGGGTTTTGATTGCCGTTGAGGGTATGGCAATTCGCCGTCTGGAGGATGTCGAGGTGGAAGTGAAAGCCGTTCGGGTCGTGAGAATTGACCTCCAGGTTGTTGGGGAACGAGCCGTCGCAGTGAAGTTCATAACCGTTCGTGGTCGGCGAGGTGACATCGACACCATTACTCAGGCTGACCAATTTGCCCCCGCCGGTCATGCGGCCCGTGCCACACCACCACGCCAGCGCCGTCGTTGGAACGAGCACGGTGAGGCTGATCGCCAAGACCTTGACCGCCCATCTGAACCAGGTCGAGTGCTTGCTGTTCGTCATACTCTCTCCTTCTTGAACCAACAGGTCGTTGCCTGCTGAGCTCGGATTCGAACGCGCAAACTTACACCTTCGACTCGGGATTCACTTACTTGGAAATTGGCTTAATCCATTTGGGTTAATTCGATCTCGCTGAAGGCGGCTCGTGGTGGCTCTTGAGGGAACATATCCAGGGGGACCGTACATCGTGAAGAGAATGACTCTCTCGGTCGCCGCGCTGGTGTTCGGAGGCGTGGCGGCTCTTGTCGGGCAAGACAACCCTACCGTGAAGCCGGCGACGATTGAAGGCATCGTCACCCGGGCAGGAACGGGAGAGCCTCTGCGCGATGTGCGTGTCACGGCGACCGGGGTCTCGGGCGCCAGGAGCGCAACAACCAATGAGAAGGGGCGGTTTCTGATCGCGGAGTTGATGCCGGGCGTCTACAACCTGGATGCGTCCGCCACGTCGTTTGTCCGCGCACGGAAGAACAGGCTGATTCTCTTCTCCGATCAGCATCTCCGCGGCGTCACCCTTCTGCTCACACCGGCCGCGGTGATCACCGGCCACGTTTACGATCTGAGCCGGCGGCCATTGCCGTCGGTGCTCGTCGAGGCGCTTCGGTATCAATATCGCGACGGCGCCAGAGTATTGGTATTGGCCGGCGCGGGACACTCCGATGATCGGGGCGAATACCGGATCTTCAACCTGCAGCCGGATGCCTACTATGTTCGCGCGGTGCCGTCTCCCACAGCGGATCAATCCGATCTGGCGCCCTTGTACTATCCGGGAACAGTCGATCCGCAGGATGGGGTTCAGATCACCGCGGCTCCAGGCGCGGAATCCAGCGCCATCGATATTCCGCTCGGTGACAACAGGACGTTTTCCGTTCGGCTCGAGATCGCGGCCGCGGTTCGCAACGTGGTGTCGGGCGCTGCTTTTGCCGCCGTGCGCCGGGACCGCGGCGTTCCGGAGTCGATCATGGTGCGGTCGCAGTCGCTTGGCGGCGGCGTGTATCGGCTGTCGTCGTTCACGCCTGGAAGCTACGACATTTTCGCTCAGGTTCAGGTTCCAGCCACTGCCTCCGAATCCGGCATCCAGACCGGGCGCGTTACCGTAAACGTCGCCGACCGGGACGCCGACGCAGGAGTACTGGCGGTCCGGCCCAATGGGTCGCTGAAAGGTCAGGTCACGGCCTCGGCGCCCGTATCGGTCCCACTGAATCCGTCGAACGTTGAAGTTGAGCTGCGCCCCATTGGCGGTTCACCCTCAATCCTCGCGACCAGTTCACGAGATCCAGGCGGTGCGATGACCAGGGGCGGAGCATTCACGATCCCCAATGTGGCGAATGGCCGCTTCCGGGTCGAGGTCAGCAGCCTTCCCGACGATGTCTACCTGCTGTCTGCCAGATACGGCGGTGCAGAGGTCATCGACGGCGGGCTTGACCTCGATGGCAACCCGCAAGGGACGCTCGAGTTGTATCTTGGCGGGGCCGGCAGCGTCGGCACGATCGACGGAGTCGTGAGGAGTCGAGACGGCCAGCCGGCCGACCGCAGCGTCGTCGTGATCCTGCCGGCGCCGCACCGAAGAGACAACCCTGCTGCATATCGGACGGCGATCACTGATCAAGGCGGGTTATTTTCAGTCCGGGGTCTGTTGCCTGGAGAGTACTCGGTTCTTGCGTGGGAAGACGAGGCCGGCGCCTACCTGGATCCTGAGTTTCTCAGGGGCATTGAAAGCCACAGCGTCAAGGCAACGGTGGCGGGCGGAAGCCGCAGCGTCGTGGATGTCCGCGCAGAATGAGCAAAGCGCCTACGAGGAGACCCACTGAGGAGCCGCGCGTCCAGGGCGCTGGAGTCAAGAACTACATTACGCCGGGCGGCCTGGACCGCCTCAGAGACGAGCATCGGTTTCTGCTTACCAGGGAACGGCCAGCGGTGACGAAAGTGGTGGCCTGGGCGGCGAGCAACGGCGATCGCAGTGAAAACGCCGACTATCAGTACAACAAACGGCGGCTGCGCCAGATCGACCGGCGGATTCGCTTTCTCACGAAACGGATCGATACCGCGGAAGTGGTGGACCCCGAAGCCCCGAGAGCCGGGCGTTCGGCGAGCCGTGTCTTCTTCGGAGCGACGGTGCGCTACGCCAACGCCGCTGGAACGGAACGGGTGGTGCGCGTCGTCGGCCTCGACGAGGTCGATCTGAATCGTAACCACATCAGCTGGCTGTCGCCGCTGGCGCGCGCGCTGATGAAGTCCGGACCAGGTGATCGTGTTGTCTTACACGCTCCGGGCGGCACGCAGCACCTGCAGATCCTCGACGTGTGTTATGAGCGCATCCCCGTGGATCCCTTCAGCGAACCACCTGGCGCCGAGGCCGCGTCGAAGGCGGCCCACGAACGATAGTTCCTGGGGTGGAGCGTCCGGGATCATTCGGTGAAGACGGTCAGCTTGCGCCACTGGATCAGCCACTGGCCATTCCGCTTGACGAGCCGGTCTTCGGAGCGGCCCATCGCAGCCGCGATCATGGTGCCGTCGTTGCCGCGACGCACGGTCTGCCAGTACGACTGGTGCAACGCCTCGCCCGGTTTCGGGAACGTGATGCGCACGCTGCTGACCACGTGGTACAGATTCGACGCCGGCAATCCCTTCGCCTTGTTGTCGTCGCGCCGCTGAATGAGGCTCGTGACGATCTTGCGAATCCCGTCGTGTCCTTTGCTGATGGCGCCGTTCGAATCGATGACGGCATCGTCGGTGAACACGGCGACGTAGCCGTCCGCATCGAGTGAATCCACCGCCCACACGTAGCGCGCCATCACGTCCTCGACGGCGATACGGTCTTCGTAGGTACCGAGATTTCCCTGCGCGCTGACCAGCGCGGGCGCGATGAGTAGCGCGACAAGGGCGGAATGACGGAGTTTCATGGCTGGTGTTCCTCCAAAGATTACAAGAGTCTCAACTCGGGTAGTTCCCTCCAGGATCATGGCTTTCATCGCGTTGATGGATCGACCGTGGATATTCCACGATGCATCTTCCAGGACCCATTCGGCTGACGCTGAAGAATGCGCATCAGCTTGCCGCTGACACGGACCGTCTCGCCACCCTCGCGCGGCCGCACGGTGTAGTGGTACGTCCCCCATTGGAAGGCATGGTCGCCGAGAACCTTGACCTCCTGAATGTCGAGCACAGACTCGATTATCCAGGGATTCTCCACTCCACGGAACGCCTGCTCGATGAGGCTTCGGCCGTGCATGATGGGCCCCGCCGGCGGCAGCAACACGAAGTCGTCCGTCCACTGCGACATCATCATGTTCTTATCGCCTGCCAGCGCGGCTTGCACGTCGCGCTGGTTGACGGCCTCGATGGCGCGCAGGTCTTTCTCTACGGAAGACAGATCTGACATGGAAACCTCCGAGTGGGAAAGTGGACAGACAAGCGTGGGTATCGCGAACCAGGTGGAGGGGCTTAAGACCGGTCGGTGAAGTGATCGGTCGGAGGGAGCCCATGTGTAACACGACCGCTCATTGCGGTCAACCGGACAGTCAACCGGGCGAAGAGGTTGTGCTCAAGCCGGCTGCATGCGAAGTCAGGCGGCAGGTTCCTCGTACAGCTTTGTTCCGCAGATTTTTTCAGCCTTTCGCATTACCGATGTCGGCAGGCGCGCTTGTACACTCTCGGTTAGTTCTTGCAGTTTCTTGGCGATGTGCTCTTGAAGTGACGCGCGGTCACCTTCTGGCCGGACACTCGTTCAAGTCATTCATGGAATGTCTCCCTTTGTACCTGCCTAGACCGGCGCCTTCTGCATCACGCGATCGACGATCGCTTTGAACTCGTCGGCCGTCAGCAGATCCTTCTTCTCGAAGCTCTTCGCCTTCACCTGCTGAAGCATGGCCAGCTTCTCTTCGTCGCTCGCTTTGACGCCGAGCTTCTCGCACCACTCCTCGATCGACGGCGGCCCGCTGTTCTTGCCGAGCACGATGTGCACCGGCGTCTGGCCGACGAGCTCGGCGGAGAAGGGCACGTACTCGAGCGGGTTGTCCTTGCGCGCCATGCGTACCCAGCCGGCGATGATGCCCGACTCCACCTCGTAGAGCTTGTCGCCGACGATGGGACGGTTCGGCGGCACCGACACCTTCGCGAGATCCAGCACGAACTTCGACACCTCGCAGAAATGTTCTGTCCGGATGCCGAGGTCCTTGCCGTACAGGCAGAGCAGCGACATGACGACGTCTTCCATCGGCACGTTGCCGGCGCGCTCGCCGAGACCCGTGACGGTCGTGTGCGCGACGGATGCGCCGGCCTGCAGCGCGGCAATCGTGTTCGCGACGCCGAGACCGAAATCCTGGTGGCAGTGAATCTCGACGGGCTTCTTCAGCCGATCGATCACCTTGCGCACGACGTACGACACCGCGTCGGGCGTGCACACGCCCACCGTGTCGGCCATCGTCAACGCGTCCATGTGGCCTTCGGTCGCGACCTGCTCCACGATGTCGAGGAAACGACTGAGTTCAGTTCGCGTCGCGTCGATCGTGAAGAACACCGTGTAGAGGCCGGCTTCCTTCGCCGCCAGCGTCGTGTCGATCGACGACTTCATCGCGCGATCGACACTCCAGCCGTACGCGTTCTTGATCATGTGGTCGCTGGCGGGAATCTCGACGACGACGCCCTGGCAGCCGACTTCCTTGACGACTTTGATTTCCTCGGGAATGCAGCGAGCGAAGGCGAGCACTTCAGCCTTCAGGCCGAGCGCGGCGATGTCGGAGATCGCGGCCTTGTCCTGCGGCGACACCGCCGGCATGCCGGCCTCGATGCGGTGGATGCCGAGGGCATCGAGCTTTTTCGCGATCGCCACTTTTTCTTCGCGGCGAAACACCACGGCCGTCTGCTGCTCGCCGTCGCGCAGTGTCACGTCGTGGATCTTGATTTTGGGGACGAATGTCTCGTCCTTCCGGACTTCTGGCAGATAACACCACGGGCTCGTGAACCACTTGTCGGTTTTCCAGGGCTGATCCATGCAGGGCCTCCGCTTTCGTGACCGAAAGGTCGGGATGATACCATGCACGAGCAAGCACAATGCCCTCGGTCAAGTTCGATCTAAACGGGAAACCGGTCGTTGCCGATTACGAGCCGGGTATGCATTTCCTCGAAGTGCTACGCGAGGAATTGGGCGTCGTCTCGGCCAAAGACGGCTGCGCACCCGAAGGCACGTGCGGGTGCTGCGTCGTCCTCATCGACGGCACGCCGGCGATGGCGTGCCTGCGCAAACCCGAGCAGATGAACGGCCGAGACGTCGTCACGGTCGAGGGCCTGCCGGAGGAGAAGCGCCGCGTCATCAGCGAGGCGTTTCTGCTCGAAGGCGGCGTCCAGTGCGGCTTCTGCATTCCCGGGATCATCGTCCGCGCCGCATCATTAATAGATCGCGGGCAGACAGGCGACCGCGCCCTCGTCGCGAAGGCGCTCGACGGTCACCTCTGCCGGTGCACGGGCTATGGACGGATTCTCGATTCGATTCAGACGGCAGGCGAGGCGTGCGGGAACGGCGGAAAACTGCCGAGCGAGCCGCGGCGGCATTCGTATTTTGGCGAAGAGTTCGGATATCGGCGCAATCCCGCGTTCGCGAACAACGGGAAAAAGAACGGCGATGGCGTCGGCCGATCGATTCCGCGCCAGAAGGGACTCGAGCAGTCGCTCGGCGAAGTTCCGTTCGTCGACGACATGCGCGTGCCCGGCATGCTGCACGGTGCGATGGTCCTCGCCGAACATCCGCGCGCGAAAGTTCTCAAGATTCACGCCGAAGCCGCGCTCGCGATGCCAGGCGTCGTGCGCGTGTTCACCGCGGCCGACGTTCCCGGCAACCGCGGCACGGGCCTCAACGATCCGGATCAGCCGGTGTTCGTCGCCGAAGGCGAGCTGACATGCTGCGTCGCCGACTTCCTCGCGATGGTCGTCGCCGACACCTCGTTTCATGCGCGTCAGGCGGCGACATCAGTGACCGTCGAGTACGAAGTCCTCGAGCCGCTGACCGACGTCTTCAAGGCGCTCGAGCCCGGTGCGCCGCTCGTCCACTCGAACGAGACGTTCGCGCCTCGCGCCTCGAACGTGCTCCAGCCGACGACGGCGTTTTCGCGTGGGGATGTTGACGAGGCGCTGGCGAAATCGGCGCATGTGCTCGAAGCCACATTTGACACACAGCCGATCGACATTGCCTTCCTCGAGCCCGAGTCGTGCCTGGCGGTGCCGCTGCCGAATGGCGGCGTGAAGGTCCACACGCAGAGCCAGGGCTCGGTGTACGACCATGCACAGATCGCCAGGATCCTGAAGCTCGATCCGTCGCACGTGGAGATTGCACTTGCCGCGAGCGGCGGCGCGTTCGGCGCGAAAGAAGAGTTGTCGATTCAGGGGCAGACGGCGGTGGCCGCGCTGCTGCTCCAGCGGCCGGTGAAGACTGTGCTCACGCGCGAGCAGTCGACGCAGCATCACGTCAAGCGTCATGCGATGAACGTGAAGCTCACGGTCGGCGCCGACACGGACGGGCGCCTGACGGCGCTGCGATCGCGCATCGTCGCCGACGCCGGCGGCTATCACACGACGAGCGCGAAGTGCGCGCTCCGCGCGGCGTGCCACTCGACTGGTGTGTACCGGATTCCGAACGTCGACGTCGAGGCGAAGGCGGTCTACACGAACAATCCCAACGCGGGTGCGATGCGCGGCTTCGGCAGCAACCAGGCGCAGTTCGCGATGGAAGGGATCATGGACGTCCTCGCCGAGCGCGTCGGCATCGACGGCTGGGACATCCGCGACCGCAACATCCTGAACCCCGGCGACGCCTTCGGCACCGGCCAGATCATGCGCGAGAGCGTGCGAGGGATCCGCGAGACCCTCGAGTCGGTGAAGACGGTCTACAAGGGCGCGAAATACAAAGGCATCGGCTGCGGCATCAAGAGCACCGGCCTCGGCAACGGGACGATTGAAGGGGGATATATAAGGTTGCTGGTAAGACCCGGTCCGCACATCGAAATCCTCAACGGCTACACGGAGATGGGGCAGGGCGTCTACACGGCGACCATTCAGGCCGTGTGCGAGGAGACGGGTCTTCCTGCCGACATGATGTCGATCCGCTGGGACAAGGAGCTGGGCGAGAAGTGCGGCGAGACGTGGGCGTCGCGCGCGACGACGCTCTCCTGTGCGGCGGCGCAGAAGGCGTCGCAGCAGCTGGTCGCGGATCTGAAAGAGATCGTCCGGCTAAAGCCGGACGCTACGTACGAAAACGCGCTCAATCAACTCGCGGGTCGCGAGTACTACGGCGAGTGCGTCTACAACTTCACGACGCGGCCCGGCACGCCGGAGTCAGTTCTGAATCCGACGACGCACCTGACGTTCAGTTATGCGGCGCAGGTGGTGATTCTCGACGAGAAGGGCGGGCTCGAGCGCGTGTTCGTGGCCAACGACGTCGGCCGTGCCATCAACCCGAGGCTGTGCGCCGAGCAGATGGAGGGCGGCGTCCACATGGGGCTCGGCTACGCGCTGTCGGAGAACTTCACGTCGACCGGCGGCGTGCCCGATTCGCTCGCGCTCGGCGACATGGGCATCGTGCGCGCCAAGCACATGCCGCCCGTGGACGTGATCCTCGTGGAAGTGCCGGACGAGGTTGGGGGCTACGGCGCCAAAGGCGTCGGCGAGATCGGCTGCGTGGCAACAGCGGGTGCGGTTGCCGGCGCCCTTCATTCATACGACGGCATCCGCCGCGTTCGGCTGCCGATGGATGATGCCCCGGCAGCTCGGCCGTTGATTCCGAAGTCCCGCCGTCGGTCCAGACCCTAGCGCCGCGTCTCGGCGGCGCACCACGATGAGCTTCCGCGCGTGTTTCTTGCGCGCAGCGCGCAAGAAGGCATGGCATAGTCTCCGCGCGGGAGCCATATCGAATGAAATTCACACGACGAGACATCTTCCTCAAGATCGAACAGCTCAACAGCTACAGCCCGCTGGCCCCGATCATGTGCGCGCGCTACTACGGACGCGATTGCATGTTCGGCGAGGGGCACGAGACCGGACGCGTCACGCCGCAGGAGATCTTCGGCTCATCGCTGGACTGCCTCGTCTACCGCGAGTACCTCGATCCCGACTACATGATTCCCAACAAGAAAAAGATCATCGAGGCGGACGTGAACGAGCCGCCGTGGGATCGGCGCATTCCCGGCGCGGTGCTCTATGCCAAGCCAGGCGAGCGGTTGTACATCCACGTGCTCAACGGCGATCGCGATTGTCACAGCTTCCATCTGCACGGCTTGCGGTACGGGATTGATTCCGACGGCGCGTGGCCGTTCGGGATTCACAGCCGCGATGGCCGGCGCAGCGACGAGATTCTGCCGGGACAGCGCTGGACCTACGTCTTCGACGCCACGCCCGAGACCATTGGCGCCTGGGCATTCCACGATCACGTGCGGAACGTGCAGCGCAACGTCAATCGCGGGCTGTTTGGCGGTCTGATCGTGCTGGATCCGTCGGCGCCCTGCGCGGACCACACGGTCCCGGTGTTCGTGCATCAACTCCAGGGAGCGTCCGTCGATTGCCAGTTCCAGAGCCGGACGCTGGCTCCAGGCGACAGCTTTTCATTCACGTTCACCACCGCTGGAACGTGCCGTTATCACTGCCTGATCCACGGCACGATGATGTCGGGGGAAGTGGAGGTCGTCGCGGGCGCGTCGACATCGCCCCGCGCCGTGTCGCTGCACAACAACACTTTTGATCCGGCGGCCATCACCGTCGGGCCTGGAACCCTCGTCACCTGGACGAACAACGAAACGGAAGCCAACCACGATCACATCGTGTTCGCCAGTGGCGGAGGCGCGGCCTCCTACTGTTTGAACGGACGCGCGTACGTCGGCAACACGCCGACGATCGTCGTGGACGCCGGCGAGCGTTTGCGCTGGTACGTCTTCAACCTGGACCTCGGCAGCGCCTGGCACAACTTCCATCCGCATTCGACGCGCTGGCAACTGCCCGTTCCTCCTGGCGGGGCGTCCGATGTTCACAGCCTCAGCCCCGTGGAAACCTTCGTCGCCGATACGGAAGCGCCGCCAGCCTTGCGGTTGCCGTGCGAGCTGGAAGAACTGCAGTGCGATCCGCCGCCGGATGCCTGTCGCGTCCGCATCAAAGGCGACTTCCTGTTCCACTGCCACGTCGAAGAGCACATGATGCAGGGCCTGGCCGGACTCGTGCGTTCGCGTGAGTACATCTGGATCACGCGCGATGCGGCCAAACATCTATCGATCGAACTGCCGTACGACGATGGCTCCAACGAGTGCCCGCACGTGGACATCTTTCGCTGCCAACCGCGAAAGCGTCCCACGGACCAGCCGCCGTCGCATGGTGACGTCGCCGGCATGCCGGGTATGCCGGGGACGGCCGGCGCAGGGGCCGGTGGGGCGAGCGCGCTACCGGCCGCTCTCGCGGAAGCCGCAACCAAGGGTCTGTGGGAGTTGCTGCCGTGCGACTCACAAGTCCTCGCCGTCCACGCGGCGCTGCTGCACACGGGGAAGGTCCTGTTCTTCGCCGGGTCGGGCAACGACGAGCTCTACACAACGGGCCTCCGCAGCATCGTCTGGGACTATGAGAACGGCACCTTCCATCAGCCGGTGACGCCGGTTGATGTCTTCTGCGCCCATCAGGCATTCCTCGCGGACGGACGGCTGCTGGTCGTCGGCGGAACCGAGACGTACGCATTCACGGGATTGCGTACAACCTACATGTTCGATCCCGCCACTGAACAGTGGATCCGGCTTGGCGATATGTCGACGGGACGCTGGTATCCAGCGGCCGTCGCGCTCGGCGATGGCCGCGTCCTGGCCGCGGGCGGCACCGGCGATCTCGCGCATCAGGTCGAGATCTATTCGCCGCTCACGGGCTGGGCGCCCGCGATCGCGCGCACTCACGGCTGGGGACAGTTCCCCAACTTGATCCTTCTTCGCGATGGCCGGGTCTTCTTCACCGGCGCCAACTTCGACGGCGGCGCCCTCGCGCCGTTCATGTTCGACGTGAACACGCACGCCGAAACGCCGGTCGGCGGTCTGTCACCGGCCGATCAGCACGGCATGGCGCCCAGCCTCCTGTTGCCGCCGGCACAATCGCAGAAGGTGATGGTGCTCGGTGGCGGCGGCCCTGGCGGACCAAGCCCCGCGGTCAATCTCGTCAACCTCGCCGTGCCTGCGCCCCACTTCGTCGCCGGCCCGCCGATGGCCCACAAGCGGGCCATGCAGAACGCGGTCATCCTGCCCGACCGGACGGTCTTCGTCAGCGGCGGCGGCATGGATGAAACTCCGGCCACGGCGGAACTGCGGTCGGAGATTTACGATCCGGCGTCGAACACCTGGCGACCAGGAGCCAAAGCGACGGTTCCGCGGTTGTACCACTCGATCGCCCTCCTGCTTCCGGACGGGCGCGTGATCACGGCCGGCTCGAACCCCAACCGCCGCGACGACGAATTGCGGCTCGAGTTGTTTCACCCGCCGTATCTGTTCAAGGGCCCGCGCCCGTTCATCGAACGCGCGCCGGAGGCAGCGCATTACGGCAATACGATCGAAATCCACACGCTGCAAGCCGACGAGATCAAGTGGGTGCAGTTGATTCGACCCATGGCGACGACACATTCGTGCGACACGGAGCAACGGCTGGTGGATTTGAAGTTCAGCGTCAGCGGTTTCTGCAAGCTGCTCGCGACGCTTCCAAGAGAAGCCAACCTCGCGCCGCCCGGCTGGTACATGCTCTCGATCGTCGACCGACAGGGCGTGCCGTCGGTGGCGAAATGGATTCATCTCGAGATGGATCCGCAACTGCGCGCCATCAAGACGATCAAGATTCACTCGGCCATCGGCATCGCCCGCGTCGGCAACAGCCCCGGCGAGTTCTTCATCGGCCCGGAACGGCCCGGCGATCGCACGCCGCCCGAAGGCGGTTACAAAGACGCCAACGGCCGCGTCAAACGGCAGGCCGCGCGCTTCCGGCTCTTCGGGTATGACGCAGGGGGCCGGTTGGTCCGGGAGATCACCGACAGCGACGCGACGATCAACTGGACGGTCCACCTCGCCAACAAGAAAGCGGCGTGGCACAGCTTCGACGCCCTGAATCCGAAGGCTCCGCTCCGCAACCCGTCGGTCGCGGACCGGAAGACGCTGATCATCGACCCGGGCCCGCGCACCATCAGCGGTACGGGACAGTCCGCGAAATTCGACACCGGAATGTTCGAACACGGTGTCGTCCCGCTCGGAGAAATCCGCACGGACGAGACGGGCCGACTGTTGGTCCTCGGTGGTTTCGGCCAGTCGGCCTCGCCGACCCACAAGCCGCTGACGACGTACGCCAACAACGACGGGTGGCACGACGATGTGTCAGATGGGCCCGTGCATGCGAGTGTCACGTTCAATGGCGGCGCGCAGGCGATGCAGGCGGCTGGCGCGTGGGTGATTGTCGCGCCGCCTGATTTCGCTCCGCCGATCGAGAACATCACCACGCTCTACGACGTGTTGCTCCAGGTGGCGGTCGACAAACTCGGTCTCAAACTGCCGCCGAAGCCCTCGTTCACGCACGACATTTTTCCGATCTTGCGCGGCGCGATGAAGATGGCATGGGTCAACCAGATGGCGTCGATGCATCACCAGACGTGCGCCGCCATCGTCCCGCCCCCGGGCGCTGATGCGGCGCGCGCGGCGATCTTCGACATGTTGAGAAATCCGAACGACCTCAGCGGCGGCGATATGCCGATGCTCTACTCGGATACCGAAGACGAGAACGGCGCCATCACGAGAATCCAGTACGACCGCATGGAGCAATGGAAGAACGGAAACTTCATCAACGACTGGACCGGCGCGCCTGGGTTAGCCGGTGAGATCACACCCGAAGGCCTGGACCGGGCGACGCTCGAGGCTTGTGTCGGCTCGGCCTTCTTCCCCGGCATTGAGGGCAGCTGGTTTCTTCGCGATGTCTACCACTACACCGAGCCGTTCCGGCTCAATCAATCGAAGCTCGAGGCCGGCGATGTGACCAAGCAGATGGCCGTACCCTGGCAGGCCGATTTCAACGACTGCAGAGCCGACGGAGACTTCGCATGGTGGCCGGCGCAACGGCCCGATCAAGTCATTCCGCAAGGCGGCAGTACACACGTCGAGTGGACGCGCGATCTGGTCAGCAGCGCCGAGGAGATGGTGAAGAACTGGCACCAGCTCGGATTCGTCGTCGAAACGGAAGACGGCTTCGTCGAAACGGAGCGCAAGAAGTAGGTCATGCGTCAGAGCCTGCATCAGGACGAGGCAGACGCCGTCGTGCTTGGCGGCGGGCCCGCCGGGTGCGCCGCCGCTCTCACTCTGGCGCGGCAGGGATATGCAGTCATCGTGATCGAGCGATCTGCATACAACGCCCCGCGCATCGGCGAGACGCTCCCGCCGATGGCACGGCAGCTTCTGGCCGATCTTGGCGTCTGGGATCGGTTTGTGCGCCAGGAGCATTTGCCCGCCTTCGGTATTTGCTCGGCCTGGGGGAGCGAGAATCTCTACGAAAACGACTTCATCTTCAACCCGTATGGCCACGGCTGGCACATCGACCGGGCACGGTTCGATCGGATGCTGGCCCTGGCGGCGGCAGAAGCCGGCGCTGATGTGCGTTGCGACGCGCAATTGATCTCCTGGGCGCAGCACGCCTCTGGTGAATGGGACCTTGAAATCGGCTCCCCCGAGGGCGTCCGCCACTGGCGCACACGATTTGTCATCGATGCGTCGGGGCGCGCTGCTTCGTTCGCGAGGAAACAGGGCGCGCGGCGTATCGTGATCGATCACCTGATCGGCGTGGCCGCTTTTCTATCCACGAGCGAAGCGTCGCCGGACTCGCGGACGCTGGTAGAAGCCGTGGAGCAGGGCTGGTGGTATTCGGCGAGGCTGCCGAATTTGCAGCTTGTGACGGCCTACATGACCGACGCCGACCTGTACGCGGCACGCAGCCGAGGTCTGACCGCATCCTGGGAAGCCCAGTGTCGAGAGGCCCGGCACACGCACGCCCGGGCGCAAGACCATTCGATCGCAAGGGCTCCGTTCATCTTCGCGGCGAACAGTTTGCGTCTCGACTCGGCGGCGGGAAGAAACTGGCTGGCGGTCGGGGACGCGGCGATGGCCTTCGACCCGCTTTCCTCGCAAGGCGTCTGTCAGGCGCTCAAGTCCGGACGCCTCGCCGCCAGGCTCATTCACGATCAGTGGGCAGGCGACCAGACAGCGATGCCGGGCTACACCCAAATCGTCAAGCGGAGTTTTGAGAATTTCCTGAACGCCCGAGAGCAGTACTACGGTCGCGAGAAACGCTGGCCGCACTCCATCTTCTGGCGCCGCCGCCACGCAGGCTCGCCTCCGGATATAATCGCGCGCGATGTCGCGCCTGCTCGTGGCCGTCGCGGACTCCGTTTTTCCCAACCTCGATGTCGCGCGTGAAGTGCTCAGCGCGATCGGCGCCGATTTGCAGCTCGCGCCGCAGGCCACGCCGGACGCGATTCTCAAAGTCGCTTCGCCGGCCGACGCGCTGCTCGTGACTTACGCGAAGATCACCGCCGACATGATCGGGCAGATGAAGCGCTGCCGGATCATCTCGCGCTTCGGGATCGGCGTCGACAACGTGGATCTCGCCGCTGCCACCGCCGCTGGCATCGTCGTCACGAAGGTGCCCGACTACTGCATCGACGAAGTGTCCGACCACGCGGTGGCGCTGCTGTTGGCGCTGGCGCGCAAGATCCCATCGTCGAACGCTCAAGTGCACGCGGGCCGGTGGGAGATGAAGGCGGTCGTGCCGATTCACCGGCTGCGGGGCCGCGTCCTCGGGCTCGTCGGCTTCGGACGCATTCCTCAGCTCGTCGCGCCGAAGGCAAAGGCCTTCGGACTTCGCGTCATCGTGTACGACCCGTTTGTGCAGGCCGACGTGCTGGCCCGGGAGCGCGTCGATCAGGTCGACTTCGAGGAGCTGCTGGCACAGTCGGACTACGTCTCGATTCACACGCCGCTGCTGCACGAGACGCGGAACCTGTTCAGCACCGACGCCTTCAGCAGGATGAAGCCGGGGTCCTACCTTATTAATACGGCCCGTGGCCCCATCGTCGACGAGCACGCCCTGGCGAAGGCGCTCGATGGCGGCCAGCTCGCCGGCGCCGCCCTGGATGTGATGCCGCAGGAACCCCCGACGGCCTCACCGCTTCTCGGCCGCGAGAACGTCATCATTACGCCGCACACCAGCTTTTACTCCGAGGAATCGCTGCTCGAGCTTCAGCGCAAAGCCTCGGAGGAGGTTGTCGCGGTCCTGACTGGCAAGCGACCGCGAAACCCGGTGAATCCGGAAGCGCTCAAGAAAGCTTAAAGCCCAAAGCTTAAAGCTTAAAGTAAGGGTAAAGTTGCACCCGTGAAAGCCATGGTTTTGCGGGCGCCGCGGGAAATCGTCGCGGGCGACGTCCCGAAGCCGTCCTCCGGCTCGCGCGACGCCGTCGTCCGCGTCACGCACAGCGGGATCTGCGGGACCGACTACAAGATCTACAGCGGCGCCATCCCGGTCAGCTATCCGCGCGTCATGGGTCACGAGATGACGGGCGAGGTCGTCGACGCCGGCGGCGCGGGCGCGGTGAAGGCGGGTGAGCGCGTCATCGTCGATCCGCAGCTCTATTGCGGCACCTGCTTTCACTGCAGCATTGGACAGACACACCTTTGTCCGAAAGGTATGCTCATCGGCCGCGACATCAACGGCGGCTTTGCCGAGTTCGTTGCTGCTCCCGCGAGCCACGTCTTCAGGCTTCCCGATTCGATCGACGCCCGAACCGCGCCGCTGATCCAGGTGTTGACGACGTGCTTGCATGCGCAGCAGCAGATTGATATCCGCCCGGGCGAAGCGGTCGTGGTGTTTGGTCTCGGCGTGACGGGGCAGCTGCACGTGCAGCTTGCAAAAGCGGCCGGCGCCCGTCCGGTGATCGGCGTCACGCGAAGCGCGGACAAACGAGCGCTGGCGGAGAAACTCGGAGCCGACGTGACGATGGCGGGCGAGGACGCCGCAATCGCGAAAGTGCGCGAAATCACGGGCGGTCGCGGCGCCGACGTCGTCATCGAGACGACGGGGATGCTGCCGTCGCTGTCGTCGGGGATTCACATGGCGCGATCCGGCGGACGGCTGCTGCTCTTCGGCATCTTCACCGCCAAAGAAGGCGCGCTGCCGTTCTACGACCTGTATTTCAAGGAGCTGTCGCTGATCGGCGCGCGCGTCGCACGAAGCGAAGACTACCCGGCGGCCATCGCGCTGGTGGAGCGAGGAGCCGTGAGGCTCGATCCGCTCGTCAGTGATGTGATGCCGCTCGGGGAGCTTGACGCGGCTGTCGCCATGCTGGGATCAGATAGCGGTTCACGGATGAAAGTCATCCTGGATCATGGCTTAGAGGTCAGGGGTTAGAGGTCAGGGGTCAGGGGGTTCTTATGAGACGGTGGATTTCGATCTGTACTGGTCTGCTGGTCGCGACGTTCAGCGCCGTGGGCGCGCAACAACCTCAGGCGGACCTCGTCCTCACAAACGGAAAGATCATCACGGTCGACGAGCGATTCACGATCGCGCAGGCGGTGGCGATCGGCCGCGACCGGATTGTGGCCGTCGGCACCAACGACGAGATCAGCAGGCTGGCCGGACCGGGCGCGAGGCGGATCGACCTGAGAGGGCGCTCCGTGATCCCCGGACTCATCGACAACCACCTGCATCTGCTGCGCGCGGGGAACACCTGGCAGCAGGAAACGCGGTTCGACGGCATCGAGTCGCGGAAGAAGGCGATCGACATGCTGAAAGCCCGCGCGAAAGCAGCGGGCCCAGGCGGCTGGGTGTTCAACATCGGTGGCTGGGCGCATCAGCAGTTCACCGACGATCCGAAACCGTTCACTCGCGAGGAGCTCGATCAGATCGCGCCGGATAATCCCGTCGGGCTGCAGGAGTCGTACTACCAGGTCTTCCTGAACAGCAAGGCGCTGACCGCGTTCGGGATTGAGGCGGGAAAACCCGACCCCGCCGACTTCATCAAGGGATCGATCCAGCGCGACGCGTCGGGCAAACCGACGGGCGTGATCAAAGGCGACATCGCCGCGACACGTCCGTTCGCGGCGCGTCTGCCCAAGCTCCCCGCGGATCAACTCGTGGCGAGCACGACGGGCATGGTCAAGGACATGAACCGCGGCGGTCTGACCGCTGTCGGCGTGCCGGGCTGCAACGCCGACGTGCTGGAGATCTTTCAGAAGTGGAAGGCACAGGGCCAGTCGCCGGTCAGGATCTTCTGCATCGGCGGCGCCGCCGCCGGCACGCCGGAAGCCGTGGACCGTGCGATTCCGCAGATCGCCCAGATGAAGCTGTTCCAGGGCGACAGCTACATCGACAACGTGTTCTTCGGAGAGAGCGTGTACGGACCGCTCCACGACCCGATGTTCGCGCTCAAGTCCAATCCGTCGCCGGAACAGCTCGCGCAGTGGCGCCGCATGGCGATGGAGATCGCGAAAGCCGGCCTGCCGCTCCACGTCCACGCGGAGTTGACCAACACGATCGACGCGTTCCTCGACCAGATCGACGCGGTGAACAAAGAGCATCCGATCAAGAACCTGCGGTGGACGCTGGCGCACATCAACCAGATCAACGCCGCGCAGCTCGAACGCATGAAGAACCTCGGCATGTATGCCGCCGTGCATCCGTGGGCGGTCATCAACGGCGCGATCATGCACGAGGGCTTTGGCGACGGCGCGTTCGACATGCCACCGCTCGCTGCGATGCAGAACAGCGGCATCATGTGGGGTCTCGGCACCGACGGGACCGCGGCCAACCAGACGCTGCCGTTCATGACGCTCTACTTCGCCGTGACGGGGAAGATGGTCGGCGGCATGAAGGTGATCAAGCAGACCGTCAGCCGCGAGGACGCGCTCATCGCGCACACGCGTAAGAACGCGTTCTTCGTGTTCCAGGAGAACAACCTGGGCTCGATTCAGCCCGGCAAGCTGGCCGACCTCCTCGTGCTCGATCGCGACTACCTCACGATCCCCGCCGATCAGATCAAGGACATCAAACCGGTGATGACGATGGTCGGTGGACGAGTGGTGTACGACGCGGGCACCACTGCTTCCACCAAATGACCAGATAACCAGATGACCAGATGACCAGATAACGAGATGACCAGATAACGAGATAACCAGATGATCAAATTCATGCTCCGCGGCGCGTGTGTAGCCGGGCTGGTGCTGGCGAGCGCCGGGCTCGCACGCGGGCAGGTGTCGCCTGCGAACGAGGGGAAGACCGCCGAACAGGTCTACAAGAACATCAAGGTCCTGAAAGGGACGCCCGCCAACGAGCTGAACCAGTCCATGCACCTGATGAAGGGCGCGACGGGGATGGACTGCCTGTACTGCCACATCGAGCGCGAGTGGGAGAAAGACGTCAAGCCGGCCAAGGACGTCGCGCGCGCGATGATCACGATGATGATGGAGATCAACTCGCGCAACTTTGGCGGCCGGCAGGTCGTGACGTGCAATACCTGTCACAACGGCCGGCCGATTCCCGCGGCGATGCCGGTGTTTCCGGTGCTCGAGCCGAAGGAAGCCGTCAAGCCCGCGCTTCCGGCCGTCGATCAGATCCTCGCGACGTACGTGGCGGCGCTCGGCGGGGAAGCGGCGCTGCGCAAAGTCACGAGCCGCACGATCACGGGCACACAGTACATCCCGACCGGTCCCGGCGGCACGGTGCCGACGCCGGCTGCGGTCGAGCGGTACCAGAAGGCGCCGAACCTCGCCGTCACGATCTACCGCGCGCCGACCTACGCGCTGTCGCAAGGCTACGATGGAACGACGGCGTGGTCGCAGGATCAGGCCGGCCGCGTCACCGAGCCGGTCAAAGTCGATGTCGCGCGCGCGTCGAGAGCCGCCGATTTGTACGAGCCGCTGAATCTCAAACGGCAGTACACGGCGATGACCGTCCGCGGCA
>Ga0137395_10000218_pt1 | contig 21900 bp, 16 predicted proteins | sample czobulk216metaG_FD_108283 | JGI IMG/M metagenome (GOLD analysis project Ga0137395, IMG submission 108283) | Vadose zone soil microbial communities from Angelo Coast Range Reserve, California, USA - czobulk2.16 metaG | ecosystem: Environmental > Terrestrial > Soil > Vadose zone | place: USA...
CGCCGTTGAGACCGAGACAGGGAATGCCCAGGACGGTGAACTCCACAGTCAGCATATCGCCCTTCTTGCCGCTCGGATAATCACCGGGAGCCTCGTGAACCGCGGTTACTTTACTATCCGGAAAGGTGGAGGCGTAGAAGCGCGCCGCCTCATGCGCGTCTTTGTCGAACCAGAGGCAGATCGTGTTCTTTGGCTTCATGTTCGTGTGCTCCTTGTGCTCGATCAGGGCGAACGCCGCTGGTCGTGATCCCCACGGATTATAGAAGAAAAGCCGGCAAACTCCCGGTAAGCCGTAACCGTCCAAGTGAAGTATTACTCAACATCTCCGGTAACGCGACGCAACCAGGCAAGTGGAATTACTGTCGCTTCAGAGCGAAAAAGGCCGGGGTCCTGATAGATGCCATAACTTGGATAGTTAGAATAGTTGCGGCTTACCGTTTTCGAGATGTCAAAGGTGTCTGCATGCTGAATCCACCACGTATACCAGCAGGACTTCGGATCGTCCGGACATGCGTCCATGGTAATTCCGCCGCCGTGATGCCAAATAACATCTCCGACCGTAATATTTGTGAGAGCGAGGTTGGCTGCAAGGTTGACCTTTCTTGCGTAGTCACTATCGCGAGCTTCGTTCCGATCAGCCATGGCATAGATGATCGGCAAAACGGCTTTTTGGTCTCCGAGACCTCCCAAGAGAATAATGATCTGATCCTTGATCTTCGGGTCGTCCAGGTATCGCAGCAACACATCCTGTGCAGCAGGTCCAGCTTGCAAAATCTGGAGCATTGGTCGAGTGAAGTTAAAAACCCAAGTGGTTGGATTGGCTATATTCTCGGGTTCGGTCCATCGGTCGTACTTCAACTGTTCGATAAACCCGCGAATCTGGCTTTCGGGCATCTCACTCGAACTAATGGACTGGACGTCGAACCTGTCCATGAAGCTTTCCGGACCCGGGGAAACGCTTCCGGTTACGGTTACACGACGGCGTTCATATTGCTTGAGTTCATTCGTCTTTCCGCGGACGGAATATTGCTTCCCCAGAGTAATCAATCCCCATTGGGATAAACCTTCCGGGCAAGTCCACTTGTCTTTAGGCACATCGGCGGGCCACTCGTCACATCGACGATCGCTCACGAGTAAAATGCCCGTGAGCGTTGTGACGCTATTGCGAGACTCAACCGAATTCTTTTCGGTCTGCGCCTGACAGTGACCGGCGCATATTAGAAAGACTGCCGACAGAACGAATAGACGGCGTGTCATGGACAACATTATGTCACGACAAATATAGGATTCGACGAGATTACCAGTGCCTGATTAGCCGAAACCGAACAAGTCAAAATGGTCCCAAAACCACTTCTCCGGTAAGGCGACTACTCAGGAGTTGGCCCCGGAATGGCGGGTTGACGAATGCCATGTCGAGCTGATTAGGAACTATCCGGGCAAAACCGCCTCTCGGCTGGGGTCGGTAATGGGCGCGGCTTTATGTGTCACTAGCAGACGGAAAACTTTCTCACTCCCGGCAGTCCTCGCATACTCCGCTTCTTTTTCCGTGATACCCACGAATTGAGTGAACTGGAATTGGCCAGATGGAAGCTGCTGCACACCGGGGAATTCAGTTGCTGGTGTGAGCAGGACCTAGGTAAGCTGCGAATCCTTTCCGTCAATGGGACTCCTCAACGGTATACGGTCCCAGATTTCCAATAGACCTCGCCCCGAGAATCTTCCCGCAGCCAGTAGAAGTTGGAATGCCACCATCCGTTGGAGTAGGAGAAGAGCCCAACGTGATTGCGCCGGGCTTTGGAAAACAAACTCACATCCAAGTCCTGACGGGGCGTTAGGCTCAGGCGAATCTGTTTCCCACGCATTCGAAAGACCCGACGAGACATAAACCCAACTAGGTCTCTTCTCGGTCGGCTCAAACTCAAAAACGCCGTGAGTGAGCCATCGGGGGTCAAATGAATCTTGTCGGAATACGTTCGTAAAAAGTTCCCCATCGAGCACGTAAATACCCTGCTGTTTCGGACCGAAATGCCCCGGGTAAAGCTTTCCTTCGCGAAACTCCCACGCTTCTTCAAACTGTCTTTGCCATTTCTCGCTGGCCATGAAGGTTCCAACAAGTGATCTGCAATCAAAGCACCCGCGACAATCATAGCGGGTGAAGACGTCGTTTCATACGGGCTATAGGGCCAAGTGCGGCACGCGAACGCGGGAATCACAATGAACCTGTATGCACAGGCCCTGACCCGCGCGAAACGTGCAGCGCATCTGAAGGTGGTTGAAATGATCAGGCCAGCGGCAGAAACTGCTTCTGTTCCTTTGTGTTCCCACGCGGAGGAAGGAGAGTCTGTAAGTGCTTGATTTAATGGAGCGGCCTATCGGAATCGAACCGACACCTGAACCTTGGCAAGGTTCGAGAAGTTAAATCTAACGCGCTGGAACGGCGGCACTTAGCATTTTTGGCAGGGCCTCAATTGGAAAATGATGGAAAATGAGAGGAGAAAAGAATTCTCGCGATCTTACGAGAGCTATAAATAAGTATGCCTAGCGTATTCCACGGCAACAAGAATTAAACCCCTGGAAAATATGGAAAATTATGCAGCGGGTTAACTTCTTAACCGTGCATCTTCCAGAACTGGATAGAGCGTCTGCCTTCTAAGCGCGGCCTCCGGCTCCGACAACTCCATCGAATATTTCTACCTATCAATGTTTCCAACAAATCGGGGCATCTGCTTTTCGCGGATTCGACGCTACTTTGTCTCGCCGCCAGGTTTTTGTATCTCCACCGCGAACGAAGCGCTAGCAATCTTAACCGGCGACTCAACTTTGGGCTGCGAAGGCTTTCCATCAACCAGAATGCCACTCGGCACAAAGGTGAGCGTCCAGCGTTCCTGGTTGGCTTTGAAACCAGCCAGAATCGCACGGTTGACCGCGAAGGCAAAGTGCGCCGGCTCGAATTTGTCATGGGATTCGGCGTGAATACCCGAGCCGAACAGCGCCATTGCACCGAGGTAGTACGGGCTATCCTCAAGCGGCGCCGTGTTGGCCGGCGGGCCGAAATACACCTGCCAGGCGACACCGGGCTGCCGCTCGGCTTCCACGCCATCGAGTTCCAGAAAGACCGTCGCCTCTTTGCTCTCGGCAAGTTGGCTGAGACGCTGTTTCAGATCCTTCAAGTCGACGGAAACAGAAATCCTCTCCTGGCCCAGCGTAATGGGCGGAATGGGAAGCCGCACGATCAGTTCCTTCTCGAAGATGATGGGCGGAAACTTGATGATCGGCAGGCAATAGTCGTTAACCTGCGGGGGCTCTCCCTCATAGACATAGTGAAGCTGCTGCGCCGCACGAAGGACTTCGCAGCCAGTCATTTCCACTTGCGCGCCCTCTTCATCAAAGAAGGTGTACCTTGTGTTTTTCCAGGTGTTGTCGAAAACGGGGTCGATGCGGCCACCGCCCTGTGCAAGCCAGAGGTTCCATAGCCGGTCCATGTTGCAGTGATGCAAAAAGAAGATAGGGTCCTGCGCGGCAGTGGGCACGCAGCCCATCCAGCCATTCAAGCAGGCGCCCGGGCCGCCCACCAGCACATGGATCTGATTGTGTGGCAGGTTCTCGAGCGAACTGCTGGCGCTGGTGAAATTCGCCTGCGCGAGACCTGCGGAATAGTTCACGGCCCAAGCTGGCAGCGAACCGGCCCCGCTGTTCATGTTGGGGTCGCGTTGAGAAACGAAAAGGTCGCTGGTAGGATCGCGGAACATCGGAGGAAGTTGCCGTTCGGACGGGGAATTGTAGTCCCAATACGGCAACGCAAAACAGTCGTCGCATGCCATTCGGCGGCAGATACGCTCGAACCAATACAGATACATGCGGTGCCAGGACCAAAAGAAATAGTTTCTGTGCTGGCAGGTGTTCCACGCCGTCTGCGGCGGGCCCGCCAATGTGCCGTGAATAGCGGCCTGATACGTCCAACTGCGCGGGTCGCTGGAAGGTAGGGCACGCATCGCAGCAACCGCCTTGCGATAGGCGGCAATGACCGGGTCGAAGGCGTTCATGCCGCCAACGTTCCGCCGTACGAAGAGCGATGCGGCGGACGCAGGTACAGCTTGAAAGGCGGTTTGCCCCAAGAGAGTAAGAGACGCAGCGGCGCCGGCTCTGGCGAAGAAACTGCGGCGACTGATTTGTGTTGTCATGAGTACACCTCCATAATGCCCGCGCACGGGCAGTGAGTCTTCCAAGGTAGATAGATTTGGAGATTGGGGCCTGGGCTTGGGTACCTGCGGGTTAGTGCAGCGAACACGAATCTCGTTTCACTTTTCCTTCTTCCACGGTAAGAGGCAGCCTGAGACTGATTTAAGGACGGCGTCGGCCTCTCCGATTGAGCAGACCTGGTTGCTATTGCAACGACGAAGGCCTTAAAGGAAGGAGCCGGCCTATGTCGATTATGCGTTGTGATTTTCACGGAGGGTGCTCGCTGCGCGCATGACATTCCTCTGTTCCAATACGCCTTCAACTGGAACCCAACCATCGGCGCCGCCAGAAAGTAGAGTGCGGCCACCGTCTCTCCAGGCCGTAGTATTTGTGCCGCATCAACAAATAATGATCGAAGGACTCTTCCATCTCACGGGCATAATCTCGCAGTGCGGTGCCGTCACCCCTAAAGTAGTTTCGAATGACCTGTGCAGCACGAATCCCCGATTCCAGTGCCTTGCACACACCCTGTGAGGAGAGAGGGTCAAATGCTGCGGCAGCATCCCCCACTGCGAGCCAGTTTCCATCAAAAAGAGTGTTTAATTTTGAGCTGTTCGCGGCGAAAATGAAGGGGCCAGACTCCAAAACACAGGAGTTGATGAGGGCTTTAATATGAATTGTTTTGTCCAGCTGCTTCCCCCAGGACTGGATTGGACGGTCGGAGCCGCGGGCATTCAAATCGGCATCAGTCATATAGGCAATCACTACACGAGAGTTTGGCAAGAGCGCGGAATACCACCACCCATCCTCGACCGCTTCCACAAACGTGTAATCGCCCAGCGGATTCCCGGCCTGCGTTGAGAAGAAAACAGCAACCCCGACTAAACGATCGTAGAAGATTCTTCTAGCACATCTCCTGCGGGCAAGCACGGATGCACGCCCAGTAGCATCAACCATGAATTTGGCGCGAAAGATAAGCTGCTTACCGCCACGTGCGGCAGAGATCTCCCAATCGCCCGTTCTGCCTTCGGAACAAGAAGTCCTTGATGCACCAGTGAATAAATATGCTCCGGCTTTCTCGGCCGTCCGGGCGAGCATAGCGTCGAAACGTCTACGGTCGATGTGCCACCCTACTCCGTAGGGATTGAAAATAGAATCGTTTTGATGGACATCTGCCTGGCCCCAAACGTATCGGATGCCCGGGGAAGGGCAGTGGGCATCGCGTATGAACTGATCCCAAAGCCCCAAGCTTAGGAGGGGGAATCTGACTTCGGGTGGAAGAGTCTCCCCTACGCGGAGCTCGCGGTAGCGGGATCGTTCGACCAATGCCACGGAGACACCGTGGCGCGCTAGTGCCAAAGCCGTTGCGCAGCCTGCGGGCCCTCCACCGAGAAGGGCAACGTCCACCTTTCTCTCCGTAGGCCTCATCTTGGTTTCCCTCTCCTTACACTGTTGCGCACATCCCAATCCCGATGCCAGATGGGAAGGCAAGAGATGTCTGCCCTATTTGCGCCTCTCAACGTAGGTCTCGCGCTCCAGGACCACAAAACCCAGCTTGTGCCAACGCGCAGTCATCTCTTTCCCGTTGCGCACGAGGCCGCGAGTCCAGGCAACCTGCTTTTTCTGCCCTTCGGGAAAAACATCATCAGGGCGCGCTGCGGGCCACCATGCAAGATTTCCATCCATAGAACAGTCGTAGAAATCAGTTTGCCAAGGCACGGCCATTTGCTTAGTCACATCGCCCGGGCTCAGGAAAGTATGCTCCAACCGAAACGGCTCGGAGTAGGCGTAGGTATCACGCAACATCCAGCTGCCTTCAATGCCAGGGAAAAAAGCACCTCCTACACAGGCCTCCAAGGCAGCGCGGTTCAATCCTTCCGGTGAAATCTCGGTTGCTGGACCGGGCGGGGCTATCCAGTCGTTTGTGAAATCTCCGTCCTTCCACTTTCTCAAGTTGTTGTACTGCGTCTTCGTCAGTGGCTGGCTAGAATCATGGCCTGCCGTGTTGTAGATATCAGACCAGATCATGGGCATGTCCCCGTCGCTCGATTGGTCGAGAGGAATGCTTGGATCCCTGAGCCTTGCGAAAATAGCCTGCCGCGCCGCTGCGGTGCTCGGCGGCGGAATGACGCTGGATAACGTGGAATGATGTGGCGCCGCCATGGCACTGACCCACTTCGCGTGGATCGCGCGAATCAGAATGGGATAAATGTCGTTTGTGAAAGAAGGTTTGTCGGGCTCGGATAGCCACCCATTCTCGACGGCTTTCTCAAATAGAGTGTCGTACAAGGTGATGATGTTATCGATGGGGGGCGCGAACTTCGGTGGGGCACAGATCACCCAGGAAGGAGCGGCCTGGACGGGTGACTTTGCTCCTTTCAGCGTGACTTTTGCCGTTACTGGTCCGTCGGAGACATCGTCGTGCCACCCGTCGTTGTTCGCCCAATGTACGAGCCGGGCATTCTTTGGAGAATTCGATCTGCCAAATCCACCCAAGACCAGTAAGCGGCTATCCTTATCTGTTCTGATCTCGCCGAGTGGTACAGTCTTGCCGAGAAATTTCCCGGTGTCGAAGCGGGCCTTCTTGTTCGATCCGCGGATAGATCGAGGCCCTGGGTCGATGATTAGGCTAGCGCGGTCTGTGATCTTTGGATTTCTCCGTACACCTGGATCAGTCTGTGCACTGGGCCCTTGGAACTCGATCCACTCGGCCTTTTTGTTGGCCAAGTGAACGGTCCACTCAATGGCGGCATCAGAAGCAGTGATTTCCTTCACCAAGGCGCCGTTCTCATCGTAACCGAACAAGCGAAAACGGGCCGCTTGCCGCTTGATGCGATGACTTGTGTCTTTGTAACCTCCCTTTGGAGGCCTGCGATCGCCCGGCAACTCAGGTCCGATGAAGAACTCGGTGGGACTATTGCCCAACCGGGCGATGCTGATGGCAGGATGGATCTTGATCGTGGTGATAGGCACGTCGTTACTCCTTACCTGCTCGACGATTTACGACGACAAAAGATCAATCTCAATCCAAGCCACGCTAGGAAAAGTAGTCCGGTCAAAGGCCGTCCCCACTGAGCCCTGAAACCGAGCAGTCTTGCCAGTGGTCCTTATGGCGTTAAGCGAATCCAATTCGCCGCCGATGGAACGCGGTCGTGGTCCACGAGGAAGAGCAAATAGTAGCCGGGCGGGGCGATGGTTCCGAACGGCGGCGCTGTTGCCTTAACCGCAGTCGCTGTCGTGCCCGAGATTGCGCAGCCGACATAGCGTTGGTTTTGGTTAAAGCCGTGGGTTACGGCTCCCGGCCTCATGAGCACCACTTCAGCGATTGCGCCGGGAGTCGGTGTATCCACTGAGAAGGCCGCCCCGTGGGCGATCGTCGCTGGCGAATTTGTAATGGTCGGGCGTGGCTTGAAAAAGTACGAGGGGAGGTACCGCTCGTTCGGCGTGTTGCCGCCGTTCGGGTCGCCCCCCATGATGACGCTGCCGTCTGGGAGGAGGAGGGCAGCAGAATGGTAGCCGCGTCTGTGCTTCATGTTCGGACCAACCAGGAAACCTGAGGTCGGGTCGTCGGGATCGAAGATCTCGACAGGTCCACCGTCAGGGAGCGTCTCGATGCCCCCTGCGACAATCACACGACCGTCGGGAAGAAGAACAGAGTTTACTTTGTCGCGCACGACATTGAGGTTCGGGAGTGCCTCCCAGTGCGGGTGGATTACAGAGAGGTCAATCCATTCGGCGGTCTGCTGTGCGTCGGCTGCGCTGCCGCCGAGGATCAGCACACGTGGTTCGTAATGTGGCGGTTTGAGCGGCAGCAACACGGCCGTGCCATCCATGTTCACGCCGCGCTGAGATGAGATTTGGTTGTACTGATTTGCTGGGTTGTCCATGATTGGCATCGCTGCCGGGTCAAAGCGGCGGGCCGGCTTCTGTGGGCCGGCAATGAAAAGGTCACCGCCCGGAAGCAGGAACGTCCAAGGATAATAAAAGTAGTTAAATGGCACCGCTTTCGGTGCGCTCCAGGCACCGGCGCCGCCCGGAGTGAAGATTTCCATTGACTGCACGCCTACGCCAGATGCGTGTGCGTGATCCTCCCCAAACAGCGTCACCGGGTGTCCGTCCGGGAGCGTGATGGTGGTCGGGTAGAAGCGCCCAGTGTGCAGCTCAGACGCATGTGTGAAGGCGTTGGTGGTCGGGTTGAATAGGAAGGCGCGGCGCTCGGTGTCGGCGCTGACGCCACCGCCGGTCATGAAGCCGCTGTGGACGAGCACCGTGCCTGTCGCGTCGTTCAAGTGCGCGTGTGCCCCGGACCAAAGGTTCTCGTCGGCAGCGACCGCAATCGGTTGGTTTGTTGGCTGGGTGTATAGGCCAGTTGTCTGATCCCAGAGCCGGGACTGGTCAGCGCGCTGGCCGTAGCCCCAGAAAAGGATGCGTGAGGAGTTCGCCAGCAATACGGCGTGCATGAAAGTGATTTGGGGCAAGCCTGGGAGTTCCTCCCAGCGACCACCCACCGCGTTTGCGCACCGGTCCAGATGCACGTCTGGGCAGGAATTGTCGCCCGGGTCCAGTGCAAGTCCGATCTGCGCTCCGAGTTTCTGGGCCTCCTGAGGCGTCAAGTGGACGGTCTGGCGGGAGCGGAGTAGAGCAACGAGCCCCTGCATCATATGCATCTCGACATGGCAGTGGACGAGAAAGTCACCACGAAGGTCGTATTCCTTGGCGCCTTTGTGCGGGTGGTGGCAGTGCTCGAACTCCTCCGGAAGCAGCAGCACCGGCGGCGCTTCGGTCTCGACCATGAACGACTCGGCAGGTCCAATACTGCGCACGTCAATCGTCTGATCCGCGAACTGCCAGCGCTGTGCATGGGGATGGAAGTTGTGCCAATTCATCCCGAGATCGAGATTGAACACGTACCAGCGGATTCGCTGCCCAGCGTACGCGACAATGGTGGGTGTGTTGCCGACGAAAGAGCGACCGTTGAAGCAGTACGATGGTAGGTTGTCGCCACCACGCTCAAGGACGCTGTGCTGGCTGGGACCGTCGTTTATCCAGGTGACCTGCCCGCCAACCCCAATGGTCACGTTTGCCGGGTTGAAGGCGAAGTCGACGATGTGGACTGGGGGTATGCTCGTTGGGTTGCCCGCCTGTACGGTCACCGAGCCGCTCATAATCGCGCCGTGAATGCCGCAGATGTAGTTGTAAGTTGCAGCAAGACTGAATACCGGTGAGGTATAGGGCACACCGGGATTGAGCGGGGCGCTCTGGAATACGGGCGTACCCCGTAACCCACTCATTTGGTGAAAGAACAGTGGCACATGCAGCGTGTGTTCGCGCGCCGGAAGAGGCTGAGGGGCATGAGCAAATTCGTCGAGCGTGACCAAGTAAGGTACCAGTTCCGGAGGTACCTCACTAAAGTCGATGCCGTGAGCGTGCATCGGTACCAACGCGCCAGGTGGCATCGGCCCAGACATTGGTCCGGGCATTGGCATTGGCCCCTGCATCGGGTCCATCGCTACCATGCGAACCGCGCGAGCTGCCTGCTGCGGCTTCGCCGGTTGCCCCGACCTGCCTTCCAGCTTCTTGAGCACTTCGTGCACACGCTTCTCGAAATCAGGTGGCAGTGGGAATCGCGGTAGATGCTCGTGCTCCCTTTCCGGCAGCACAACGAGCCCCCCGAAGAGGCCTCGGTTCACGTATGCCCCGATGTTGCGATAGTGGTCGTGGAACGGCCACACTCCGATCGTCTTCTCAGTGACTTCAAACGTGTACGTCCACGTCTGGCCGGGGCAAATCTCGTCGGAGCGGCGGCCGTCGTCGCTCTGCGTGCCGAACGGCCACGAACCGTCCGAATCAATCCCGTAGCGCAGGCCATGAAGATGGAAGCTGTGTGGCGCGCCGTCTGCGTTCTTGACGTGGATACGCAACCACTCGCCAGGCTTTGCGTAGATGACAGTGCCAGGAACGCGCCGGGGGAACGCCGGCTCATTTATGTCGGCAGCAATAAGCTTGTCCGGCTTCGGGACCAGGTATTGTGGGTCAAGATACTCTCTGTAGATCAGCGCCGTTAGCCGCCGCGCTGCCACTTCGTCGGCCGGAATGGTCGCGTCTTCGTGGCCCGGGTTTCGCATACAGTCGCGGCGGTACTGGATCGGCGGCGACACATGATCGTCGGGCTCGACCGGCGAATAGTCAAAAATTCTCTCGATTTTCAAGTAGATGTTTCTAGGTGCCATGATTTTCTCGCTTTAGTTCTAAGAAGATGAACGCTCAAATTTGTCTGACCGAGCTGTCCCACCGCGTGCCACGTGCTGCTGATAGCTCAGACGACCTTCACGGTACTGTGCATGCCTGCGCCGGGGCTGCCGTGGATGCTGCAGTGATACGGGAAGTTTCCTGGCCCTGGGAAAGCGCGAGTAAAAGTGTGTCCGGTGTTGAAGACCCCCGAGTCCCAGATCGCTGTGTCCGATGTGGTTGAGTGATTGTCAGCGTCCCATTGCCACTTGACGCTATCGCCCGCATTGATCGTCACCGGGTCGGGATTGAATGTGAAATCGACGATATGAACGGTGACGGTCTTCGGACCACCTCCTCCGTTGCCCCCCATTCCGCCGCCCGCCATTTCCGAAGGGCACGGCACTCCGACTGGGAGAGGGAAAGCTAGTTCGCCGCCATTGATAATCAGCAGAGATCCCATCATGCCGGTCATCATGTGCGCGAGGACGTGGCAGTGCATATGCCACTCCCCGATGGCCTGGTTTTGGCCCGGCCCTCCCGCACGCATGAAGCTCCCCGACTGACCTTGAATTGTGAAGACAAACGAATTCGCGGGCCCAAAAATCCGTGTGTCTTCAAATTGCGACACTGGCGTATCCATCACGCTGCCCTGGATCGCGGCGGGGGTGTTGCCATGTGGCCCAGGGATGATCCAACGGTGACCGTGGATGTGGAAGGTGTGGACATCGCTGCCCATCCCCACGACACCAAATCTCATACGCGTGCTCGTGCCCGCAATCATTGTCGGAGTGTTCCCCACGTACTTGCGCCCGTTGATGCACATCCCGGCATCGCCTAGGCTATGAAAAAGTTGGAGGTACAGCGCTTTTGTCGGCGGCGTACGATAACGCGAAATACAGAATCGGCGTATTAGCAACAGCTTCTCGTCGAGCTCAAGCAACAAGTTTCCTCGCTGGATGGTGCGTGCCATCTCAGGGCTTGCTGCATCCGCCTCATTTTTTGCATGCTTAATTTTCTTGCCCTGGGACATGCCAGGCATGCCGTGCATCTCCCCTCCCATAGGCATGGGTTCGATCGATGGCAATCCTTCGAGGTCAAAAGGCAGCACGTGCGTTTCAAAAGGCAGGGGGAAACAGAAAGTTACTATAGGTGAACCATTGGGTGATCCACCGGGCAGAAAGTTTGGATCGAGTCGGGTTGGGTCTTGTGGATCGCCCGCTCTAGTGTCCACTTCCTGCTGGGTGTCGGCAGGGTTGTGTATGACGACGATTCCGATGGCGCCGTGCTCCACGTTGTCCATGTCGCAAATGGAGTGGTCGTGGTAGAGCCATACTCCGGCAGTCGTCGGCCAACCAAAGGTGTTCCACGTGTATGTGAACGTGCCTCCGGGGGGGACACGATCTCCCTTCTTGAGAGATCCGGTGAAACCAGGAATGCTAGCCCAGGCGGCCGCCTCGCTGGCCGGTATGGGCTGGGTCGAGTCCGGCGGAGACAGCGGAAAGGCTCCATCCGATGTTGGCTCAAAGACAAAGCCATGCGGATGCAGACTGTGCGTGCGTTTCTCGATGGCAATCGGGACAGCGACCGGAAATGGAAAGCAGATCTCTCCAATGAAGGGGAATGGAAAGCAGATGGTCTTCGTGCCCAGTTCGGTCCTCATGTCCAGATTGCGGAAATGCACTTTGACCGAGTCGCCGACATTGCATTCAATAACCGGGCCAGGAATGGTTCCCATCGTCCCACTGTCGGTGGGGTCTGGTTCGTTCAGATCCCACGGATTAACTTTTCGGTCATCAGGCTGGGTCCACGCGTCACTGTGGTCGGGTTTTTGGGGTGGCTTGTAGCGTCGCAGGATCAAAGCATCATCGATGCTGGTGTCCGACTTTCTGAGTGGCCGGAACATGGTGACGTTGTTGCGAATAACGCCTGACCCCGGCGAGCTGAGGGAAGTAGTTGCTGGATCCTTTCCTTCCCTTTGCTTCAGATTCTGACCCGACATCCGGTCGATATTTCCTGGACACACGTCCCAGGGACGATTCTCCAGCTGGATCCAGTATTCGATGTTTGCCATTGTTCCTACTCCGATCCAGAAGGCTTGTCGAACAAATAGACCTGCGCCTCAGAAATATGCCGTGCTTGAGATACGTTTCGACGCTTTCCAGCACATATAGTTGGGAGAACTGCTTCTGCGTGGGGCGTTGCGTTGGAGAAAGTAAGCTGAAGATACAATGGCATAGAGGTTCCAACCAAGGTTGCCGCGGAAAAGCTACAACAGAAGCGATGAGCGCCGAAAGGATATGGGCGAGCGGAAGACACAACAACAGCCGAAGGGTAGAGTAGCCGCCTCTCCCAGAAGACTAGGTACTTAAGCCGGGGGTTGTTGACAAGCGCAAGTTACACCTTCATAGTGACTTGCCTTGGCCTCGTTGGGCGCGTTCATGCGTGGATCTCATGGATGTTGGCACCGCGCCGCCCTCGCTGATTCGAGAGGTTAAAACATGCCTCGGGCGATCTCACGAGCGTCCCTGCAAGTTTGTTCCGTCGCGCAGAACTGCCTTGCGGAAGCCTATCTTGAGCAATTGTTGCGTGAAGATCCTCGCATTTGCCCGTTGAATCTAAAGCAGTACGCTCAGCTATCAGCGATCCGCCGAAGGAACCTCATCTTCGTCATCGATCAGTGTGGAATGGAAATACCTTTGTGTGAGTGCCTAAGGCAACTGCGCGATCATTCCTCGGATGCCAGGTTCCTAGTGCTCGACGACCAGAAGTCGAAGGAAGAGATTGTGCGAATCCTCATAATGGGAGCACACGGATATGTTTCACATACGGATGCACCGAGCACACTCATTCCCGCGATCATTTGCATCGCAGCTAATCAGCTCTGGGTTCCCCACGACGTGCTCCCCGAGTTCCTTCGCGAGGTAAGCAGTGTGCTGCGTAAAGACCAGGCTCGACAAGCGACAACCCCTCGCGAAGATGAGATTCTGGAACTGGTGCGCAGACGCCTTTCGAACAGGGAGATCGCAGACCTCCTGCAGATCCGCGTGAGTACGGTGAAGTTTCACATCTCGAATATCCTTTCGAAATTGCATGCCAACAACCGACATGAGCTGACAGGGGCTGTCCCGCAAAAGCTATGGAAAATGGAGTTGCAGTGAGGCGGCTCCCCGAAGAATCTAGCATTCGGTGAACCGAATGTTGAGGTCAGTGGCCGTAAAAGCCCTCAAGAGGGCCTTAGCCCTGCTGTGGAGCTGCGCTGCAATCCTGAGATCGATCAAGGTTAAGTAGGCCTCGCGCCTACTCATGAGGCGTATTCTCCTCAAGTATGATCGTCTGCTTGGGAGGCAGACGCTTCCTCAAAGCGTGAGCATCTGCTTCGAAAACAAATGATCTGTCCCGTGCGATGTGCTTGGGGATGCGCCGCGGTGAAGAAATCCCCGGGCCTGAGCAGCCTCTCCCGAATTGACTTGGAAAAAACGGACAGCGAGGCGGCCACGTAAGCTCTTTAGAATCTTGAACTGGTCTATCGGACACTAACCAACATCTGAACCCTAGTGAGGTTCAGTAGCAAATCACAACGATGCTTACCAGAAAACCATAAGACAATGGACGCGCGGGACTTAGGCAATTCTCGTCGTCCGGAGTGGGAAGAGCAATACCGCCGGATCAGGCGCAAGAACCATTATTTAATGGTGCTTTGGAAAATAGGAAGAAGTGCGGCGTGGCGTAAACCCTTTGGAATCTGGAGCGGCCTATCGGAATCGAACCGACACCTGAACCTTGGCAAGGTTCGAGAAGTTAAATCTAATACGCTGGAACGGCGGCACTTAGCATTTTTTGGGCAGGCCTTAATTGGAAAATGATGGAAAATGAGAGGGGGAAAGAATTCTCGCAGTCTCACAAGAGCTATAGCCAAGCGTGGCTAGCATGTTCCAACGGTAACAAAACTTACCACCTCGAAAAAATGGAAAATGAGCCGCCGAAAGCCGACGGCGCGCGATGTTACTAGGATGCAATACACGGTTGACAAGTCAGCTCTATCGCAGGTGACCGTAGACCGCGACAGCCCCGCGGCTCAACTGCGCCACGTTGACGTGATTCTTGCTATCTGTGCCGGTCCAACCGACGAACATTTTGCCTTTGAACTCGCACAGACAGGGGCCATTCTCAGCGGTATCGTAGAAGGTGCGCTTGTAGTTGGGTAATGCAAGAAAGCCGTTGGTGTTGCCGCTCTCCGAGTGAAGCAGGTTGAGTAAAGCGTTCCCCGAGCCCGCCCAGCAGAAGTAGGGCACGTGATCAACGCCCACGGCCATCGCCGGGTGATGGCCGCTGGTATCACCGAGGGTCATCTTGTTGTCCCAAGTAAGACCTCCGTCGCTGGACTCGATAAAATTCAGGCGATTCGCGCTGTCGGTACCATTCCACATGAGGATGAGTTTGCCATTGAACACGGCGAGCGCGGGCTCCGTGGGACTGGTCTCATTCAATGTGCGCTTGTTCTGCCAGGTTGCGCCGAGATCGCCAGACGACAAAATGTTCAAGCGATTGTCAGTGCCGGTCCAGGCGAGAAACATTCGCCCGTTGAACATCTGCAAAGCTGGCCCATGGTTGCTCTGCTCATTGAGAGTGTGCTTATTGCCCCAATTGTTCAGCGTAGCATCCTCGGTCGACATGACATTAAGACTGTGCGCGCTATCAGTACCGGTCCAAGCGATGAAGGTCCGTCCGTTGGGCGGGGCGAAGCCGTCGAATGCAAGCGCCAGGGCGTTCGGAGTGGTCTCATTGGGTATGGTGACCTTGCTACCCCAATTTAGCCCATCGCCGGAAAAAATGACGTTGAGGTGGCTTGGGTTGTCGGTACCGCTCCAGCCGAGAACCAAATCTTGATCGTTGCGGTTGATCATCGCTGGACCGCCGAGCGCCGTGTCCCCTAGCGTGACTTTGTGTGCGAGGCCGCCCATAGTCGCGACGTACACTTTGCTGTTCGCTGCTGTCGGCGGGCAGAACTTGGCGAAGTTGCCGAAGTCGTCACGCACGCGGTTGTCACGGCTCTTCCACATTTGAGTCAGCGTGCGGGCGTCGAACGCGCGCAAAACGCCCTCGCCAATCTTCTGGTTCAAGTCCTTGGCCCACGGATGAGTCGCCCACAAGATGCCATCTCGGCCACCATTGGCGGAGATGCTGAGGAAGCCGCCTGGCATACCGGGCGCTCCACCAGGGAAGTTGTCAGGTGCGGTCACCGATGACTGGGCCACCGGAGCATGGTTCACCTTGTTTCCAGCCAGTTGAAACGCCTTGCATTGATCATTTTCGGTCCAGACGTAAATGCGCGGACCATCAGGTCCGTTCCAGAAAACAGGCGAGCCGTGGATGTGGTGATTTCCGTCCGTGACGCTCGCCGGGATTTTATCGAGTACGTGGTCGGCGCTGGCATCAAAGCCGCCGAGATGGTTCATATCCATCAAATATAAGAATGCTTCTTTTCCGCCCCCGATGATCAAATTTGTGCCGGGAATCGCAAGGACACCGGCCGAGCCGAGATCTTTGTCTCCGCTATCTAGCTGCCCGTTGTTGTGCGGCGAGAAGAAGTCGAGCCGATTCAAGTTGGAATCAAGCTTGATCACGCAGTCACCTAAGTTGCCTGCTCCCGGGTTAAAGTCGCCGTTGCCGGTCATCAGGTAAAGGTTGCCATTTTCATCGGTGGCTGGCCCCTGTCCCGCCATCCAGATGCCTGCTTCGCCCTGGTCGCCAGCAGGCTGCGGCGAAGAGCAGAAGATGCCGACCGGCGCCAGTGCGTCGGCGTCGAAGCTGAACACCCAGCCGTGGTACGGCTTCTGAATATCGCCGTAGCTGGCGAACGCGACGTAAATTTTGTTCTGCGACAAAAGGAGCGCCGAACGCTGAATCTGCTTGTGGCTGACAAACACAGCGTGCCCTGAGCTGCCCCTGATGGTCACTGGCGAGCGTAACTCTTTGCCCGTGGATAGGTCGAGCATCCAGAGCTGGTGGATGATCGATCCGTCGCGTGGCTGCTTCGAGGTGGTGACGAGATAGATGGCTTGGCGATCGGTGTCGATAGCCGGTGTTGAGACGATGCCGACTTCCCACTCGATGTCGCGGTAACCACCATCACCGATCTGCGGGTCAGGAAGCTGGATAGACTGCGCCAGCCGTCGCTGCCACAAAGGCGCTTGCGGGACATCGGCATCGAAAGCGGTGACCTGATTGTGCATGGTGGCGACGTACAGCACGTTGTGCTGTTGACCTCGGATATGCAGACTCGGCACAAACAGCGGCTGCGCATAGGCGGAGCCGATCACCGGCAGTTCGAACAATTTGCCGAATCTAGTGACGTTGACGTTGCTCGGCTTAAGAATCGTCTCAGCGAGGTTAGCGCCGCTGCGACGGTTGTCATTGTGCTGTGTCACAATCACGGGTTTCTCCTTTCAACGGATGAAATAGAGATTCAGGACCTTTGCCAAGGCTCTTAGGGATACTTACTCCCTGGCCGGCCGGGACTGTCCATCGCTGCGCAGGGCCAGCCTAGTTTGGCAAAGCGCGAGTGATTGAAACTACGCCAATTCAATGGCGGTGTTTTACTCACTGCTTGAATTCCACGATGATTACCTCATGGTTGGATTCGTTTAGGTTTTCGATCTGGTGCTGCGAACGATTTTTCCAGACCACGGCGCCGGCATTGTGTCGGCTCTCTTCCTTCTTGCCATTTTCGGTTCGTGCGACGTGCCCGTCGTTAACATAGATAATCAACCGGTCATGCCTGGAAGTCTGTGGGTGCCGCTCACGCCCGGCGTGCTTGACTCGGAGAACCCTGACGCGGTCATTCTCAAATTCCAGTGTTGCTCCCATAGCCTGCCTCCGTTTCTGGAAAGAATCTGTTTCCGTAACGCCGTCACAGAAAACAAGGAATAAGGCGCTGTGGCGTGATACTTGATGCAAACCGACAAGAGGCTACCTGCCCCGGGCCCTTCGCGGCTTTACCAGATCTGGTCCCAGAGTGCAAGTATTCACCTGTACGTATGCCTGGCGTTTGGGATTTCGCTCTCTTTATAACTGTTCAAACGAATAGTGAATATAGGCCGTGCATCGTTACGTCGGAATTAATATTTTGCGACCTAGGATGCCAGCAACTGAATATGACATCAGACACTTTGAAACGGTTTCACTCCCGCTTTGCCGCGCTTTTATTCGTCATCAATGGGTTCATCGTTGCTAGGGGCAAGCGACAAAGGATGTCCTTACTTAAATGACGAGCCCTTACGTGCGAACAATACGAGCAACATGCCGCGTACAGCAAGATAACAAACGTATTCGCTGATTAGTTTGGAGTGCAAAGCTGGTTGGAGATTCCCCCATCTTAGTCAACGTAGCGTGTACACGACCAGCCGACCGAAAGCTTTGCTGTCGCTCCAATCTCTTCCCGGAATCGGCGGCGGGAACTCCACCAGGAATGCTTTGCCGTCAGCAATCGTCGGAGGGCTTTGCTTGGCAAACCATACCCCATCGTTCCGATTGGCTTTACTATTCCAGAGCTCCTTGAGGCGCCCGTTCGGTCCGGGCGTAGCGTCGAAAGCCTCCAAATATCCGCGGACGGTCTTATTTATGGCGTTGCATGGTGCATCGTTTGGAGTCAAATCGGATCCCGACGAAGACATACAATCAATCGTGTTATTGATCCGCTGGAAGTGCCAGCCGTGTTCCTGCACGTAATAGGAATCCCAAATGCTCCCAGCGCCGTCCCGCCAGACAAAATGCTGTTGGTCGTGGAAAGCCGACACGAAGATCCCACCGACGGGCGCGTGCCCGTTCGTGGTAATCGGCTGGAAAAGCCATTTGTCGTCGCTCCTTCGGTAGAAGGAATCCCAGATGTTCCCAACGGCGTCGGTGTAGGCAAAATGCTGCTGATCAGCGGAATCGAACACGGAGACAAATATGCCGCCGGCCACCGGATGCCCGTTCGTATGAATCGGCTGAAAGTGCCAACCGTCCCCCTGGACGTAATAGGAATCCCAAATGCTTCCCGATCCATCCCGCCAGGCAAAATGCTGTTGGTCGTGGAATGCCGACACAAAAATCCCGCCAACCGGCGTATGCCCATGGGTGTCGATTTGCTGAAAGTGCCAGGGGTTGTCGTCGCCTCTTATGTAAAAGGAGTCCCAGATGTTTCCGGCGCTGTCGGTGTACACAAAGTGCTGCTGATCTGCTGAATCGAAGACCGAGACAAATACGTTTCCGGCTGCCGGATGCCCGTTGGTATGGATGGGCTGGAAGTCCCAACCGCCGTCGTGCTGCCTATAATAGGAATCCCAAATGCTTCCCGATCCATCCCGCCAGACAAAATGCTGTTGGTCGTGGAATGCCGATACGAAGATCCCACCCACAGGGGTGTGCCCGTTCGAGGCGATCGGCTGGAAAAACCATTTGTCGTCGCTGTGTCTGTAGAAGGAATCCCAGATGTTCCCAAGGGCGTCCGTGTAGGCAAAATGCTGCTGGTCGGCGGAACCGAAGACGGAGACAAATACGCCGCCGGCCGCCGGAATGCCGCTGAAGTTGACCTGCTGGAAGCGCCATTGGTTTTCCGTCCGGTTGTAAAAGGAATCCCAAATGGCCCCCTCTTTGTTTCGAAAAACAAAATGTTGCTGATCTTCGTAAAAGCCATCGCCATTTGGCAAAACATCATTGAATACAGAGACGAACGGAGTGCCGACAGCGTATTGCCGCGCATCCGGGTCAGGGCGAGCCGCCCAAAGAATGCCAGTTTCTGTGTTGGCTCCATTCCAGGAGAGTGACAGCACACCACCCGGCATGCTCATCCTTGCCGCGGTCACAGGCGCTGAAGAGCCGACAGGATTGGGCGAAAAACTTTGTCCATTGAAACGGTAAGCCTTCAAGAAATCTTGTTCCGGCCACACGTACAAGTTGGAGCTCCCGTTCCCCAGGTTCCAGACCACCGGTGCTCCGTGCACGTGTGGATAGCTATCCAAAACTTTGTTCCAACTATTTAGGTGGTCTGAGTCCTCAGTATTAAACCCGGTGTCGCTGCCGTTCGCGCCCTTCATGGAGCAGGCCAGTTTAGTTTTTGCGGGGGGTTCATATTGGTTTTCCGCGACGCGGATACACTTTTTATTCGCGCAGTCGGGAGTACCCCTCCAATCGTCCGCGTCGGTAAGTGTGGTTTCGGTTTCCCCCAAGTTCTCCTTATCCTTATCGAGCACATAGAGAATGCCGCTCTTCCCTGCTCCGAGCACCTTCCCAGCGTCCTGAAGCACTGCTGGCCCTGATGTACCAAGATCCAGATCACAAGCCTGTAGCACTTCGCGCGACGGTGGGGAATACCAAGCCTTCAGATGAAGGGTACCATCGTGGTTGTCAAGCTTCACAAAAGCGTCTGCGAGATCCGGTAGAGCACGCGTCGATTGGAATTTGCCGTTTCCAGTCATGAAATAGACATCGCCCTGGTCATCGGCGGCGGGGCCGTTTCCGGACTGCCAAATACCGCCCATTCCTGTGTCCGTGCTGGGAGTTGTAATGAAAACCCCGGTCCGGACCAAATCTGGGAGCGAATAGGACATTACCCAGCCATGATATTTTGAAGCATCCCAATCGTTTTTCGGCGGGCCGCTTCCGAAAGCAACGATTAGGTAATTGTTGGAAATGAGCAACGCGGGTCGATTCAGATGGTTTGAGTCTGAGTCCGAGTCTGGGTCGTCGAACGATATCTTCAAGATGTGGCCAGAGGCGTCCTGGCCAGGGGCCTCTCCACTGACAACCACGTTGCGTCGAATTGCGAGCGAGCTCAAGTCCAGAGCGAAAATGTGAAATTTCTTATCGCCTGCCAATTTAGCAACAACGTAAAGCGTACCCTTGCTCGGATTCGGTGGATTACCGAGGTCGATAGCCGGAGTGCCGGAGATCCCGTTTGACGGAAAGATTGTATGGAAATTATCCTCATCAATCATTGCGGGTTTACCCAGGAACGCGGACATGAGCGGTTTCGTTGTTTCGTCGGGTGTCCGATCATCAGCATCGAACCCATAGACCCAATTCTCGGACGTAGCTACATACACAACGTTCCGCAAGCGGCCCTTCACCGGAACGCCGCGAACGTACAACGGTTGTCCCCAGATTTGGCCTAATACCCGGCGGGCGAAGATTTTGCCGAAACTCTTTGAGTTGACATTGGCTGGCCGCAAGATCATCTCGCTCGAATAGACACCGCTTCGATATATGTCATTGTGATGCGTCAGAACATCGTATTTTGGCGCTTGCGCTCCAGCGGCGGACACCACGTTGATGACCAATAAAATCACAGTGATCTGTGAGAATCGCTGGATTACGCGACCACTGATGGTGTTCGGGGACCCTCTTGGTGTGGGAACAGGCATACACTTTCTCCTGGGACGATTTCGGTTAGATAGTGAGATGACCCGGCTAGTCGTTGCAGCGGTAAGGTACTCCTCGACCGCCGGTAGGGCAAGAGGAACCACAAAAGGAGCAAAGAGAGCCCGCGGATACGTCGCTCGAGTTTACAACGATGTGAGCCTCTGCTTAATTCGGAGAGTTCAATCGGCACAAACGGCGCGAGGCACTAAAATCGCTCCACCTTCAACCGAGCCTTGTTCCTGACCCAAGGCTACCTCAATTCCTTATCTACTTCAGGCGGAATGTGGCTAGATAATGTCGGACAACGGTTGCTTACCGTAAAGAAGGGACTTCAATTCTCTTACCCAAACAACCTCTCCACCACTGTTTTGGAAAATACGAGAAACGGACCGCCGACGTAAGCTCTTTGGATTCTCGGACTGGGCTGTCGGAATCGAACGAACATCTGAACCCTAGCGAGGTTCAGTAGCGAAGCATACCCACGTTCAGAGGAAACCGTAAGTCAATGCAGGAGTGACACTTAGTTTTTTCCCGTGGTCCTGAATTGGAAAACAACGGCACCAGATCAGGCCCAAACAGCACCATTTCACGGTGTCTTGGAAAATATGGGAAACGTTGGCAGCGGCGTAAGTCTTTTAGAATCTGGAGCGGCCTATCGGAATCGAACCGACACCTGAACCTTGGCAACGTTCGAGAAGTTAAATCTAACGCGCTGGAACGGCGGCACTTAGCAATTTTGGACAGGGCCTTAATTGGAAAATAATGGAAAATAAGACGAGGAGAGAATCTTCGTGGTCTCGCGAAAGCTATACATTAAGTATGCTCTTCTGACCTCCAAGTACTGGGGTCTCCAACAATTCGGCGCTGCCTCCTCGTTGCGCCTAAGCGCGGTCAGATACCGTTCCTTCCCATAACGATAATGGATTCATCATCGAGTGGCTCTGCGCCTCCGCGAAATGCGTGGAGTGCCGACGTCAGTCGAGTGCCGAGCGCTTCGGGGGAGTTGCAGTCAAGCGCTCGCGCCATATTCATAAGGCCGTATAGACCTAATTCATTTCCCGCCGGATTCGTGGCTTCGGAGACGCCGTC
>Ga0137395_10000219_pt1 | contig 21886 bp, 21 predicted proteins | sample czobulk216metaG_FD_108283 | JGI IMG/M metagenome (GOLD analysis project Ga0137395, IMG submission 108283) | Vadose zone soil microbial communities from Angelo Coast Range Reserve, California, USA - czobulk2.16 metaG | ecosystem: Environmental > Terrestrial > Soil > Vadose zone | place: USA...
AGAATAACGCTCGCGAACACCGCGTTCTCCAGAATGTTTTATTTGGAGCGGAGTGAATACGTGAGTCCTACGGACTTGGTGAATCTTCCGTTGCGGGAGGTGATGGCAGCCGATATGCTCGCCGACATCGAACCATTATTGCGTCGCGCGGATCGTATGGGGATCACCGCAGCCAATATGGAACTCACCTTGCCCCGGGCTAAGTTGAACGTCGCGATCACCGCTTCTGCGCTGCGGCATGCTGCCGAGGGAGTGGGATACGTGCTCGTATTTGAAGATCTTTCGGATCTGCTGCGCGCGCAGAAACAGGCTGCCTGGCGCGAAGTGGCACGACGCGTGGCTCATGAAATTAAAAATCCCCTGACTCCAATCGCGCTTTCTGCTGAGCGCATCGAACGCCATTTGACACGAGACAATGCGCCCGATGCAGCTTCACTCGAAATCATTCGCACCTGCGCGGAGACGATTCGCCATGCCGTCGAAACCGTGCGCACGCTGGTGGATGAATTTTCGGTGCTGGCGCGTTTTCCGGCTTCCCGGCCTCAGCCCGCCAGTTTGAACAGCCTGGTGGAAGGGGCGCTCACCATGTTTAACGGCCGCTTGGATGGTATCGACGTACGAACAGAACTCGCGCAGGATCTGCCTCCGGTAATGGCCGACCCTGAGGCGATTAAACGCGCGGTAGCAAACCTCGTGGATAATGCGGCTGAGTCGATGCAGGATACCTTATTGAAGGAGATCACGATTTCTACTGCATTGGTTGGCAGCCGCGATGCGGTGGAACTGATCGTCTCCGACACTGGGCACGGAGTTTCTCGCGATGTGAAAGAACGGCTTTTTTTGCCTTACTTTTCGACCAAGCAGCGCGGCACAGGATTAGGCTTGGCCATTGTCAGTAGGATTGTGGAGGATCATCGAGGTTCGATCCGCGTGGAAGAGAACAAGCCGGTCGGCAGTCGTTTTGTAATTGAGTTGCCGGTGGCGGTTGAAGCGATGAGCGCTCCAACGGCCGCGGCGGTACCCTAGCTGCCCGTGGCCAAGGATTCGTATCAGAGTGGATCGTACTAGTGATTCGTATACTGAGAGCTTCGAGCCGCGAGCTTCGAACTACTCCTTCAACTCTCTCGTGCTCGTAGCTCGCCGCTCGTAGCTCGAAGCACAAAGCGCCCTAAACCATGGCACACATCCTTATTGTCGACGACGAATCTGGTATCCGCGAATCATTGAGCGGCATCCTCGAAGACGAGGGATACAAAACCAGCGTCAGCCCGAGTGGCGAAGACTGCCTCGAACTTCTTCGCAAAAGCAGATTTGACGTGATCCTACTGGACGTTTGGCTGAGTGGGATGGACGGGCTTGAAGTGTTGGAGAAAATTCGAGAGATGGCGGACCCGCCAGAGGTCATCATGATTTCTGGGCATGGGACCATAGAAACCGCCGTGCGTGCGACCAAACTAGGGGCCTATGATTTTGCGGAAAAACCGCTCTCGCTAGAGAAAACTCTAATCCTAGTAAAAAATGCGGGCGAGGCGCGGCGATTGCGCCATGAGAATCTCGACTTGCGGAAGCAATTGCAAGCGAAGAGCGTAATTGTCGGCGATAGCGTTCCCATGAAAGCGCTGCGTCAGCAGATCGCATTGATGGCGCCGACGAACGGACGGGTTCTAATCTACGGCGAATCGGGAACCGGGAAAGAACTTGTGGCGCACGCGATCCACATGCAGAGCCCGCGCAAGGATGAAATGTTTGTGGAGATGAACTGCGCCGCAATCCCCGAAGACCTGATCGATAGCGAATTGTTTGGCCACCGCAAGTCATCGTTTCCGGGAGCGACGGCCGATAAAGAAGGAAAATTTCTGAAGGCCGATCGCGGAACCTTATTTCTGGATGAAGTCGGTGACATGAGCCTCAAAACACAGTCGAAAGTCTTGCGCACGCTGGAACAGCAACGCTTCATTCCGGTCGGCAGCGACGATCCCATAACCGTGGACGTACGGGTGATCGCTTCCACCAACAAAGATCTCGAAGAAGAGATCGCCAAGGGAAATTTTCGCGAAGATCTTTTTTACCGGCTGAATGTGGTTCCATTTGTCGTGCCCCCGCTCCGCGAGCGCAAAGAAGATATTCCTTTATTTGCGCGACATTTTCTCAAAGAATTTGCGTCGGCGTATGGCCGGCGTCCTCGAGAAATTACTGACGAAGCTATCGATGTGCTGATGCGCTACACCTGGCCGGGAAACATCCGCGAGTTGCGCAATGTAATTGAGCGCATCGTGATTATGAACCCCACGACTTCACGGTTTGAACGCAAGCATCTGCCGCCGCTGGTGCACCGCGACGGCAGCCGCCGCATTACCGGCACTGAGGGCTCTACATTGCACCAGGCGCGGGCAGCCTATGAGCGCGATTACATTCTTAAAAAGTTGGACGAAAATCATGGCAACGTCAGCCGCACGGCGGAGGTTCTTGGGCTGGAGCGAAGCCACTTGTATCGCAAGATGAAAAGCCTGGGAATTGCGGCCAAAGAGTAGGTCGAGGTGGCTCTTAAGCTGGCAAGGGACAAAAATATCCCTTATTTCTTCAGCATATGAATCTCAGTACCGTTCTTGTGGAACTGGACCTCGTCCATCAACTGGTTGATCAGGTAAATTCCGCGCCCGTGATTTGAAAAAATATTTTCCCCTTCGCACGGATTGGCGATCTTGGCGGGATCAAATCCGTTCCCCGGGTCCCGCACCACGATCAAGATTCCCCGCTCCTCATCGCAAGCCACGTCGCACTCAATCACTTTCGATGAATCGCTTTTCGCTCCATGCACAACCGCATTCGCCAGGGCTTCAGTCAGGGCAAGTTCAATGTCATCTTCGCGCCCGACAGCGCATTTCATCTCCCGCACCAGACTCATTATATTAACGACGACAGGGTCAACCGCGTCGCGATCAGCTGCAAGTGAGACGCTCAATTTTAGAGTTAACTTTTCCGTGTCGAAAGTGCACGACGCGCGCGATTGCCCGGAGGATGGAGGCGTCTCTGACATCGAAGGATGGGACTCGCTCTTTCTTCCCATCTGCTACTTAAGATGCAGAGACAGGCTGGAAGATTCTACGAACTTGGCGCGTTAGAAGCAAACTTATTCGCAAAAAGTACGACCTTTGGTTCCTTTTCCGCGATTATCACTATCACTGTCCTATCTCTATCGCAATCACTGGTCACTGTCACTGGTCGCTGTCACGGTCACTCGAATCGCTAAGCAGTCCAGATGCGAAGCGCGTCATATCTCTTCGTTAGTAGCGCCGCCAATCTGTTGCAGTTGACGCCGCCAGTCGAGTTCTTCAACAAAATTTCTGGAATCGCGCCAGCCCGCCTTGATCTTAACGAAAAGCTCGAGAAAAACTTTCGTCCCGACCATTTTCTCGATGTCGAGGCGAGCTGCCGTTCCAATCTTCTTGAGCATCTGGCCCCCTTTGCCGAGCAGGATGGCCTTCTGCCCGTCGCGTTCGCAAAAAATCACGGCCGCAATTCGCGTCAGCCGGGAACCCTCCTCGAATTGTTCAATCAAGACGGACACCGCATGCGGCACCTCCTCGTGCGTCTGCATGAGTACGTGCTCCCGGATCAACTCCGCTGCCATGAATCGCACCGGCTGATCCGTAATCTGATCCTCGGGAAAATAGCGCGGCCCCTTGGGCAGAGCCTTCAGAACGCAGGATAGCAACTCATCGAGGCCCTTCTTCTTCAAAGCAGAAATGGGAACGATCTCCTTAAAATCATGCAGTGTTTGGAATTGTGCGATCAGAGGCAGCAGTTTGCTTTTGTCGGCCAGGAGATCGATTTTATTAAGTAGTAAGAAGACGGGAGTGCCGGCCTTTTTCGCCAAATCGAGGACGAAAGCGTCTTCGCGGTCCCATTTTTTCTTGGAATCCGCAATCAGCAGAATCAGTTCGCAACCTTCGAGCGCCTCTCGCACCTCGGACATCATCTTGCGCCCCAGCGAAGAGCCGGATTGATGAACTCCGGGCGTGTCGATGAGTACGATCTGGCCGGCCTCGCGTCCCTTCTGCTTGGGAACGTTGATGATTCCCAGAATGCGGTTGCGCGTGGTCTGTGGCTTCGGCGATATGATGGCCAATTTTTCGCCGACGAGCGCATTCAGAAGCGTGCTTTTGCCTGCATTAGGGCGGCCGAGAATGCATACGAATCCGGAGTGGAAGGACATTAGGATAGGGTACTAGAAGATAGGGTACTAGGTTTTAGGGTTCCATTTCTTCAATTCTCGATTTTCTGAAGTCGAAAGACGGTTCTAATTGCTTTTCTCAAATCAACTTCATCTGCCTCGGCTCGGCGGTGATTCGCACCCGCTCCACCCGGCGGTCGGTCGAATCCAGTACTTCGAACTTCAATCCGTCGTCTTCTATGACTTCGCCCTTTTTCGGAATGCGTCCAGCAAGTTCGCTGACCAAGCCGGCTATGGTCGATGATTCGTGGCCTTCGGGTCGCATGCCGAATAGCTCATCAAGGCGATCGACATCCATGTTGCCAGGGACGATGTAGGAATGGTCGTTTTCCTGCACGACCTGAGCTTTCTCGTGCTCATCGCCAATTTCACCGACGATCTCTTCGACCAGGTCTTCAATAGTTACCAGGCCAGCTACGCCTCCATATTCATCTACTACGATGGCCATGCGAATGTTACTACGCTGCATTTCGCGAAGAAGATCGCTTACTAACTTGCTTTCTGGGACAAAGTAAACGTCCTTCCTCATCAAAGTAGCGACGGTCCGCGTGCGCGCCTCGGAATCGGGAACCTGCAAGACATCCTGCGTGTATAGAATGCCTTTGATGTTGTGAATCGAACCGTCATACACCGGAATGCGCGAGAACGGCTTGACACTTAGTAGCTCGACAATTTGCTCGACGGTATATTCAGAGGGAACGGCAACCATTTCGGGGCGGGGCTTCATAGCCTCGCGGACTGTCTTGCCACTGAACTCAACCACGGACTGGATAAGGTCGCGATCGCCTTCCTGGATGATGCCTTCTTCCTGCCCTGCTTCAATCAGGGCGTCAACCGCTTCAGTGGAAGTTTCGGGCTGGGCGTCGGCGTGCTCCCGGGTCAAGGCAGTGACCGACTGGCAAAATCCTAGAACCAGTGTCACTGGCAGCACGAGATAAATCAGGATGCGCAACGGCACTACCCAGTGGCCAAGCCACCGTCCGCTGGTTCGCGAAAAAAAGACGAATGGCAGCAGACGATTAAAGACGATGATGATCAGCACCAAGCTGAGGGTGGCCTCGAGAACTTCATAGATGCTCCAGGCGCGATCGCGAAATACGGTGAAGCCCACCGTCATCGCAATGGCGGCAGTGACCAGTTGGGTCAGAATGGCCATGGAGAGCGACGCCCGGCTGCGCGTTACTCCCAGACCGGGCTCGACGATCTGCTCGAAGGCGTCTATGTTGTCCTGGAAATCACGCGAGAGGAATTTACCGATCTCCTGGTAAAGCCGATCAACGTAAGAGACGAGCGTCAGAAGGCCAAAGAGGAGCGGTAAAGTTATGCCGGCGCCGATCATTTCCGAAGCTTCCTCCCATTGCGCCTTCTCTCCGCCGAAATCGAGGCCATGGGTCGATGCGACCGTTCAATTAAACCTGACGGGAGGCGGAGTTTTGCGCGCAGTTGCTGTTCGCGCCTGGCCATCTCCCCATTGTCGTATTCGTGGTCGTACCCCCGCAGGTGCAGCATCCCATGCAACACCAGGATTTTAACCTCTTCGGCGGCAGAGTGTCCGAGGGTGCGGGCATTTTGGGAGGCGATCTCGGCGGAGATGGCAATCTCACCCGCGAATTGTTTTGGCGCATCGGGGCCGGAAGGAAAAGACAGTACGTCGGTGGGTTTGTCTTTTGCGCGGAAACGGCGGTTCAAGGACCTCATCTCGGCGTTCGAAGTTACGAGCACGTTTACCGTGCCTTTCAATCCTGCAGCGCGACGGACGCGCGCAAGGAAACGGGCGAGCGCTAACTCGGTAAGTTCCGCCACGCGCTTATGAAAGATGACCAATCGCCTACCATTATGTCATCGCGCCAAGGCTCAATTGTCATCCTGAGCGAGCGAAAGAGTTGTGCATTTTCCGCGAACTTCACAAAGTTTAAGCATCGCCATACCGCAGCGATTTAGGGGTTGTAGGCGCGCCTGCCTAATTGGGCACATGAGGTTCTTCGGATGCCGGCATCGAGGCTGGCCGCGTAGGCGCCACAACCTTCGGTTCGAGCAGCGAGAGTTGTTGCTCGGCCAACTTCGTTTTGTGCTCATCATAGGCGCGAATAATTCTCTGCACCAGGTGATGGCGTACAACGTCGCTTTCGTCGAAGTGCACGAAGGCAAGCCCATTCACGCCTTGCAGAATATCGACCGCTTCAATCAGGCCGCTGCGGCGCGCGGTGGGCAAGTCGATTTGCGTAACGTCACCGGTGATCACCGCTTTGGAATTAAATCCGAGGCGGGTAACAAACATCTTCATCTGCTCTGAGGTCGTGTTCTGCGCCTCGTCGAGAATAACGAACGAATCGTTCAGCGTGCGTCCGCGCATGAAGGCGATGGGCGCGATCTCGATGATATTTTTTTCCAGATAGCGTTCGACTCGCTCGGGATCAAGCATGTCGAAGAGCGCGTCGTACAAAGGACGCAGATAAGGATCGATCTTTTCCTGCAACGTACCTGGCAAGAAGCCGAGACGTTCGCCAGCTTCGACCGCGGGGCGAGCAAGAATGATGCGATTGACCTGCTTATTCAGCAGCGCCGAGATCGCCATGGCTACGGCGAGATAAGTTTTGCCGGTGCCGGCAGGGCCGACGCCAAACACCATATCGTGCTGCTCGATGGCTTCGAGGTAACGGCGCTGATTAGGGCTTTTCGGCTGGACTGTACGCCGCCCAAACGACCGCTGGCGTCCGGCTTCGGCGAGGCCGCGCAGCGTGGCGTTCGGATCTCCAACCACCACGCGCAACATACTGCTTAGATCGCCATTCACGAATTGATGGCCGGACTTGCGCAGATGCTCGTAGTCGGCAAAGAGCTGTTCAGCGCGAGCCACGTCGCGGGGCGCGCCTTCAAGTTCAATGCTGTCAGAGCGGAGATCGATGTTGATGTTCAGGCCGTCTTCGAGCACGTGGAGATTTTCGTCGCGGGTGCCGAACAGGGTCTCAATGTTAGGGCTGAGTGCAATATTTTTTTTCATGCTTGTTTGGGATGGGGATGTCGCGCCGCCTCCAGCAGCCAGTTTGGCCTCATTGTTCGATGTGAATTATGGGGAAGTGGTTTGCAGAAACTTCGCAGCCAAGCCGCACCGTCGTTTTTTGCACGCAAATAGCTGGATGGGGAGGTAAACAGAAGCGAATTGCGCACCCCAATGACGGGGCGGTAAACAACCATTTGAGAACAGCGTAGCGCGGTCAGGGAGCGGAGTCAATGGGGAGAGCGCCAAGGCGGTTTTACACGCCAATTCCGGCAACTCTGATTGCCTAATCAATGGAGAGACGGGCGTCCCCGCCCGTCCACAAGAAAACTCTCTCGCTGATTGTTGCTAACTAGTCGATACGTGGTTACAATGTAATTACGGAGATTATAGACCTTGAAAGCAGAGTTGGTTAGGATCGGCAATTCCCGCGGCATCCGGATCCCGAAGCCTTTTATCGAGCAATGCGGACTAGGCGAAACAGTCGAGTTACGAGTCGCGAACGACTGCCTGATCATTTCTCCTGAACGTCAGCGACGCCAAGGTTGGAATGAAGCATTCCGTGCCTCTGGTCGAGCCCTGGACGACGAACTCATGCTCGAAATCGCAGAACCCAGCGAGTTCGACCGTAAGGAATGGCGGTGGTGAGCGCGCCGCAGACCGCCCCAAAACAGGATCAGGTCTGGCTTGTATCACTAGATCCCACCAAGGGAATGGAAATTCAAAAGACCGGCCCTTGTCTAGTCATCTCACCCGATGAAATGAACCAGCATCTGCGGACGGTGATTATCGCGCCCATGACGACAGTTACGCGCCCCTACCCCACGCGGGTTGCGGTGCGATTCCAGGGAAAACGGGGACAAGTGGCTCTAGACCAACTCCGTGCCGTGGACTGGCAGCGACTGACGCGAATGCTAGGCGCGGTGTCGCCAAAAACCGCGCATGACGTCTCGGCTACGCTCCTGGAAATGTTCGCACGGACTTGAACCCTTTTCGAATTGCAGTGCGCAGCAGCGTGGTAATATCTGCCCGTGGCGACAAGCGACACTAGCCCGACGGCGGAAGCTCTACAGCTTAAAATTCAGAACGCCATGTCCGGGGAGCAACGCCTCCTGCTTGCCTTAGAGATGAGTTTGTTCGCCCGCGAACTGGCGAAAGCAGGCATCAGGCGGGATCATCCCGAATGGACGGAAGCGCAGGTCGCGCGGGAACTACTGCGACTGGCATTCCTCCCGGCGCCGTTGCCGGTCGGGTTCAGATGACCCTGGCAAGATGAGCGTTCCGGACGTATTCCGACGAATCACCAAGGCGCTCGATCAAGCGGGCATTGGCTACATGCTGGCTTCGCGCCTTGCTTCCGGCAACGACGCCCAAACCGCCCGGTCCTTCGCCCAAGCTCGTAACCCCGCAATTTCCTCCGCGCGAGTAATCGAGAGCGGCACCGTGGACGACAGCGCCGTAAGTAGGTCTTCATTGCCAAGTTCCTGCTTGCGGGCAAATGCGGCATACAGCGCGGTTTGCACGGCGGACTCGATTTCCGCGCCGGAGAAGCCTTTGGCCGCTGCCGCTACTTGATCCTGTTCGTAGTCGGTGGGATTGCGTTTGCGCTTTGTCAACTGAATGGAGAATATTTGCTTGCGCTCGTCCGCGCGGGGCAAGTCCACGAAGAAGAGCTCATCGAAGCGTCCTTTGCGAATTAGTTCTGGCGGAAGCACGGTCACGTTGTTACAGGTGGCAGCCACGAAAACGGCGGGCTTGCGGTCCTGCATCCAGGATAAAAACGCGGCCAGCAGGCGCGACGAAACGCCGGCGTCGGCGGAGGCGGAATCGGGGCCGCTTCCGGCGAAAACTTTTTCCAGTTCATCGATCCACAAGACGCATGGGGCCAAGCCTTCGGCTACCCGAAATACTTTTTGAATTCGTTTCTCTGTCTCGCCGATAAATTTATCGTAGACGGCGGCGGTGTCGAATTTCACCAGCGGCAGCTTCCATTCTCCGGCTACGGCTCGTGCGCAAAGGCTCTTGCCGCATCCTTGCACACCGAGAATGATTACGCCTTTCGGCGGATCAAGACCGAACTGGCGGGCGGTGTCGTCCCAGGATCCGCGGCGTTGAGCGAGCCAGTGCTTCAGATTGTCTAAGCCTCCGACGCTCGACATGTCGTCGGTTGTATCTACGAACTCCAACATTTCCGAACGTTTCAACAACGTTTTCTTGGCGTCGAGTACATCGGTTATGCAGTCGGGGGAAAGCGCCAGGCGTCCTACTACAGTCTGCGAGATGGCGCGTTCGGCGGCTTCTTCGGTCAGGCCGCGCAAATTGACGGCCATGGCGTCCACGCCGTTCGCATCGAGCTGAAGTTTCAAGCTGTGGGTGCCAGCCATGCGGGTGTAGGTTTCGCGGATGATTTCGCGCAGGCGGTCGCGATCGGGCAGCGGCAGATCAAGATATTCCACGAGACTCGTCAACTCCGGCGGCATCTCGACGGCGGGCGCCGTCAGCACCAGTGTCCTTCGATTCGCCGAAAACTTCTGGCCCACGTCACGGAGGCGGCGCACCACGACGGGATTGTCCATATGGCGGTGGAAATCCTTCAGAACGAACACCGCCTCAATCGTCATGGTCTCCAGATTTGCCAGCGCCTGCACCGGATCGGTGGTGTTGTACATCGCAGTCTTCGGGGCCAGCCCATCGTGAGAAACGGCGGCCAATGTAGTTCGAAGCGGGACGCTACTCTCGTTGCCGGATCGCACGAGACCATCGGCGATCGTCCATTCGAAGATCGGGAGGCTGAGATCCGAGCAGGCTGCGTGCACCAGCGTGAGCGCCCGAACTTCCTCGACCGTCTCCATGACCACAATGGGCGTCGAGGAATTGATCAGAATTTTCAGCCGTTCCATGCAATTGCTGGAATTCGGCGACTTCATCCCACTCATATCCATTTGACCCAGCGCGACTTGCTCTCGTAGAATACAGCTTCGGTTCCCACCGGACATCTTCCTAGCGCAATCTAGGACAACAAAGGTAATCAAGCCACATGGCAAATCATTTTTCGGCGCTGAAGCGCGCCCGTCAGACAACGAAGCGAACCGCCCGCAACCGGGCCAATGCGTCGCAATTGCGTACCGCTCTGCGGAGCCTGCGCGAGAGCCTGGAAAAAGGTGACAAAAACGCTGCCGGACAAACCTATCGCGAGACCGTGTCGGCGCTTGACAAGGCAATCCAAAAGGGCGTTTTGCACGAGAATACGGCTTCCCGCTACAAGTCGCGTCTGTCGGCGCGGCTGAATGCCTTGAAATAGGCTGCGACGCGCGATCTCCCCTTCGTTAGCTAAAGGTATCGAGAGAGTAATCCTTTCCGCGCCGTGCCCGGTCGCAAAATCCTCTTGACCTTCCCCCGAGGGTTGTTATACTTAGGGCGTTCTCGGGACATGCGATCAGCTTTCTTACCGTCCTTCTGAACCTCCGCCTGGTTTTGGCAACTCCTTAAGAATTAAGCAACTTTCGGGATGGGCGGGGCATCTATTTTAGTAATTCTGGCAAATCCCGTTGGAATCTAGCCCGGATTGAACCTTGGCTTACCGTACAGATACCCCGTGGGGCGGGGGCGGGATCGTGGCCTAAATTATTCCTTTTAAGGAGACTCACCCTAATGCGTTCTGATCGTGTATTTGACGCGCTACATACTTTGCGGAACCGGTATATGCTTTGCCAGCTTGCTTCGAAGGCAACGCGCAAGTTTCATAAGCCGAATACCCGCATTCAGGAAACCATGAATCAGGTGCTTGACAAGATCGCGGATGCGGAACGTCATGACATCCTGAGCGAACCCGAGAACTTTGCCGAAGCGCAACGGCGAGCTGCTTAAGCAGCTCCGCCGTGTGCCCGCACGGCGGCAAAGCAATCCCATCCCCCGCGAGAGAAGAAGAGAATCCCTCCCGAAGAAAAGCCCACATAGGTACATATGACCATTGCTGAACTAAAAGAAAAGAATATAACCGAGCTAACCAAGATCGCCCGATCTTTGGAATTGCCGGGAGCTAGCGGACTCCGCAAACAGGACCTGATCTTCAAAATCCTGCAGGCGCAAAGTGAAAAAGAAGGACACATCTTCGCCGAAGGCGTGTTGGAAATCCTGCCTGATGGCTACGGCTTCCTGCGCTCGCCCGATTACAACTACCTGCCCGGTCCGGACGACATTTACGTGTCGCCATCGCAGATCCGCAAGTTCGATTTAAAAACCGGCGACACCATCAGCGGCCAGGTGCGCCCTCCCCATGAGGGCGAGAAGTATTTCGCGCTGGTGAAGATCGAGGCAGTCAATTTTGAGTCGCCCGACGAAGCGCGCAACAAGATTCTGTTCGACAACCTGACGCCGCTATATCCGCAGGAGCGAATCAAACTGGAGACAGTGCGCGAGAATCTCAGCGCCCGCGTCATGGACCTGCTGACGCCTCTTGGCAAGGGACAGCGCGGTTTGATCGTATCTCCTCCGCGTGCCGGTAAGACGATGCTGCTGCAAAACGTGGCGAACTCGATTACCACAAATCACCCGGAAGTCGTGCTGATGGTGCTGTTGATCGATGAACGCCCGGAAGAAGTCACCGACATGCAGCGCTCGGTCAAGGGCGAAGTTATCTCTTCAACCTTCGACGAACCCGCTGCTCGCCACGTCCAAGTTGCGGAAATGGTGATTGAAAAAGCGAAGAGATTAGTCGAGCACAAGCGCGACGTGGTCATCCTGCTCGACTCGATCACGCGTCTCGCTCGAGCCTACAACACTATCGTTCCACCCTCGGGCAAAGTCCTCTCCGGCGGCGTCGATTCGAATGCGTTGCAGCGTCCGAAGCGCTTCTTTGGATCGGCCCGCAATATCGAAGAAGGCGGCTCGCTAACCATCATAGCCACCGCTCTGATCGACACCGGTTCGCGTATGGACGACGTAATCTTCGAAGAATTCAAAGGCACCGGTAACTCGGAAATCATTCTCGATCGCAAGCTAGTCGACAAGCGCACCTTCCCGGCAATCGATATTCAGCGCTCGGGCACGCGTAAAGAAGAGTTGCTGATTCCGAAAGAAGATTTGCAGCGCATTTGGGTACTACGCAAAGTGCTGAACCCGCTGTCTCCGGTTGAAGCCATGGAGTTGTTGATAGAGCGACTAGCCAAAGCGGGGAGCAACAGTGAATTCCTGGCCAAAATGAGCCAGTTGTAGGTTTGTGGAGAGACGGGCGTCCTCGCCCGTCCACCCCATCCCCCACCGAGGCCCTGGGCCACATTACACGGAAGTAACGCGTGTTTGTCTTTTTGAACGTTCAAGCAAAACGCATTCTGTTTCTCCGGCTCTAAAAGGAGTTGATCGGATCGAGGCCAGATGCACCGTCCTTGCGGGTCGTGTGCAAGGAGGGATTCCACACCCGTCTCAAATCTGAGGATTTTCCTGCACCCATCCTCACATTGCGAATGGTCAGCCTAACTGCCGCGCGGCACTCTTCCTCTCCTCGCTCATCACTTTCCGCAAAGCCCGGTTGATCCGGGTTTGGTACCCTCGTCCCGCCCGCTGGAACCATGCGAGCACGTCGGCGTCCAGCCGCAAGGTCACCGGCCTCTTCACTGGCTTGTACATGCCCGCCCACTCCTCCGGCAGGTACCGCGGACGCCTCCTAACCCCTGAATAGGACCCCGCTGAGGCCTCGATTTTCGTCACTTTTCGCGGCGCTTTCGCTCGCTTCGTATCCTGTTTGCGTCGTTTCATTTGAGTCCTGTTGTACGTACATAAATATACTATCATAACTACACGTACAACGTTTCACGTGAAACACTCTGCAACCTGTTCCAATTTGTAAGCAGACGCAAGATTCACCTGTTACGGCGATGCGATTCCGCGGACATTGAAAGATGCTTTCGGCGATGCGGACTTCAGATCGTCCGCTACTTTTACTTCCCAGACCCCGTCGAACTTTATGAAGTAGGGTTCCACTGAAATGGCGGAGAACGTCGACGTGAGAAGTTCTGCAGCACGCAGGAGTTCGCTGCGGTGATGGGCGGCTTCGGCGTCGCGGTCTCCTTTGAAATGCGCGAGGCCGCCGTAGGTGGCGCAGTCGGAATGGCTCATGACGATAACTCGCTTGGTCTGGTGCAGGCGAATCGACATGCGGACTTGCTCCAGGATGAAATCCTGTTCGAAATCGTTGCGCGGGGAGGCCAGGGTCTTGGCTCCTCCGGCAACGACGATCATGTCGGGACGCTCGATAGCTTGTTTCTTCAGGAACTTTTGCACGGCGGTGCTGATGCGGTGATCGAAGCAGCAGAGAACGGCTGCGTCGGCTATGTATGGTCCGGGCGGAGAATCGAAATGGAAGACCTTACGCATGGGGTACCGGGTTGATTTTATCTGTTCCGACTGGGGCTATCCCTGGTCATCTATCTTCGGCAATTGGCAATCGATCAGTGGTCGTTGGACATTGGGCTCGACGGACTGGGCGGACGAATGCGTCTGCCCCTACGCGAGTTGGCTAGGCTCCGCGTTTTGTTTTCAGCTCAGCTAGCAACTGCTCGATTCGATCCTCTTTTTCCAGAGCGGCCAGGCGGTCTTCTACGTCTTCGGCCAGTAGATGGGCTTTGGCTCCGCCTATGGCTTCTTCTCTGGCCACTTTTTTCTTCATGCGATCGAAGGTGCCGGATTTGCTGTTGGCGCTCATGCCGGACTGGGCGTCAGTGGCCCGGTTCGTGGCACGGGCGCGGCGGTGCTGCGCAATCAGCAGATCGGCTTTGGCGTTGGCCTCGGCCAGCTTCTGATCCAGATTTCGCAGGGCCGATTTCAGATTTTCTACTTGGGCTTTCTGGTCTTCTAGCTGTTGCGCGAAGTTCGAGCTCAGGTCGCGATAACTTTCGACGCGGAGCAGAGCGGCGCGGGCGAGGTCGTCCTGCTTTTTGTCGACGGCTAGTTCGGCCTTGCGCATCCACTCTTTGATTTTGTCGTCGTTTTCGAGCTTCTTTTTCTCTAGCAGATGTTGGTCGGCGATGGCGATGGCGACTTGCGTTTTGACCTGCAAGAGCTGGTTATGCATGTCGAGGATCACTTGCTTGATCATCTTTTCGGGCTCCTCGGCCTTGTCGATCAGGTCGTTGAGGTTGGCCCGGACCAGAGTGGAAACGCGTTCGAGTAATGCCATAAGGACTCCTTTAGTTGTGGTTGTTCGTGGAGCGCCGGGCGTCCCCACCCGGCATCAATACGCTGGACGGGCGAGGACGCCCGTCACTCCATTTACTTGTCTAAGGGCTTCGGTGTTTTGTCGCCGATTTGACGGACCTTGCCCAATAGTTCTCCAAGCGGCATGCCGCTTAATGTTTCGAACAGAGCGGGCACCTGCGCCGCCATTTTTGTGATGTCACCCGTGATTTTGCTCATGCCGGCGGTGTCTCCGTTGCCGGTGGAGACGATGGTGATCTTGTCCACGTTGGCGAGTGGCGCGGCCAGAGCTCTTACGATTTCGGGCAGGCCGGTGATTAGTTTGTCGACGACCGCGGCTTGGTTGTACTCCTGATACGCCTCGGCTTTTACGTTCATGGCTTTCGCTTCGGCCTCACCTTTCTTGAAGATGATTTCGGCTTCGGCTTCTCCCTGGGCGCGAATGGCCGACGCATGGCCTTCGGCTTCCGCGATCAGGCGCTGCTTCTCGGCGGCGGCGAGCGTTTCGATGCGCTGGCGCTCGATCTCGGCCCCTTTCAACACGGTAGCGATCAGTTCCTTTTCGCGGCGGCTGATTTCGGCGTCCTGGACTTTAACCTGCCCTTCTTTTTCCACTTGCTGGACGCGCACGCTTTCGGTGATGACCTGCTGTTGCATTACGTTGGATTGAATGTCGTACGCTTTGTCGGCTTGAGCCTGCTGCTTTTTCGATACTTCGAGGTATTGTGCTTTTTTGACTTCGAGGTCGCGCTGCGATTCGGCTTGCTTGGCTTGTGAGAGTGTTTCGGCTAGTACGCGCTCCTGATCAGCTTGCGCCTTTGCTACCGCCGCTTCGCGGGTGGCAATGGCGCGTTTGATGGCGGTGTCACGCTCGGCTTCGGCGGTGGCGACGTCGGCGTCGCGCTTGATGCGGGCTACGTCCGGCTTGCCCATGTTGGTGATGTATTCGTTCTTGTCGCGGACTTCTTTAATCGTGAAGGAAATTACTTCGAGGCCCATCTTGTTCATGTCGTCAGCACAGGTGCCGCGCATGCGGTCGCCTACCATCTCCGGCTGTTTGACGATTTCTTCGACCGTGAGTTGCCCGATGATGCCGCGCAGATGGCCTTCCATCACCAGGCGAATCAGGCTTTCACGCTCCTGATCGCTTTTGGTTAGAAACTGCTCGGCCGCCGTGAGGATCGATTCCTTGTCGGACTTCACCTTGATTTGCGCAACGGCCTCAACGGTGACGGCCACACCTTGCTTGGTATAGAGATCCTGCTGCGGGGCAACGTCGAACGACATGAGTTCGAGGGAAAGGCCCTTGCAGTTCTCGACCATCGGAAAGATGACGGTGCCATGGCCCTGGATGACGCGGGTTCCGCGAAAACCGTAGACGATCAGAGCTTCATGCGGGCCGGCTTTGCGGTATAAGCGGGCCAGCATGCTGGTGAGGAAGAGGATGGCGAGAACCATCAGTCCCACAGAAACCAGGATTATTTCCATTCGTGTGTCTAAGACCATATCGCCTCCTCAAAGTGTTTTTCAGTTTTCAGTTTTCAGTTTTCAGTTCTTCGTTGTTCATCTCGTCCCACAACCGCACGTAGGCAATGCCCTTGTCGTAGCGTGTGACCACAATCTCCTCGCCCTTTTGCAACGCGCAACAGTTCTCGCTGCGGGCGCCGCAGGTGCGCCTGGTTCCGGCCTGCGAGTAGATGATTTCGCCGGTGCCGTTTTCGCGGATGGGCATCGAGATTCGTCCCAACACGCCGACCATTTCGTAGTCGGCCGAGTCCATGTTCTCCTCGCGCGAGATCAGCACGCGCGTTAGGAAAAGGAAAACGATGGCCGCGCCGAACAGTCCGGCTCCCATCGCGATCAACAGGCCGAGCGCGAACCAGATACTCGAGAAACGCGAGATCAGGAATCCCGCGCCGCCAAACCAGGCGAGGAACGCCGTTAAGGTTACGAAGTTAAATGGCGAGACGGGCGACTGCTGGGCATGGTGCCCAGCCCCGTCGCCGGTGCTTCCGTGCGTCATCGGTGCGTGTCCGCCGCCAACATGACCGCCGCCATGCGGAAAGTGCGGGAGGTGCAGATGCCAGCGGAATCCACCGGCGATGAACGAAACCGCGCTCAGCAAAAACCCCACGCCGAAACAGATTAGATAGAAATCGGCCCAAGTCATGGGTTTCGCCTCGTCATCATCTGCGTCTCGCCATAATTTGGGTCTCTTGCGCGCCGTTTCCTGTGCTCGGCAGTGCGTGCGGGCTCCGGCCGCAGCGCTTCGAACAGGCGGTCGGCGAGGCCTGGCGTGTTCAGGATTTCGCCGAGCAGTAGCAAGCAACGCCGCGTATCCTTGTCGCGCGCGACTTTAATTAGTACCTCGCTCACCTCCGGGTCGCTGGCAAAGCGCTCCGAGCCTTGCAGCAGCCAGACATCGAGTTGACCTTCGGTGGTGCGCAAATCGCTGACAAGTTCCGTGTGATAACCCTCGGGGTCATCGACCAGAAAGCCAGGGTGAACCTTAAAGAAACGCGCCAGCAAAGTTCGCGAAGATTGCGTCATGTGCGGGCGCTTGCCGCGCTCGATCTGCGAGAGGTACGACTGGCTGATGGCCTTTCCTGTCTCGGACCGTATGCCCTTCATCAGTTCTTGCTGAGTGAGCGGGCGATCTAGGCCCCGAAGAGACCCTTCGACCTCGCGCAAATAGCGAATTTTCTCCCCGAGCGTCATATTCCAGATCGCGATAATAATATCGCAATTTGAAATATTGTCAAGGCTAATCGGAATCGCCGTTTTTGCAGGCTAAAAGGCCCTTCTCCGACCCAGGAACAGGACCGTGCAAAGCAAAAGGAACGTTTAAGGATGCAACCAGCAGTCGGAATGGGATACCATGCACGTTGCCATTATCGGGATAAAACAACGTTGATCTGCCATCCCAAACAGTTCTACCCTCGCACCTTATAGTAAGGAGATGCTATGCAGTTGCGCCTGGAGAGTCGTCCGGTCGGAGATGTTCTGGTGATTCAGTGTCATGGGCGGATCGTCGCTGGGAATGAGGTTTACACTCTTCACGCCTCGGTTGGTGATTCGCTCGCGAAATACGGAGACGTCGTATTGCATTTTGAGCAAGTAGAGTTCGTCGACAGCAGTGGACTGGGAGCCTTGGTGCGCTTGATGCAAGCCGCGCGATCGAAGGGTGGAGATCTTAAGCTAAGCGGAGTTCCGCCGAGAATTCGCAAGACGCTCGAGATGACGGGCCTGCTCGCGCAGTTTGAAACTTACGATTCAATCGAAGAGGCAATCACGGCGGCGTATCTCGGGTCGCGATATTCGCGGGGGAAAACCGGCGATGCGCGGCCGCGCATGCTGTGTGTTTGCGAGTCGACCGATGTCGGGACATTTTTGCGCGAGGTGCTGTGCACGGCCGGTTACAATGCCATAACTACCGCTTCCATCGATGACGCCCGCATTCTGTTGAAGGCGACGAAGGCGAAGCTGGTGGTGATCTCGGCACGGATTCAATCCATTCATGGCAAACCCACGCGGAGGGCTCTGGAGGAGATTGATCCTGGCGTCTCTTTGCTGTTCTTGGACGACAACTTTGCCAGTCAGGATCCGGGAGAGGCGGCGGAAAAGGTTTTGGGTGCGGTGGGGAATTGGGTTGGGGTTGCTAAATGAGTGTACGTGCATTGAATCTTTATGAACTTTCACCGAACTATTCACTGAACTATAGAGATTTGACTGGGCATCACTAGCACGATAGGATCGCCTCATGGCGCCTAAAGCCCGATTCCGCTACAACATCATGCTCCGTCCCGAACCAGAGGGTGGATATACTGTGGTAGTTCCGGCGCTGCCCGGGTGCGTTACTTACGGTCGAACGGTGGATGAGGCGCGAGAAATGGCTAAGGACGCCATATCGGGCTACATTGCCAGTCTGCGGAAGCATAAGGATTCCTTATTCCCTCCGATGAAAATACTCTTGTAGCCTCGCTCGATCTGGAGTATGCCGAAGCTACCCGCCGTTAAGCCGCGTCACGTTATCCGACTTCTCGAAAAGAACGGCTTCACTTTGGACCACACTTCAGCAGCAGCCACTTCGTTTTTTATCATCCGCTCACGCCGACGCGCCGTCGTCCCGCAACACAATCGCGACATTCCGAAAGGGACTTTGATGTCTTTGTTGCGAGAAGCAGGATTTACGCGCGAGGAGTTGATCGATTTTCTTGCGGGGAAGTGAAGGAGACTCGTTCAGGGCTGACTTTACCGGTGTCTAGGATTTAAACTGTGGAGCGGGAGATAAACGAGGCCCGTCTCCGCAGAGGATATGTGAAATTAAAATGCCATCCAGTCTTGCTGGATGGCATTTCTTTGCCGTCGAAGTGCGCCTCTGCGCGCCGGTGAACGGACGAATACGTCCGTCCCTACGTGAGCGATTTTTACTCGGAGCTGATTCGCATGCCGTAGAAGGAACGGTAAACGAAGAAGACCGAGACCGCGAAGAAGGCCAGCGCCAGAATGTGGGTGAGCGGGGCGCCGTGGTCTCTTGTGAGCGAGACGGCTAGTTCTACGGCTAGCAGTCCGAAGAGAGTGGTGAATTTTATAACTGGGTTCATGGCCACTGACGAGGTGTCTTTGAAGGGATCGCCTACGGTGTCGCCGATTACGGTGGCATCGTGGAGCGGCGTGCCTTTCTGTTTTAGCTTCGTCTCAACGATCTTCTTTGCGTTATCCCATGCGGCTCCGGCGTTGGCCATGAAGATGGCCTGGTAGAGGCCGAAGATCGCGATGGAGATCAGGTATCCGATGAAGAAGAATGGCTCAACGAAGGCGAAGGTCAGAGTGCCGAAGAATACGGCTAGGAAGATGTTGAACATTCCCTTCTGCGCGTACTTGGTGCAGATCTCGACAACTCTTTTGCTGTCGGAAACGGAAGCTTTCTCTGAGCTCTCTAGTTTGATGTTGGCCTTGATGAACTCTACAGCTCGATAGGCTCCGGTGGTCACGGCTTGCATGGATGCGCCTGTGAACCAGTAGATCATGGCGCCTCCGGTGATGAGGCCGAGGAAGAATGGAGCGTGGAGGAGCGAGAGTTTTTCTACGTTGGTGGTGAGGCCGTTGGTTAGGGCCATGATGATGGAGAAGATCATCGTCGTCGCGCCCACTACGGCGGTACCGATCAGCACGGGTTTCGCGGTGGCTTTGAAGGTGTTCCCAGCACCGTCATTTTCTTCGAGCAAATCTTTGGCGCGTTCGAAGTTGGCGTCGATGTTGAAGTCCTTTTTGAGCTCGCCTTTTATGTTGGGCACTTGTTCGATCAGAGAAAGTTCGTAGACGGATTGCGCATTGTCAGTGACGGGGCCGTAGGAATCTACTGCTATGGTTACGGGACCCATGCCTAAGAAGCCGAAGGCTACCAGACCAAAGGCGAATACGGGGGCGGCGATCATGGTGGCAGCGACGGCGAGTCCCATCCCGCTGAAGTAATACGCCACTGACATCAGAGCGACCATTGCTAGGCCAAGCCAGTATGCGGAAAAGTTTCCGGCTACTAAGCCCGACAAAATTCCAAGCGACGCGCCGCCTTCTTTGGACGAAGTCACGACTTCGTTGACATGGCGTGATTCAACGGAGGTAAACGCCTTCACCAGTTCAGGAATCAGAGCTCCTGCCAGCGTTCCGCAGGAGATGATCGATGCGAGCTTCCACCATTGGGTGGTGTCCCCTGGATTGCCGAGGCTAGGGATGATGAAGTACGAAACGATGTAGGTGGCGACGATCGACACTATGGACGTTAGCCAGACGAGCGAAGTAAGAGGATGCTCGAAGTTCATTTCATTGGCGTTGCCGTAACGGGCTTTGGCGATTGCGCCATTGATGAAGTAGGCGAGGGCGCTGGAGACCAGCATCATGATGCGCATCACGAAAATCCAGACCAGCAATTGCACCTGGATGGACGGACCCTTCACGCCCAGCAAGATGAAAGTGATGAGGGCGACACCAGTTACACCGTAGGTTTCGAAGCCATCGGCAGAGGGGCCAACGGAGTCTCCGGCATTGTCGCCGGTGCAATCAGCGATTACGCCGGGGTTACGGGCATCGTCTTCTTTAATCTTGAAAACGATCTTCATCAGGTCGGCGCCGATGTCGGCAATTTTGGTGAAGATGCCGCCGGCGATGCGGAGCGCAGCTGCGCCCAGGGACTCGCCGATGGCGAATCCGATGAAGCAGGGGCCGGCATAATCGCTGGGCACGAAGAGCAGGATGAAAAGCATGATGAGGAGTTCGACGGAGATGAGCATCATGCCGATTGACATTCCGGCTTCGAGAGGGATCTGGTAAACGGGGTAGGGTTTGCCGGGGAGAGATGCGAAGGTGGTGCGCGAATTGGCGAAGGTGTTTACGCGGATGCCGAACCAGGCGACACCGTAGCTGCCCGCGATTCCGACCAGGCTAAATATAAGGATAATGACGACGCGCGGGATTTCGAAGTGCAGCAGCACGCCGAAGTAGAGGACGATGATGGCGGCGATGAAGGCCCAGAGCAACATCAGGAACTTGCCCTGTGTGATGAGGTAGGTCTTGCAGGTTTCGTAGATGAGTTCGGAAATTTCGCGCATGGCGCGGTGCACGGGAAGATTCTTCAGGCGCATGAAGATGACCATGCCGAAGCCTAGACCGAAGACGCAGAAGAGGAGGCCGATCATGAGGAGGCGGTGACCATCCATGCCGAGGAACGAAACCGAGGAGAGGTCGGGGAGTTTAAGGGCGGCTTCACCGCCGGCTTCTTCACTTTGGGCAGCAGGTTGGGCCACAGCGGCAGCAGCCAGAAATAAGAGAGCCGCTAAGGTGGCTGAGATTTTCGCGAACTTTTTCTCGAACTCTTTCGCGAGCGTTTTCTCGAACTGGCGCGCGATGGACGCAAGATTGGCGTTAGTAGTGCGCATCAAAAATCCTCCTAAAGATCCTTTCAGGGGTCACGACAGTGTGTTTTTCTGAACACGCTCCGAACACGCTTCCACCGCAAGGCATAATATTTAGAGGAGTGCCGATTTGGCCGCGTCGGAAAACACTTGTGCGTCGGCGAACAGTCCCCGCATCAAACTATCCCGCCAGGCACGAAGCATTTGTTTATAACATCTTGCCGGAAGTGGGGTCAATGATGGTCATCAACTTTGGGAGAGTTGGAGCGCCCACATGAAACCGACGGGAAACCCGTTCCCCCATTGCCGCCCGAATCGCTCGGCTTCCGTATAATTAGGGTCTGTCATGCCCGCATCACTTCACTCCATTGTCGCCGCCACCCGCCAGCGTCTAGCCGAGCGCGTCGGCAGCAGCCGGCAAAGTTCCGGGCTGCGAGAACTGGAGCGTGCGGCCGCTGGGCACATCCCGCGCGGATTTCGGAACCAGCTGCGCACGCGATCTCACGATGGAATTTCGATCATCGCTGAGCTCAAAAAAGCGTCTCCGTCGCG
>Ga0137395_10000220_pt1 | contig 21806 bp, 16 predicted proteins | sample czobulk216metaG_FD_108283 | JGI IMG/M metagenome (GOLD analysis project Ga0137395, IMG submission 108283) | Vadose zone soil microbial communities from Angelo Coast Range Reserve, California, USA - czobulk2.16 metaG | ecosystem: Environmental > Terrestrial > Soil > Vadose zone | place: USA...
GCACAAGCGTGCAGGTCGCGGCCAACGCCACTAACAACACCAACCGTTCTCGTTGGAGCTTTGAGACCCTGTCTCTCGAGCGCAGCGCGAGGATCGAAGCTACACCCGCCACGACCACCACTGGCGTGAGCATCGCCACCGAGAACCACACCCCCGAGTAGACGATCTCAGACCGCGTAGCTCGCACAATGATCACAATGGCGAGCAGGGCGACGGCCGCACCGACAACCCGTCCTTGGAAATGCTTACCGAACATGCCAGCCGCCAACAACGCCACCAGTGGCAGGACGGCCACAATGTACTGGGGCGGTGCTGGCCGAGCCTGGGCTAAATTGATCGCGTGGGCGATCGCGCTGGAGGTAACTCCAGAGAAAAAGCCGCCAACCGAGCCCGCCAGCGCATACGGGATCAGGAAGATGACGATGGGAATTAGCGCACCGCAAATAAATGGAATCACCATGCGCATGAGTGCGGCAAACCGCTCGCCGGTTCCGGCGCCAGCCTTCCGTTCACCAAGCAGAATCATCCCAACCATTGCGAGCGACGGCAGCAAGAAATGGTAAAACTCTCCGGCCGCGAGCCGCCTGTGCAACACGTAAATCAAAGTACCCAGAAACGCGAGCAGTGCGCCGGCACTGAATATGCGGTACCCCCAGCTATTTTTCTCCGTTCCCTGTTGCTCATTCTCATTGTCGCTCTGCTCCACAAAGGCCAGGAACAGCAGAACGCCTGCGATGTAGTAGAACCCGATCACCTTGATGAGAATTGAGATTCCGCCGCAGAGGCCCGCGATGAACAGCCAACGCCTGCTCCTTACTTCAAGGTAATGGAGCAAAGCCACCGCACCGAACGTGGCGAAAAACAGGTTGTACCAGGACGGCATTGCGGCCTCGTAGTTCGGGAAGCTCCACGCAATCGCCAAAAGCGTGACCATTCCTGCGGTAAGGGGCGGAGTGAAGCGCAAGGCGACGTAGTAGAGGGCGGGAACCCAGGTCAGAAAAAATAAAAACACACAAATCCGCAGCGACAGCAGATTGATTCCGAATAGGCGAAAGGCTGCGGCATGAATGAAGCCGAGACCACCGGTATAAATTTCGACAAAGTCACTATGTGGAAGCTGGCCTTGAAGAACGCGCACAGCACTTTGGGCCAGAATTCCATCATCGACTGCAATCCAGCTCTGATTCACTCGGACGCCCACGTAAGTTCCGGCGATGACCATTACAAGACAGAGAACGAGTAGGCGAGCCAGCGAGTCATTTCTTGAAAACATCGCCTGCCTGGCTTCCCAAGCAGTTGTTACTGGCTTGTCAGAGTCCGCCTCCCGAACCCTTACTTCAGCACTAGGAAGGGTTTGCCTTGGTGTGCTGCAGGACTGGTCCTCACTCTGGTGACCTTGGATCGGGTTCTTCACTTCGCCTCCAGGGTGAATAGCCGTAACTTTGTTTCTTTACTCTCCGGATTCAATTGCAAGGCTTGCTGATACTCTGTCCGCGCAGCGGATAGATTTCCGCTTTCCTCAAATGACTCTGCGAGCCAGTAGTGGTAGTCCCAAACCTTCGGGTCCATGACCACGGCCTGCAGCAGGTAAGGTTGTGCCTCCGCGCTTCGTCCATCTTGCAGAAGTGCGCGGCCCAGAAAATGTCGGGGAGCGGCTTGCTCCGGCCCGAGCTGCACTGCGCGCGACAGCAATTGTTCCGCCTGCCGGTACTGACCGTCGAGCAAGTGAATATTGCCGCAATTGTAGAGCGCCGAATAAAGATTTGGTTCCCTCTGCAAAATCTCCGAGCAAAGTGCAAAAGCGTGCTCATAGTCGCCCATTTGACCATACAATCCGGCGACTCCCGCCATCCCTACCTCCGACTTGAGGTAATCCGGATTCACCCGGTCGAGCCAAACGCGGCCTTCCTCGAATCGGCCGGCGTGGATGTACACTTCCGCCAGCGCCAGCGGCCCATAACCATACTCCGGATGGGCCTTTACCACCGACTCCGCCAGCTCAATCGCGTGATCATCTGCGCCCCTCTTGCTATACTCTTTTGCCAGCCCCGTCATCGTGTACGGATTGTCCGGATACAGCGCGTGTCCGCGTACGAGTACCATCAGATCGTTTGCCCAATACACCTGCTGTGCGATGGATGCGCACATATAACCTCCGCACAGGAGGAGCACGGCGCACCCCTGCACTGCCTGCGCACTCCAACCCTTGATGGACGGTAATCGGCGCAGCCCCATTGCAGCCAGAATCGCAAATCCGATCGAAGGCAAATACATGTACCGGTCACGCACAAAATCGCCGCTACTAAAATTTCGCAAATACAGCGCGGGTGCGAGTCCGACCAACAGCCATAGCCCCGCAAACGCGACAATAGAATTCCCTTCGTGCCGATTCCAACACCACAATCCAATCAACGCCGCCGCCAACACCGCTGCCGGCGCCACCACTTGGCTGAGGATCGCGGTCGTAACATAGGGAGTGTAATAAAGCCCAGTCAGGCCCAGCGGAACGAGCAACTGCCGCAGATAAATTGACATCACGAGCGGCAAAGTCCGTGCCACGTCCATCATCCCGCGGTTGGGATTAAACTGACCGATTGACTCCAGCAGCGCATGCTTTCGCAGCAGAAAGTAAGCCAACGTCACCACGGCGTATGGAGCCGCTTCCATCACCGCACCAAGGACTTTCTGCCCCGACCGTGATTTCCTTGCCGCAGGATTCAACCACGCATAGATTCCCACCAGCGCCGAAAACACCACCGCCATTTCCTTCGTCAGAAGGGCACACGCCAGCAACGCCAGCGAAGCAATACACCATGCCGCTCTCTGCTTTTTCTCGGCAGTGCGCTCCGCATCGCGACCAATAAGAAACGCCGCAAACGCCAGCGCGGCAAAGATCGTTAGCAGCGTGTCCGAAGCTGCGGAAATCCAGGTTACCGGCTCAATATGAATCGGGTGCAACGCAAAAATCAGCGCGGCGAGCGCTGCCGTCCAATATTCCAAGCGGAGGCGCAATGCCAACCAGAACACCGCAAATACCGCGCCAACATGCAAGAGGACCGCTCCGAGATGCCATCCCCAGGAACGAAGCCCGAACAAGGTGAAATTCAGCATTGACCAAGCCACGAAAAGAGGACGGTAATACACCTGTTGGCGGGCCACGTGATACCACAGGTCGCTTCCGAAGGCACGGGGTAGATTGCTCCATGACCGGATGATCGGACTGTTCACAATCTGAGGCCAGTCATCCCACACGAACTCAAAGGACAGCGAGCCGCTGTAAACTACGAAAGCAGCGAGCCCAAGCAATGGCAGCAGGAGGCTTGGCCTTTGCAGATAATCGGCTAGGAGTTCTAAAGTGCCAGGTTCTTGCCCGCGTGATTCTTCCATGGGGTCGCGCCGAGCGCAATTATTCCGCTCTCCAGCTCATACTAACCTTGTGTCGGAGGTAGCGCATGTTACCCAGGTTACCTAGGTGCGCCACTTATTCACGCATTCACCGCTACCGTTTATGCGACGATCAAGGCATGGGATATGTGACCGGAGTCAAACCGGCAAGGTCGTCGTCTCCGGCGTTGTGCGTCGATCTTGATGGCACCCTAATTCGCGGCAATGTGCTGTGGGAGTACGTGCTGGTTTTGCTGAAAACGGGCCCTGCGACGCTGTTGTGGCTACCTTTGTGGCTGCTTAGGGGTCGCGCATTTCTCAAGCAAAAGGTCGCTGCTCGAATCTGCCTGAACCCAGCTCGTCTTCCCTACCGGCAGCAGGTTCTCGATTTACTTCGCGAAGAAAAAAGTAATGGACGGCACATTGTGCTGGTTACGGCCGCTGATTGGCAGGTTGCGGAAGCCGTATCGACCTACATTGGCTTATTCGACGAGGTCCATGCCAGCGACGGCCAAGTGAACCTTAAGGGATCGAACAAAGCTGCATTTCTCGCCCGGCATTTCAGTGCCACGGGTTTCGAATATATTGGCGACTCCGCCGCGGATGTCGAAGTTTGGCGCAGAGCTCGTGGAGCTTACGTGGTGGGAACGGAAACTCGTGCCGAGCAAGCCGCCGCTGTAACTGCGCTCAAAGGAACGATCCTCGAGCCGCGCGCTTCGTTTCGAACATCTTGCCGAACCTGGATTAACGCACTGCGCGGACACCACTGGGCGAAGAATCTCTTGCTCTTCCTGCCGCTTGCTCTGTCTCACAATCTCGCGGTCGAGCCTATCTTGCGGACGCTGGCAGGTTTTGCACTCTACGGTTTTTGCGCCTCGGGACTTTATATTCTCAACGACCTTCTCGATCTTCACTCTGATCGCGAGCATCCATGGAAGAAGGAGCGGCCATTCGCTGCGGGTGATATTTCTATTCCTGAAGGATTAATTGCTTCATCTATATTGCTTGCGTCATCCCTCGGTCTTGGATTGTTTCTGAATCTGCAATTCGGATTCGCTCTCCTCGGCTATGCCACACTGACGATGGTGTATTCGCTTTATCTAAAGAAGATTGCGCTGCTCGACGTCTTCGTACTTTCGAGCTTTTATAGTTTTCGCATTCTCGCCGGCGCATTGATCTCTTCCACTCCACTATCACAATGGTTTCTGGCGTTCTCGATGTTCTTCTTTCTTAGCCTGGCGATGGCGAAACGTTACTCGGAGTTGCTCCATGCAAGCGACTTAGTTAAGGCCGGCAATTCTGGACGCGGGTATCGCACGGGCGACCGCGAACTGCTTCTCTCACTCGGCGTGGGTAGCAGCTTTTCCGCTGTGGTGATCTTTAGTCTCTATGTTCACAGTCAGGACGTTCTCTTGCTCTACTCCTCGCCTGATTTTCTCTTTTTACTTTGTCCCATCGTTCTCTATTGGCTCAGCCGGACCTGGCTTATGGCGCATCGTGGAGAATTAAAGGAAGACCCGGTCACTCTCGCTATCCGTGACCCAGTGAGTTATGGAGTGGCGCTCATTTCGGCATTAGTCATTGCCGCGAGCCTGATCAGCGTCAACTGGTAGGATGATGAAACATCGCGGCAGTATTCTCCACCGCTTTCGAACTTGATTTTCGTGATATTAGCCATGCCAGGTCAATCTGCCGCAACTTTGCGCAAACAATCCGCAGCTTCGACGTCTACGAAACAACTCTTCTCGTGGGGACGCTACCCAAAGACTGCTCACCAGTATGTTCACAGACCGGCTTGGAACGACCAAGTGCCGCGGATTCTGAGTACCGCCGCTGCCGGTTCACTGCTGCCATATGGACTGGGGCGCAGTTATGGCGACTCTTGCCTCAATGATGGTCGCGAACTGATTGACTGCCGCCGATTGAACCGCATTCTTGGCTTCCACGAATCCAGTGGGATGGTGCGCTGTGAAAGTGGAGTCAGCCTCTCCGAAATCATCGACGTGTTTTTGCCGAAAGGCTGGTTCCTTCCCGTTACGCCCGGGACTCGCTTTGTTACGGTCGGCGGGGCGATCGCCAATGATGTTCACGGCAAAAATCATCATCGCGCGGGAAGCTTTGGCGCCCACGTTCGTCAAATCGCTTTGCATCGTTCGCACGACGGTCTCGTGATCTGCAACTCCGAACAAAATGTGGACATGCTACGCGCTACCACCGGTGGTCTCGGACTGACGGGAGTAATTGCGTGGGCGGATATCCAACTGAAGCGCGTGGCCGGGCCATGGATCGACGCTGAGGTCGTGCAGTTCCAGTCGCTCGATTCGTTCCTTGAGCTCAGCCGCGAAAGCGACGGGCGCTTCGAATACACGGTAGCCTGGCTTGACTGTTTTGCCGGGAAGAATCTCCGAGGCATTTTCTTTCGCGGGAATCATGCGTCAGAACGCGGAATGGAAGTTCGCCGCAAGCGCGGCCAGAAGTTGCCATTTGCCCTTCCTGGATGGATGCTGAACCGTTACACCGTTAAGGCTTTCAATTCGGCTTATTACAAGATTCATTCGGCCAAAAAACGGGAGTCGGTTGTTCCTTACAATTCGTTTTTCTACCCGCTTGATTCGGTTGGGCAATGGAACTTGCTCTACGGAAGAAATGGCTTCCTGCAATATCAGTGTGTGATTCCGGAAAATAATGTTGAGGCTGTTGGGGAATTGCTCGAGCGCATCGCTCACTCCGGCATGGGTTCTTTTCTTGGCGTGCTAAAGCAGTTTGGCTCTGCTCCGCCTGCGGGCATGCTCTCGTTTGCGCGGCCGGGAATCACCATTGCGCTCGATTTTGCCATGCGGGGCGAACGCACGCTCAAGCTTTTGCAGTCGCTGGATGAAGTCGTGCAGCAAAGCGGCGGAGCGCTTTATCCCGCCAAAGACGCGCGTATGAGCCCAGCACTGTTTGAAGCTTCGTTTCCACGGTGGCGCGCCTTTGTGCCGTTTATCGATCCGAAGATGTCATCTTCATTCTGGCGGCGCATAACGGGAGCTCAATGAATATGCCCACGGCTGTGAATACCGCGCCTGCAACTGCTTCGCACGGACATTCTTCCAACGAAGGAGATTTGAAGAAGATTGTCATTCTCGGCGCTACATCAGGGATTGCGATTGAAGTGCAGCGGCAGTTAGCTGGTCGCGGTTGCGAGTTGCTTCTGGTTGCGCGGTCAGGCAGACGGATGGCTGAGCTACAGGCTGACTTAGTCATTCGCGGCGCGAAGCAAGCGTTGGCTTATGCAGCTGACTTATCCTCTGTGCAACAACACGCCGCTATTTTCGCGTATGTCCGTCAGAATTTCGCTGACTTTGACACCGTGTTGCTCGCTTATGGCTCCATGCACGATCAGAAGGAGTCAGAAGCATCGGTCGACGTGCTTCTACAGGAATTACAAGTCAATTTTGTGAGTGCAACCGCGATCTTGACGCTGTTTGCTGCTGATTTAGAACAGCGGCGCATCGGGTGCATTGCTGCTATTACGTCCGTTGCGGGAGATCGAGGGCGGCGGTCCAATTACATCTATGGGTCAGCTAAAGGAGCGCTTTCACTGTTCCTGCAGGGGCTTCGTAGCCGGCTTCATCCCGCGGGCGTTCGAGTTATTACCATCAAGCCGGGACCGGTGCGGACTGCCATGACCGATCACATGGCCAATACAGCGCGGTTCGCCGATCCGGAACTGGTGGCTCGCGACATCGTTCGCGCGCTTGAAGGGCGTTCGCCTGATGTGCTTTACACGCCGAAGATCTGGCGCTACGTCATGACGGCGGTGGAGCATATTCCGGAAGTTATCTTTAAGCGATTATCGTTTTAACACCTCTCTGCGAAGTCGTGAACTCATTACGAAAAAAGGACCGCATCGCTGCGGCCCTTCGTAATTGATGAAATTGATACTCTTCTCGTTAGCGTCTGCCGCGGCCGCCTCCGCTGCCCGAATGACCGCCGCCACCGTGACCGGAGCCGCCGCCAGGACCGCGTCCGCCGCGTCCACGACGACGGCGATTGCGATCGCCCCCGCCTCCGGGACGTCCTTCACGGCCACCCTCTGGACGCGATGCGCCTGCTTCTACCGAGGCAACTACTCCATCTACGCGGTTAAAGTTTGGTTCGTCATCCGCATCGAAATCCGCGCCGCCTTCGATCACTGCGGTTGGAGTGCCATACGGCGCGCTTCGCGATACTGACGGTGGTGCTGCATCCCCGCCTTCGCCGCCTTCGGGAGCTTCGGGAGGAGGCGGAGCACCGCCCATTTTTGAGCGCTGTTCCTTCAAGATCGCTTTGCGTGATAGCTTGATGCGGTTGCCCTCGACGGCCAGGACTTTCACCAAAACCTGATCGCCTTCTTTCAGTTCGTCGCGAACGTCTTTGATGCGGTGTTCGGCGACTTCGCTGATGTGCAGCAGACCGTCCAAGCCGGGAAGAATTTCTACGAAGGCTCCGAAGTCGGCCAACCGGCTGACCTTGCCTAGGTAAGTCTTCCCCACTTCAGCCGACGCAGTGAGATCTTTAATGATCTGCAGCGCCTTGTTCGCGGAAACTTCGTCGTTCGAAGCTACGTTGACCTTGCCGGAATCTTCGACGTCGATCTTCACGCCGGTCTGCTCGATGATGCTGCGAATCATCTTGCCGCCGGGCCCAATCACATCGCGAATTTTATCAACCGGTATCTGCAGAGTGTAGATACGCGGGGCGTACGTCGAAACCTTCACGCGGCCTTCGGTGATGATCTCGTCCATTTTTTCGAGGATGAACAAACGGCCGCGCTGTGCCTGGGCTAAAGCCTCGCGCATGATCTGCGAGGTGATGCCGGCAACTTTGATATCCATTTGCAACGCGGTGATGCCATCCTTCGTCCCGGCAACTTTGAAGTCCATGTCGCCGTAATGATCTTCCGCGCCTGCAATGTCAGTGAGGATCGCGTACTTGTCGCCTTCCTTGACCAAGCCCATCGCTACTCCGGCAACTGGCGCTTTCAATGGCACACCGGCATCCATGAGTGAAAGCGATGCGCCGCAGATGGTGGCCATTGATGACGAGCCATTTGACTCCAAAATATCGGACACTACGCGCATGGCGTAGGGCCAATTGTCTTCGGTTGGAAGCACAGCCGAGACGGCGCGCTCGGCGAGCGCTCCGTGGCCGATCTCGCGGCGTCCAGCGCCACGCATAAAGCCGACTTCTCCGACCGAGAACGGCGGGAAGTTGTAGTGCAGCATGAAGCGCTTCTTGGCTTCGCCTTCGAAACCCTCAAGACGCTGCATGTCATCGCTGGTTCCAAGAGTGGTTGTAACCAATGCTTGGGTCTCACCTCGGGTGAAGACTGCGCTGCCGTGGGCGCGGGGCAGAACGCCAGCCTCGATCCAGATCTCGCGGATCTGGTCGAACTCGCGTCCATCGGGACGCCGCTTGTGATCGATGACCTGGTCGCGGAAAATGCGCTCGCGCATCTTCTCGTAATACTCTTTCAGCTTCGCCTTGCCCTCGGCATCGTCCTCGGGCACAGCTTCCAGCAGTTCTTTTTCTAGCGAGCGAACCAACTCGTAGCTCTCAGCTTTCGGATGCTTCGCGGTGTCAAGGCTTTCCGCCAGCCGCTTACCAATTTTCGAATCCAGACTCTTGAAATACTCTTCGTCGAATTCCGGCGGAGTGACCTTGCGCTTTGGCTTCCCTACTTTGCTGCGCAATTCATTGATCGCCGCGCAAATCTTTTTGATTTCAGTGTGCGCGAATTCGATCGCGTCCACTACTGTCTCTTCTTTTACTTCCTTTGCGCCCGACTCGATCATGACGATTGCATCGGCGGTGCCGACGACCATAATGTTGAGCAAGCCTTCACGCATTTCGGTGTAGGTGGGATTGGCGATGAAGCGGCCATCCACAAGACCCACGCGCACCGCCCCGATCGGGCCCAGGAACGGAATATCGGAAAGTGTCAAAGCAGCAGAAGCAGCGTTTATGCCGCTCACGTCGGGGTCGTTGTCGGTATCGGCGGAGAGCACGAAAGCAATAACCTGAGTCTCGCACTTGAAACCATCGGCGAACATCGGACGGATGGGGCGGTCAATCTGGCGACTGGTGAGCACTTCGCGTTCACTCATGCGGCCTTCGCGCTTGATGAAGCCGCCGGGGATCCGTCCACCGGCGTAGGTATATTCGCGGTAGTCGACGGTCAGAGGAAAGAAGTCGATGCCGGTACGGGGCTCGGGATTGGAGGTGGCGGCGGCGAGGACTACATTTTCGCCGAAGCGCACAATGGCTGATCCGCCGGCTTGTTTGGCTAGTTTTCCAGTTTCGAAGGAGAGTTGTTTTCCGCCTGCGATATCGACGGAAACTTTTGTGGCTTCAGGCTTCATAGATCATCATCCTTTGTGTGGGCAGGAGGGCATGCGCTCGGGCACGGAGTACGCGTGGGCAGGCGGATGCCAGGCGGCGGTTGGGAACGCACTTTGCTAAGGCTCTCGGAGTAAGGACCGGCCCCGCACGGAGCCGGTCGCGCTGTTATTTGCGGATGCCGAGCTTGGAAATGACAGTCTTATACCGTTCCGAGTCGTACTTCTTCAGGTAGTCGAGCAGGCTTCGACGCCGGCTCACCATCATGAGAAGTCCGCGGCGCGAGCCGTGATCTTTCTGGTGCGTTTTGAAGTGTTCCGTCAACTGACCGATGCGTTCACTCAGCAGAGCGATCTGGACTTCGGGACTTCCTGTATCGGTAGCGTGCGTGCGATACGTGTCAACGACGGTTTGCTTTTGCTCTCTGGCTAGCACTTACCTGTTGCACTCCTGTCTCTTCTCGTTTTCGTAACGTGTTCGATGGTAACACGCGGCTGACGCGGGTGGCAAACAATGGAAGCGAGGGATTGACCGCAGAACTGATCGTAGAAACACCGCACCTGCAATTCAGGCGAGCACAATAATTCAAAAACGGCCCATAACGGGTCCTAACTGGTGGAGAGCCGGGCGGGGACGCCCCGGCTCTCCACTAAAAGCTGATTTTCAATATTGTGCCATTGACGCCCACCAGCCAGCCAGCTTTCGGACTTGCGAAAGCAACCGCCCAGAAGCCGGTCACACCGGGGAGCGAGAACCATGTGTTGCCCTCATCCGGGGTCCACGCCGCTCCTCCAGCATTGGCCGTAATCACCACTGCGCGGCCGCTCGCGTCTCCTTCTTGGCCCGCGCTCGTGCCTGCGCGCCCAACATAGGCTAAGCCGAAAATTGCTCCAGTGACTGGAGGCGCGCTGGTCAGCTTCCAGGTTACGCCGCCGTCGTCCGAGGCGGCCGTACGCGCATTGTTAGGATCTGACGGGTCCAAGTCGCCGCCGCCTACGATGCCGTTCCATGGATTGCGGAAAGCAACAGTGAAAGCACCGGCGCTGGGCGAACTCACTAGTGGCGTGTCATAAGCATTCCAAGTGTTGCCTTGGTCTCTGGTGCTTAGAATTCTGGCGACCGTGGAACCGCCTGTCGCTATCCACGCATTTCTTCCACCTTGGGTGGCAACGCAAGTGCCGCTGGCTGCGAACGATGCTTCACCTGGCAACGCCGGCGGCAGGTTACTGCTGATGCTCTGCCACGTCGTTCCGTCTTTGGTCCGGAGGTCCGGAAACACTCCATTCACCGAGTCGCTGTGTGAGATGCCGCGCTTCGGCCTCCAGAACGCGAAGCAATCGTAGAAAGCGCTCGGATTCTGGTTCTGGAACTGCATCGTCCAAGTTGCGCCGCCGTCGGTCGTCTTATAGATGCGGAAGTCGGTGGGATTATTCCCGATGGATTGCAGATAGGCGACTTTCTCGCTGAAGCCCTGCACGTCGCGGAATTGGAGCGCCTCGGCTCCCGGCACCACTCCGGCTTTCCAAGTGGCGCCGCCGTCCGTTGTCAGTAGATATGTTCCGCCGCGCCCGGAAGCCCAAACCACGCGCGGGTTCACCGGACTGACCGCGATCAATCCCTGGATCGTCCCACTATTCTGCGGAGTGAGCGTGGGCTGATGAGCTTCCGCAAAGATAGGAGTCGCAACTGCTAGAACGGCAAACATGAACAAAGGCAGTGGGAATTTCAACATGGCAATTTCTCCGGACGCAAAGTATAGGCCCGGTTTCAAAAACGTGTCAAACCCCCATCCTGACAGGCAAAGCCGGCATATCTCTTGGATGATCTTGTCCTTCCACACGCAAGAGTAATTTTGATCTTAAGATGCCATCGTCTCGGTGTGCATCACCACCCGAATCGAGGTTATACTGGGTACACAGCTAAGGGATACGGAACTTTTTGGTTTACGCCCGGCGGAGAAAAGCTGGGCGAATCATAAATAGGACGATGCCAGCCAACCATTAATATCTATAAAAGAATTACGGGGAGATTGTGTATGCCACGAGGCCGATCGACTTTTACCAAGCGTCAGAAAGAGCAAGCGCGCCAGCAAAAACAGCGCGATAAGAACGAACGCAAGACTCAACGGAAACAAGACCAGCCGGAAGCGGTTGTGGTGGATGAAGCGGAAGAACTGCGCCAGATGCGTGAGCATGCCGCGGAGCAGGCTGCGCTATTCGGCATAGGTAGTGAGGATGACGAACCTGCTTCTGTGGATTTACTCCCGCCGCACGGCAAGCAAGCCAGCCGATAGTTCTAGTTTCGCCGGAGCGCCTTCGCTCCGGCGAAGCCGGTTTTAACCTGCTAAAACTATTTGATGGAAAGAAGGGCGAGGATGCCCGTCGCTCCAAGTTATCTAAACAAAAACCTCGCCGGGCAATCGGGTTAACGTGCGGGAGGCCAAGGTATTTTCAACGAACCTCTTGGGCTGCTCGCTGGTTGAGCCCTTCACTTGCTTGCGCTCGATGCGTAACTTCAACGCGCGCTCGATACTTCGCAGTTCGAGATTTTCGGCGGCGGTGAATAGCGTCGAGGCGCGTCCTTGCAAACCTGCGCGGCCGGTGCGGCCGACGCGATGAATGAAATCTTCAGCCATCTTCGGCAGGTCGTAGTTGATGACGTGGGCGACGTCGTCCACGTGTAAGCCGCGCGAAGCAACGTCGGTTGCAACCAGCACCTGGTAGCGACCTTCCTGAAATCCGCTCAGGGCGCCGTTACGTTGCGACTGTGTACGATCGCCATGAATCATGGCGGCGGAGAAGCCGTCGCGCTCTAGTTCCTTGGCTAGCCTTTGCGTGCCGCGCTTGGTGCGGGTAAAGATGAGCGTCTGTCCTTTTTCCGCGTAGAGCAACTGGCGCAGTACATCAAGTTTCTCGGACGGTCGCACTTCGTATGCTTCGAGTTGCACGCTTTCCGCGGGTTTCAGCGTTGAACCCAATGCCACGCGAATCGGATCACGCGTGTAATCGCTGACCAGCGAGGCTACCGATTGCTCCATGGTGGCCGAATAACAGAGCGTTTGGCGGCGCTGCGGAAGAATTTGCAGGATGCGCCGGATCGCGGGAAGAAAGCCCATATCCAGCATGCGGTCGGCTTCGTCGAGGACGAGGATTTTTACGTGACGCAGGTCGGCGAACTTGCGAGTGATGAAATCCTGCAAGCGGCCGGGTGTGGCGATTACGAATTCGCATCCCGAACGCAGACTGTTGATCTGTGCCTTCTCGGCTACGCCACCAATCACCAAAGCTGCCTTCGGCATATTCTTGTCACGCAGTTGTTCATACTGTTCGTGAACCTGCATGGCTAATTCGCGGGTTGGCAATAGCACCAGCGCACGAACGTTCTTCGGGGCTCCATTCTTTGATTCGGCGCGGAGCATCTCGATGATTGGAATCAGGAACGCGAGAGTCTTGCCGGTGCCCGTCTGGGCCGTGCCGATCACGTCCTTGCCTTCAAGGGCAGGAGCAATAGCGCGTGCCTGGATGGGGGTTAGAGTAATAAATTGAGCTGCCGCTAACTTCTGCTGGAGGGCAGCAGACAGGGGCAGTTCTGTAAAGGTTGTCATTCGATTGTTTTCTTTCTGGAGGGGCCTAATGTCAGTTTCTCGGACTTGCAGGAAGTTCTCAGTTCCCGGTTCTCAGTTCTCAGTTCTCAGAAAGACCCTGAAATTGAGCAGGGATCGGCTGAATACTGAAATTAAGAACTGGCAACTGAGAACTTAAACAGATATCGAGAGTTCGCATTGCCGCTCGCAATGAAATTGGCGCTGGAACGAACGGCCGGCAGGAGAGGCGGAGGTGGTGCGGATCCAACAGGATCCCCGCTTAACGAGCAAACCGTAGCAAAAGCGTTAATAGCAGTATAGCAGAAACGGCGGTGCGGGGGGTTACGTTGGTGCCGGGTATGGTCGGATTGTTTATCAGATGGTTACGCCCATCTCAGGCAATATCGTCCGCCTCTTTCATGGCAGAATTCGGGACTTTAAGGGACGCTTGACTTTGTAACGGGCTTCTCGGGATGCACGTCGTATTCAGGGTGCGGCACGCCCATGAGCCACTTGTCGAACCATCCAACAATATTGTCGAGGCGCTCAATTCGATGCCACGGCTCACCGGAGCGCGAGAGTTCGTGGGTCTCTCGTGGAAAGACAACCATCGCCGTGGGACGCTTAAGAAATTTGAGGGCGCGGAATAACTGCTCCCCTCCTGAGTCCTGGGGAGTGCGATAGTCGGTCTGCCCAAGAATGAACATCATGGGAGTGTGTATTTTCTCGACGAAGGTGATTGCGGAGCGGTTGGCGTAGTCCTTAGGATCCTGAAAGGGCGGCGCTTTAAACCAGTTCGGCTGGAACAACGTAAAATCGGCGGTATACCACCACGATGCCCAGTTGGAAATATCACGCTGCGATACGGCGGCAGCAAAGCGATTGGTTTGAGTAACAGTCCAGTCGGTAAGCACGCCGCCGCCGCTGCCGCCGGTGACACCAAGTTTCTTCAGGTCAACGTAGCCCCGCTTGAGAATTTCATCGACTCCCGCCATCAGGTCCCGGTAGTCATCGCCCGGATAGTGATACTGAATTATGTTGCCAAAATCCTGGCCGTAACTGGTCGATCCGCGTGGGTTGGGATAGAGCACCACATAGCCCTTGGCGGCCATCCACTGAAATTCGTGATCGAAGACCCATCCATAGGCGGCATGGGGTCCGCCATGAATATCGAGGATCAAAGGATATTTTTTCTTTGGATCAAAGTCCGGCGGCTTCTGTACCCATGCTTGAATAGGCAAGCCATCAAAACTCTTGTAATTAATCTCTTCCGGCGCGGTGAGGTCGAGTTGGGACCAGAGCGCTTTGTTCGCGTCGGTGATGCGAGTTTGCGCGCCCGCTTTGACGGCATCGTCCATTGCGCCATTTTCACCCTCTCCGCTCGTCTTTACGATGAACAGGTCGCCGATCATAACTGGATTCGAGACCAAAGCCACAGCGGTGCGGGCATCGGGCGTCATGGAGAAATTCAACACCGCCTGATCGCCGTGAGTGATTTCGCTGACCGCTCCGGTTTGCGCGTCCACACGAACCAGCGGAGTGCGTCCCTGGTTCTCCACGATGTCGAAGAGCCAGCGCCCGTCTGGTGACCAATACAGCGGAGGGCGACTGCCGCCGCGAGGGGCCGCGTTGTCGCCGAAAACAGAGCTACCCATATCGAAGTCGTAATTCGAAGTGAGATTGCGCGGCTGCGCGTTGGGAGCGAGGTCCATCACCCAGAGATCGGGCTGCGAATAGGAACGCACCGGCGCCGTTATGGATCCGTGAAATGCAATGCGGCGGCCGTCGGGACTAAGCGTGGGATCGCTGATACCCATCGGGATGGTGGCAAGTTTTTCGGGATTGCCTCCTGCCGATGAGGACACCGAGTAAATGTCGGTACTCGCCGTTTCGTAATAAGGCTCGTCGACGCGATTGGTTAGGAAGTAAATACGCGAGCCGTCGTGCGCCCAGACAATTTCATGTTCGTCAAAATCACCACTCGTAAGTTGCAGCGGCTTGGCTGGTTCGTCGTAGGTGGTGGGCAAGTCAATCACCCAAACGTGCTCGTGGCGTTTGAAGTCGAGATAACCTTCGTCGTTGTCTCGATAGACGGCATGCGTGATGATGTGGATGTCGGATTCGCGGTCGTTCTCGGAAACAGGCTTGGCCGCCTTAGCAGAGCCTGCGGCCTCGGATTGCTTGGATATGGCGTTGTCCGCTTTCGCGTCCTCTTTTTTCTTGCGTTGTTCTTTCTCTATATCTTCCGGAGTAGTCGAGCTCAAGAAAGCGATTCGTTTGCTGTCCGGCGACCAGACTGGAGAAGCTGCGCCCTTCGGCAAATCGGTGATGATGCGGGCTTCGCCGCCTGAGAGCGAAAGAATCGCAATTTGAAGCGGCCGCGGCTTGCCAGCGTCATCTTTGTCTCCTCCGCGGAGGAAGGCGATCCGCTTGCCATCGGGCGACCAGCGCGCGTGAGCGTCATGCTTGCCATTGGTCAGCCGCGTGGGAGCTTCGTTGCCCGACGTTTGGACCATCCAAATTGAAGTTTCGTATCCGGTGCGCTTCTCATCGGTAACGACACGCGTAAACAGGCTGCGCGAACCGTCGGGCGAAACTTGAGGGTCGGCAATCCAGACGAAATCAAACAGGTCTTTTTCGGTAATGGCGCGCTTTGCGGCAACTGTGCCAGAGTTCGCATCCTGAGCCGCAAGCGAAGTGCAGTTTGCGAGAATCAAAATTCCCGGGGCGATGACCAGTGAGAGGACTGCTGAGATGACTGCCGGAAAGACTAACGCAATGATGGAACGAAAAACGACCCTAGCGAGGAAGCGCAGTTTCATAGAACCCCTTGTGATGGCGACAATCGCAGAGTCGGATTATAGCGCCCACTTTTACTTGCTGCTCTTCCTCTGTCTCTTACTCTCATTCGCAACGATTCTCTTTCTCTCTGCGGCTCTCTCGGCAAACGAAACGGCGTCATCGAGCATTTTGCTGATGCGGCGACCCTGGGCATCGGGAGTGCGATAATAGAAGATGCCGAAAAGATGGGCTCGCCGGCGCGAAGGCGACATAGCCTCCCAACCTAACCTCGCGCGCGGGTTCCGTCCAAATGCAAGCAGCAGGATCGGGGGCAATTCCCTTTCCGCGTCCATCACAGCGAAGAGGCGCTCTGCCATTTGCTCCGCCCTTCGCGTACGCGCTTCCTGGCTTTTCGGGTCCGTGATCCATTTCGCGATATCATTGCGTACGGAGGGAGTGAGTCCGTCATACCAGCGGCGGAGCGAACGCTCCTGCTTGAGAAGAATTTGCAGTGGCCTTGGGATCTTTACGACTCGTTTTTCGCGATCAAGATCAATCTCAAAACGAGCTGAATTGCCTTCTCCTGCCCGCGCTCCCTTTTGCATCCCTTTGTTAATCAGCAGGAAGTGACGCCCATCGCGAGTAGGAAACAGACAAGTACGGAACGCGAACCCGTTTATTTGCCCTTTTACCTTGATTTGACCACGCAACCCCCAGACCTTGGCTGCATCGAACCGTATGTAGGCAACGACCCAGTTGAGGCGGGAACGAAGACGTTCGAGCGGGGCCTCAAAATTCTGCGTACCGGCGGAGTGTTTAAGTTTGGCAGCTTTTGCCATGGGTCCGAGAGCGAACATTCTAAGTTACCGGCAATCCAATAGGAATGGGCAAACGGCCCGGTCTGAATTAACATTCTTGTAGGAGTTAAACTGGTGGGATTGGCAAATAGGGAGACAGTGGTGATCTGTCCTAAGTGTGGTGAAGACAATTCCGACAAGTTCCGCTTTTGTGGAATGTGCGGCACCCTGCTCGAACCAAGGCGACCGGGAAAGCCGCTTGACCCGCTGTCGGCTTTTCCATCTTCTGCCCCGATAACGTCGCCGACAATTTCGCGGCCAACGTCTGCTTCGACTCCCATGTCAGCGACGGAACCAATGCAGAGGCCGCCATTCCGGCCCGTAGAACGAAATCCGATCGAACGAAATACAACTGGCGCACCGGAGCCACGCCGCCAGTTGGTTGCGGAGAAGGCGGCGGCGAAAACTCCAGAAGAGAGGCCCTTAGGGCCCTCGGAGAAATCGGTGCCTCCGATCAGTGGACCGTCGCTGCTGGGCTTGAACCAGCCCGTCGCGACCCAATCGAAATCGATCGACGAAATTCCGAACCGGATTCGTCTGGACGAATCGAGCCCGAAACAATTCGATGGGCCAGGTTTTGCATCGTCGCGATTCGATGGGCATTTGGATCCGCCTCGTTTCCATGACCTTAGTGGCGACTCTTTGCGGCAGACATCATTTTCCGGCCTGGATTCCTATATCGAACCTGAATCTTCGAAGAGAGGCGCCGGCCGCTTTGTGCTGCTGCTGCTTCTGCTGGCAGGTTTGGGCGCGGCGGGATGGTGGGCCTACAACAATTATGTTGGTTTAGTACAAAGTCGAAGGGTGAAAGCTGATACTCCAAGCGTTATCGAAGCGCCGGCTGATTCAGGATCGCCCAAGCCCGCCGATTCGGCACCTGGCAAACCTGCGGCTCCGGCTCCGGACGGCCCGGCGACCCCGAGTGCGGCGCCAGCGCAATCAGCGACGCCTCCGTCGGATGTGGCCGAGGGACCGTCTGAGAATGCGAGCCCCGCGCCCGGCACCACCCCAGCGACACCGAATACCAACAACGCACCGGCAAGACCAGCGGCCACGCCGAAACCGATGGCAAAATCGACCGCACCCAAAAAGGTTGCGGCTAAACATGAACCGGCGGTGGCTGCGGCAGCGGCGTCAAGAATGCCCGCCGCGGAGGCCGACACCGGCGATGCTGCCTTCCGCAAGGCTGAGGCGTATCTATACGGGCGAGGCGCCGCGCAGAATTGTGACGAGGCAGTCAAGAATTTGAAGGCCGCCTCGGCGAAGTCAAACGCCAAAGCTCGGAGCGCCTTCGGAACCATGTACGCGACGGGACACTGCGTGCCGCGCGATCTGCCGACATCGTATTTATGGTTTGCGCTGGCGTTGCGTGCCGATCCCAATAACCAGATTCTGGAAAAAGATTTGACGGCCGTCTGGAATCAGATGACGCCTCCAGAGCGGCAGATGGCTGCCAGGATGAAGCAGTAAGATGAAGCAGTAAATTGAAATGAAAGCCGGGCGTCCCCGCAGACGGGCGAGATGCCCGTCCCTCCACTACTCGCTGTTTGGAACCAGATTCAACGCCTTCCTCACCGTTCCCCGCTCGGTCATTATTTTTTGCTGCAGCAGCGTAATCGCGTAAATTAACTGCTCTGGACGCGGGGGGCATCCGGGAACATAGATATCAACTGGAATCACCTGATTCACGCTCTGCACCAGCGCGTAGTTATTGAAAACTCCGCCGGAAGTAGCGCAAGCTCCCATTGAAATTACCCACTTCGGCTCCGGCATCTGCTCCCAGAGCTGGCGAATCACAGGTGCCATTTTGTTGGAGACGCGGCCGGCGATAATCATGAGGTCCGATTGCCGCGGCGACGGCCGAAATACCTCGGCGCCAAAGCGCGCAATATCGAAGCGCGAGGCACCCATCGACATCATCTCAATCGCACAACAGGCAAGGCCGAAAGTCATTGGCCAGATGGAATTCTTGCGCATCCAGTTGACGGTCGAATCAAGCGTAGTCATGACGATGCCCTCAGGCACGCCGTCCCCGTAGACAAGTTCCTTGACTACCCGCTTGCCGTTTTCGATGTCAACGTAGGGGCCGAAACTGAGTTCTTGCGCCATGGTTATATTTTAACCGCAGCAGCGGCTAAGTGGAAAACGTCTTCTGACATGGACGGCGATTTTACTTATTGATGGGGTCGCGAATGTAATCGATTTACGCCAGCTCTACTTGCAATCGCCGGATGAAGAACATCAAGAATCGCTTTGAATTGCGAGATGGAGGCAAATCGGGGTGAGGGCAATGGTTTCGGGCAACGGGCGAGCGAGTTTGCGTCCTTCGTCGCCGAGGAAATTATCCGCCGAGTCGCCCACATGCAGAGTGAGAGCCACTGCACTACGCATCTCTACCACCATTGACGATGTTCAGAAATCAGCACAGGTCGCTCTCTGGGAGCCACCTTAGCAACCTATTCGGCGATGCCTTCGTCGCTCGCGGATCAGCGCCAATGCCGTACTTCGCAAATTGGAACTCAGCCTCCTCCGGTTCGGTGAGTTCACGCAGCCGAGTTTCAACCGCTATTACGTAGCCACCGACGGCGTTGATACAGGCCGCCGCGGAGGTCACCGTCTGATGTTCGTGATCGCAACCAAGGAGACAATCGCTGTCAGTCCAAGCCGCAAAATAAAAAACCCTGTTCATTCTCTACCTGCCAGTCTCACTTGTGAGACAACTGCGGGCCCCGCGTCTCAATTCTCATTGGTAGTCCATATGCTAAGTCCAAGCAATATAACGGACGGCCAAATTGGACATGGCCTTTGGTAACTGAGGTCCGTCTCAAAGTGATACTGGTTGATCAGTTTATATCAGGCTCGAATATGGCGATCGTGGCCGCACGCTATCGTCTTTTTCCCGAACGCGATGACGGCGAAACTGCGGATATGTTATCGAGCATTCATGAGATGACCACAGATCGGCACTTCTGGGGTGAAGGGCTCTTACGGGTTCAGCACAATCTTTCCGAACATCTGGCTCTTCTCCAGATACTCGTGAGCAGCCCGAATCTCTTTCAACGGAAAAGTACGGTCAATGACTGGCTTGAGACGCCCGGCAAAAACGTGGCCGAGGACTTCGTGCAGTTCGCTCATTGTGCCCATATACGATCCCAACAATGCCAGTTGCCGTGAAAACAAGAATCGCAGATCGAGCTCGACCCTCGGTCCAGTCGTCGCGCCGCAGGTCACGAGCGTGCCTCCTGCTTTAAGCGACTTCACACTCTCGTCCCAGGTTGCCTTTCCTACGTGCTCGATCACGATGTCGACTCCCTCGGAGTTGGTGATCTTGCGGACCTCTTGCGAAATTTTCTGCTGATAGTGGTTGATAACGAAGTCGGCGCCTAACTCTCGAGCGCGCTCTATTTTGCGATCGTCGCCCGCGGTGGTTATAACGCGCGCGTGGAACAGTTTCGCAATCTGAATGGCGGCGATGCCAACACCTGAGTTTGCGCCCAATACCAGCACGGTTTGTCCAGGACGGATGGCGGCGCGTCCGGTTAGCATGTGCCACGCGGTAACGAATACAAGCGGCACACTAGCGGCCTGGTTGAAATCGAGCGAGTCGGGTATAGGGATAACGTTGATTCTGGGCGCGGCAAAGAGTTCGCAGTTGCCGCCGTCGACACCATTTCCCAAGACCGTAAAATGTCGGCACTGATTCTGCAATCCGGCCACGCATTTCGCGCAGTGATTGCAGAAGTGCATGGGCGCAATGAGCACGCGCTGGCCGACTCTAAGATCCGTCACATACTCGCCTACTTCGACGATTTCTCCGGCGATGTCGCTGCCCATGATGTGCGGCAGATTCACGCCCGGCAGTCCACCTCGCACAAATATGTCGAGGTGGTTCATGGAGCAGGCTCGCACGCGAATTAGGACTTGATCCTTGCGCGGCTTAGGATCGGGGACATCTTCGTAGCTGAGGACTTCGGGTCCGCCGAACTGATGAATGCGAACGGCTTTCATGGGAGCTCCTGCGATTTCAGACGCTAAATTGAACTCTTCAAACTAGCACAAACCATTTTTGGATTTGCCTTGGGACAGTCGCCCCCAGTTATTCAGGTGCAAATACGCCTCTTTCATCACATTTCACATGTACCGCCATCACAGACTCCATCCTAGAAACCGTGCGAGAATTCATTGAGAGTGGAGTATCGAGAAGTGTCCCGCGTATTCAGAGACGGCAGCTAACTCAAATCTTTTGAATACTTTAGAGTTAAGTCCTTTAATGCGAATACTTTAGGGGAAATTGGGGGGGGTACAAAAGCTTCCCACATTCTCTACCCGTCAAAAAGAATTACAGAGACGCCAAACCATCGCATTTTTGATCCACCCACGAGCCGCGTTTGACCTTGGCCCACTCACCGAACCATAATCGACGCTATGGACCTGTACGAAGAGATCGTCCGCCTGCGAAAAGACGGTCGGCGCGGGGCGATTGCCACCATCGTCAATGTGCGCGGGTCGATTCCTTCGTTCAAGACGGCCAAGATGCTAGTGCGTGATGACGGCTCGATCGTGGGCACCATCGGTGGCGGCTGTGTTGAGGCCGAGGTGTGGCAGGCGGCACGCGAGGTGATGGAATCGGAGAAGCCCCGAACCCTGACCTTCGACCTGAATCAGGATCCGAAGTACGATACCGGCCTTGTCTGTGGGGGAACGCTGGAGATTTTTGTGGAACCAATCTTGCCTCCAGCGGAGCTTTTCATTTTCGGCGCAGGTCACGTTGCGGCGAGCCTCTACAAGGTCGCGCGGATTGCGGGATTCGATGTAACGATAATCGATGATCGCGAAGC
>Ga0137395_10000222_pt1 | contig 21704 bp, 19 predicted proteins | sample czobulk216metaG_FD_108283 | JGI IMG/M metagenome (GOLD analysis project Ga0137395, IMG submission 108283) | Vadose zone soil microbial communities from Angelo Coast Range Reserve, California, USA - czobulk2.16 metaG | ecosystem: Environmental > Terrestrial > Soil > Vadose zone | place: USA...
AGCCGGCGATATAAGGGAGATGGGGATCGAGAAGCGCAGTGAGAGCGCGCAGGATCCGGCTCTTGGCCTGTCCGCGCAAACCCAGGAGAATAAAATTATGCCGCGAGAGCACCGCGTTCACCAGTTGCGGCACTACCGTATCGTCATAGCCAATGATGCCGGGAAAAATCGTTTCGCCGCTGCGCACACGGGCAATCAAATTGTCACGAAGTTCGTCTTTCACTTTTCGTGTGCGGAGTCTTTGCTCAGAAAAAGAACTTTTCCTGAGCTCGCCCAGAGTAAGGGGAAGATTCATGAAGGGCCTCTGCGAGCATTATACCCTGTGAATCGGCGGATCAATGCGCGTGGCCGTTGCCGCTGGCGCGCTTGCGGGCCTGCAACATCTTTTCGATCTTGGGAATGGTGGCGCGGTAATACTCGGCCAGGGTCTCAATCCTTTCCGCCTCCGACTTCATCTCCAGCAGCGTCTGTTTGAAGTCGAGGTCCACCGGCAACTCATTGGCCAGATGGAACGAGAGAGAATCGGCGGCGCGTTCAACCTCAACATTCTGTCCCAGGACGGCAAAAAGCTGCTCGTGCAACTGGATTACGGCTTCGTTCTGGCCCTTGCCGACGGTGGACGGCTCGTCGTTAAAGTAAGTCACTTCGCCCTGTGGAAAAGAGCGCTCCTGGTTCAGTTGTACGATCTCAAAACGCTGCTCGCCTTCCGCGGCAATGTCAAGCCGGCCATCGTCATACTTTTTAATCACGTTGAGAATGGTGGCGGAGCAGCCGACTGAAGCCAGAGCATTCTCCTTGATGCGCACCATGCCAAACGGCCGCTTCTGCTCCAGGCACTCGCCGATCATCTCTTTGTAGCGCGGCTCAAAGATGTGCAGAGGGAGCGGAACTCCGGGAAAGAGCACGATTTCCAGCGGAAACAGCGGCAGCAGAGACACGAATCCATTTTATAGCAGCTTCGGGAGAACAGGTGATCGAGCGTGATCGCGAGACTGGAAAATCCACCACGGAGACACGGAGGCACGGAGGCACGGAGAAAGTCGAGCCAGAATACAGGTGGGCGATTAGCGACCTCTTCAAGCCTACGTGAACTTTCGTCAACTTGACTTAAACGCGCTTACAAACTACAAAGCTGGCATGAAACTTCAGGGCAAAGTTGCAGTGATTACCGGCGCCTCAATGGGAATCGGAGAGGCCATCGCCAAACTGTTTTTGCGGGAGGGCGCGAAGGTCGTGCTCTGTGCGCGAGATCTCTCGCGGACCAAGGCCGCCGAGCAACGCATTGGTGATGGAGAGAATACGTTGAGCGTCGCCTGCGACGTGAGCAGGCGGGACCAGGTGAACGCGCTGATCAAGACCGTGCTCGATAAATTTGGACGCATCGACGTTTTTGTGAATAACGCGGGCTTCGGACTCAATGACGCTGTGGCGGACATGGATATGGCGGAGCTGCGGAGAATGTTTGATACCAATTTATTCGGAGCGGTTGAGTGCATGCAGGCCGTGGTCCCGGTAATGCGCCGGCAAGGCGGCGGCGATATCGTGAATATCTCTTCGGTCTCAGGACACATCTCCACGCCGTATATGTCAGGCTACGCGGCAACCAAGCACGCCATGAACGCCATCGGCAAAGCTGCGCGGATGGAATTACTGCGGCACAACATCAATGTGCTCACGGTGTGCCCAGGCTATATCGCCACGGACTTTGTAAAGAACATGGTCAAAGGCAAGCATTCGGAGCGCGTTGGGTCGTCAATGAAGTACGCGGTTGGTCCGGACGTCGTGGCCGAAGCGACGCTCGAAGGACTGCTGAAACGGAAGAGGGAAGTCATCACGCCGAAGATCTACAAGATGTTTATCCGGATGTATCAGGCCTTGCCCGGCGTGGTGGAACGGCGAATTCGCAAAGCTCTCAAGCCGACGTCGCAGGTGCTGGCCGAGGCAGCGAAGAAGAGCAGTTAGCTTTTAAGGTAATTAGTAGTTAGCAATTAGCCCGAAAGCAAAAACAGCAAGAAATCCCAGGTCACGCGTTCTCCTGTGGGATGGGAAACGCTTTGCGCTGGTTCGCTGCGGGTCTGCTGTTTGCCGTGGCTGCGATTGTGATGGCCGTCAACAAGATGACCGTGTGCTCCTGGATGAGGCGCAAGAATCCAGCAGCAACCATTTCGACTGTCGGCGGATGGCTGGCGGCGGCCGGCTGCCTGCTGAGTCCGGCAATTTGGTTAAACAAATTGTGGTGGCTGCCAACGGTGTTCGACATCATCGGCATACCGTACTTGTTGATTCTTGCCTGGATGGGGATCGAACGGTGGTTGAAGAGGCCTGAAGAATTCCAATGAAATTCTACCGGCCAAGTTCGTCCAGCATCCCTGACATTTCTGACAGCGCATGCTTATTGCCTGTCCGGCGCGCGGCTTCCACGCCGTTCTCCAGCATTTTCCTGGCCTCGGCGGTGCGGCCATTGCGCTCCAGCGTCTGCGCCGCCATAAAGTAGCCATTGGTGTAATCGGGATGCAACTCCAGCAGCTTGGTGAACTCCGCCAGCGCCTGTTCCGTTTGTCCGGCTTTGGAATATTCCATGGCAAGGCCATAGCGGGCGAAGGCATCGCTGGGATTTTGTTGGAGGAACTCGGTCAGCATCTGCAAGCGGCTGGGTTCGGACATGGAAAAAATCTAACACATGTTTCAGGGCAGTGGCCGACTGGGCAGCACCTTCCGACTGTCCGAGTACACTCCCCATCGGGCCTGATTTCCACAGCGCCGCGCCGATTCATGTTTACTCAGGATAGCCTCCGCGCTACCATCGCGAGTTGTGGCCTGCCCGTACTTCTATCCCACCGAAAAGTGTTCCACCATTGGGTGGGCATTCCCTGCCCGCCTACCGCTGGGCGCCGGATTCACAGGGCGGTGTTGCGCGGGACCCGAAGAAATTACGCCGTCAGATGAAGAGTTGCACAACTTTTGCAACCTGGGCTACGCTGGCGGCTGTATGCGAATGCCGCGAAGTGCAGGTTCCGATGGCGTCCGTTTTGCCGTGGCCCGTGATGAGGACTCGCGAATCATTCTCCACTATGTGAGCGAGCGCGAGCATGAACCGGTGGAATATGGCCGCCTGGAATATGATTGCGTTTCGAAGCAATGGCCGGCGCCTCTGCGCGATGCCTGCCTGCAAAGGCAGGCCGAGTGCTACGTGGCTGTCTATCTTGAACGGCGGCCCAGGAAGTCTATCTAGCGGAAAACCTGCTTCGATGCCTTATAGTCAGCCCGGCCCGTTAACAGGCTTAAGCACAGCCGAGGGCGGCTGTGCCACACGGGTCTGGTAGTCTTGTCGTGCAGAAGCCTTCCGGCGGCATCGAACATCCAACCAGTATGAGCTCCTCGAATTCCCAGGATGGTCATCAGCATATCCGTCACAGCCTGGCACCGCGGGCGGTGCGTGAATCGCAATCGCAAATGGCCGAAGTGGTATTGCCGAACGACGCGAATCCACTGGGCAATCTGCTGGGCGGACGCCTGATGCACCTGATCGACATTGCCGGCGCTATGGCCGCACACCGGCATTCGCACAGCCACGTAGTTACGGCTTCCATGGACCACATCGATTTTCATCTGCCGGTGCATATCGGGGACCTGCTGATTCTCAAATCTTCCGTAAACCGCGCTTTCACCACTTCGATGGAGATTGGCGTGAAGTGCTGGGTGGAAAATTACAATTGCCGGAACCACGCGCCATGTGGCGTCGGCCTATCTGACATTTGTGGCCGTGGATGAACAGGGAAAGCGCAAGTCCGTGCCGCCCGTGGTCCCGGAAACGGAAGAAGAGAAGCAGCGCTATGAAGATGCAGGACGACGACGCGAGCTGCGGAAGGAAGAGTCGGCACGACGGAAAGCTGCAAAGCAGATCAGGTGAGCGGGAGATCGGGACATCGGGTGATCGGCAAAACAAAACCTTCGATATTCGTAGGAACAGAGTGCGGAAGTGGTGGGGACTTGATTGCTAACGTCGCGCTAATCATTAGATTTTACGAGCCTTATATCACCGGTGACCCGATGTTCCGATGACCGGATGTCCCGATCTTGAGACCGCATCCCGTATAATCAAAGTTTACCTATGGCTCACGGACATCAACATGGAGCGCCGCAGCAGCAGGGACCGTTTCCTCTGCCGGGCGTCAGTAACATCATTGCGATCGGCTCAGGCAAAGGCGGAGTCGGCAAAACCACAGTTGCGGTGAACCTGGCCGTGGCGCTGGCTAAATTGGGATACAAAACCGGGCTGCTCGATGCCGACATCTACGGCCCCAACGTTCCGCTGATGATGAACACCAACCAGCAGCCGCGCGTGCTCACGGAAAACCGGATTGAGCCGCTGCAGAACTTTGGCGTGAAGGTGATCTCCGTCGGGTTGCTGAACCCCGGTGACAAGCCGCTGGTATGGCGCGGGCCCATGCTGCATTCCATCATCCGGCAGTTCCTGCAGCAGGTGGAATGGGGAGAGCTTGACTATCTGGTGGTTGATCTGCCACCCGGCACCGGCGACGTGGTGATTTCATTGTTCCAAACCGTGCCGCTGACCGGCGCGGTTGTGGTGTCGACGCCGTCCGATGTTTCGCTGCAAGACGGTCGCAAAGCCATTGAGATGTTCCGCACCGCGCGTGTCGATATTCTGGGGCTGGTGGAAAACATGAGCCACTTTGTCTGCCCGCATTGCCATCAGGAGATCGACATCTTCTCCAAAGGCGGCGTGGCGAGGACAGCGCGCGAATTTGCCGTGCCCTTCCTGGGATCGATTGAACTCGACCCGGACATCCGCAAAGGCGGCGACAGCGGCAAGCCCACGGTGCTGGAAGGCGAGAACTCTCCGCACGCCAAATCGCTTTATGACTTCGCCAAGCAGGTCATCATGCGCGTGGCCGAAGTCAGAAGCAGCAGCGCGCCGGGGGACGTGATTCAGGTGCAGTAGGAGCGGCTTTTGGCCTTTGGCTCAAGCTTCACCCGACTTAGGGAGTGTCCCGGCTCATCGTGTACGTCTAAACCTCTCTTGCCCAGCTCTTGCCCAGCTAACAACTGAGAGCCAATGGCCAAAGGCGGCTTCTTAGCACTCTACCAGCGCAAGTGCTATCTTGACAATACCCCACTAATATCCTTAAAATCTATTCGGCAGGAGTTTACGATATTTCTGCCAAGCTATTGTAAATAAAGTGTTTTATGCTGCTCCCCGGACAAATCGGCCCGCGCGAACGGGAGATCCTCACCGCCATTGTGGAGACCTACATCTCCACCGGTGAGCCGGTAGGCTCGCGCACGCTTTCGCGTCAGAATAAGGATGGGCTGAGTCCGGCGACGATCCGCAACGTCATGGCTGATCTCTCTGACGGAGGTTTTCTGGAGCAGCCGCATACCTCCGCCGGCCGCGTACCGACGCCACAGGCGTACCGCTATTACGTTGATCAGATTTCAGGTCGCGCCACCATCTCGCCCGCCGACCAGACGCTGATTTCAGACACCTTACAGGGCACGGTAGACGTGCAGGAGTTCCTGGAGCGGACCTCGCACGTGCTCTCACTGGTATCAAGCGGAGTGGGAGTCGCCATCGGAAACGCGGGGCCCAAGAACGCGCTGGAGCACGTTTACTTTTCCCGTCAGGCCAATAATCGAGTGCTTGCGGTAGTGGTCACCCAATCCGGAGTTGTGCATGATCGCATGATGCGGCTGGAACGTGATCTGGACCAGAGCGATCTGAACACGGCGGCCAATTACATCAATGAGAATTTCCGCGGCTGGGTCCTCAGCAGCATAAAGGCAGAGCTGGGCCGCCGCATTGAGCAGGAACGCAGCGAATATGACCGGCTGATGAAGAGCCTGGAAGAGCTTTATAAAAGCGGGGCGCTGGCAGCCGATGAGCCCGCCAAGAACATCTTTGTAGAGGGCGTTGCCAATCTTGTGGGCAATGACCAGGACCGCGAGCGTCTGCGCGAACTGGTGAAGACCCTGGAAGAGAAGGAACGGGTGGCCGACCTGCTTTCCGCCTACCTCGACACGCGGCAGGAAGCCGTGCGCGTGGTGATCGGGCTGGAAGAGGCGGTGCCGGAGATGCGCAATTTTGTGCTGATCGGCGCGCCGGCCCGGGTGGGCGAAGAGATGCGCGGATCGCTGGCGGTAATCGGTCCGACGCGAATGGATTATCAACATACCATCACGGCGGTCTCCTATATCGCGCAGCTTTTTGACAAGCTGCTGAATGAGAACGCGTGAAAATTCCAATCAAGAGACCAGGTGCTGTAATGAGCAAGAGCAATGGAAGGGCCGAAGCTGGCCCAGGCGTGCAATTGAAAGACGAGCAGTTGAAAGAAGAACAACAGAAGCCGATTCCGGAGAATGAACTCCCGGCCGCCGATCCGGCCGATGGCTTTGAGGAGAAGAGCGCCACTGCCGGCGATCCCCCGGCCACAGCGGAAAGCGAACTGGAGAAGCTGCGTGCCGAACGAGACAATCTGTTTGATCGTCTGGCGAGGCTGCAGGCTGAGTTTGATAACTATCGCAAACGCGCGGCCAAAGAGAACGCCGATTTCCGCGACTATGCCATAGCGGACGCAGCCCGGTCACTGCTGCCGGTGATCGACAGCTTTTCCCTGGCGCTCAAGAACTCTTCCGCCAAACCCGAGGACCTGCGCAAGGGCGTGGAATTGATCCATAAGCAACTCCAGGACGTGCTGCAAAAGTTGAACGTGCAGCGCATATCCTCCCAGGGCGAGCCGTTTGATCCCAACGTGCATGAGGCCATTGAGGTAGTGGAGAGCAACGAAGTACCGGATCATCATGTGCTGGAAGAGCTGCAGCCTGGATACCGGATCAAGGGACGGCTGTTGCGACCAGCAATGGTGAGGGTGGCGAAACATCGCGCGTGATCTTTGTTTCTTGTCGCTACGCTCCAAACCGCTGGAGTGCTGCGGCCCGGGCCGGGATGGTTCCGCGCTCGTGACAGCGCGGTTCGCCGCGCAAGCCGGGCTCACCGCGATTGAACAGGTCCGTGTGGCAGCTCCTTCGGAGCCTGAGCACGGCAATCGCATTCAAGCAGAATAGATTTCGATTGAGGTAATTTTGGCAACACAGGCAAAACGCGATTACTACGAAATACTGAGCGTGACCCGCACGGCCACTGACCAGGAGATCAAGAGCGCCTACCGGAAGCTTGCTATGCAGTACCATCCGGACCGCAATCCGGGGAACTCTGAGGCAGAAGAGAAGTTCAAGGAGTGCACTGAGGCTTACAGCGTCCTGATGGATGCGGACAAGCGCGCACGCTATGACCAGTACGGTCATGCAGCCGTGAATGGCGGCGGAGGATTCAGCGGCTTTGATCCCGCGAACTTCGCCGACTTCAGCGACATTTTCGGCGACATCTTCAGCGACTTCTTCGGCGTGAACGTGGGCGGCGGTGGTGGAAGGCGCAGCCGGGCACAGCGTGGCGGAGACGCCCGCGCCGATCTGACGCTGACCTTCGAAGAAGCTGCCTTCGGCAAAAAGACTGAGGTCAAAGTTCGCCGTTACGAGACTTGCGAACAGTGCAAGGGCAGCGGATCGGCGGGCAAAGGGCCAAGCACGTGTCCCACCTGCGCCGGCCGCGGCCAGGTACGCTATCAGCAATCCATGTTCAGCATTGCGCGCACCTGCCCTTCATGCCAGGGAATGGGGCGCGTGATCTCTGATCCATGCACCAAGTGCAAAGGCGAGGCCCGCGTAATGCGGGAACACGTGGTTGACGTGAGCGTTCCAGCAGGGGTGGAAGACGGCACCCGCATCCGCTACCAGGAGCAAGGCGATGCCGGGGGCAACGGCGGCCCGGCGGGTGATCTTTACATCGTGCTGCACGTGAAGCCGCACTCGTTTTTTGAGCGCGAAGGCAAAGACCTGCACTGCTCCGTACCGATTTCATTCACGCAAGCGGCCATGGGCGCCGAGATCACGATCCCGACCCTGGACGGCGGCGAGCACAAGCTCAAGGTCCCGGAGGGAACGCAGTCAGGAACCACATTCCGTATTCGCGGCAAAGGCGTGCCGGCGCTGCAGAGTTCGGGCAAGGGCGATATGTACGTGAAGGTGCGCATACAGACGCCATCCAAGCTCACCAAGCGTCAGCGCGAGCTGCTGGCCGAACTGGGCGAAACCTTCAACATTGAGAACAAGCCGGAACCGCACAGCCTATTCGAGAAGGTGAAAGATATCTTTGGGTAAATACTACATCTGGTTCGTGGTGATCGTCGCCGGACTGGCAGGGATCATCCGCGTGCTGCTGCCACGGCGATTCGCCGAACTCCAGTTGGAACGCTTTCGTGCCGTGAATGCTCTTTCCCGCGCGCGCATGCGGAGCCTGCTCTTTGTGGTGGTGGGTGTGGTGTTTGGCGCGCTTTACTTTCTGCCCTGGGGACACCAGAGCTGGATCGTTATCGGAACAATCTTTTCCCTCATAAGCGCCGCAGAGACGTACTTCCAGGCGCGGTTTCCCACGCTGGAAGCCCTGGTCTTCCAAAGCCGCCTTTTGGGAATTCTCTACCTGGGCCTGGCGGCCGCATCTTACGTGATGCTGCGGCGGGTATGACGCGCCGCCGCTGGATCGCCGACCGTGTGGAAGGCGATCGCGCTTTTCTCCTGGGGCCGAACGCCGCCCATCTTTTCCGTGTGCTGCGAGTGAAAATTGGCCAGACTTTTGATGTTGTAGCCGATGGCGTTCCGCGTTTTGCGGAAGTGATTGCAGCATCACATGAGCAGGTGGAATTTCAGCTTGGGGCGGTGATTGAGAGTGAAGCTCTCCCGCACGTCACGGTCTATCTCTCCATTTTTAAATTCGATCGTCTGGAATGGGCGCTGGAAAAGCTGACCGAGCTTGGTGTGAGCCGGATTGTGCCGGTGATCGCGCAACGGACGGAGCAGCATCTTGCGAAAGCGGCGGCAAAGCGCGTGGAACGATGGCGCAAGCTGGCCCGCGAGGCTGCGCAGCAGGCGCGGCGAGTCGCGCCGCCGGAGATTGCCGGCCCCGTCACGCTGAAGACAGCCATAGCGGAGGAGCAGGGACAGCGACAGCGCATTGTGCTCTCTGAAGCCGAAGAGCGGACCTCGCTTAAGATGCTACTTGCTGGAAGCAGGCCCCCGCTGGCGCTGGCATTCGGGCCTGAGGGCGGATGGTCTGATACTGAGCTGCAAACGTTCAATGACAATGCCTGGCAGGCTGCCTCACTGGGCCATACCATCCTGCGCGCTGAGACTGCCGCCATCGCCGCTGTGGCCGTGGCGATGGCGGCAGTAGCATCTTTCTGAAATCTCGAGCGAAGCGAGAGCCCTACTCTTACGAGTATTAAAAGGTACCGAAGAAAAGAAAATAGTCTACAACTAAGACAGCTGCTCTGCGAGCTGCAGATGATCGCGAACGTAGAGCTCCCTCACCCGCAAAAACCGCGGGGTTCGGGATGTCAGAAAATCAGTCCACATTCATTACAAACAGTGTCTGCATCGAGCTCGGCGGTGTGGGCGTGTGGAACGGCGAACCGGAGATCGGGGTCAAAGCCCCGCTGGTCTGGTCGATGTTGAAGCCGGTTATATCACTTGAGCCCTGGTTGGCGACATACAGCTGGAGCGGCCTGGTGGTGCCCAGCGCAACCGGATTGGATCCGGCAGCAAAGGGCGAGCCAGAGATCGGCGTCAGCGTGGAGCTGTTGAAATCAAACTTATAGCCTGAGACGTTATTGCTGCCGCGGTTGGTCACGTAGACAAAGTCATTGAAGGAGAAGATTAGCGCTCCCGGCTGGCTTCCGGCAGCGACAGGCCCGCTGGCAAACGGCGTAAGCGCGCCGGCCGCATCGATCTTGAAGCCCAGAACTTTATTGTTGCCGGCATCCGATGCCAGAAGAATGACTCCGCCCAAACGGGACGTAAGGGCGCTGATGTTTGCGCCTGCGGGAAAAGGCGAGCCAGTTAGCTCAGTGAGCGAGCCGTCGGCATTCGCCTTGAACCCTGAAATCGTGCCCAGCGCGCCGTTCGCCACATAGACAAACGTTGTCAGGTTAGGAGGCGATGCGGTGCCTCCGGTTACGACGGCAATCGCCTGCGGGTTCGCCTGCGTCGCAAAGGGCGATCCCGGAACCGGGGTCATGTGGCCCGCGACATCAGTGATCTGGAAGCCGGAGATGCTGTTCGAACCCTGATTGAGAACATAGACGGTCCCGCGATCGACCGGCGTGTTGGGAACACCAATCCCAGATGGGGGGCGCAGCCCAATGGCGATTGGGTTTGAGCCGACAGGAACCGTAATGCCGCTGGGAGAAACCATTCCCGAAGACTGGTCCAGGCTGAAGACGGTCAGGTTGTTGCTGGCGGCGTCGGTAACGTAAAGGTTGGCCTGAAAGCTGCTGAAGGCCTCCATTAGCACTGCGGACGGCGCATGTCCGGTGGCGGCGCTGGCCATCGGCGCAATCGTTCCATTATCGGAGCCGCGAAAGACAAAGAGATTGTCTGAGGTCTGACCCACCATGAAAACAAACGGCCCGATAGGGCTGCCGGTATGTATTGTCGAGCCTCCACATCCTGCAATTGCCAAAAGAACGATGAGAACGCCAGAAATAAAAGTAGTCTTCATAGCTTCTCCAACACTCGATTAGGATACTACGAGCAGGAACTCAGGTTGTACCCATCAAAGAATGCTTCACCCGCGGTTCATTGCAGAGAAATTTGGACAAGTTTTCCTCAAATTAAGTGCATTTAGGGATTGTACCTTTCGCCGCCGATTCGCATAATAGAACCAACTCCCAAACGGTGACGACCTTTACTCCAAATCCGAAGCAACGGCAGGCAATCGAGCACGTTCATGGCCCCATGCTGGTGCTGGCCGGCGCCGGCACGGGCAAGACCACCGTGCTGGTGGAGCGCATTGCGTGGCTGATTGAGCAAGGGCACGCCAAGCCGGAAGAAGTCCTGGCGATCACGTTTACTGACAATGCGGCCGACGAACTAAAAGCCCGGGTAGAAAAACGGCTGCGCCGCACGGCGCCCATGTTTAAAACGGCCATCTGGGCCGGAACGTTTCATGCGTACTGCTTCGGGATCCTCAAGCGCGCGGGCCAGGATTTCAATCTGCTATTGCCCGAAGATGTATATGTCTTTTTGCGCCAGCGGATCGATCAGCTAGGGTTGAAGCGCTTCATCAAGCCGGCGGACCTGGGTCAGTTTCTGGACGACCTGAAAAACTTCTTCGATCGCTGCCACGAAGAACTCGTTGGGCCGGAGAGGTTTCAGGCGTACGTTGACGGTTTGCGTCCCGGCGCGGACCTGCCGCGCAACTGCCGCTCCAAGGACGTGGAAGAGATGGGCGAGCAGGAGACGATTGAGCGCTGGCAGGAGATCGCGCGCGTTTACTCGAATGCGATGCGCCTGCTGGAACGCGAAAACATGGGCACCTTCGGCATGATGATCCGCAACGCGGTGCGGCTGCTCGAGTCAGACCGGGAATTGCTGGAACGGGAGCAACGGAAGGCGCGGTTCATCCTGATTGACGAATTTCAGGATTGCAATTCCAGCAACATCATTCTGGCGCAGCTGCTGGCAGGCGAAACCCAGAACATTTTTGCGGTGGGCGATCCGGACCAGGCCATCTATCGTTTTCGCGGGGCTTCGAGCGCGGCGTTTGAAGAGTTTCAGAATCGCTTCCCTGAGACCGAGGGCGTGGTGCTGGATGAAAACCAGCGCTCGCGCGGCAATATCCTGCAGGTGGCGTTTGCGGCAATTAATGAGAACCCGCCGGTGCAATCCTTGGGCCAGAGAGTGCAGTTTCAGCGCGCGCCGCTGCAATCGGGGCGCGACCGCCGTGACCAGCAGGAGGGACGCTTTCCCTTTGACGAGCCGGTAGAGCTCGTGATCAGCACGACGCATGAGAGCGAAGCAGCGGTGATTGGTGACGAGATTGCGCGGCTGCGCAGAAATCAGCGCACGGGCGAGGCGTCCATGGCCGTTCTTTATCGCCAGCACATGCAGAGGGAAGAGGTGATGGCGGAGCTGGCGGCGCGGGATATTCCCTTTATCGTTACCGGGCTGAACGTGCTGGAAACAGCCATGGCGCGTGACCTGCTCGCTTTGGCAGGCGCCGTATGCAATGACAATAATGCCGACAGCCTGTTCCGCGTGTGCGCGCTGCCTAAATTCAATGTCCCCGCAGACGAACTGAGAAAGAAGCTGAGCGCCGCGAGCGGCCAGAAGAGCTTCAAGGCGGTTCTGCAAACTCTGGAGGCAGCCGCTCCAGTACTGGCGGCGCTGAAAGAAGCTCGCGAGTTCATCGCACAGCAAAAGCTCAGCGCGGAGGCAGCCTTCACTTACCTGGTCCGGCAATTTGACTTGCCCGAGCAGGACCCTGTTGTCACGGCGATTCTCCGCTTCGCTGCGGCCTGGAAGGAAAAAGCGTTTGTCCATGACGCTTCCTTGCCGACGTTTCTGCAGTACCTGGAGTATTACCAGCAGGGCAGAGGCATTATTCCGTTATTCACAGAAGAGCAGATGGCCCGACTGGAGCGCCAGCATCCGGATGCGGTGCAACTGATGAGCGTACACGCAGCCAAGGGGCTGGAGTTCGGGCACGTGTGGCTGCTGCGCGTCACCTCCGGCGCGTTTCCCACCTATTTCAAAGAAGGATTGTTTGAATTTCCGCCAGCGCTGCGCAGCTCCATCGCCGTAGGAGAAGGCAAGGTGGTACACGACCAGGAGGAGCGACGGTTGTTTTACGTGGCCATTACGCGCGCGCGTGACCGGCTAAGCATCGGGTCGCGCCCTGGAAAAGGAAAGAAAGATCCGACGCCGCCGGGCTTTCTACGGACCTTGATCGGCGACCGCAGGCTGAAAGGGGCGCTCATCACGCGTGACAGCGATGGCGCGGGCTCTGCCCGGCTGCCGCTGGACCCCTCGCCAGTGGGCCGCTGGATGCTGCTGCCCGCCGCCTTCGCCAAAAACGAGATCAAGCTGAGCGCGAACGCGGTGCAGAGTTATTCCACATGTCCGCTGAAGTTCAAGCTGGAGCGTGACTGGAAGATTCCGGGTGAAGCCGCCGCGGCCATGCAGTATGGTTTTGCCATTCACACGGTGCTCAAGAATTATTACGATCCGGCGGCACACGCGCAGGAACTGACCGTTGAGGATGCCATCGCGGCCTTTAAACGCGAATTTGCCAAGGGCTACGTGGATGATCCGGTGCAACGAAAGATGTACCAAGAACGTGGAGAGGAGCAGCTCCGCGCGCTTTTGCACTCGAGCCCTAGAGGCTCGAGTGAGGTGATTGCCACCGAACACAAGTTCGGCTTCAAGCTGGGTGCGCGGGAGATTGTGGGGCGCATTGACCGCATTGACCGGCTCGAGGATGGCGCCGTGCGCGTGATCGATTACAAGACAGGCACGCCCAAAGACCGCAAGTTCGCCGACGAGAGCCTGCAGCTTTCGATTTACGCCATGGCAGTGGCGCAGATGAACCTTGCGCCACGAGAACTGGTGCTGGTCAATGTGCAAGACAACAGCCAGGCGTGTTCCTTCCGCACGCCGAAGCAGTTGGAGTCGGCGCGACTTGAGATTGAGAAGGCGGCCGACGGGATTGCCCGCGGCGAGTTTGATCCTGATCCAGGACAGCATTGCCGCTGGTGCGATTATCGCCAGCTGTGCCCGGCGACCGAGCAGCGCGTGTTCCTGCCGGTGAAGCCGCTGGAGCAGGAGAGCGCAACGAAAGCGGCTGGAGTGAACCGATGATGTTGACCGCAGTGGTGTGCAGCCGTTGGTGGCCGAAGCGTTTTAAGATCGGAGTGGGCGCATGATGGGTTTTGCAAATATTCTGCTGGTCGCGGTGGGCGCGATAGTTGGTTTCGTGGTCGCGTGGCTGCTGTTGCGTCCGAATGCAGCTGTACTGAACACGAGATTATCGCTGCTGCAACAGGAGCTGAGCGTCCTGCGCACGGAGGCGGCTAAAACGGCGAAGTTGAAATCCGAGATGGACCGACTGGAAGCCACGGTGGCGGCTGAGCGCAAAGCGAATGAAGAAAAAGCCGCGCTGCTGAGTCGGATGGAGGAGAAGCTGCGCGAAACTTTTCAGGCTCTCTCCGCCGAAGCGCTCAAGAGCAACAACCAGGCATTCCTTCATCTGGCTAATGAGACGCTGGAGAAATTCCAGAATGAGGCCAAGGGGGATCTGGAGCTGCGGCAGCAGGCAGTCGAGAACCTGGTGGCGCCGATTGGGGAGTCGCTCAAAAAAGTTGATGCCCAGATCCAGCAGATCGAAGCAGCGCGCAACGAGGCCTATGGCGGCCTGACAGCTCAGGTGAAGTCCCTGATCACCACGCAAGAAAAACTGCAGAGCGAGACCGGGAATCTGGTGCGGGCGCTGCGCACTCCCATTGTCCGCGGGCGCTGGGGAGAAATCCAGTTGCGCCGGGTGGTAGAGATTGCCGGCATGCTGCCGTATTGCGACTTCGTTGAGCAGGAAACGGTAACCACCAGCACCGGCCGCCTGCGTCCTGACCTGATCGTGAAGCTGCCCGGCGGAAAGAACGTCGTAGTGGACGCCAAGACGCCTTCGGATGCTTATTTTGACGCGATCGCGGCAACGGAGGATGACGTGAGGCGGCAAAAGCTGTTGGACCACGCCCGGCAGGTGCGAAATCATATGGCGCATCTCAGCTCCAAGGCGTACCAGGAACAATTCGATCACACCCCGGATTTTGTTGTGATGTTCCTCCCCGGTGAGACTTTTTTCAGCGCGGCGCTGGAGCATGAGCCAGGATTAATCGAGCATGGCATGTCACAAAATGTGGTCCTCGCCTCGCCCACGACATTGATAGCGCTGCTCAGGGCCGTGGCCTATGGATGGAACCAGGAAAAGCTGGCACGCAACGCGAAGGAGATCAGCGCGCTGGGCAGAGAGTTGCATGAACGCTTGCGGAATCTGGGAGCACACGTGGAAAACGTCGGCAAGGGCCTTGACCGGGCAGTGGAGGCTTACAACAAAGCGGTGGGATCGCTGGAAAGCCGGGTGATGGTATCGGCGCGAAAATTTGTTGAGCTTGGCGCCCCGGTGACGGACGAGATCGCGGAGCTGAATCCGATCGAGACCACCACGCGGAATCTCACCCTGGAGTTCGACGATCCGGAAAATATGGAAATCGTGCCAGATGCGGAACCTGCGGCTGAGAGTGGCCTTGCGCCGGGTCCAAAAGTGCTGTCGGCGAGCAAGGCGTCAGATTGAAACCTGCGCTGCGGATTGTTTTCTTGTAGCCTTCCACGTCAGCAAGGCGGCGCACAGAATCGTGATCCACTGCAGGGCGAAGGCGAACCATCCTCCCAGCGCGGTCTTGCTGATGGAAAAGAGCTCCCAATAAAAATTCATCAGGGCGTGGACGGTCCAGGGGAACCAGATGGAATCCCAGCGATAATAAAACCAGGCGAAGAACACGCCCCCGCTGCCCAGCAGCAGAAAAAGTGCTGCGGCTTCACGAAAATTGCCACCCTGCTCTACATGCCCCCAGCCAAATAGAGCCGCGGTAAGCAGAATCGCCAGCCACACCGGCCAGCCACAGCGGCGATACAACTGGCCGAAGCCGTAGGCACGGACAACAAGCTCTTCGGCAAAGGGCGCGAAGAAGGCGAGATAGAAAATCTTTGGCCAGGCAAGTTTGCCGAGGTGGTGGGTAGTCGCCAGACCGATGAAAAATGGCGTGGTGGCCAGGAACCCGAAGAGCAGGCCTTTCCTGAAGCCGCGATCCAAGCCGAGTTCGGCAAAAGTTTTTCTGAAATTCTTTCCCAGTGAGAGCGCGACCGCCGCCAGGCAGAGAAGGATCTGCAGGGAGGTTTTAATTCCTTCAGGGATGTAAAAGGGATGGCCCCGGTACAGATGGCGATAGGCGGGGAACCGCACCAGCCAAGCCTGCGCATTAAAAAGAAAGTAGAGCACCGCGAGAACGACGGCGGAGTACAGCAGGCGGTTTCGGTTTGTCTTCAAAGGAAACTCCAGCAGCGGTCCCGATAGCGAAGCACTCTCTCCATCGGCTGCGCGTGAACGGCGATCCAAAAACTAAAGGGGACGCTTGCGCGTCCCCTCAGGTTTGATGTGAAGAGCTGTTATTTCTTTTTGCTCTTCTTTTTTGCCTTTTTCTTGGTTGCCATGTTTCTATTCTCCCTTTCCATTTTTCATGGATGTGCGGTTTAGAATAAAAAACCGCAATTGATGAATGTATAGAGTGGTTGAAAATCGAAGTCAAGAAAAAAATTGATGTCAATTTTGATTGCCGGTCCCGGCCAGAGACGCCGGAACACGAACTGGAGTCAAAATGCAATCATAATTTCGGAAAAAAATTGCTGGTGCGTTGCGAAAAACTCCTTGATGTTAGCGGTCTCCGCGCGATTGCAGAAAAATGATTTCTGCATCGATGTGAGAACATCCGTTAGAAAATATCCCCTGGCAACGATGATGTGCGGGTACCTTGGTAACCATTATTTTTTGGCGGACGGCCGCGCGGCGTCACGCAAGAACGCGGGTCCGAAGAAGACGATCAGTGCCGGACAACGAGTTTAAAGAGCGCGATACCGGCGATCGAATCCTGGAACGCGTGCGCCATCATGCCGGGCCGCAGGCTCTTCCGCAGATGCGCCAGGATGCCGAAGAAAACTCCAAAGAAGCCGATCGCGACCATCATTCGTCCTCCCTGGTATGCATGCGCCAGCCCGAAAATCACCCCGGATGCGACGATGCCGATGATGGCGTTCTGACCGAGCGCCCCGAATTGACGCTGCAAATATCCGCGGAAAATGATTTCTTCAAACAGCCCCGCGCAAATGCTCAGCAACACAAAGAGCGCGGCCTCAAGATAGGTATGAGGAGCGATGGGCCCGAGAAGACGGACGGCATCATCGGTTGATTTCTGCAAATTATGGAGATCGATTGTACCCAGGGCGACGCGGATGCCGAAAAGCAGGAACAGGGCCACAATCCAAAATCCAAAAGCCAGGACCACATCCAGCAGGAACGACTCTACGGTCTTCCAGCGGCCGCCGATCAGGTCGCGCATGCGGACCCCGCGCAGGCGAATTCCAAACCACACGAGAAGAATCAGCACCAATTGCGTGACAAACGTCCCGCCATAGAGCGCGATTCGCGAAACCGAACCGTGGACCGCGCCAACCTTCGAGGAGCCAAGAAAAGAGTTGGCGAGGATCAAGGCCACGATCAACAGAGTGTGCCACAGCGGTGCGATGAGCGCCGGCTTTTCCGGAGCGGGCACGGCGGCGGCGGCCGGTTCGGGGACGGTTAGGGGAGCGACGGAGGTCGGCTGCGGGTCATTGAACTGGGACATAGTTTTGGAAGCGCGGGGGCGCTGTGCTTCATCTTATAATGAAGGGTTTGGATTTCCTAAGGAGACGTTATGGAAGACGTGGTGATCATCAGCGGAGTGCGCACGCCGATCGGAAAGTTCCAGGGAGCGCTGGAGCCATTGTCCGCGCCGCAGTTGGGAGCGATCGCGGTGCGCGAAGCGGTGAAGCGGGCCAAGATAGAGCCGGCGCAGGTGGATGAGTGCATTATGGGCCTGGTGGTGGCGGCAGGGCTGGGACAGAACCCGGCGCGGCAGGCGGCGTTGGGCGGCGGTCTGGCGAATACAGTGGGCGCCATGACCATCAACAAAGTCTGTGGCTCGGGATTGAAGGCCGTAGCGCTGGCGACGCAGGCGATCCAGACCGGAAACGCGGAGATCGTGGTGGCGGGCGGCATGGAATCGATGACCAACGCTCCGTACCTGCTGCCGCAGGCGCGCAAAGGCTATCGGCTGGGGAATTCGCAGATTATCGACTCCGTGGTGAATGATGGCCTCTGGGACATCTACAACAACTATCACATGGGCATGACGGGCGAGAACGTGGCGCAGAAATACGGCGTCACGCGCGAGCAGCAGGACGAATACGCCGTGGGATCGCACCAGAAAGCAGTGCAGGCATGGAAAGAATGCCGATTCAAGAGCCAGATTGTCCCGGTGGAGCTGCCGGCAAAGAAGAAGGGCGAAGCACCCACTCTGTTTGATAAAGACGAGGGCCCACGCGAAGACACGACCGCGGCGGCGCTGGGTAATCTGAAACCGGTATTTAAGAAAGATGGAACGGTGACGGCTGGAAACGCTTCCACGATGAACGATGGAGGCGCGGCGGTTGTTGTCACATCGGCCTCGCGGGCAAAGCAGTTGGGCGCACAGCCGATGGTGCGCGTTGTGGCGCAAGCAACGAGTGGCACCGCCCCGGAGTGGGTGATGATGGCGCCGGTGGACGGCATCAGAAAAATCTGGGCCAAGACCGGATGGAAGCCCGAAGACGTTGATCTATACGAGATCAATGAAGCGTTCGCGGTGCAATCTGTGGCTGTCATCAAAGAGCTGGGCATTGATCCCGCGCGCGTGAATGTGAATGGCGGAGCGGTGGCGCTGGGACATCCGATTGGCGCCAGCGGCACGCGCGTGCTGGTGACTCTGATCTATGAATTGATCCGGCGGAACGGCAAGCGCGGCATCGCGGCACTATGCCTGGGCGGCGGGAATTCAGTGGCCATGGCGGTGGAGAGAGTTTAACAACAAAGGCAAATTAGCCGCGAATTTACGCGAATGAACACGAATATGTTTTGAAATCTCGAGCGCAGCGAGAGATCCCTATCCCGACACTTGAACCTCAGCGGCTGAAAGCCGCCTTTCTTGCAAGCCTTGTACGAAGGCATAAATGCCTGCTCCACCCTGTTACTGCCGGTAGCATTCACGCAACGCACACGGCATAAATGCCTGCTCCACCCCGTTACTGCAGACAGAATTCACGCAACCACATGAATGTCTGATTCGCTTTGGAAGGATAAACAACTCTAGGCCGGAGCTTCGGCCATCTACAGATTCTATCCGGCGGTAGGGATCCCTCACCCGCAAGAACGGCGGGATCGGGGCTTCCGGAAAAAGCGCAACAACTACTTGTCTTCAGGCGAGTCGATCACAATTTTTCTCAGTCCGCGGTAGAGCGCCTGCACCACTTCATAAACTTCCGATATGCCTTCCGTGAAGCGCGTAATGCTGCCGGAGTCGAGATCGGCGGTGACGTTGTGGGCGAGCTTGCGCAGCATGTGCATGCGCTCAGCTTCGAGCTGAGGCAGGACCTCAAAGGGATCGCCGCCGGTGGAGTTCAGCTCCGTCCACTGCACCGCGGACCACGCGGTCTGGCGGATGTGCTCCACGGCGTCATGAAACTGGGCGATGATGCGCGGGTCCACGCGGTCAATCACCAGGGCTTGTTCCACCTGGTTCAACTCTGCAATCGTTTTGGATATCTGAGCCGACATTTGGCTGGAACCTCCCTTGGCTGCTGGGCGTACCGTGTTTCCGGAAAACGGCTGGACCGCCGGCATAGGATCTTCAGCCACCCGGTTGCGCTGGCTTTCAGGACGCATCTCCTGCGATCCGGTAAGAGTCCCGATCAGGAATTCCAAGGTCTGCTGGTCTTCCTTGCTCATATGCTGGAAAACCAGGCCGACGCCGACGGCATGATGCGAGGTCTTGACCTGGGCGCGCCCGCGCACCACCTTATCACGCATGCGCAGCATGAAAAGAAGTTCGGTGCCGACGGGCAGGCTGGAGACAGTCTCAACATAGCAGCCGGTGAGGCTGATGTCGCTCAAGTTGCCAAAGACCGGCGGCGCGCCCTCATTGCGGCGCAGCTCAACCCCGCCGGTGCAATGAAAGCGCTCCTGGCTTCTCCTGGTTCCCGGCGTATCTTGCATAATGCTCCTTGCGATGGGTGGCTGGACGCCCGCTCTTGCGCTTGTGGCAGAAGTAGAAGCCGCCGCCGACCTCGCGGGTTTCGGCAGGCTGGCGCCAAAAAGAGTCTTGCCCGAGTCCACGCACTGGATCCCAATTTGCCGGGATTTGGCGGCATCGCGTCCCACCCAGACAACCTTGCAGCGCGACTGCAGCTTGCCGTGCTGTAGAGAGATTACCTCTCCTTCACGGACGCAGTCGATACCGATCAGCCGCGCGCCGACGGAGGTGGCGTTCATGGTACGCGCGTGCTGCACGAACGGCTTGCCATACAGGTCTAATCCCCATACTTTTACGTCGAGGCTGACTTCTACCCGAGGCTCGTGTTGGCGGATCATAAATACCGGAGAGGAGGTGCCTTGATGGTACTTTCAAAAGGGTGCTGGATTCAATGGAAACTGTACTTCGGTAACCTGTGAAGAGAAGAAATTGCCAAAATCGCCGAAAGCGCCAAAAGGGAAAAGCCCAAAATCTTTGAAACGCGGAGGAACAGAGGAAGCAGAGGAAGAAAAATCTAGAATCGGCAAAGTTGAAATCCAACCTGTCACCAGCTTTTTTCCATACCTCCACGTGGCAGGTTTGAATTTTGGCAGTTTCGGCGATTCTGGGCAATAGCCCACCAACAAGAATGCTATCCCAGGGGCTCGATCTACCCTGTTACAATCTAGCTCTTTCCATGCTCTTCAAGACCCAGAGCGCCGCAGTCTACGGAATCGATGCCAACATCATTGAGGTTGAGGTTGACGTCAGCCCGGCGCGAGGTCCGGACGATAACTTTCAAACCGTAGGCCTCCCTGACGCTGCGGTGCGAGAGAGCCGGCAGCGAATCCGGGCGGCGCTGCGCAACTGCGGCTACGAAGTCCCGCTCACGCAGATCACCATCAACCTGGCCCCGGCGGACATCAAGAAGGAAGGTTCAGGGTTCGATCTGCCCATGGCGATGGGAATCCTGGGAGCGTACGGCGGGCTGATAAAAAAAGAGCTGCCGGAATACGTGATGGTGGGTGAGCTCTCGCTCGATGGCGGAATTCGCGGGGTACGCGGCGCGTTGCCGATTGCCATTGCCGCGCGAGCAAAGAAAATTGCCAACCTGATTGTGCCGGAGGTCAATGCGCGCGAGGCCGCAGTGGTGAGCGGCGTGAACGTTTATCCGGTGAAGTCGCTGATTGACGTGGTGAATCTGCTGAACAGCGGGAACGGAATTTCACCGCTGAAGGTCGACACCACCCAGATGCTGGCGGAGATCGAGCAGACCGGAGGCGTCGACTTCAAGGAAGTCCGGGGACAGTTTACGGCCAAGCGCGCGCTGGAGATTGCCTGCGCGGGCGGACACAACATCCTGATGATCGGTCCGCCCGGTTCAGGTAAGACGATGCTGGCCAAGCGCATCTCGGCGATCTTGCCGCCACTCACGTTTGAAGAAGCGCTGGAGACAACCAAGATCCACAGCGTGGCCGGCGTACTCGATGCCACGGCGGGCCTGGTGAGCGCGCGTCCGTTCCGCGCACCCCACCACACCATCTCTGACGCCGGGCTGATTGGTGGGGGAATGATTCCGCGGCCGGGAGAAGTCTCGCTCTCCCACAACGGGGTGCTGTTTCTGGACGAGTTGCCTGAGTTTCCGCGGAACGTGCTGGAAGTGATGCGCCAGCCGCTGGAAGACGGCCACGTGACGATTGCCCGGGCGGCGATGTCGCTGACATTTCCAGCGCGCTTCATGCTGGCCGCGGCCATGAATCCGTGCCCGTGCGGTTACCACGGCTCGGGGCAGCGGCAATGCCAGTGTACGGCGCCGATGATTCAGCGTTATGTGTCCAAGATCTCCGGGCCGCTGATGGACCGCATCGACATTCACATTGA